>MDTG01064582.1_pt1 | contig 31881 bp, 25 predicted proteins | sample 811421 | NCBI WGS metagenome assembly MDTG01 (sample SAMN05326645, study PRJNA326480) | marine metagenome | isolation source: seawater | place: Pacific Ocean: South East | collected 2011
GGACTTGAACGATATGTTCTTTTAAATTTTTCACCGGTTCCTTTATATGGATTAGTTGTATAGTTTCGATTTGCTTGTGGTTTTCGTCCACTTCTACGATTAACATAAGCAGTATGCCATCTAGTTCTAATATTACCGTCAAATGCTCTATCAGGTGAATGGTTCCAACAATATGTAGATGAATCAAAACTATAATTTCCTTCTTTAAACTTTTGACCAACAGGAAAATTATCTAGATATTTTTCTGTCTTATCATTTTTTGTGATAATATTAGTTGGTTTATGTGATTTATATATTGAGAATGATCTATTATCATGTCTGCCTATATTTCCACATCCTGGTATTCCTGTTTCTTGAAGTAATGTATCAGTATTATTTCTTGTACATGGTTTATTACAATCTTTACTTTCTTTATTTTGTATATTTAAATCATTACCAATAAAACAACCTCCCCCATATTGTAATGCAAAATAATTTTTATTCTGTTTTAAAGCTAAATCATTACAACTATCTTGATTATGACCATTTCCTATCGCACGGCTAGTTCCACCTATAATATGGCGTCCATCCTTTCGTTTATAACACCCTAAATATGAATATGGTAAATATGACATTATATATATTTATATTATATATAATATAAAACATTTATAATATTATTATTGAAATATTTTTTTAACAGTAACATAAGTAAAAAAGGCAATTCCTACAGATAAACTTATAAGTCTATTATAAGACTCTTTATACTCTTCATTATTATCTAAATATAATTGTCCTGTAGCACTATAATCATTACGTTTATCATATAGTTCATTCACCCTTTTTACATTTTTACAAAAAGCAACATTCTTACAATCGGTTTTATTATCAGGAAAATTATCAGGACTACATTTTTCAATCCATTCACTACTTTCATAATCAGGATTTAAAGCTTGACATTCAGCATCAGTAGGCATATCTTGATTTGCAATTGCTGACATATAAAAAAAACTATTAGGATTGTGATGAAATACTATATTTTGTTTATTATAATCTCTATGTATTTTTTCTTTTTCTTCTTGAGTGAACATTTATTATTTATATATAAATAATCATCATATTTTTATACACATATTCTATAATAATTAGCATCAATTGAATTAATACTTTTTCTATTAAATTCACAAATATCACCTGGTCTCACACATAAAGCTAATGCTTGTGGGTCAAATCTAGATATTTGTGGAAGTTGTTTATTAACCGAAATATTATAAGTCTTTTTAAATTCTTCTTCTTCTTCTTTACTTAATACTTTACATTTAGGTACTAATATATGATTTAGTATATTAAATTGTAATCGATTAATATTATGCATTACTACAAATAATCCATCGTGATCATATAGATATTTTAATTTATTTAATAAGTTGTCATTTGGTTCTTCATTTATAATTATTACTAAATCATCATTCGGTGATAATACATTTTCAATATAATATAAGTCTTCTATTACTTCTTCTAAATTATTTTGCCATCTTACTTGTTTTGTAGACAAACTATATTTAATATAAGTTTTTTTTTTACTAGTTGGATGTGTTACTAACATATCCAATTGAGAATTATTCATCATAGCATCAATTTCATTAACACTAAAATCAAAATAGGTATCTACATCAAATCCTCTAGAATCTAACAACTCTAGGATAGTTTTTCTAGATTTATATATCAAATTTATTCCACTGTTATTCATTATATATATTTATATATTGTTTTTAAATATATATTAAATCAATTTTATACTAATTATTTTTTAACAATCACTAATTTATTAAAATCTATTTTACTTCTATCTGTGATTTCTTCAGGTTCATTACTATGGGATTGTGTTAATTCACTGTTATCTGAATTATTAGAAGATTCATTTAATGAAAAATTTACATTTTTATCATTACCTTCTTCATCTTTCATCATTATATTGTCTGAATTTTCTGAACCAGTATTCATAATTTTAAAAACAGGAGCAATATTAATATTAGGTTGAATATGTTCATCTGTAGTTTTTTGTTTCCCTCCAGTCATAATATTGTTTGTTTCTGTTATTTCGTTCGTTACACTATAATTATCTACTTTATATATTTCTGGTCTAGTTATAACTCTAGTTTGCTGTTCTTTACTTAATCCTTCATTGTCGTCTGTAATAATTGTTATAAATTTATCACCAATTGATTTAACTTTCCATATTCTGGATTTTTTAAAATCACTTCTTAAATGAACATCATTATCTTCTACAATATTATCACTGTCTTGTTTATTTGGGTCGTATGGAGGAGAATTATCATCAGGTGCATATGGCGGTGAATTATCATCAGGTGCATATGGAGGAGAATTATCATCAGGTGCATATGGAGGAGAATTATCATCAGGTGCATATGGAGGAGAATTATCATCCGGTCGCCATGGAGGTGAATCGTCTTCATTCTCATCAATTTCAGGAATAATGTTTTTAATTACAGGTTTTTCCCAAGTTTTTTCTCCAGTTTTAGTATTAAACCAATATTGTTTATTATATTTTTGAGAGAATTGTATAGTCCAACCATCTTCCGATAATACATCATCAATCATTAATTTACTTTGACCAGTTTCAACGAATTTATTATATTCATTTGTAATTTCTTCCATGGATGCATCCGGAAATTTTTCAAGATACATTTGATAAAATGGATTTTCTCTGTATGCTTTATCAAAATTATTATCAGTATTATCTTTCAATAATTTATTTGTAACTTCCTGATTAGGTTCTCTAGCTTTGTCACCAACCTTTCTCAAGTAATCAAACATTACTTTTTCAGTATCATTACTATTATCATTAAGTAATCGTTTCATGTTATTAGAATAGAACATGTTTTCAAATTTATCAATATTATCTTCAGTTATTAATCTCATTTGTATATTACAAGCTCCTAACTCTTGTTGTAAAAGTTTGAATGTATAAGGGACACGAACAATACTAAAATTTCGACCGTATTTTGTTTTTTGCACCATATTACAATCAAATTTAGTGATATTTTCAAATTGCATAGGGCCATCAGATAATAAACTAAAGAATACATCTTTTTCTTCATTATATGCAGCAACCATACCAGTTAAATTACATACAGCCATATAATATTTATCAGCTCTGTTCATCATAGAGTCATACATAAAATTACTCATACCATGAGAAATAAGAACATCTCTTTCCATCTCACCAATTCTTAAACCACCATCATTAGCTCTACCAGCAACAGGTTGTTTTGTAAGATTATTATTTTTACCACTAGCTCTGAAATTTATTTTATCTTTAACCATATGTTTTAATCTCATATAATATGTAGGTCCAATAAATACTTCACTTTCAATTTGCTTACCATCAAATCCACTATATAATATTTCATTACCACTAGAATGAAAACCATTTTTAACAAGAAGTTCTCCAAATAAATTATATTTATTATTTTTATTAATAAATGCAGTACTATCTATAAAACCACCATTCATTACACCAAATTTACCAGTAATAGTTTCAATCAATTGACCAATAGTCATTCTAGAAGGTATAGCATGAGGATTAACAATCATATCAGGTTTAATACCATTTTTAGTAAAAGGCATATCTTTTTCTTTAATGATTAAACCTATAGTTCCTTTTTGTCCAGCTCTAGAAGCCATTTTATCACCCATTGCAGGAATTCTTAATTCTCTAACTTTAACCTTTGCAATACGTTGTCCTTCATCATTTTCAGAAATAAAAGATTTATCAACATGAGCAATCGTGCCTTTTTTAGGAGATTTAGACATATCAATTCTAAAATCAGAATTATCCGGATTATTAGAAGTCATACCAATTAGTATAGTTTTTTCATCAACTTCTTCATTTTCATTGATTAATCCATATTTATTTAATTTACTATAATCATAATTAGGTTTTTTACCAAGGACATTTTGCATATTTTCAATATTTGAAAATACTTTTTCATTAAGAGAATCTTCTATTGTTTTTTCTTCATGTGTTTCGTAACAACTATAATATGTTGTGCTTAACAGTCCACGTTTTAGAGAACCTTCATTAATTAATACAGCATCTTCAACATTATAACCAGTATAACACATAATAGCAACAATTAAATTTTCACCATAACAGTTTTCTTCATTATTGATATAATTCATATATCTAGATTTAACAATTGGAACTTGAGTATTATTTAAAACAACAGAAGTTTTATCCATACGATATTGATGATTAGTACTATATATACTACATGCTTGACGACTTTGACCACATGAGAATTGATTTCTAGTACCGGGATTATTTTCAGGATAAATAATAAGATTGCCCATAACACCTAACATAAATGATTGATGAATTTCCATATGTGTATATTCTTTTTCTCTTTTTTTAAATCCCTCATAATTTAATGCAATATATGCATCTTCACATTCGCTACTATCCAAATATTCAATAATACATTTATCAGATTTAAATTTATTAGAATTAATATCATCATTAACTGTGGAATTATACAATTCATTAATTTCGTAGAATTTATAATTATTAGGATTAAAATCTTTATCTTTTTTTGTTTGAAATCCAGAGATTAAGTCACTATATGTATATTTATTTTCTTCTAATAACTTCATAATATTTTTTCTTTCGAATGATAATTTATTATCATCTGCATAAAATAATGGTCTACAAACACGACCAGAATCAGTGTATAAGAAAATAGTATTATTATTAATATTCAAAGATATACTAGTATAAATAGGAATTAAACCATTTCTTCTATATAATTTTAATTTATCAGAACATTTAATAGCATTTTCAACCATACCAATCCAACAGCCATTTATAATGACCTTTGTTTTATCATTTAATTCTTTAAATGAACAATCTTCAATTAATTTTAAAGATATATTTTCCAAACACCATTTAATTAATGGATATCTAGAAACACCTTTTGTAATATAAGTTGAAATAGATAAATGTTTATGTAAACCAATATTTCCACCATCAGGAGTATCAACTGGGTCAAAATAACCAAATTGACTTCCATTTAATAAACGAGGTCCAATTAATTTAGCAGTAGAATCCAATGGTAAATTAGTCTTTCTCAAATGACTTAACATAGAATTATGTGATAATCTATTTAAATCTTGCACAATTCCAATTCGTTTAGTATGACTTTCAGCTCCCCAATTACCCTTAAAAGCTTTTTTAAATCCTTCTTCAACAGAACGATCATTAAATACATTTTTATAATTTAAATTAACTAATCCAAATAAATCATCTTCAAAAATACCTTTATTTGTATTTAAAACAGTATCAAATCCAACAAATATTTTTCTTTTTTGAATTTTGTAATATTCTTTGAATAGGTCATTCATTAACATTCCAACCAATTCAATTCTTTTGTATTTATAATTGTCTCTATCTGTAACTTCTTCTTCTTTTAAATAAACTTTCAATAATTTTTTAACGATACTTCCGAGAAAAAGTGCCTTTTGTTTATACAAGGTTTCACCAATATGTGGGAAGAAATAATCATTTAGAACTTCCCATACATATGATACTGTTTTCCATTTAGTAAGCGTAGCAATATATTTCAAAGCCATTTTTTGACTATATATTCCACCACAATCATGAATACTAGGTATAAATAGATCAATATATTTTTCATTATCTTCCATATCTAATAAACAATATTGTATAATTTCTTTATCACTTATTATACCAAGGGCTCTGAAAACAATAAATAAAGGAACTGGTTTTTTTACTTGTGGTATATTAACAACTATATTTAAATTACTCATAGTTTTGGAAGGAGCAACCATTTTAATAGATATTGTTCTAATCGGTTTAGATAAATTTTCAGAAACACTTCTCATTTCAGCAGAATATAAATATTTATCATCATTTACTTCTCGAATATATAGCATATTATCCGCAAACTTTTCTTGAGATACTACAGTTTTTTCTTTACCATCGATTATAAAATAACCACCGTAATCATTTTTACATTCACCCATAGAAGATCTAATTTCTTTTGGTAAATTGTTTAAAATACAAAATTTAGATTGGACCATAATAGGAAATTTACCCAAATAAATTTTTTCGAGCATAATAGAATATTCTTGAACATTTCCTTTCATTGATTTTTGTGTAAGTTCTCGTAATTTTGCAGTTTCCATAGCAGTTAAATCTGTAACTTTTAATTTTCTTTTTTTAGTAGGTGCTCCACCATCAATTAAATCATTATCGCCACCTTTTGCAAAAATATTTGATGGTTCATCACCATAATCATATTCACCACCAACAATAGGAACTTTTTCGTTTTGTTTTAATATCTTTTTAAAAACTACTTCAACATCATAATGAATAGTCATACTATAAGATATATTTCTTAATCTAGCATCATTTGGATACATAAATTTGGATTCTTCATCTTCATAAACAACTGGTTTACCAAAATAAATTCTACTTCCATCTTTTCCTCCAATATACATTTCACAAATATTTCTATGTTGGTCAGTTTCTTCATCATAATTACTAATAATTGATATGGGATTTTCTTCTTTAAAAATATTATAAATTGTATTTTCAAAAAAGTCATTATATGAATCTACATGATGCATAACTAAAGTTTGATAATTATCCTTAAAATGACTATCTATTATATTCCAAATTATTTCATCATCCATATTATATAAAATACTTTATATAATATATTTATACTTGTTTTATCACATTAATTATTGTTATAAGCATATGATAATTTACATAAATTTTGTATGTAAGTAAAAGCAGTAGCTTTATTTGTTTCATCTAAATTTTTAATAGGGTTTTTAATGTTGCTAATAAACTCTAATACATTGTTATTACTACTACCTAAATTTTCAATATCTGTTGCATAATCTTTTTCTAGAAAAAATGTTAAATTACTTTTCATAATTTCTTCATAATATTGATTATTAACATGAGTTTCCCATGCCTTTATAATCAATAATGGATTTAGTTTTGTAATCATTTCTTGTGACCTTTTACCCATTTTTAATTGAGTGTTTTCCGGAAAAATATCACACATATCATTTAAAAATTCGCTTAATGTTTTATTAAATGCTTTTAATACCATTGACTTTTGAGACATTATATTATATTATAATAATATAATTATATTCTTTATATAATTTAAATATTATTAAATTATATTTCCAATACAGGAGGCTTTTGTTTATTTTCTATCTCATTCATTCTTTGTTGTTGTAATGTATCAATAGTTACATTATTTCCTAATTTATCAGGTTTATATTTATCTTCTGGTGTATTAATTGGAATATGATTAATATTTGCTGAAACATAATTATGCATATTTCTTCTTCCACCTACACCTTTTGCACTTAATTCTTCAGATGATAAATCACAAAATGTATATTTTTCTGACATAACACCTGCATTACTTGAAAATTCATATGACATTGGCTCACCATTATAGTTTTGAGCTTTTTCACTATCAGAAATGATAGCGGGTCTTAATTTATTTACAATTTCATCCCCGTATAATATGTTATATTTTTCTTTAACTAGTAATAATGCAGGAACACTATGCAAGCTTGGTGGTTTAATTACTTTCTTACCATTCTCTAAAAGTATAAATATTTGATTTGTTTTATTGTCTATTTCTCTGTTATCAATACATATAAAACTAATTGTTTCTTTTAAATTTTTACATCTAGATAATACATTTAATACTTGCTTTGAATGCTTACAATAATTGCTATAATATAAAATATCCATTATATATTATATAATATTTTCATTTTTTTTATTCTAAACGATTTATATTGATTTTACACACATAGAATATAATAATCTATTTTGAAAGTAAAATACACCATAACTTAACATAACTATAAATAGTGCAAAATAGTAACCAGACTTTGTTTTTTTCTTATTAAAAAATAAATTAGCAAGAGCAGATAATAATAATATTACTAGAAAAATAAATCCAAACACAGATAAATAGTAAAACCATAAACAATAATCATTATCATTAAATGGCGAGAATAAGTTTGTCAATGAAAAATCCATATATACTATTATAATATTTAATTATCACAAAATTCGAAATTTAAATAATGTAATTGTTGAATAGGATCATATTTTTCAAAATAATTATATACTTCTTCTTTATTTATTATTTTTTTTGTTTCTTTTAAACTTGGTAAATATATTTCAAAATGTATTTTTGATATGTGATACAAATATTTTTTATTTATAATTGTTTTATCTTTTTTAATATAGTATGAGTGATAACTTTTGTGTATATTTCTTAAGAAATTTTTATATTCATTATAAAAGCCGTAAAATAATTTATTATACTTTGGAAAAAATTGCAAAAAATCATTTACTTTTCCCATTTTTTTTAAACATAAATATTGATATTGTAAGTTTGGATTATTTCCTCGAATCAATCGCATTTTTTCATATTGTTCATGTCTATTATGACTTCTTAAGCCTGTTTCTTTATTATAATACATTATTCCCATTATTAATTCATTTTTATCCATTGTATATTTATATTCCATATCTTCATAACTAGTTTCCTTATTTACTACATTTGGATAATATAATAAACCATCTAAAAAGTGTCTATTTCTAAATTCCGTAAAATGTATATATGATGCATTATTATTTTCTAATTTAAATCCACAAATTAAATATAATTTTGGATTATCTATTTCTAATACAATATGATTATTTGGATGTTGTAATACAAAACTATAACAAACATTTTTCTCTAAATTATCAACTAAAAATCCTAATTCATTTATATCTATATTATTATTCGACTGTCTCAATGCATCCATAAACATTTGTTTAAATGTCAATTGTTTTGGTAATTCCTTTGTTTTATATTCATTTCTATAGAAAAAATAATCTCCACCTACTGCAGATTTTGTAGATAATTCCCATTTTTCTTTATGTCTATTATAGAATAAATTTATCATTGTCCCTTCTATAATTTCTGATACTACTACATTATCATCATCTAATTTGTTATTTTCTTTAAAATAATTATACGATTTTGATTGAGGTAATGAAAAACACATTAAATTATTATCACTGTCTTTAATTACACTTCTGTAATAAGATTGATTTAATTCATCATCATCAAATTTATGATTAGGTGTATAATTCATAATATTATATTTTTGTTCGCTTTTTACATATTGTTTTGTCTTAACATCATCTAATTCACTTGTATTAAGTGAATATGTATAACATTCATTGCTTATCTGAAAACATGTATCCATTATAATATATTATATATCATTATGCTTTAATTTCTTTATTTAAATGTTTTAAATTTATTTATAAAATTTAATTTAGATAATTATATATATATGCAAAATAATTATAATGATAAAGGTATTTTATTAGAACTTGGTGATATAATTGAGTTTAATGCCCCATCTAATAGTGATATTCATAATCATAATTTTTATATTAATTATATTGATTTACAAAAAATGAAAGTTATTTCATTATCAGATAACTCTAATTATGTTTTTAATTTTAATGAGGATGGTAGATTATCTGATGAATCTATTGAATCTATTAATTTATTAAGTAGAAGTGCAGTAAAAGGATATATTAAACAAAATAATATTGAATTGCACAATTGGATAAATATATATTTTGGAGGCGATTATCCTTCAATTGTAACCGGTGAAATTACTAGTATTGAGGAAGATATGCTTGAAATTACTACTTACCCTGATTTAGAAATTATATTTATTGATTTTGGATATTCTGGAATACCAGAAAATATACCGATTGACTCCATCTCTATTACTAATAAACCTGATTCTTTGAAACATTTACAGTCTTTATCTTTAGTAAAAGATGAAATTGATAATGGTAATTTAGATGAAATTCCTTCTGAAGAACCTGCTACTATAGAAATTTATGATAATGGCGATTCAGTTGTAAATATACCAGAAGAAACATCCTATGACAGTAACGTTAAAGATGAATTAGTTAAATCATATGCAGAATCAAATAATATAATTTTTGGAAAAAAACTCGACCCTGTTAAAATGTACATTGAAGTTCCAGATGAAGAACAACGCTTTGACATTCAAACACAAGTTAATGACCTAATGGACGATTTAATATCTATTGTTCCGAATGAAAAAAAAACTATCCTATTCAAAAAGAAAATTCATAATCTTATTACTAGATTTAAGGAATTAAGGCAAACTTTCTCCAAATTTGATAGTAATAATACTATTTATGATATTCAAACAAATACTTCTACACATAAACCATTAGTGAAATCATATGAAAATTTAAATAAACATTTAAATTGGATTATTCCTATTGTTACTTTAACCAAAAATATATGTATTCCTAACATTAATATGAATTCAAATGATACTAATTATCAAGAAAAAAATGGATTAAATGAACTCATTAATTTACAAACTAAATACTATAAACAAAAACAATCAAATATTGATTATAGATACATGTTAAACACTATACATAATACATTTACACCTTTTATTAATCCTAGTGATGATAACTTAAATAATGTTATTTATCAAGGTAATATTAATGATAGTTTTAATGCATTAATCGATAATTTATATTTATTAAAATCCAGTGCGGTTGAACAAGGACAAGTTAAAATAAAACCTTTTCAATTTCAAAATTTTATATTAGGTTCTTCTTATCTTCGTGAAATTTATTCAAATAATGTTGTTCGATTTGAAAAAACACAAATTACACCTAATGATACTATGCATATTAAATCTTTTATGTTATTACCTAAATCTGTTATTGATTACAGTAAGATAAATCTTAAATCATCTAATATACTTTCCAAATCTATTTCTAATTTAAATAACTTCTCTAATTTCCGCCTTTTTAATAAAAAAATTAAATTCATGATTAATAAAATTGATGATTTGAATAAAGAAGTTAATTACAAAACTCATAAATCTATTTCTAATAATACAATTGATATAATTAATAATATTAATTATTTTTCTATTGACAATGACAATTTAAATGTTGATACTTCTGATTATTCTAGATTTTTAGAAACTATATTCCCAAAAACTATGAATGTTCTCAAAATTTTTCGTAATCAATTAAATAAATGTTATAGTCAAAAAGCAATTATTGAAGAAATAGAACCATTTTTAATTTATCACGATGACATTACATACTTTCAATATAAAGAAATTAGGTTTATTGTAAATGAAAATATCAAAAAAATTAAAGAAACCTATTCAAAAATGTCTATTATATACAATAAATTTAATAATAGAGTAGAAAAAGAACAAATTAATGCTATTTATGAAAACAATATTTCTAATCTAATTAAAGATGATTCTAATTTACACGAAAAACTTATTGATAATTATAATATTGACCCGGCTTGTAGTAATAGTGAAACACTACAAATGATTTTATCAAAAGATAATGGTGTTTTATTTAATGCTTTACTTTCTTCTCATATGAATATTTTAAATACACCCAAAAGTTTAGTTGATATTCTAGAAAAAGCAGATATCGATTCTATGGATCAAGAAAATAAATATATTGATGATTGTTTTAAAAGATACTTATCTAAAAAATATACTTCTATTGAAAGTCTTCAAAAAGATAATAATTCTGATATATTTTTTGATAAAGAATTAGACGATTCACCTTATCATTTATTAAATAAATACGAACAAGAAGAAAAAACTATGAGCTCTGATGATTTTATTGATTTTCTTGCTGTTAATTTAACTGAAAAACATAATATTGAACCAGAAAACGCTAGTCAATTATCTAAAATATTAGTTAATAAAGAAAAACCTGTCGAAAATGGTCATTTTGCATTATTAACATTAGAACCTCATTTAATCGATAAATCTAAAATAAATGACGATAATTTTAAAAAATTATTAGATGTAGAAAAGGATGTTAAAACTAAACAATTTTACTATAAACGTGTTAAAAATGTATGGGTTAAAGATGATTCCATTGATGACATCTCATTTTTAGATACAAATGAATTGTTTTGTAATATTAGTGATAAATGTTTTAAAAATACCAAAACAAATGTTTGTGAAACAAATGAAACTACTAATTTAAGATTCCACAATGAAATTAAAGATAAATTATTAAATGAATTTGACAAAAGGTATAATATAAATGCTGATGAATTAGAGAAACAAAACCAAAAAAGAATTCATTATTTTAGTGAAAAATTATCTCTTATCAAAATTTTGAATGATGTTAAAGAGAAAAAACAAAATAATTTATCATTACTATTAGGAAGTTATGCAAACACTGAACCTATTATTAAATCACCATATATTGATAAATTAAAAATAATTATGAATGACAATGATTTTGTTAAAAAACAACATAATATTATTAAATTTGTAGATTATTACACAAGAAAGCCTATTATTAAAGAACTTAATGAATCTAAATGGTGGTTATATTGTAAAGAAATGAATATTACTTTATTACCATTATTTGTATATGAATTAGCTATTGCATTTGTTGAAAATAATAATTATTTCGAAACATTAAATCGTATTATTTCTGATCAAGGTGACGAAGATGGTAAATTTATTGTTGATAAATATAGTGGATGGAATATAATATCATCTAATTATGTTGAAGAAGAACAATATGAAAGTAGTGGTCGAAAAATAATTAACAAAGAAATCCTTTCTGAAAATATAAACATTTCTTCTCCATTAAAAGTTAAAGCACCTAAAATATTTGAAAATAAAGAAAGTGAGAAAATTTATAATGTGTTTTCTACTATTTGTGATAATATTGGTATTGTTCAAGAAAAAATTGAAGAAGATGTTATTAGATTTTCTAATGATATGTGTAATACAGAAATCATGTCACAAGTTAAATATGAATTAAAAACTAAAGCATTAAAAGAAAAAAAAGGTAAAGATTCTCCTTCATATGAACAATATTATAATGAAACACTTGTTATTATTGTTGCATGTAATGTTCTTGTCTCAATTCAAACTGCTATACCTTCTATTATATTTAAAAAAACATTCCCTGGTTGTAAAAAATCTTTTTCTGGTTATCCATTTAATGGTGTTGAAGATTTAACTGGTATTAAATATATTTCTTGTGTTATTAACAAAACTAAATCTACAATCAAACCTTGGGATTCTATCACAAAATATAACGAAAATATTATTATGAATAGAATTAAAATGACAATTGACAAGGTATTTATAAAACGAACTGATATAAATGAGAAAATTTTAAAGAAAAAAGAATTTTTAATATTAAATCCTGACAAAATAATTATTGATTCTATTGGTGTTCAAAAATGGACACATTTCCTACCACCGTTAGTAGATATTAATCTTCCAAAAATTGTAACTAATATTCCACCAGAATTTAAAAACGAATTGTATAAAAGCATGTTAAAATCTAGATTTAATCAATTTGTAATGTATAATACAATTGTAAGCAAAAATCATAAAATCACATTATCTATCATCAATAATATTAATAAAATTGTTAATAAAATGCCTACATTGTTAAATACAAAATCTTCTGTTCCTTTCCTTGATAATGCTTGTTGTAATGAAATAGATAGTGATAAATCACCTTTTAATTATTTCTCAAATATTGATGATTCTTTGAGAACATCATTAAAAGCTATTCAAAAAAATAAAGAAATTATAGATAGTGTTCATGAATTATCTAAAGCACCATTATTAATACACAAAGATTCTATCCATTCTCAATATCCTGACATAAATTATGATTTTTCAGAAGAAAATATTTACAGATTTTTCATATATCATTGTAAATATGATACAATATATGATGTTCCTATTAAATTTAAAAATTTATGCGGAGAAAAACCAGAAGGATATAATGCAAATTCAACAATCGAAGAAAAAATCGTGTTTTTGAAGAAAAATGATCGTAAATTTTCTCAAGAATCTTGTAAAATTTTATTAAATCTCATTAATAAAGAAAATATAAATGTGTTAAACTTAAAATTAAATTATTCATTCCTTGAACCATTAAAAGACATTATTCATAGATTGGATCATTCAAACTCTTCTATTATTGAACAACCTTTGAGAAAAAATTTATTAAAAGTATTAAATAATTACAAAAAGGACAAATTTTATAATGAACCTAACGCAGATTTAAAATCTTTAAAAAATTATTTATATAGAACCAACAATAATTTATTAATACAAATAATGGATTTCTTAAGTAAATATGGTAATTTAAATGATTCGTTATATGAAAAATACAAAAATCACCTATTTAATATTGTTAATTGGAACATAGATACAAATAATGATTCTTATTATGATAATGGTATTTTTAATATTTGTCAATCTTTAAAGAATTCTATTCATAATTATTGTAAATATTATCCAAGTTTAATATTAAATGGAAAAATTAATAATACTGTTCATAAACATTGGAATTTATCAGAAAAACATAACAAAGATATAAAAGATATTATTGATGACTACTATAGTAAAATTTCAAAATTTATTAATGAAAAATCATTAGAAAAAATTATACAAATGGCTACTCACAATTTAATTGATATTGTTCTTTTTATTGATAATATTCCGCTACATACACCATTTAATAAAGAAAATAATACATATTATACACTATTTGATAAAGAAACAATGTTAAGTTTATTTAAATATGGATTGTATTCTTGTTTTTACGAGTATATTAATTTGACTGATAATGAAGAAATATTTAATTTAAATGTTGAATATAATAAAAAAATTATAAAAGAAAACAAAGATACTATAAATGACAATGATATTGTATCTGTATCAAATGTAAATATTGAAAATACCGATTTAAATCAATTACATGAACTGGAAATATCAAAAGAAAATATAGATAATATTAAAAGTAAGGTTTCTAATTTAATTAGAGCATTTATTGATATTGATATCGATAACAAGAAAAATATAGATTATTCTTATGAAGAAACTTATAACAATGTTAAAAAACAGAAAAATTTAGAGAAAAATAATATGGTGGAGAAACTTGGCGCCATGGAAGTTCATGATAGAAAAATAGAGAATGTTCTTAAAAAATATAGATTAGAAAAATGGAATGTTGCTAATCAAAAAGGACATATTACTTATGATAAAAATGCATATGATAATGATATATATTCAAATATATTTAACGATAATGAACCAGATACAGAATCACATTTTATAATTGATAATGAGAATGGAATATTAGAGGAAAACGAAGATGATTTAGAAGATAATTATGAAGGAAGAAATTATGATATATCAGAATTAGATGAAAATTTTAATGACGGTGTTTATTATTCGGAAGATATAGAAGAAGATTTTTTTAACGATTAATATATATATATATTAATTATGAACTTTAAAGGATTTATTCAATATCATAAATTAACAGTAGCTATTTTTATATATTTAATCATATTTTTTGCATTACATCAAGCAAAACCATCTTTTGCATACGATGAAAATGGAGCATTTAGAGATTTTGGAGTTGGATACAAACATAAAACTGTTATACCTATTTGGTTGATTTCTATATTTTTATCAATATTAACGTATACATTTGTTCTTTATTGTATTGAATTTGTTTTATAATCTATATTTTAAAATTTAGGTAAAATATAGAATGTTCAATGATTTCGCTGATAATACACCAAAATTATATGACAATAGAACTTTAAATTTTATTAATAATAATCTTAAAAATTGTCATGGTGCTCGTGTTTCGTACTATACATATATTTTTAATTTTTCAATATTTTTTTTATTTGTTATGATTGTTGGATTTACATTATATACATTAAGTCATTATAAACGGTCAAAATATGAAATACAAGAAAAAACATTAAAAGACCAAGAATATATACTTTCGAAAATAAGATATTATAAAGATAATGTTAAAGAAAAATCTTCATTAATAACTGAATTACCAACAATACCTATGAATAACTTACCACACTTATAACTTAAATATCAATTTGGGTAAAATTAATTATAAATTATATAATGTTAAAATATTATATAATGAATATCATTTTAGAAGAAAGAGAAGATATATTAAATAATAATAATACAGCTCAAAATCAATTTTTAGTATTCTTAAAAAAAACACATCAATCTTCTAATATTATTAATGTAGAAGAAAGTTTATTTGGCGATTTAGACCTATCTGAACTTTCCAATAGTGGTTTTAATAAAATTGAAATTATTAAATTTAATAAAGGAAAAATTACCAATATTATCAATATACCTAAAAATATTAAAGAACTACATTTACAAGATAACATTTTAATTGAATTAAACGAGTTACCTGAAAGTTTAGAGGTATTAAATATTGAAAATAACTATTTATCCAAAATTGATTTTTTTGGTATAAATAACATAAGATATTTGAATATTTCTCATAATAATTTTGAAAATTTGAATAATTTACCTACAACATTAACTGAATTAATATGTAACAATAATAAACTCACATATATTAATTTATTTGAATTGAATGAATTGAAAATTATGAATGCATCTAATAATAAATTATCTATTATTGATAATTTACCGAATGGTATAATTAAATTATTAGTTGATAATAATCCAAATATACAATATCATAATTCTAGCTCTATTCCTAATATTTCTAATGAAGATAATGTTGCAAAATCAAATTATTTTAACTCATTAAATCAATATTTTAAATTAAAAAATGATTATGAAAAAAAACTTTTAAATAAAAAAAAACAAGTATTTAGAAAAGCACCTACTAGAAAATCTGGTCAAAAACTAGTTGATAATGTTAAAATACCATGTATTTATTGTAAAAGAAATGTTGGAACTTTATTTACATTTAAAAATCGTCAATATAAAGCTTTTTGTGGTGATAGTATCAATCCATGTGAATTAAAAATTAATATTTTTTGTGGTGATTTTTATAACTTAATGGAATTAATGGATGAATTTGAATCCACTATGAACGATTTAAGAGAAGATATTATTAATCTAAAATTAGATTCATTATTTGATTATGTTAATAAAGAAGTTACTATCAAATTATTTGAAGAAAAATCAAAAGATTATGCTAGTGAAAGTGACGCATATAGTGAATTGTATGAACGATATAATGAACTTTTTAATTTTGAGAATAACACTGAAAAATATGACATATATACCAAAAATCTTAAATTTATTAAAGAAAAAACAGAGGAAGCAATTAAATTGTCCAATGAATACAAAGAAAATAATAATATTGAATTACTTAAATCTGCTGTCGAAATACATCAAACCGAAATTATTCCTACAATTAAGAATAATAATTTTTTATTATACGAGAAAATATACATGGAAGACAATAAATTAAATAAAATTAAGGCCTCATATGCTAATATGGAAACAACATTCGGCGAAGAACCAACTGTATCATCATTTAAAATCATGCCTTCTTCTAATGATAATGTTGCTGTAAACAAAAATAATAAACAGTTAGAATCACAAGAGTCAAATAAATCAAATGAATCAATTTTAACACCTTTAATTGAAAGACTATTTTAATTAGTTTAGAAACAATATAAATAATATAAAACTAATATATTATTTATGGAATTTGTAAGCACTGTCGACACATGGGTTGCACCTTATAGTATTAAAATAATGGATAAATTTTTAGATGAGAAATATTACAGTTTTATTCAAAATATGATTCAAGAGCGTAATTTTGTTCAAGCTACACAGGGTGTAGGTGGTAAAAATATTGTTCAAAAACAACACAAAATTAGATTAGATTATACATTGAACAATCAAGAATGTTCTGTTATTGACCATGAATTTCTTGAAAAAGCAGATTGTGATTGTAATTTAAGAGAAAGATGGAGATTATTATATTATAACGGTGATAACGATGAAAAGGCATTCAGAGATGCACATACTGATTGGACACACTTTAGTTGTCATCGTAGAATGAGTATAATTATTGGTATAAGTGACCCTAGTGAATATGAAGGTGGTGAATTAATCTTTAAAAATAATAATTTAAAATATAAATTAGGCAAAGGTAGTGCTGTTATTTTTGATGCAAAATTAGTTCATGAAGTATTACCTGTAACTAAAGGAAAAAGATATGTTCTTCAAGCATTCTTATTTAATGATAGTGGTTATTCTTTTAAGAAAGAGAAAAATGGTATTCAACATTTTAAATTATTAGGGAAAAAAGAAGACACTGTTTCTATCAAAAATGAAACTCCTACTAATACTAAATATAATATGATGAATAATAAAAATGCTGCTCATAGTAGAATAAAATCTGTAGATGATAGTTATATTGGAACATACCATTATGAATCTGATTTAATGAATTATTTAAATAATAATAAACATATATATTGTTTTACATGGCACAAATCAGAACATAATAATAAAAAATGGGCTGGACGAGCATATGGTTGGACCAAAGAAGAAACTATTGTAAGAAAAAGAGATAATATTCATTCTTGGCCAAAAGAACCTAATGTATTAAGTGGTATTTTAATCAATGAAAAAATTAAAAATAAAAATACAGATAACATTAAACGTTTTACTACAATTAGCACTGATGGAGGTCCTGGTAATCAAATTGTTGGTATTAAAGAAGCTATTATGGCTTCCACTATTTTAAATAGAAAATTAATTGTTCCACCTATTATGCAACATTATGTTCTTAATCGTAAATATAGAGGTTCTTCTGAAGTTAATTGTAAATATTGGAATTTTGATGAAATATTTAAATATTCTGGTGATTATATTAATCTTATGGATAACCTAGATTATATTCACAATGAAGACACTATTTATTATTTAAAACGTCAAGATATTAATAATCCTTTAAGACTAGAAAAACTTATCAAACCTAATCCTATTAATAAATTTGTTTTAAATAAACGAAGTTTTAAAGATTTAAAAGATTATGATGAACTTAAAGAAAAGGACGATGATACTTTAATTGTATATAATTTATATAATAATACTGCTATTTCTACATGTTTTTGGAATGGTTGTGATACATGTCCTTTGAATCCTGAATTTATTGATTTATATAAAGATATATGTAATAAATTTGATTTTTCTGAAAAAATTAAAAACTTTGGTGATGAATATATCAAGGATAAATTCAATGATCAGGATTTTATTTGTCTTCATCTTAGATATCCTGATTATATGAGCACTGACCATGATATTAAAGACACAAATAAATTATATAATGAAATGGATATTAATCACCTTATTATCTATTTATCTGATAAATATAATATTGATAAAAATAACGTATTCATTGCTACTTGTAATAAAGCCAGAATATTAACTAGTGACCTTAAACAATATAATATTTTACATGATGACCAAAAATATAATGAATTAGAATCTTTCATTGAACAATATATTGCTACAAAATCTAAATATTTTATTTATTCTGGAGGAATACATGCAAAACCAAATCATACTCATTTAAGAAGTACTTGGTCGTCCTTTGTATTAGATTACAGAAATTTTAAATTAAATAAAGATTTAGAGACAAATATATACTTAACTCAATATTTTCAAAAAGAAATTGAGGAAAAAAATGAAAATAATAATCTAGATTTAGATTAAATATATGTCTGAATTTACTTTAGTTTCAAAAATAAATGAACTTTTTGTTATTTTAAAATCAATTAAAGAAGATTTTATCGATATTAAAAATACATACTATAATTTTAAACCATCAAATAATTTTGAAACAATAAATAATATTTATGATGATGATAATACATGTAATCAAAAAAAAATATTCTTAAGTTTTGGTAATCAAAGGTTTCAACAATCTAGAAAACGAATTTTAGAAGAAGCACAACAATTAAAATTAGATAATACAAATCAAACAGTATTTAATAATTTCATAATTGAAACTGAAAATATTGAAAAAGAAGAAGGTTTTCAAAAAATGACAAAACAAATACCCCAACAATGGGGTTCTGGTAGAGGATATTACTGGTATATGTGGAAACCTTATATCGTATATAAAAATTTAAAAAAACTAAAAGATGGTGAAATATTATTTTATTGTGATTCTGGTATGAAAATACCAAATACAAAATTAACTAAAGATAGGTTTAATGACATGTTTAAATTAGTTTCTAATAAAAAAGAGTGTCCTACTGGAATAGCCACATTTATTACTACTGGTCCTTCAAAGGATAGATTTGAATATATGTACAATACTGTATATGTATTTGAATTTTTTAAAGTATTGAATAATCAAGATATTACACATACACAACAATGTCAAGCAGGTGTTAGTATGTTTTACAAATGTGAAGAAAGTATGCGAATTGTTGAACAATGGTATAATTTAACTGTTAGTAACCCTGAATTATTTGTTGGTGACCTCCGAATTTTTCCAAATACAAAAAGAAATCAAATGCCTGGTTTTCGAGATCATAGACAAGACCAAAGTATATGGTCAGTTATTGTTAAACTTAATAATGTCAATATTTTAAAACATGACAAAAATCCTATGCATCAAACACATTATCGAATATAATATTATTACAATTTTATAATATTATATTACATTTAGTTGCATCCATTATAATTGGATACACCATCCCATTCTATACCATAAGTATTAGTCCATTGTTTTTTTGAACACAATGCTGTTCCTCCTGATGTCCATAACTCATCTGACATATCTATTGAAATAGGGTCATCCATCAAATTTAATCCACTTGTATTATTAGTACTTAATAATAAATTACCTTGACTATCTCTTATAGAACCCATATTTGGGTGTTCTGAACCAAATGGTGGTACATTACATAGGGTTCCATTTGTATCCCAGTAGTCGGGACATGTGGATTGTGTTGGTGGAAAAGGTTTTTCATCTTTTGCATCTTGTATTTGAAGAGCTAAAAATACTAATACTACTATTAATACTATTAATGCAATTACTACTACTATTGTGTAAAAACTTGTGTCATTTGATTCAGCCATTATATAATAATATAACAAATTATTTTATAAATATATAGTATATGGAATATAATTCTAAAGATAGTTTAATATTAAATCAAGACTTTCATAATGGAAGAGTTGATATTATAACTCCTCCATCTTCTGAAATTTTATTCAAGATGAAAGAACAAGTATCTAATCAAAATAAATCCACTGATTATAATGATGCAATTAAAGGTGACATTGAAGATAATATTTTAGCTAAAGTTTTCTTTTCTAAAAATAATATTGATATACTGCAAGACGGATTAAGAGCTGGTGTTTATAAAATGTCAGATAATAAATTTAAAATTCCACCTCAAAGTGTTGATAATATGAAAATTATTATGAGACAAGTTTATTTGCAACATTCTAATAATGATTTAACGAATGTAAGAAGCGAAATTGAAAGACTTAATCAAATTATATTAAATTCTATTATTCCTAGTGTATATAATTCTGCTATTTCTTACAATAAATATAGACTTGATCAAAGCACTCTTGTATCTCCATTAGAACATCCAAAACAAATAGATCGCGATTTTAAACATCTTGAAGTAAATAATTTTGTTATTAATAACATATATTAATTCTCCTTTTCTCTATATTTAAATCTTGATAAATATAAAGCCATACTTGACCCTGCAAATATAAAAAATGATGATACTGAATTTGAACTTTCATATACTACCCAATTTAAACCTTTACATATTGGCGATGTTACTGTAAATGGTGACATTAAATATCCTCTCCAGCTCCAATTCACACAATATTCATTATACAATTGTGATGCTATATAATGAGTCGTTATCCATGATGTATATATAACCGCAAGTGATAATGTTTCACTCTGCGTAATCTGTTGTAATCCACTAGCTATAGAATACATTTATTAATAATATACAAATGTATTTTTAAAATACTTTTTAAAATAAATAATCATTTTTTCTCGATGTTTTGTTTTTTTTTGTGTTTTTCTTTGTTCTTGTTTTGTTATTTTTCTTTGCTTTATTTTTATTTGAAGGATTATATTTCAAAAACCACATTTCATATTCTTTTGAATTCATTTTATTTTTAAGTTGTTTGAATTTGTCTGATTTTTCAGACCTTATTTCTTCTAATGTTTTTTGATGACCATAACAATTTATCGAAAACCTCTTTAATATACCTTTTTGGGATAATCTATTTTTGGCTTCTACATCAAACAATAATTTCGCCATACATAGTAATCTATCCTTATTATAATAAGGTAAATCTGCATACATAAACGCTAAATAAAACGTTAATATTGTATCTATTGTCGCTATTTTTACCTTTTCTTTTGCAATATTTATTATATTATAACTATGACATGCTAGTGGTTTATAAAAATATACAATAGGAACTTTCTTTAATTTTACGATTACATGTTCTGGTATTATTTCACCTATTGGTTTTTGTTTTTCTATTGTTAAATTTTTCATATCTAAATCCTCTACTAACATCTGTGCAGAATGTTCCGGATTTTCTGACAATACATCAAAATCCGGAATTTTTCTAACAATTGGATTTTTTGTATCCATATATTTTGAATATAATGATGATGCGAAACCACCAAAAAATACTAAATCTTGATTTATTAATATATCTCTTGTTTTTTCATAAATATTTTCATCTGATTTTATTAAACTGTCTATATTTCGTTGATATTCTGCATTGCTGCAATTCTTTTTAAATTTTAATGGATAATGTTTACTTAATAATATTAATCTTTTTAATATTTTTTCCCATCTTGATACATCACCCATTGGTCTTGATAATTCTAAATACATATTCATTCTTAAAAAGTTTGGTGGACAGTATTTTATACCTGATATTGTTATTGCTTCATTTGATAATTTTTTAAATATTCCTTCATTTAAATATGTTATATCTGCTATAGGAATAAAATTTACATAGACTTTAAATGTTCCATAATGAACACCTGCTTTTGCTTCTACTTCATCATAGCCTTTCTTTTTATATAAATTACTTAATTCTTTTGCATGTGATAGTGCATTTGGTGAATAAAAATCATAATCTGGAATATCTACAGTTCTATCATAAAATTGAACCGATTCTGGTAATATATTATTGATTGCTGTTCCTCCGTAACATATTAATTTCTTTTTCCTTAAAAAATCTTCTAATATTGCTATTATATCATCAACTATATCATTTTTCCCTATTTGTTCTTTCTTTAATGATTCACTTTCATCTACTGCATTTCTTAATACTGCTAATTCACATTCTTGAAATGTCATTTTATTATTACAAATTTCTGTATTATATTTATTATTATTTTCTTTTTTCATTTAAATATTATTTATATACAATTATAAGATATAATATGAACCACATTATTTTTATTTTAGCCGGAGGAGATGGAAAACGAATGAACTCTGATTTACCTAAAGTTTTACATTCTGTTAATGGATTACCTATGATTATTCATGTTCTAGACTCTGCTATTCAAACTAATCCTTTGAAAATTGTTATTATTGTTGGAAAACATTATAATCAAATTAAAAATACAATTGAATCATACAATATTTTTAACATTGAATATATTATTCAAGAAAATCCTATGGGAACTGGTCACGCTGTTATGTGTTGTAATCATGTTATTTTACAAAATATTAATACCAATGTTCTAATTTTAAATGCAGACGTTCCCCTTATAAAACATACTACTCTCAATCATCTTATTGATAATCATAATGATGTTAGTTTAATTGTAACTGACCTTGATAATCCATTCGGATATGGACGTATTATATTAGACAATAATAATGATTTTTTAAATATTGTAGAAGAAAAAGATTGTAATGATAATGAAAAAAAAATTACTACAATTAATAGTGGTATTTATATATTTAAATCTACCCTTCTTAATAAATATTTATCCAAAATATCTAATTACAACGCTCAATGTGAATATTATTTGACAGATTTATTAAAAATTATAAAGAATCATGAGAAAAATACACATTTTCAAATGTATAATCTCGATAAAAAACAACAAATTGAAATATTAGGTGTTAATAATAAAGAGCAATTAGAAAATATTGAAAAAAAATTTAAAAAATTTAAAAAAGATTAAATATTAATTAAATTACGATTACAAATTTTCAAATTTTTCTACCAACGCTGCTACTTCAATATTCGTTTCTACCTTTTTAGTATTATTTTCATTTATTCCTTGCATTATCATTTTTGTATAGTCTGTCAATTTAAGTTCTTTCATAATTTCTTTTATTGCTTCATTCTCATCAATCGTATTTTTTAATAGATTGTTATATTTTTTTTTTACCATATTTTCCTTTTCACTCAATGTCAATTTTTTGGATAGTTCTCTTGCATTATTCATAATTCTATTTTTTTCTTCTTTTTTTTCTATCCTTATTTGTTCTTTCAATGCTTTTTTTTCATTTTTTTCGTTATTAATTACTCTTTTTTTATTTTGTTTCATATAATATTTTATAAATTTCTCAAATTCTGCTTTTGTTATAAGTTTTTCACTATTCCCTTTACGATTGTTACCAAGGTATTTCTTGATAACAATTGATGATTTCTTGTATTGTCGTTTGATTTCACTAGACATTTTGTTAATTTTTGTTAATTACATCAAATTGTAAAAAAGAATCAATTTTATGATATTTTTATAATATCATAATGATTAAATATAAAAATAAAATATATCTACTAATCTTTTTGATAATTCTCCATCACTAGGATAATGTATACCCGCTTTTACACGACAATCATCACATCTCTTTGCTATCTTTTTAAATAATTCTTCTTTCTCTGGATATTTTTTTGATAATACTTTTGATAAATAATATGCTTGATATGCATGCCCTGCTGGCATTGAAGGTGTCCTTCCTGTATCTGTATCAATATAATTTATAGAATTATCTATTTGATAAGGTCTAGGTCTATTTATTAAATATTTTATAGCTAAAATTACTAGTGTTGTATGGCTAAACATATCTCTTAGTTCATCTGATGACTCTTCTACATGCTCTACAAATGCATGTCCTACATGCTCATCAGTTAATTCAAAAAAATCTATATCACTATTATCTCTATTCTCTACCATCTTCTTTACTACTTTAGATTCGCTGTTTTCATAAATTGGTATTGTTGGCCAATATGGAATATAACTAGGTAATATAAATAAATATATAATAAATATAAATATTAGATTCCTGAATACTTTTCTTGTATTTTTATTCATATAATATATTCTACGAATAAAATATTACTATTTGTTTTTGTTAACAGCTATTTCTCGAGTTTAATTTTTTTTATAGAATTAATTTACCTAATTCATAGACGTAGGTTATTGCACCTACTATTGTAACTATTATACTTGATAATGCTAAAAAAAATATAAAACATAACATTTTTTTACTTTGATCACACGATAAATTATTCATTCTTAATAATTTATATTTTTTATCTTTATATTTTTTTTTTATATCTTTATGAAGGTGGTAATGGAGCTAAACATAATTTTATACTTCCTAAAGACGCCACATCATATTTAACAATCAGTGGTAAATCATTTCCTAGATACATTTCTAAATGACTACATAAAGGTGTGCATTTAATAAAATGACTTAAACTTTTTAATGAAAATTCACCTTGTATTACTACAGTTTCATCTGGTTGAGTTATAAATTCCATATTTCCACCTGATTGTGACCTATATATTTTTGAACTAGCAAAATTTCCTTCACAAGAAAATATCAATTCATTCCCTACTGATTTAATCTCTATTCTATCTGATATTCCATTTAAATCTCTTATTATCTTTTGAAAATCTGATGTTGGTAAATTTATTACTGCTGAATAAACTACATCTGGAACTACTAATTCTTCATTATCAGGTTCTATCAATCTTAATTTTTGTGAATAACATTGTTTTATATCTCCATTATCATATTGTAATCCTAGATGAGATACTATTCCATCATGATAATCAGCCTTTTCTATATACATTGATAATGTATCATCATTTGACATTGTTGATATTACTTTAAATAAATGTATTGTATTTGCACACACTATTATCTTACTTGGAATACATTTAAATAATTCAAATTGTCGTGAATGTAATGCTACATTTACTAATATAGTATGTGTCTTATCAAAATTTATTATTTTCATTCCTTGCTCACTAAATGTTATTGTTGCATCTGTTAATATATCTTTTATTGCTGTTATCATATTTCGAATTGGTTGTATTTGAACTGTTTTTATTGTTAATACATTATTCGCCTCGTTCATAATATAAATTTATATGATTAATAATTTATATATAGTTTTAAATTATTATTTGTTATTATTATTTATTTAGTATATTTTGAATTATATATAATATGCATACTAGATCCTTAATTAATAATCTTGTTACTATTATTGAAAAACACAAATCTTATGGTAATAATATTTATAGATTCCAAGATATAAAAATTGATAATGTATTTTGTAATATTGAAATTTATTTAAATTTTAACATTCTTGTACTTAAATGTAAAAATATTTTTGTTACATATGATGGTTCATATAACACTTCTTGTAAATATATACCTTTTCACTATAAATACGATAATATTCACGAAGCTGTTTTACAAATTTATCATATTTACAATAATTATAAATTTTTTGACGGGGTTTTAATGAGTACATACGATATTTCTAAAAGAATTCATGAAAATAAACTTTTTAATATTTCCTTTGATAAATGTTGTATTTGTTATTCTTTAACTAATGAAATAACTGTATGTAATCATGCAATTTGTATTATCTGTCGAGAAAAATTAATTTCTCATAACAAAATTGATTGTCCTATTTGTAGAAAATCCAATATTATTAAATTTTTTAATCATAAATTCCAATCTATATATAATATTGACTTTCCTAATCTAGAACGTATTAATAATATGGAAATTTATCAAAATTATAATGAATTTAATAATAATCTTTCTACTGAAATTATAAATATACCTTCTATTCCTATTTTTGAACTCCTTCTAGTTCGAGAAGTTGTCCACAATAATATAGTTTATCCTTTGTTCTTTACTGCTATTATTACTCATAAATTATATACTAATAAAAATGCTATATTTTTTTCTTTTTTCTCTGGATGTATGCTATATTTTTTTGTATTCTATTTGAAACATGATTATTGTAGTGAAGAAATTCTTATTTAAATATATCATAATATAATATGATTTTCATTATTCTATGTTTTTTAAATTTTACATATTCATTTAATACTAATTTTATTCGCACTACCAAGTCATATCTTAATCATAATATTATTTCTATAACTCCTGGTGGTTATAAAGGATTTTATACTTTAGGCGTTTGTCATTATTTAAAACAAAATTACAATCTTAACGATTTTGTTTTTTCTGGTGCTTCTGCTGGTGCTTGGAATGCTCTTTTCTTATCATTCCATGGTGATAATTCTGATTTTATTAATGATGCTTTAAATTTACCATTATCCGATAAAAATAATATTCAAAATTTACAATTTTCTATTAAAAATCAACTACTTTTAAAATATAATTCTAATGATTTCGACCTTAAAAGATTATATATTGGCGTTAGTCGATTTAATAAATATAATTTCAAACCTATAATTTATAATGATTTTGATTCTCTTGAAGATGCAATTGATTGTTGTATTGCTAGTTCTCATATACCACTCATTACTGGTGGTTTAACTTTTAAATATAGAAACAAATTCTCATTTGATGGAGGGTTCGCTAAAAATCCTTTCTTAACTAATAATCATAGCACTATACTCATTTCCCCTTATATTTGGGAGTCTAAAGTTATGTACGATACTAATGAATTTAAACTTATTAATAAAGAACCTAACATTAATAAATTAAAATATTTATATGATATTGGATATTCTGATACTCTCCATAATAAAAATAAACTAGATTCTTTAATTAATAATTTAAAAACTTTTTAATCTATTTTATATACATTTCATGTTTTTTATATTTTTCCTTTTCTTCATCAATCGTTTTTTTATTAAACAAAAATTATATTGTTTAAATTTTGATGAACATATTAATGGTTCTAATTATCGATCTATTTATGATTACAATAAATTAGATAATTCTACTAATAATTATCCTTTTCAATCTATTCAACTTTTTGATTATTTTAATATTACTGAACATGCTTTGAAATATGGTGCATATACTAATCATTTACCTAATCATAATAATAATAACAATAAAAACAAAAACAAACAATTAAAAAAAAATAAATACAAAAAAAAAAAAGAAAAAAAGTATATTAATAATTTTCTTAATACTATTAAAGATCATAATAAAAATACTACTAATAACGATAAACCCCTTGTCTTTTTAGTATCCCCTAATCAATTACACTATTATAAAGTCTATAATAAAACTATTAATAAAAACAAAAATCATAATTTTGTTAATTATACTAAAAACAATAATGAAACTAAATTACCTAATGATTTTAACGATGATGATTTTTTTATTTGGTTCTAACAATATACAATAAAATAATTGTATATTGTATATATACACCATGAGCAGCAACAGCAGCGCACCTGACTTTAACACCAACGGTAAAGTTGATGTAGGAGACGCTCAATTTATCAGCGCACATGAATCTTCAAATCCTGATTATTCGATTTCTAACTTTGATTCTTCTTTGAACATTCACAGTAAAACATCTATTTCCAATTATTTAGCAAATTTAATTAATTCAAATGTAGTTTTTGGTGACTATAGTAACAGTCAATGGACACCTACTAGTATTAATACTACAGAAAATAATCAATTTATTATTGCTAATTTTATTGGAAAAAAACCGAATTCGAATGATGTAGATGATGCTGATTGGGTTACTTTTACATTACCTAGATATACAAAATTAGAGAATTTACTTTTATCAAATGAAAGTACTATTCTTGGAAATGAAAAAATTAACATATCTATTAGCGAAGAAAATTCTTCTGCTAGTTACAATATTAACAATCTTGATAATTCAGATTTTCAAAATCAAACTGATTTAATTGTTTCACAACAAATAACTGCTGATTTTTTTGATGCTACTGATAATTCCAAAACATATAAAATTAATATTAACATTAATCCTACCGTCAATAATCATGAACATTATTATAAAATTATAGGTAACTTTTCTGCTTTTTATCCTGAACCTGAAGCTGAACCTGAACCTGAACCTGAACATGAACCTGAAGTTATGGATGACTATAATGATAATACTCTCAATCCTACTATATTAGACTTTAATGGGTTACAACAACTTATTTTTAGTAATACGATTGGTAGTATTAATCAATATGTTAATGAGGTCGAAGATTTCCATGATGCTGTTAAATTTACAGTCCCTTCTGGTTATGACTTACATGAACTTGTTTTGAAAAAATTCAACTCTAATAATGACAATTCTATTGTTCTAATTAATTTAAGAGAAGCACCTTATAATTCTAATGATGATTTATTACCTTCTGGTAGTTATATTAATACTACTAATGTCGGTCAAAATTTACTTAAACAATTTACTTTCTCTACTGTTAAATTAACTTCTGGTAAAACATATGTTTTATTATTAACTCATGTTCCTCTTAACTTCCCTGTTAATGGAACTTATAATAAATCACTTTATAGAATTGATGGCACTGCTACCATTTCTCAACCTGAACCACAAGAAGTTATTAATACTACTTCTCTTGCTAGTAATATTGATTTAATTATTAAAGAAAAACAATATGAAATTCTTGTTAATGATGACTATGATACATATATTAATAACAAATTATACATTAGATTTAATGATATTTCTACTTTACAAAGTAATAAACTTTTGTTACAAACTATCTCTGCAAATGATAATAATTTGCATTTTTTTACACATGATTATCACACAAGTGCTAAAGGTCAACCTGACCCTGAACTTATTAATGATACTAATTTCTTAAATCTAACTACATATACCACTATTGACAACGTTATTCCTTCTTATTTAATGAATGATACTACTTTACACGTTCCAACTGATATTGTCTATAATAATACATCTGATATTTCATGGTTCCTTGCTAATAAAGAAATAGTCCAAGGTGTTGATATTTATGTCGGTCAATTCACTTTAAAAAATAATTCTACCGGCACTATTAATTATAAATACGGTGATGATAATTATCTTGAATCTTTTTCTTTTAAATTAAATGTTAATGCTGGAAAAATCTCTACTCAATCCAATTTCCTTGATGATTCTAATATTGCATTGAATATTGGTAAATGGTTTTCCGGTGGTTCTTTAAGAACTGAAGTCGTCGATAAATTCGGTTCTATTGATAATTGGAATACATATCTTGTAACTAACATGGATAGTTTATTTAAAGACCGAATATTTAATGAAAATATTAATAATTGGAATGTTTCTAATGTCACATCTATGAATTCTTTGTTTCATGGTAGTTCATTTAATAAATCCATTAATAATTGGATTGTAAATAATGTTACTTCTATGAATTCTTTGTTTCATGGTAGTTCATTTAATCAATCCATTAATAATTGGAATGTTTCTAATGTCACTTCTATGAATTCTGTATTTAATAATACTCCATTTAATCAATCCATTAATAATTGGAATGTTTCTAATGTCACTTCTATGAATGCTATGTTTAAAAATTCTTCTTTCAATAAACCATTAGATAAATGGAATACTTATTATGTTCAAAATATGGCTGAAATGTTCTCAATGAATACTGTATTTAACCAAAATATTATGTATTGGAGCACTAATAATGTTACTAATTTTAATAATATGTTCAATGGTGCTACTGTATTTTCTCAAGATATTAGACGCTGGGATTTCCCTAATAATGCTACTGGTATTAATATGTTTAATGGAGCAACTGCTATGATCAATAACTTTGGTTCAACTCCTAATTGGAATACTACACTTAATCATAATTGGTTTATTTATGCTGAACCTGAACCTGAACCTGAACCTGAACCTGAAGCTGAACCTGAAGCTGAACCTGAACCTGAAATTGTAGACCCTTTCACTGACTTCATTGTTTCATACAAATTATTACAACCTAGTTATAATGATATTTACACTCATATCGAGACTATTAAATCTTTAGTTTTACCTGCATTTTCTAGTCAAGTTGCTCTCGCTCAAGACAATATTATTATTGATTTAAATACTATTAGTGGTAATTCTATATTTAATGTCACATATGTAGTTCCTGGTTTTGTTGAAGACACTGAACCTCAACGAGTTAAAAGTGTTTTAACTCAACAGTTAATTTCTGAAAATATTACACTTCTTAAAGTTTATATTAGTCAAGCTACTGGAATATTATTTACTAACATTGTATTTGATCATACATACAGTGGTATGGATATAGAAATTACTGATGGGTATCCTGAACCTGAACCTGAACCTGAACCTGAACCTGAACCTGAACCTGAATCAGAACCTGAACCTGAACCTGAACCTGAACCTGAACCGGAAATTGCTGAACCAGAACCTACTCCTACTACTTCTTATTATATCACATATACGGTCGAAAATATTAATTTATCAGACTTAAGTCCTGCAGATATTAATTCTTTTATTGTTGATTTAAAAACACACTATTCTACCCAACTTTCTGTTCCTCAAGAATATATTCAAATTACTTTAATACAAGGTTCCATAGAAATTAACATTTATATA
>MDTG01160210.1_pt1 | contig 31871 bp, 24 predicted proteins | sample 811421 | NCBI WGS metagenome assembly MDTG01 (sample SAMN05326645, study PRJNA326480) | marine metagenome | isolation source: seawater | place: Pacific Ocean: South East | collected 2011
CCGGTAAAAACAAGGCTAAGCCCACTAAGTACCGTATCATCTGCAGTGTCCTTTATTATGTCCGTTACGCTAATTGATTTTAATAAATTTAGTAAAATATTTATATTTTTTTTATTTTGTAAAAAACTTAAGAATGAACTGATGACCACTTTTCCCAGACCATCATTTTCAACAAGGGCCTGAAGGGCAGTGTTTTGGTCATAGCCAATCTTTTCGATTGTTGATAATAAATTTCCTATTGATGTAAGCTGCTGCGATATCAACTTGGCATTATTTACACCAATATGTCTTATACCTAGAGAATAGATGAATTTATCCAAGCTAATAGAGCGCCTTTCATTGATGCTCTGGAAAAGATTATTCATTGACAGTTTACCCCAGCCCTCAAGGGATAATATATCAATTTCACCCTGCGATTGCCTTACTTGAAGTGTATAAATATCTCCTGGTTCGCTAACAAAACCGGACTCAAAAAAAAGTTCCATACTTTTACCCCCAAGACCTTCGATATTGATCGCATCTCTAGACACAAAGAATTCTAAACTACCTAGAACTTGACTATTACAATGCATTCCACCTGTACAGCGTCTTACAGATGATATCTTTCCGGAGGATGCATTTAATTCCCGCTTGGCCAAACTCCCACAAATTGGACATTTCTTGGGAAAAATGAACTCTATAGAATTTTCACTTCTACCACTAATATTAACATCAACCACTTTAGGTATAACATCTCCTGACCGAATTATCTGAACTTGATCACCAATTCGGATATCAGCGCCGTCCCTGATACTCTGTCCTTCACTATTAAGCCCTTTTATAAAGTCCTCATTATGGAGTGTTGCATTCCTGACAACTACGCCACCAATATTTACTGGTTCTAGTTTGGCAACAGGTGTGAGGGATCCTGTCCTCCCAACTTGGATCTCAATATCTAAAATTCTTGTTATGGCTTTTTCTGACTCAAATTTATGGGCGATCGCCCATCTTGGGGAGCGTGATATGAAACCTAGCCTATCTTGGTAAGCTAATGAGTTCACTTTGTAGACAACGCCATCCAGATCGTAGTCGAGTGAAGATCTTATTTTGTTTAAATCATCATATGAACTAATAATATCCTCGTAAGTATAATTTATTTTCGTGTATGGATTTACATCAAATCCCCATTTTTTGAACAAACCAAGCATCTCGAAATGGGAGGCGGCAATATTGCTTGATATCTCACCCCACGTATATGCAAAAAAATATAATTTTCTAGATTTTGTAACATTTACATCAAGATGTCTGAGAGAACCAGAAGCAGTATTTCTTGGATTAACATAAATTTGCTTCCCTTCCTTTTCCATTTTTTCATTTAGTTCAAAAAAATCAGTTTTCTTCATATAAATTTCACCACGAATTTCAAGGATTTCCGGTACATTTAGACCCTGAATTTTATGAGGTATATTTGATATAGTTTTAATATTTTGAGTTACATTTTCGCCCTGATTTCCATCACCTCTTGTGGCCCCCACATGTAAGTCACCATTGACGTATAAAAGTGTGGCTGACAGTCCGTCTATTTTCGGCTCGGATACAATTTCCAACTTATCATCCAAGTTTAAGCTAAGGTATCTTCTCACTCTTTCAATAAAATCAATAATCCCATTACTATCGAAAATATTCGATAGAGACAACATCGGCACCTTATGGTTGACCTTTTCAAACCTATCAGATGGCTTATGACCAACAGTCTTTGAATAGTCTGACTTTCCTAATATATTTGGATTATTAAAAGTAAGCTGGTTATACAATAATTTTAGCTTATCATATTCAGCATCTGTTATGTTCGATACATTTGATTGGTAGTATGCTGTATCCTGCACCTTGAGAAAGTCCTCAAGATTTTGGAGAAAATCAATTTTTTCTATATTTGATAAGCCTTGAAACTGAATATCCGTGAAGCTGCTAGATTTTTTGTATTTATTCATCTTCATACATTAAGCTTTTTGATGCCTCACGGGCTTGATTAGTGATTTTTTCCCCGGACAGCATTCTGGCAATTTCTTCAATCCTTTCATCATCATCAATTTCCACGACTTGGATTGAGAAATCTTCGTCCTGATTGTCAATTTTCTTAATCAGATAATGATGGTTTGCTTTTGAGGCAACCTGGGGTGAATGTGTAACAGAAAATATTTGCAGATTTTTAGATAATGACGCTAATTTTTTTCCAATTGCCGATGCAGTAGATCCACTTACTCCTGAGTCAATCTCATCAAAAATCAAAGTGTTCACATTATGGGTTGCAGACATCATTGATTTTATTGCTAAAATTATTCGAGATAGCTCACCACCAGATGCAATTTTTGTAATTAATTCAGGCTCTTTCTCCTTACTTGTTGATAGCATAATACTGACTTCATCACTGCCCTTTATAGCACGCCTTTCCCCTTCGCTCCTCTGAATTCTTGTGCACACCCGTATAGATGGGAATTTTAACTCACTAAGCTCATTAACAAGTCTTTTATCGAATTCTTTTATTAATAACTCCCTTTTTTCAGATAGCTTAGCCGAAATCTTATCATATTGGCTGCAAAGGCTTTGCCAGTCATGCTCCATTTTAAGTATTTCTTCCTTTCCATCATTTAGATGATTTAGCTGTTCGAGGGTCATTTTATAAAAACTCATAATTTCATCTGATGGAATATTATACTTTCTTGATAATGATTTTATTGCAAAAAGTCTTCTCTCAACAGTCTCTAAATCATTGCCATCGACACCCATTGTGTCCTGAACTTTATCAATTAGATTGTTTATCTTCGATAGCGAGTCATTAATATTCTCAAGCTCACCGTCTATTAAAATAATGTCACTATTTTGAAGTGTTTCTAGTCTTGCTATCTCTCTCTGGGCTATACCAATGAGCTCACCTATCCCATTATCAGTGTTGATTAAGGAAGTAATCTTTGATAGCGTCTCGATAACTCTTGAACTGTCCAATAATAACTTCCTACGCTCAAGAAGTTTTTCTTCCTCGCCCTCTTCAAGGTTAAGCTCTTCTATTTCCTTACAAATCTCAACAAGATGTGTTTTCTGGTCAGCGGTTTTATCTAAGATTTTATTCTTCTCATTTATTTCGTTTTGTAAACTTCTTAATTTAATACTTATCTTACTTATTGTATCAATTTCATCGGCATAATCTCCAAAACTATCAATAATATCAATATGATTGGATTGGTTGATAAAGCTTAAATCCTCGTTTTGCCCATGAAATTCAACCAAATAAGTGGATAGTCTCTTCACAGTCGATAAACTAACAGGCATATCATTTATGTATGACTTCGTTCTCCCATCACTAAACTGAACTCGCTTAATCTGCACTTCATTGTTAGCATCAATATTAAGTTCGTGAAATAACTCATTAATATCGGGATTATTTTCTATGGAGAGCATAAAACTTGCCGCATCAGATGAACTCTTTACGATACCAGGATTACTTTTTCCTCCAAGTGCTAATGATATTGCTTCCATTATAATTGACTTACCAGCACCTGTTTCACCAGTAAAAACTACTAATCCTTCCTTGAAATCTATCTCAAGGTTGTTGATGAATACGGCATCCTTAATGAACAATGATAAAAGCATTCAAACCTCTACTTAACCGATCCCCAAATCATTTTGATCCATGTTTGTGAATCCTCTTTTGGTTTCAGCCCCGCTTGTGAGAGCTCATCATATATATAACCATACCAGGGACTATTAGGGTAATTATAACCTAAAATAGCTGCAGAAGTTTGGGCTTCCAAATAAATACCTAATGCCAGATATGACTCAGAGTATCTAGCGAGCGCTTCTTCAATATGTGAGGTCGTCTGATATTCTGAAATTACCTCTTTAAATCTATTTATAGCTGCGGTAAGCTGTTTCCTCTTCTGATAAAATCTTCCGATTTCCATTTCGGCTCCGGCAATATGATCTATAGCAAGATCTTTCTTAAGTCGGGCGTCTGCTGCGTAGTCGGAATTTGGAAATCGCTCTAGTATGATTTCAAATCGTTCAAGAGCCTTTTTGGCATTATATTGATCCCTACCAAGATTTGCAATTTGCAGGTAGTAAGATTGTCCAATTAAATAATTTGCATAAGCCAGACTTTTTCCGTTTGGATATAACTGCGTGTATCTTGTGAGCTGGCTTATTGCATCTTTGAACTTCTTGCCCTCAAAGTAGGAATATGAAGCCATAATTAGAGCCTGCTCTGACCAGCTTGAATATGGATACTCTCTTTCGATATTGAGAAATTCATCGGCAGCAGTCTCAAATTCTTCTTTTTCCAACAGCACGACAGCAGAGTCATATATTTTGCTCATATCTCTCTGGCTGAACGACTCTACTGGCATGTCTGTTGTGCAACCGCCAAGTGTTAAAAAGGATACTAAAACAATAATTTTCCGCATATCGAGAAACAACTATACAACATTGATATGAGAATAGTATAATCTATATTTATTGATTAACAAGCTTCTGCTGCTCCAAATACTCTAGATTTTGCGGTGTTTTTGAGCTGTCGTCAATTTCTATTAACTTCCATGAATTCTCGCTGTCAAATAGCTGTTTAAGAGCTAGATAGTTAATGTTATGTCCGCCACAAATTGATGTAAACTTCCCAATTATTCCAAGATTTGCAAGTTTGAGATCACCGCAAATATCAAGAATCTTATGTCTTACAAATTCGTCAACTGAATTTAGACCATCTTTATTCATGATTTTTTTATCAGTAAGAACAATAGTATTTGACAAAGTTACACCAAGACCGTAGCCCATTGAGTGCAGTTTTTCCGCATGCTCAAGAAAACCAAATGTTCTTGCATTAGAAATCTCAGATAGGAAATTGCCGTAGTTTATTTCAATTTCCATCTGTTGTTTCCCAATCAGTTGGTGTTTAAAATCTATTTGTGCATCAATAACAAGCTTATCATTTGGGGCGAAACTTGCATGTGCATTTTTATGATTAACCTCAACTGGCTTAAGTATCTTAATAAACTTCTTAGTTTGGTTTTGGTGGATAATTTTCGTATCCTGAATTCCATCCATAAAGATTTTGCTACTTCCATCTAAGATTGGTACTTCTGGACCGTCAATTAGTATCTCAAGATTATCAATATTTGCCCCAAATATTGCTGCTAAAAGATGCTCAACAGTTAAAACTGAGATGCCAAACTCATTCGAAATCTCAGTACAATAATACGTTGATTTAACATTTTTATAATGTGCCTTGATTGTATTTTTTTGCACATCCGTAACGTCCATTCTTTTAAAAGTAATTCCCGAGTCTGGGCTAGATGGTTTTAATATTATACTAGATTTGGAATTTGTATGAACACCAATACCTACAAACTTTAAATCATCCTTAATTGTAGTTTGCATACGTAACATATATTTTACTCTCGTTAATACTTATATATTGATATACATATTTACCAAATAAGCAATAGATCTGTTGGAGATATTAATATATTAATTAGCTTGTTTTTTAAGGAATGATGGTAACTCTAAATCAGTATCTGAATTTGACGAGCTATCAACAGTTTTAGTATCATTAAGATCTTCATCATTTCCCTCGTTCAAGTCAATCTCAAGAAGGCTATCCTGAATCTCTGTATCTGGGATTAAGCTCTCCTGCTCCAAAGTATTTTCAGCTTCAGTGTCATTGTTAAGACCGAAATTTTCCTGATGCATGGCTTCTGAAGCATTCATATCATCTGTTAAATCATCCATATCTGAATTAATCTCATGAGTATCTAATTTCGGATATTGATCTTCATACTTTTCACCTGCTACATGATCATCAACCACGGTCTTCTGTGTTAATTCAATGTTTGAGTAATTATTATCAACTAATGGCATTTCTTCATTTGCATCTTTTTTCTTAAATCCAACATTCACTAGCTTACTCAAGAGGCTGATCTTACTCTTTTTAATACCGTTATCAAGAAGCTGCTCATTCATTGCCATAGAAATATTCTCATCTTTTATTGAAAAAAATTCACTTACTCTGGGAATTTCATTTATTTCGCTTGAGGCTAATTTATTTTCGTTAATTTTCATACTCCCAATCTTATCATTTTTTAACCTTGCATCTATTGGCTTTTGTCGACCATTTGCACTAAAAAAATCATGGTTCCCATCAATTTTCTTAACTGATACATCACCTTCATATTTTTTTTCTTCGGGTACTTTACTTATTTCATTCGAGATATCGCTGATAGCACGTACCTCATCGTCAATCATTTTATTCTCATCGCGATTAATGTTCATTTTTGGAATTGTATAATTCTTATTAAACGTATAATTTGTAGAGTCAATATTCTTAACATTGTGCTGGATACCCGTTGCAACCACGGAAACCTTCACTGACCCCTCTAAATTCGAGTCAAAAGTTGCACCTAATATGATATTAGCATTATTGTCTACTTCATCCCTTATCCTTGTGGCAACCTCGTCAACCTCAAATAACGTTAAATCTTCTCCGCCAGTTATCGAAATTAATAGACCTTGCGCTCCTTTCATAGAAACATCATCAAGAAGTGGATTTGAGATGGCAGCTTCAGCAGCTTCAACTGCTCTTTTTTCTCCCGTGGCCTCACCCGTACCCATCATAGCTTTTCCCATACCTTGCATTATGGACTTAACATCTGCAAAATCTAGGTTAATCAGTCCTTCTTTCACCATTAAATCCGTGATACCAGATACCCCTGAAAGCAGGACCTGATCTGCCATAGCAAAAGCATCAGAAAATGTAGTCTTTTCATTTGCTATCCTGAATAGGTTTTGGTTTGGTATTACAATTAGAGTATCTACGTATTTACTCAACTCTTCGATACCTTCATCAGCGATTTCCATCCTTCTGACACCTTCAAATTGAAAAGGCTTTGTAACAACTGCAACTGTCAATATATCTTGTTCCTTGCAGAGCTGTGCGATAACAGGCGCGGCACCTGTCCCAGTTCCACCACCCATTCCAGCAGTTATAAATACCATATGGGATCCTGCCGAATAATCTAATATTTCTGCTTGTGCTTCTTGGGCGGCTGCTGCACCAATTTTTGGTTGTGAGCCAGCACCTAAACCTTCTGTCAGATTTGTACCCATCTGTATTCTTCTATCGGCACTTGACATTGCAAGAGCTTGCGCATCAGTGTTAGCGACAACAAATTCGACTCCGTCTAATCCCTCTTGAATCATATTATTCACGGCATTACCGCCGGCACCACCAACACCGAAGACTGTGATTCTGGGCTTCAATTCGCTCATAGCATCTGGAATCTTTAAATTTATTGTCATGATATTATTTCCTATATTTATTTGCTCATAAAATCTTTCATCAAGCTAGCTCTCAGAAACTGTCCTTGAACCATTTCGTTAAGCTAGAAAAAAAATTATTACCTGGATTATAAGATAAGCCTCTAGTAGTTATTTTTTTATTAACAAAAGTTTCATTCTGTGCATAAGTCAACATACCCATGGCATTCGAAAATATTGGATCAGAGATATCAAAATCTCTAGAAATAGCTTTCGGGACTGCTCTTCTTATTGGTGACTGAAAAATTTCACTCGCTAAATCATCAATGCCAATAAGTTGGCTACCGCCACCTGTAAGAATAACTCTTTTTTGGCTTAGTAATTCTGGGCTTATTTGCTGTATTGCAGCTCGGACCCTTTCAAAAGTATCTAAAGCACTTGATCTTGATATATCAGCGATTGTTGACTTTTGTATTTGCTTTTCGGAACCAACGTCACTATGGTAACCAAGTTGTTTAATATTTATGACATCTCCGTTATCGTAGGAATTAGTCAAAACTCCGCCATACAGAATTTTCAACTTTTCAGCATCGCTTAAACTTATTGATAAAGCACGCGCAATGTCTGTAGTTATATTATTACCGCCATATGGTACCACACCTGCGTAACGAAAAATATTATCTGAGAATATTGAATAAGAGGTTGTTCCAGCACCCATATCAATGACAATAGACCCAAGATTTGCTTCGTCACTCGATAATGTTGCGATAGCACTTGCAATTGGGGAGAAAATAATTCTCTCAACCTCAATATGCGCACTTTCGACAACATTATTTATATTCTGGATAATACTTTTAGCGCATGTGAGATTATTGAGGTTCACTTTTAACTTTTCTCCATACATCCCAACTGGGTCCTCAATAAGATCAACACCATCGATTGAAAAGCCCAGGGGCATGGTCTCAAAAATTAATTTTTCTGGTGTGTGATTTTGTTCAGCTGCTATAATTATTGCTTTATCAAGATCTCTTTTCGCTACTTGAGTATCATTTATTGGAATGCTTATTTCAAATAAATTTGACTCAACTTTATCGGAAGTTATATTAACTGAAATCTTATCAATGGTAAGAGAGGCCATTCTTTCCGCATCCTCGATCGCCTTTCTGATTGATAATTCAAGCGTTGATGGGTCAACAATGCTTCCGTGTTCAAAACCGCTTGATCTCTGGTGGCCCAGTCCGATTACTTCAAATTTCTCATAATCATTATCCTGCTGATTATTTTTCGCTATTATACACAAAATCTTATCTGAACCGATATCTAGTACAGCATTTATAGCGTTACTATTCTTCATCGGATATATTCCAGACATTCTATCAAATGACATCAGATACATATGAGTCTCTTATGTAGTATTTTTTGGGTTATTAATCGTAATGCTGCTTGGTAATATATCAATCCGATCTTGTAATCGCATATCAATTATCTCAATATATCTACTAAGAAGCGCATACCTATCATCTAAGTCTTCTATTTCTTCAATTGCACGATCGACATTCTTTTCAGGAAGATGGATAGTTATCCCGTTATGTAATCTGATCGTCCAACGCCGATCCCCAACTCTTAGTAGCGATTTAATTTTTTTTTCAAAGTCAGGATAATTTTTGATCATTGATATGATTGCGGGTATTTCTTTGCGAGCATCCGGCCCAGCAATTACCTTTAAATTTTTAAAATTACCTGGGTTTAATTCTGTAAGTATTTGCGCCTCATCGTCAACCAAGATCTTATTTCCTTGGTTAAACCAGATTGCTATTGGATTATGCTCAAAGATTCTTACTTCTAAAGTTGATGGATAGACCTTCCTCAATTCAGATTTTTTGACCCAATCTATTTTATTTATCTCGGCACTTATTTTCTTTAGATCTATTGATGCAAGAGAGGTTTCCCTCAGGCCTGTAACGATAGTAACGACTTCTGAGGCTTTTGTATTTTCAATTCCTAATATCTTAATATTCTTCAATTTAATATCAAAATTCATATGCTCCATGGAGTATCTGATGATACCGTCAGTATTTTTATATAAAAAAGTTACAGAGTAGAATGATATTAAAATCAGTATCGCTAATATACCAAATCTCAATTTATTCCTCTTAGTCAATCTGATAAATTGTTTAAGCATTACCCTTCCTATTTATCAATATCTATTACATGACGCGTCACAAATAATCCATTCAACTAAATCATTGAACGAAATACCCGAGTAGTTCGCTAGCTCTGGCAACAATGATTTCTCTGTCATTCCAGGCTGTGTATTAACTTCAAGACATATCAGCTTTTCTTCTGCGGACATCGAATATCTAAAATCAACCCTTGTGACACCACTGCAACCCAAGCAGTTATGAGCTTCCAATGCGTATTCTCTCATTTTTTCGTAAATATTTGGTTTAAGATTCGCAGGAATGATATGCTTAGCTGATTTAGCGCTATATTTCTCATTGTAATCAAATAATTGACCTGATGTAACAATCTCAGCAATCTGTGTGGCCTCACCGCCTATCACCCCACAAGTATAATCAGTACCATCAATAAAATCCTCCGCAAAAAAATTGTTCAAGGGTTCCCTGTTTTCTTCTATAAATTGATTTAATTGAATTTCAGACTCAATTAAATAAATATCAACACTTGAGCCGCCATTGATTGGTTTGACTATTATTGGAAATCTTATTTTACCTAACTTACCATCGAGTGAATATGATCTAGCAACTGGAATATTTTTAGTCTTAAAAAGTTCTTTTGATTTAACTTTATTCATTGCGTTCGCTGATGCTTTTATACCCGAGTGAGTATATTTAATTTTTAGGAATTCAAAAATTGACTGTATATACCCATTCTCTCCCCATGATCCATGTAAGCAATTAAAAACAATATCGAAGTCAAGCTCAGTTAAACTCGCTATTATATTGTAATCTGGATCGAGTGTTTGAACATCGTACCCCAAATCTCTGATAGCTTTTAGGCATACCTTACCACTTTCGAGACTTACTTCTCTCTCAGGCGATACCCCCCCCATAAGTAGTAGTATGTTTGGTTTTCTTATAACATTACTCATAACTTAACTATCGGACCATCTCCTATCCTTCTAATTTCCCACTCCAGATCTATCCCAGTTCTCTCTTTGACACGTTTTTTTATCTTTTCACCCAATAATTCAATATCATATGCCGTTGCATTTCCTTTATTAATTAAAAAATTTGCATGTAACTCAGAAATAACTGCATCTCCAGACGATAGACCTGAACAACCCGCATCCCTTATTAATTCCCAAGCTTTAACTTGCTTCGGATTCTTAAATGTTGACCCACCTGTCCTCTCCTTAATTGGCTGCGTAGAGTTTCTGTGGATTTTGTATCTATTAATTTCTTGAATAATTTCCTCTCTATTCTTCATTGATCCTTGAATAGTCGCAGAGATACAAATCATTTCATCAGAAATATTACTGGACCTATAACCATAGTCTATATCCATAGGAAGACCTATAATCTCATTACCCCGCATATCAATAAACTCTGCTGATACCAGAATATCAGCAACTTCCATTTCATATGCACCAGAATTCATCTTCACAGCACCACCGAAAGTGCCTGGGATCGTATTAAGGAAAGAAAGATCTCCTAAATTATTCTTTAGTGCATAATTCGAAATTTTCTTGCTTGGTACTGCAGCGCCGCATTCAAGAGTATCAGTTTCTACTTTCTTTATATAATTGAATGCTCTTCCTAAAATTATTACGATACCGGGTATACCATTATCTCTTACTAATATGTTAGAGACCCCACCCAAAATAGTTACTGGTACGTCGCTTGGCTTAAGTTCAAGAAATCTCTTTAAATCTTTTGTATCTATTGGCTTGTATAATAATTCAGCGTACCCGCCTACACGGAACCATGATATCTCTTTTATCGGATAATTTGCGTGTAGTGATCCACCGACTTTTCCATCAAAATAAGACCTTAATTTATTTGCTTCGGACCAATATTTCATGAATTATTCCATTAAATTCTTTTGCAGATATCACTTGAGATCTCGTTAATATCTCCCGCGCCAACAAATAGTACGATATCCCCCTCTTCTGTTATATCTTTTAGAATTTTACATATCAGCTTTCTTGATAAATGAAATGCCCGGGTGCCCGACCTTTCCTCTATATCCGCCACAAATTTCTCATAGTCAAATAGCTCTAATTCTTTTTCACCAGCTGCATAAATTGGTAAAACTACAAGATAGTCAGTATGTGTAAATGAATCACAAAATCGTTCATATAATGACTTTATCCTGCTATATCTATGGGGCTGGAAAATCGTGATAACATTGTTTTTTGCCTCTTCTTTTGCCGATAGTAATAACTGATTTATTTCTGTTGGATGATGCGCATAGTCATCGAAGTATCTTATGCCATTCTTTTCTATGATCTCAGAAAATCTACGATAAACTCCCCGATATTGCTGAAGTCTATCAATTATTTTTTTTTCTGGAATTCCTCGCAGTAAACCTATTATAACAGCTGCTACTGAATTCCAAAGGTTATAAATACCGGGCCTGTTTATCTTCAGCTCTAAATTATATTTTCTTTGTCCAATAAATCCAGTTAAGTTAAAATTGTGACCGAAAGGTATTTTTTCAATGTTGCTTATAACCATATCTGAATGCCTATCGGCACCATAACTTATTATATTATTTATTTTCTTATTTTTAAAAACTCTTGATGTAACAGGATCATCTTTAAAATACACTAGATAGCCATTTTCATTTATGTTATTAGCAAAATTTAAAAATGATTCCTCAATATTCTCCATTGTTCCATAGTTTTCCATGTGATCATCGTCGATATTTGTGATGACTGATATATCAGATGGTAAGGATAAAAATGTTTTATCAGACTCATCAGCTTCAACAACCATCCAATCACTGTCTCCTATTTGCAAATTTGATTTAAAAGAGTAATCAATCCCGCCAATTAACGTGGTAGGTTTGTTGATATCATCTGATAATATCCACGATGTCATTGATGTGCATGTTGTCTTACCATGGGTACCAGAGATACAGATGGACCTTTTTCTTTGCATTATATCAGTAAGCATCTCAGCTCTGGAATAAAGTGGAATTTTAAGATCTTTTGCTGCAATAAATTCTGGATTATTGTTATCTATAGCCGATGAGTATACAACCTTCTCAATACTATCGCTTATGTTATCAGAGTTATGTCCAATAAATACTTCGATTCCTATTTCTACGAGGCTATTTAGCATATCGCTATTCTTAATATCACTACCTTGCACGTTATATCCATTTTGTAGACATAATTTAGCAATGGCAGATAGCCCGATACCACCTATACCAATAAAATGAATTGAAGGTAAATTAGTATTTTTCTTATTTCTAATCATTTTCATAAATACTTATCTATAAGATCAACAAATAACTCTCGAGAATTAACCCTACTAAGTTTATGGGCTTTCTTTGTCATCTTAGTTCTTTCACTTTTATTTGAAATTAAATTAAATATCATTTTTGACAAACCTTCTGGATTGTTTTGACCTTCGTCAAACATCAAACATGCACCTCTATCAAAAAAGTATTTTGCATTTTTATACTGATCGCCATCAATTGAATTTTGTAAGGGAACAAGTATAGAGGGTTTTCCGATTGAGCATATTTCAAAAATTGTATTCGCGCCAGCTCTTGATATAATAATATCAACACTTGCCATCACACATCCAATATCTGAGAAGTAGGATCTTAAGTCAAATTTAACTCCAATTTCTTTATATTTTTTTTTTAATGATATCTCATCATCTAAAATATGATTTTGATAAATTTTTATCCTCTTTCTTATTTCTATTGGTAAATAATTCAGTGCATCCGGTATTAAAGTTGTAAATATTTTTGCCCCTTGACTCCCTCCCAAGACTAAAAGATTTATAAAATTTTCTTTGTTATCATTTACGGTGTATCTAGTAATCCTTTCTCTCAGAGGCAGTCCCGTAAAAATAGTTTTTACTTTATATTTTTGCTTCAATTTTTCGGTATTTTGAAAAGATAATAAAATTAGCTTTGCAAAATATGCTATTAATCTGTTTGCCCTCCCCATCACTGAGTTTTGTTCGTGAATTATAACTGGAATTCTTAAAAAATATGCCGCGAACGCTGAGGGAAGGGTTGTATAGCCACCAAAACAAATTATTAACCCTGGCCTGTATCTTACAAGATGATAAATCGATTGAATAAAACCAATTGTAAAATATAGTACAAAAAATAACTTTGAATTAATATCCCCTCTAAATGGTGATGATGACGATATTCTACTTATTTTAACATTATTTAGCTCTTGTAGGTATGATAGGCCTCTTACATCACTAAAGAAATTGATTACGAGATCAGGATTATTTATAACTAGCTCCTCATATAGAGATATTGCAGGATTGATATGACCTCCTGACCCGCCGCATACCAACACAATCGATCTCTTTTTCATTCTTTGATATCTCCAATCAGCCCTGAAAACTCAGTTTACGTGATGAGTACTCAAAATTCATTTTTTTCTGCCTGGTAAATGCAAGTATCAGGCCAAATGTTATTGCAATAGAGATGGCTGAAGAACCTCCATATGAAATAAATGGTAGCGTCATCCCCTTGGTAGGTACGATTCCCAGATTCACAGCAATATTAATACCAACTTGTAAACAAACTAGCGAGGATAGACCAATTGTTGATATTTTTGCAAATAAATTTTGTTGATTTAGCGATCTCTTAATGCTTCTAAATATAATAAAAGCGAACAGAAATATAATGATAAAACAGAAGACCAAGCCAAACTCCTCGGCTGCTACTGCAAAAATAAAATCTGTATGAGCGTCAGGGAGTATATTTTTAATTGTCCCTTCACCTGGCCCAACACCAAACCACCCACCATTCGTAATGGCATTATATGCAGTATCGATTTGATATGTGTCACCAAGTGATGGGTTAAAAAATATATTTAACCGTTGGGTAAAATGGTCGATGTATATATATGAGAGGGCAATTCCAGTCAAAGATAGTAAAAAGATTATTACCCCAATAATCAGCGGCATTCCTGATATAAAATAAATTATAGAGGCTGTGAGGGTTACTAGAATTGTCTGACCAATATCAGGTTGTAAAATCAAGCCACCTATAAACAATATATATATTATGAAGGATAATGATTTTCCAGGTGCTTTGTTTAATATTGACTCAGACATCAACCATGATATCAAAACTATAAAAGCTGGCTTGGCAAATTCTGATGGCTGTAATGAGACTATACCAAGATCCATCCATCTTGTTGCACCCTTAATTTCTGTGCCAAAGACATTTATAAAAAATATTGAAACAAGAGAGGTTATAAAAATTAATAAACATAATCTCCGAATATTCCGGGTATCCAAGAAAGAAAAGAATATTGTTATCAAAGCCCCAAAAACTATGAATATAAATTGCTTTTTTACAAAATAATATTGGTCACTATAATTTAACCTTTCAGCAATTGGTGGGCTAGCTGCTAAATTTAAAACTATTCCGAAAATAATAAGAATTAAGATGGCACCCAGTTGCACTTTATCAATAGTCCACCACCAATCTGATACCCCTGATTTAGTTGATCTGCTTAATCTCATTTCTTTCCTTAACTAATTCTTTAACTATAGTATTAAATTCCGCGCCACGTTCCTCAAAATTTTTATATTGGTCAAATGAGGCGCAAGACGGAGAAAATAAAATAGTTACTTTTGATTTCGATTTTTCTGCATCTTCTGTTGATTTATTGATAGCATTTCTCAAAGTAAAACAATTCTCATAGTCAATCTTCGAATTAAGCAAGGTTACGCTCAGCGAGTCAGCTGATTCTCCGATTAGGTAAGCTTTTTTTATTTGAGAAAAATATTCTGTAATCGTCGATATACCTCCGTATTTCTCAATTCCACCAAGTATCCAATAAATATTTTTATATGAAACCAAAGCTTGCTTTGTTGCATCCGCATTTGTTGCTTTGCTATCATTGATATATTGGATATTTTTGTATTCTTGAATATGTTGAGTTCTGTAGCGAAGCCCCTCAAAGCTATCAAAATGTGTGCTGTAAAACTTGTAATCAATATCCATCGCATGCAAGCATGCGATACATGCAGTTATATTGGATGGGTGGCTAATTCTTTTAGAATCTAAATGACCTTGAATATCATACCTAACTACCGTACCATTTAAGTTTAGCTCAGCAATTTTGCTTTTATTCCCGTCTACATATTTGCATGTGATTAAACCGCTCTTGAAATTTCTTTTCTTCATTTGATTTGATATCATATCTCCATCTAAACCAATAATTGAAACATCATCTTCACTCTGCTGTCTAAAAATATCAAATTTTATATTTGTGTACTTATCTAGAGATCCGTGTCTGTCGAGATGATCGGGGCTAATATTGAGCAGTATCGCAATATTTGGTTTTATATTTGGTGATAACTCTAACTGGTAAGAAGATAACTCGATAATAAATGTAATATCTTTATCGTCCAGATTAAAATCTAGCGCACCTCTTATGCCAATATTACCGCCAACCTGTACCTTCCTTCCGTATTTCTTTAGTATATGGTAAATCATCATTGCTGTTGTTGATTTACCATTTGTTCCAGTTATCATTATTATTGTATCATTTCTGTCTCGGTGATTAATTTCATCCATGAAAAGCTGTACATCACAGATTATTGATATTTCTTTCCTTTTAGCTTCGTCAATAAAATCTCTCTGAGATGATTTTTTTATATCTATACCGGGGCTTAAAATAAGTGCGTCAAAATCCTCAATTAAAACTTCTTTTGGATCTATAAGATTTTTCCCATTCTCAATATAATTATTTCTGACTTGGACATCATCATCCCAAGCTGTAACGATGGCGCCTCCCTTCTCAAGGGCCCGCAGAGCACTATCACCAGATAAACCCAAGCCAAGAACAAATACTCTTTGATTTTTACGATGTGTTATTGGTATCATATTGCTTTCAATTTTATCTTAGTTTTAATGTCAGTAAGCCAATCATTGCTAGGATGAGTGAAATGATCCAAAAACGAATTACAATTGTTGGCTCACTCCATCCTTTCTGCTCAAAGTGATGATGCAAGGGAGCCATCTTAAAAATTCGTTTACCTGTTAGTCTATAGCTTATTACTTGTACAATCACCGATGTTGCCTCCAACACAAAAAGACCACCAATTATCAATAAAACAAACTCATGTTTCGTTATAACTGCTATAATACCAATTGTGGAACCAAGTGATAAAGATCCAGTATCACCCATAAAGATCATTGCGGGAGGTACGTTGTACCACAAGAAACCTATGCCAGCTCCAATCACTGCGCCACATATAATTGCTAACTCACCTGAGCCTGGCATATATTGTATGTTTAGATATCCAGAAAACAGAATATTACCAGCTAAATAAGCTATTAAACCAAAACTGCCTATTGCTATCATAACTGGCATTATTGCAAGCCCATCAAGACCGTCGGTGAGGTTGACAGAGTTACTTGAGCCGACGATGACCAAAGTGGAAAAGATGACAAAAAATATACCGAGGTTAATCGAAAAATCCTTCAAGAATGGGACAAATACGATTGGCTGAAAGCCTGCAACATAATTAATGATAAAAACAATAGCTATTATTGATATTAGTGTTTGAAGTATTAACTTGATGAGACTGTTCAAACCAGAAGATGACGAACTCATCACCTTGAGATAATCATCATAGAATCCGATTAAACCAAAGCATAATGTGACGAAGCTAACCACCCATACATATTTATTTGTCAGATCTGCCCAAAGAAAAGTAGATACAATAATACCGAGTAATATTATAATGCCTCCCATGGTTGGGGTCCCGGTCTTTTCAATTATATGCCTCTTGGGACCATCTATTCTTATCGGTTGGCCATTTTTTTGGTGCTTTTTGAAGTACCTAATGATTGGTGGGCTAAATAAAAAAACTATCAAGCCAGATGTAAAGGTTGCGGCTACTGTTCTTGTACTAATGTAAGCAAAAGCATTTAGAAAAGGAAACAAACTCAGTAATTCGTCTATTAGTGCAATCAGCATATCAAAATTCCCACATTAGTTATTATGATAATTCTAAATAATTAATAAATTCCTGAGCCAAATGATTTAAACCTATTTTATTTCCTCCCTTAATAAATATTAGATCACCCTTGGTTAGACTAAAATCCTCTATGGAAAAAATATTTTTAATTGATCTAAATTGCTTTTTTCTCTTTTGTGGGGATACCCTTGCAAACAGAGTTGCCAAATATTCTCCGCAAAAATAAACATGATCAATATTTGTATTATTTATTAGATCTACCAACTTTCTATGATACTTATCATTGAAATTCCCTAACTCCAGCATATCGCCGATTATGATAATTTTTCGAAGTATTTGGTCACTCTCATAATCATCTATAGCCTTTATTGCTTCAAACATGGAGGTTGGGCTTGCATTATATGAGTCATCGATAAGTTTAATCTTCCCCCCATCGAATTCAAAATCATGTTCTTGCCATCTCGATTTATGTATGCTTGATTTCGTAATATCTTTTAGTGCCTCTGCAGGATCATAATTTAATAAACTTGCAATACCTAAAACTGGAAGGTAATTATTCAGGATACTCTTATTTTGCATGGATGAGTAAGTTTCAAATACCTCTCCGAACACCCTGAATTCTATTCGTGCTCCACCTGTGTGTCTTGAAACTTTGCTCAATTGAATATCAGACTTTTTAGAGTGACCAAATGTTATACACCTCAACTTCTTTTTCGATGCTTTCTCAAGTAATAGCTCAAAAAAATCACTGTCCCTTGGAAGGAAGACAATTCCATCTTTGGGCATGCCTTCGATGATATTTGATTTTTCAATTGCAATGTTTTCTATGCTACCCAGATTACCAATGTGCGCTTCTGCTATGTTTGTGATTACCGCGATATCAGGATTGATTAGACTCGAGAGTTGACCAATTTCATCTTTCATATTCATTCCAACCTCGAAAATTGCGTATTTATCCATTTTAGATAATTTGGCTTTTGATATAGTAATACCTAATTCATTATTAAATGACTCAGGCGCTGAGAATGTGGTTTCGTAATTTGATAATATATTTTGCAAATAATCTTTTGTGGTTGTTTTGCCAACGCTACCAGTTATAGCTATTTTCAGCGTTTCTATGCTTCTAAAATTATAATCCGCAATCTTTGCTAGCGCTTTAAATGTATCCTTTACATAAATAAGAGGAAAGTCTGCCTCCTCAAAGATTTCTCTATTTGAGATTATTGCAGCTGATGCTTTGCTCTGGAATGCTTGAGATAGGAATTTATGTCCATCTGCATATTTGCCCTTCAGGGCAAGGAATATATCGCTTTCTCTTACACACCGACTATCAATGCATATATTCCATTTGCTATTATTTTTTAATATATCACCTTTCATATCTTCTATATCTATTAGATTTAGAATATCGAAATTACACTTAAATCTATAGTTATCGCTCATCAAACTCTATCTTTTTCATGCTTTGTTCAACTACATTATGATCTGAGAAGTATAATTTATCCTGCCCATAAATCATATATTCTTCATGACCTTTACCACAAATTAGAAGATTATCATCCGATGATAGATTCTCTATTGCGAAAGTTATTGCCTCCTCACGATCGGCAATCTCTATGAATTTTTCTGATTGCTTCATGAGTTGTTTGCGTATTGAGTGAGGGTTTTCAAAACGAGGATTATCATCCGTAATGATAATTAAATTAGCATATTTCTCCGCAATATCACGCATTAAACTTCGCTTACCTTTATCGCGATCTCCTCCAGCACCAAACACAACAATTAGACGATGATTTGTTATTAATTTCATGGCTTCTAATGCCGACTCGAGGGCGTCTGGTGTATGAGCATAATCAATATAAATATTATTATTCCTAAATTTTGCAACACACTCTAACCTGCCTTTAACATCACTCAATTTTTCAATATAGTGAAAGGCTTCCGTTATAGTAATATTTGTATTAACTGTTGCCAAACAAGCAGCTATAAGTGAGTTTATAGCCTGGAAAAAAGCTTTGAATGGTGTTTCAATAATATATTTTTTACTGTCAAAGTTTACTATAAGCTGTATGTTGTTATCCTTTCCCCTTTCAACATGCATAATAGAAATCATCGAATTATCATTACCTATAGTGATTATATTTTGAGCCTTAATAGTATTTATGAAACCATGATATCTTGATGGAATATCAATCATATTTATGACAGCAGTACCAGATGCTCCTAAGAGCTGGGTAAATAATCTTTTTTTGGCATTAAAGTAAGAGTCCATATTACTATGATAGTCTAAATGATCGCGAGAGAAGCTCGTGAATGCTGCACCAGTTATTTCGAGAGAGTCCACTCGTAATTGATCTAGCCCATGACTTGAGGCCTCAATAACTAAATTCTGATAATCTTCCGCTGCTAGCGCTTGAAGCTGTTTGTGTAGTATAACTGGTTCAGGTGTTGTTAGGGTACCATGAGTACCTTGAGTCGAATTGCCAAGAGTTCCAATCGAGGCAGATTTAATTCCCATCAACTTCCAAATCTCTTCTGTAAATTTTGTGACGGAGGTCTTTCCATTTGTACCGGTAACTGCCAATATATTTTTCGGCTGTCCAGGATAAAACTTAGCACTAACCTCTGATATTTTTTTTCGGACAGACTCAACCCTTATAATTGGTATGTTTTTTGATAAAAAATTTGAATTGAATTCTTTGGGAGCAACAACACAAGATGCACCATTATTTATCGCCTGATGAACGTAAATTTCCTGAAGCCTGGTATTTTTTTCCAGTAACAGAAATAGGCTTCCTTTTTGAGCTTGCCTACTATCTGAACAAATATCTGTTATTTTTTGATTAGAATTAAAATTTAGTAATTCCTCCGAATTCAATAGGCTTTCGAGCTTCATTTTTGGTACCCTTTTTAATTTGAGGCAACTACAATTTGGTCATAATCATAAAGTTTTTCGATTGAAGAAGGCTTTATGTTCAACATTGGTGCGATCCTTTTCACAATATTTGAAAAAGTTGGCGCAACATTCCATCCCGCGGTAGCATAACCGTAAGAATTTTCTGTTGGTTTTGGCTCATCTAGGAGTAAAAACATTATATACTTTGGTTCATCCAACGGGAATACTCCCATAAACGTCGTGCGACGATTTTCTTTATCATAAATTCCATCAATTAACTTATTGGCCGTTCCGGTCTTTCCCCCTACAAAAATTCCATCAACTGCCGCAGATTTTCCTGAACCATTCACAACATTTAAATACATCAATTTCTTTATTTTTTCACTTGTTGACGGATCTAAAACTTGTTTAGAATCAATATTTCTACCCTCTTCTATTTTTAAAAAAGATGGCTTTAAGAGTCTGCCACCATTTACCAGGGTTGCCCCACTTACCGCAGCATGTAGAGGTGAAACTGAAATTCCATAACCATATGAAATTGTCATTGTATTTACTTCTCTCCAATTTAATGGGGTATTACTATTTGGTAAATCAGGGATTTGTGTTGATACCGGATCCAATAATCCTAATTTCTTCAGAAAGGATTGATGATAATCCACACCAAAATCAAGAGCAATCTTAGCGGCGCCGATATTTGATGAATGTGTAAATATTTCCGAAACACTAAGAACTCTCTGTTGTGGTTTAAAATCACTTATTTTATGACGACCAATAATAATAGGCTTTCTGGCATCGTATTCGGTATCCAAATCGACAAGGCCACTATCTAATGCCATTGCGATGGTGAATGGTTTGAATGTTGATCCAATTTCATATAAAGAATTTGTTACTTTATTTATATTTTCTGGTAGAAGGGCATCTGCCTGATATTGGGGATCAAAATCAGGTAGTGAGACAGTACCAATGACTTCCCCATTATTTATATCCATTAGTATACCGGCAGCAGCTACTGCAGAGTATTTGATTATTGATTTTTGGAGTTCATCTCTCATAGCATGACTAACTTCTAAATCTGATGATAAATAAATATCCTCACTATCACCATTAGCTAACTGAGCATCGATGAATTTTTCGATTCCGACTTGTCCAACATTATCTATATTCACATACCCAATAACATTAGAAAGAGTATTAGCCGAGCTATAAAAACGTTTCGTCTCGTCTATGAATTGGATCCCAGGTATACCTAAGTTGTGTATCCGATTTTTTTCACTTGGTGTAATACCTCGTTTTAACCATACAAATTTTTTATCATTAAATATCTTATATTCAAGGTCCTCTCTCTCAAAACTAGGTATAACAGATAATAATCGATCAATAATATCTTCTTTATTTCTGAGTAAGTAAGGCCTTATTGCAACAGATGATATTGTAATATTTGAAGCAACTAAATTACCATTTCTATCATAAATATTTGGACGCTTGAGATTTTGTATTTCCTTTTCTTCAGCATTTACGATCAAATCATTTGATAAGTTTGCTAAATAAAATATCTTTGTCAAGAGTACCAAAAATCCCAAAAAGAAACAAAAGGATACAAATTTAATTCTGAGATGAAGTCTTCTAACTTCTTTATGGTCATGGGCTAAAAACATATAATAAAACGATCCTTTTGTTGTAAATATTTATCCTTTACTCTCCAGAATATCCAATTAGAGATCTATTAATGAGCTCATCCATAACTTTATTTGCGGGTTTGAGTGGAATATCCTCAATAGTTTTAATTTGAGTAAGCTCAACTGGTTCAAGCTCTAGACCGAATTGGCTTGATAAGCTTTGGATCCTTTCTGGCTGTGACAAGAGGCTGAGTTCAGCCTGCAAAGTTTCAATATCAGACTTTTCAATTTCTATATTTCTTTTTACTTGCGAGATCTCTCTCTTTGTATTTTTGCTATCATAACTCAAGATATATAACATTAAAGATGCGACAATACATAAGACCAAGATAGAAATATATATTAATCTTGTCATTTAAGCTCCTCTAACATTCTTTTATATTTAGACATACTATAGATATCTAAATTTTCTCTAAACAAATGTTCAGTTCTCTCTACATACCTCAGCTTTGCTGATCTTGATCTTGGGTTCATGGTTATTTCATTATTATCTGGCCTGTAAAATTTCTTATCCGGGTAAACAAACGGATAATCTTCTTCATCTTTGGTGCTCGGTTCATATCTCGATTTTGAAAAACTGTTACCTGTCAGGTTATCAAATATATTTTTAACGATTCTATCTTCAATCGAATGAAAGGTGATAACTACAATACGTCCGCCAAATTTTATGTAATCACAAATACTTAATAACAATGTGTATATTTCCTCAAATTCATTATTCACAAAAACTCTTATTGCTTGAAAAGTTCGAGTTGCAGGGTGAATGTGCATTCCTTTTTGCTTTTTATAAAAATTTCCAACCGCATCTTCAATTATCTTACTAAGCTGAGTTGTGGTATTGATGGTAGTTCTTTTCCTGTGTGCGTCGATAGCATTTACGATGATTTTTGAGTATTTTTCTTCACCAAAATCTCTGATAATTTCAGCCAAATGTTCAATTCTCATTTTATTCACAACATCGTGAGCAGTAATCTTACCCTCACCCATTCGCATATCCAGCGGTCCTTCATTTTGGAATGAGAAGCCTCTTCTTGGATCATCGAGTTGCATTGACGATACTCCGAGATCTAGTAATAATCCATCCACAGATTTAATGGATAAATTATCGAGTAAAATTGGAATTTGTGTATAACTCGATTTATAAAAATTAATTCTGTCTTGGTACCGTTTATTCAGTCTTTTCGCGATATGACTGGATGCTTCGTCTTTATCTGTCGCAACTATTATAGAGTCATATAAATCAAGTATTGCACTCGAATGGCCGCCCCCGCCAAAGGTACCATCAACATAAACACTTCCTCCTCTTAGTGATAATGCTTCAAGCACCTTCTGTTTCATGACAGGTGTGTGATAATATGGTCCGCCAGTAGAAGTTTTTCTACTATTCATCACACTAGAAACTCTTATTTTTCTTACTCAATAATAATCTTTGTTCCTTTACCTTCTTTTGAGCTTCTTGCAGATAGTTACTGAATCTTTCGGGTTCCCATATTTGGAATTTCTGACCCAAGCCTACAAATATAACTTCATCACTAATTTGCGCGTGTTGGACTAATGCATCGCTGAGTATAACCCTGCCATCGCTATCAATTCGCAGTTCCTCAGATAGACCAAATAGTGCGGTAGATAGAAAATCTTTTTCATCGGAGTACGGATCTAAATTATCCATCAGAGCGTAAATTTCTCTAGATAAAGTGTCCCCTCCAGCATCTATTGCTTGCGCATCCAAGGATGGATAACAAAACATTTTTTGGGATCCATCTTGAAATAGAATGCTCCTGAATTGAGATGGTATAGATACACGTCCTTTTTGGTCAATTTTGTTTTTAAATTTTGATAGAAATAATTGCATATAAAAACCATTTATGGGTATTAATGGGATAACATGGTATTTCATGGAAGTCAATGGTTTTTTAATTATTTGTTAACCATATTATACAGCTAGATGGCCTATAAGCCGGGTTCTGTATCAATTTGATGATGATCATTCATCTCGCTCAATGATTACTCAGTGAGTCTAGCGACCTACCCAGATGGCTTAAAGCAGAGGTCCATATTGCCATCTCTATTTGGTCTTGCTCCCAGTGGGGTTTACACTGCCATTGGTGTTACCACCAATGCGGTGCGCTCTTACCACACCATTTCACCCTTACCATGACGAACATGGCGGTATATTTTCTGTTGCACTTTCCCTAGGGTCACCCCCGCCGGATGTTATCCGGCACTGTGCCTCTGTGGAGCCCGGACTTTCCTCTAATTAATAGCGATCATCCAGCCATCTAGCTTATTTGCTTTTACATTAATAATTATTATTTGTCTACTCAGTCTGCCATTTAGATCTGTATTGACTGAATTTCTTATAAACTTCAGCAAGTATTTGCTTTGTTGAAAAGTCGTACATGCCATCTACCTTTTTTGGCCTCCAGTGCCTCTGGAATGCCTCTAGCGCTCTAATTGTTTGTTCATCAAATACACAAGTTCTGCGGGCTTTGTAACCAATAGTGAAAAGTTTATTTTGAATTTCATAAATTACATCACGATTTATTATATCTGAGTCATCGGTATCAAAGTTCTCTTGGGATAAATTTGAAAAAAAACCAATATTCTCATTTGCAAGCCATTGCCAAGGAAACTTTATACCGGGGTCTATCTTTCGGCCTACTGAAATATCTGAGTGGCCCAAAATATCCCAACTATTTATCGCATAATCTTCCATAAGTTTTTTTAGAAGTACTACTAGTGAACTCAATTGATCAGGCGTAAAATCTTCATGACCAGAATTATGTAACTCTATACCTATTGATTGAGAATTAATATCTACACAATTATTCCAAAATGAATTTCCTGCATGCCATGCTCTCTTTGAGACATCAACCAGATTATAAGTATCACCTGTTTTGTCTATTAGGTAATGGCAGCTTACCTTAGAGGTTTTATCACGAAACCAATTTATCACACTGCTAAGTTCCATATCAACGCCCGTATAATGAATTATTATGAACTCAATTCTTGAATTTTTAACTCGGTCATTATAGTTTGGAGACTGGTATTTATAACTTATCATTTCAATAATACTTTATATAATCATATTTATTAACTATAGTCTTTGATGCTGTTCATAATAGCAAAATTTAGAATTATGATGAAAAAAAATAATTGGAATTTCTGGGTAGATAACGGTGGTACTTTTACGGATATAATTGCTCTGTCACCTGATAATGACTTATTCGTAGAAAAAGTATTGAGCCAATCACACATAAAAAATAGTGACCCTATTTCAGTTGGTATAAAAAAAATTTTACGTGATAACTCATTAGGCTTTAGTGATATTGGAAATATTACAATAGGAACTACAAAGGCAACAAATACGCTACTGGAGAGGACAGGAGAGAAGATACTACTGATTGTCTCAAAAGGGTTCAAAGATTCCCAGTCAATTGGTTATCAGAGTAGACAAGATATATTTGCACTGGAGATCTCAAAACCCCTACCAATTTTTTCAAAAGTAATTGAAGTTGATATTCGCCTTACAAAAGATGGACAAGAATTCATAAGGCCAAATTGGAGTATAATTAGAGAAAAGCTAAAAAAAATTAAAAAGGAGGATTTTAAATCGATTTGCGTGAGTTTTATGCATGGATGGAAATTTCCTTATTATGAATTACAATTACGTAAAATATTAAATCAGCTAGGCCACCAAAATGTGACGCTCGGACATGAGATTTCAAGAACAATTAAGTACATAAAAAGAACGCATACTTCTCTTGTTCACGCATATGTTGACCCAAAGATCAGAAATGATATTAACAATCTTAAGAAAGAGATAGATTTTGAAAAAAATAATATAAACCTACGGTATATGCAATCAAATGGCGGCCTGGCTCAAGAAGAGAATTTTCAGGGCATTAATTCTATATTATCTGGCCCAGCTGGCGGAGTTATTGGCGCAATCTCAGTTGCAAAAGAGTCGGGATATGAGAAAATTATAACTTTTGATATGGGTGGGACCTCCACAGATGTCTCTCATTTTGAAGGCGAAATTCAATACAAGAATGAAAAAATCATCGATAATCAGATACTTCAAGTTCCAATTATAGATATTGACACAATCGCGGCCGGTGGTGGTTCTATTTTAGATTATAAAAACTCAAGAATGACAGTTGGACCAAGATCAGCAGGTTCATTCCCTGGGCCAATGTCTTACGGAAGAAATGGACCATTGACAATAACAGATGCAAACCTTTTTCTTGGCAAAATATTGGAGAAGCACTTTCCCATGAAATTCGGTGCCGACGGTGAGTCAGCTCTGGATAAGCAAATTATATCCAAAGAATTCAATAAACTGAGAGATAGAATTGATCCCAAAATGCTTCCCGAGGATGTGGCTGAAGGTTTTATAAAAATTGCAGTAGAGAAAATGTGTAGAGTCATAAGGAAAATTGCAACAAGTAAAGGCCTGCACTTAGAGGAGCACTCACTTGTCAGTTATGGAGGTGCGGGCGGTCAACACGCTTGTCAGATTGCTGAGAGTTTAGATATGAAGACGGTCATTATCAATCCACTTTCAAGTTTTTTATCTGCATACGGGATGGCGCAATCAGGAGAAAAATATATCACACAGCAAAGTACAATTTTTGAATTTAATGAGCAAAATACATACAAGATTGAGGCGCTTGTTGGTAACCTTGAAAAAGATAATCTGAAAAATATTAAAACAGCGACATTATCTCATTTATCACTATTTTATTTGAAATATGAAGGGACCGATCAGAACGTTTGTATTAAAGAAAAAAGCGCAAAAATAAATACTAAAAAAGTGATTAAAGAATTTAAGAAAATTCACAAAAAGATTTTTGGTTATAACCTCGATAGAAAAATTATACTCGATATGATCCAAGTTGAAACGGTCTGTCAGCATGAGAAGATAAGCATACCAACAAGAAAAATTATTACAGATGATGAAGCAGATAGGGTGAGTTTGTATAGTAGAGGAAAATGGGTGGAAGCGATCAAGTGCAGCACAGATGTGTTCTTTAACTCCGAATTAGTTGGGCCAGCTATTTTATTTGATGATCACTCAACAATAATCATTGAAGAGGGTTGGCGGGCCACACGAGACTCCACTGGTAATATATTAATGACAATAATAAGTCCCGAAAAGATTGAAAGAAAAATGGACAAATTACCCGTAATGCTAGAGGTATTTAATAATCTTTTTATGTCAGTTGCAGAGGCGATGGGAGAAACACTGCAAAGAACTGCCGCATCGGTTAATATAAAAGAGCGCCTTGATTACTCATGTGCATTATTTGATAATCAGGGAAATCTCGTTGCCAACGCACCACATATACCAGTTCATCTGGGATCAATGGATGATTGTGTTAAAGGGCTTATAGCAGATAATAATTTGATAAATCGAGAAGATATATTTATTAATAACTCGCCTAATACTGGAGGAACTCATTTACCTGACATCACAGTTATATCCCCTATCTTTTCAGATGAAACTGAAAAAATAATTTTCTATTTAGCAACCCGCGGTCATCACCCGGATGTTGGTGGAATTTATCCAGGATCTATGAGTCCAGATGCAAAAAAATTAACTGATGAAGGTATAATATTTAATAATTTCAAAATTAGAATGGATGATCTCGCCAATAATGAACAATTACTGGAAAGATTGAATAGTGGAAGATATCCCGCTAGAAATCCAGAACTCAATGTTCAGGATATTACAGCTCAGGTTGCAGCAAATAAAATTGGGGAGATTCAATTGCATAAGATCATTAATTATTATGGATTAGCGGTTGTCCTTGAGCAAATGCATTCAATAAGGAAAAATGCTAAAGATACGTGTATTAAGATATTAGAAAATATCAAACCATCTGATTTTCATCTGTCTTTAGATAATTTCCATATAAAATTAAAAATTAGATTATCTTCAAGTGGAGAAAAAATATACTTTGACTTCACCGGGTCAAGTACAGAAAATTGCAATAACTTTAATGCGCCGCTGCCAATCACGAAAGCTGTCATAATTTATGTCTTGAGATGTTTAATTGATGAGGATATTCCATTAAATTCTGGGATCCTTGAACCTGTGGAAATTCTTACGGATAAAAATTCAATTATAAATCCTTCAAATGATGCTGCAGTTTCTGCTGGAAATGTTGAAATAAGCCAAGCACTTGCAAATTGTATTTTTGCAGCTCTTGGTATAAAAGCTTCATGCCAATCTACAATGAATAATCTCATTTTAGGTAATAATAGATTCCAATATTACGAGACAATCTGTGGTGGTGAAGGTGCTGGAAAAAATTATAATGGATGTGATGCAATTCAAACGAATATGACAAATTCCAGATCAACAGATCCTGAAATTTTTGAGGAAGAATACCCAATAATTATCTCTGAAATATCACTGAATGGCCGGAAACAGAGTAATGGTAAATACATCGGAGGGCGTGGTTTAAAAAAAATCCTAGAAATTCGTGCTAACATGAATTGCTCTTTGCTCACAAACAACAGAATATATGCTCCATTTGGCTTGTTGGGTGGTAAGTCAGGTGTTGTAGGCTCCAATATACTAAAGAGAAAAAATGAAAGTATACAATTAGATGGAAACTGCCAGGTTAAACTGCTTGAAGGGGATCAACTGACTATAATAACCCCTTCGGGTGGAGGATATGGAGCAAAAAAATAAATCTTAATTACACCTTTGTTGACTTATAGCCATTTAAGCTCAGCTGATCTGATAATTCCTCAATATGCTTTGGGCCTATTTCACAACAGCCCCCAATAATCTTTGCGCCTTGATCAATCCAATCAAACGCAAATTCTGCATATTCACTGGGACCAAGGTCTTTCCTTGTCTCCAAAACATTCACACTTTTTCCGATTTTCAGATTTTTCACTGAAGAAAACCCATTTGCGTAAGCACCAAAATTAACATTGGTTTTTTTGAATTTTGGGAGAGCAAGTGAAATTGTTTCGGGGCAAGAGCAGTTTAATAATATTGCATCAACAGATTTTGCTTCTAATAACATAATTGCATCCTCTAAACTTTCACCTGATCTGAGCCTGTGGGGATTATCATCATCTAGGGTAAGACTTATAAATTGTTTTAATCCAAAATGCCCAAGAACGTCCGTTACAACCATTATTTCTTTCATACTAGACATTGTCTCGGCAATAAATAAGTCCACATGATCAATTTGCTGTTGAATTAAAGATGCATATTCATTAAAAAGCTCTTTATTTAGTCTATTGTCTTCTGCAGAATAGCTTGCCACTAAGGGTGGTAAACAACCTGCGATTGATAAATCAGATCTTGAGACATCTGACTTTGAAATTGCTCTGTATAATAATTCTATTGCTAAGGCATGTATTTCTTCAAAACATTCGGGTATACCAATTCGAGCTAGCCTGGATGGCGTAGCTGCATAATTATTTAAGCTTAAAACCTTTGAACCTGCTCCGATAAAGTCTCTATGGACATCCACAACAAGCTCGGGATCCTCTCTCATTATTTGTAAAGACCAGAGTGTTTGTGATTCTGGTGATCCAGCTCTACTGTATATTTCTTGACCTATTCCACCGTCGAGCAGGATAATTTGTTCTTTAATCATTTACGACACCATAATAACCTTAAAAATAGGCTAAAACCTGTTGATATTTAGTTTTTTTAGTAATTTTAAATATATTTTACTCAAAAATTAAACAATATTAATTGTTATCACGTACAATATTAAATGAAAATTAAGAAATAGCCTTCTTAATGATTATTGTACAAGCAAATATATTTATTTTTAAGCATAACTGATATATAATTAAACTTAATAAAATAATATGGGATGAATATGGTGACGATACTATACTTAAAAAAACTTTCTATCACAATATTTGTATTAACAGTATTTTTGTTTCATCCAAAAGTAACATACTCAGATATCTCGCAGTTTATCGTTGATAACTATAACTCATCATATGCCCAGCCAGGTGGTTTAGAAAGTACCGAATCAGACGCCCCAGACATTGATTTTCAAGCTTACGACCCATACGAAGAAACAAACAGGAAGATGTTTGCATTTAATCAAGCCGTAGACAAAGCAGTGCTAAAACCTCTTGCTCAAGCTTACAGTGATATTGTTCCAGAGGGTGGGCGTGAGTCAATAAAGAATTTCTTGCGTAACCTGGAGTCGCCAACAATTCTCTTTAATGATGTTATGCAGGGTGAAGAAGATAGAGCTTCAAACACAGTCAACAGATTTATCATAAATTCCTCTATTGGTGCTCTTGGTTTTGGAGATCCAGCCACAGAAATGGGCTATCCTAGACATACAGAAGATTTTGCTCAAACATTAGCTACATATGGCGTTGAAAGCGGACCATACATCGTATCGCCACTATTCGGACCGTCTACGCCTCGCCACATTGCAGGACGAGTAGTAGATTTTGCCGTTCATCCACTCACTTGGTACTTACAAAAACAAGATGATGGTTACAGATACTCATATGGTATTGGAGAGGCGGTAGTTGCACGGGAGGAACTTCTAGAGATACTCGATGATATTGAAGCAAACTCTACCGATTATTACGTAAGTATTCGAAATATGTACATGCAACGCAGGATGGATGAAATCTCAAATGGTGTTCCGAGCGATCAGCCTTCAGAATTTTCAATTGACACAGCACGAGATCTCAACTTAGTATTCTAGCTAGGTTGATTATGTTACAAACTTTAAATAAATATCTTTCTCTTTCAATGTTGTTCTTGGTACTTTCTGTTCCAAGCACTTATGGGGATGAGTATTGTGACAATGCAATTACTTTTATCAATGAAGTAACCGAAGAAACACTAAATATAATTAACTCCACTGAATTAACCAAATTACAGAAAAAAACAACACTATCCGAACTACTCGTAGATAATGCTGATTTTGAGACAATGGGTAAAATTATGCTCGGCAAATACTCACGAAAATTAGCAGAAGATATGAAGGAAGAATATACAAATTTGATACAAAAGATGCTCACGAAAACTATATATGATCGTCTTGATAGTGATGGGGATGAAGTAGATGCAGCATACGTAATTGTTAACGATAGTTGTAGGCCAAAAGGAACCAAAAATAGAGAGTTTCTTGTAGATGGGGACGTACTAAAGGATGACAAAAGACTCGCCTCAATAAGATGGTGGATAATCCTTAGTAAAGATGAACAATATAAAGTAATTGATCTAACGCTTGCTGGCGTCTCACTCACTCTGCAAAAAAAAGAAGAGTTCACCTCATACCTCTCCAATAAATCCGTGCCTCAGCTTATTAATAATCTATCGAAAAAATTTGATTAAATTCTCACTCAAATCTGATATCATCCGTGAATGAAGCTGAAAATTGCAATTATGAACGGCGATGATATTGGTATAGAAATTGTCCCAATGGCCAAGTTGGTATTAACTGAAACACTTAAGTCTCTTGGGTATCGTATGGAACTAGTTGAATTACCCATAGGAAAATCAGCTCATAGTAAATATGGTGATACCTTTCCTGAATACACAATCTCTCACTTAAATGAGGTCCATGGAATAATTTGTGGCCCTATTGGACACAATAATTATCCACGAAATGACACCACCTGGAAAATGCCTCCTATAAGAAAAAAATTTGAATTATATGCTGCGATAAGACCTGTAAAGTCATATGTTAATTCAAAGAATATAGATATAATCTTCGTAAGAGAATTAACTGAAGGTCTGCAAAGTTCAGACACAATTGTTGGAGGATACCCTGAATTTCGTCCAAACGATGAAATCACTATAGCATCAAGGGTTATTACAAGAAAAGGTTCTAA
>MDTG01030237.1_pt1 | contig 31839 bp, 26 predicted proteins | sample 811421 | NCBI WGS metagenome assembly MDTG01 (sample SAMN05326645, study PRJNA326480) | marine metagenome | isolation source: seawater | place: Pacific Ocean: South East | collected 2011
CTGCGGCTGAGTGGCAGAGTGGTCATGCAGCGGATTGCAAATCCGTCTACGCCGGTTCGATTCCGACCTCAGCCTCCATTAGAATATTTGAATTTAAAGCGATAAAAATTAACGGAATATAAAGTGAAAAAAATAGTAGTTAGTGGAGGATTTGACCCTGTTCATAAAGGACATTTAGAACTTTTTGAAAATGCTAAAAAGCTTGGAGGCCATCTAACCGTTATCTTAAACACTGATTCTTTTTTAAAGGAGAAGAAAGGCTATGTATTCATGACCTTTAAAGAGAGAAAAAAAATTCTTTTAGGTTTTGAATGCGTTGATAAAGTCATCAAATGCATTGATAAGGATAATACTGTCTGTGAAACATTAGCTCAGATGAAAAGTAAAAATCAAGTTGATATTTTTGCAAATGGAGGAGATAGAAAAAAAATCACCGATATTCCTGAGCATAAAATTTGCAAAGAAAATGGAATAAAAATGGTTTTCGATATTGGCGGGGGGAAAGTTCAATCTAGTTCTGAACTTGTTAATCAGTTTAATAACTACAAAGAGAAGAGACCATGGGGATATTTTGAAAATTTGTTAGAAGAAGATAAATATAAAGTAAAAAAGCTAACAATTCTACCAAATGAAAAAATCAGTCATCAATTTCATAATCATAGGATAGAAAAATGGCATATTGTCAGAGGATCAGGTAAGTTTTTCATTGATGAAGACGAACATTCTTGCAGAAAGGGGTCTTATTTCGAAATCCAAAAAAGGCAAATCCATAGTATAGAAAATAATGGAAAAGTTCCTTTAGAAATTATTGAAATACAAATTGGTTCTAAACTAATTGAAAATGACATTGTGAGAATCAAAGATAAATATGGAAGAAAATAAACAAGTTAGAAAGGCAGTAATTCCTGTAGCTGGTCTTGGAACGAGGATGCTTCCAGCTACAAAAGCAGTTCCGAAAGAGCTTTTACCCATTCTAGATAAACCTTTGATACAGCATATAATTGAAGAGGCTATTTCTGGCGGTATTCAAGAAATTATTCTGATCACAAGAAGCGGGAAAGAAGCTATTGAAAATCATTTAGATGGCAATTTCGAACTTGAGTCACTTTTAAAAAAAAATAATAAAAAAGAGATTTTAAAAAAATTTCCTAATTCTATTTTAAAAAACATTTCCATATTATCCATCAGACAAGAAAATCCTCTTGGACTCGGCCACGCTATTCTCTGCGCAAAACCAGCTCTAAAAAAAGATGAACCATTCGCTGTTTTTTTACCTGATGAATTTCTTCTTCCATTTGGAAAAGAGAGGGATATTCAAAGAATGGTTAAGAACTTCCAGCATTCTGGAAATGGTCAATTGTTAGTTGAGAAAATTCAGAAAAAAGATATTTCTGATTACGGGATAATTGATCTTAAAGGGCAGAGATTAAAACGCAATGTTCCTAAAGTAATTGAAAATTTGGTTGAGAAACCCTCAGTAAGTTCTGCGCCATCGAATTTAAGAATAGTAGGGAGATATATTTTACCTTTTGAAGTCATTGGAGTTTTATCAAAGACAAAGGTTGGGAAAAATAATGAGATTCAATTAACAGATGCTTTAAAAAAATTTCTAACGTCAACTGATCTAAATCTCGAAGCTACCTTATCAAATTCAGAAATATTTGATTGTGGTTCCTTAAAAGGTTTCCTTGGTGCTAATATTGCAGCTGCTGCAAAAGATAAAAAAATGAAAAATTATTTAAAAAATATCTTAACTTAGCCCGGGTGGTGGAATTGGTAGACACAAGGGACTTAAAATCCCTCGATAGCGATATCGTGCCGGTTCAAGTCCGGCCCCGGGTACCAAGTTTCGAATGCAAAATGAGATACTGGCTTGTTGCAACTTACAAAATTAATGAGATTAAAAGAGCAGAAAGCAATCTTTCAAATCAAAAAATTGATTTTTATTTACCCAAAATTAAAGTTAAAAATCTTAACTCTAATGTTTCAGAAGAAATACTCTTTCCTGGTTATATTTTTATAAATACCAGACTTGAAGATTACTCTACAATAAAATATACAAAGGGAATTAAAAAGGTTGTGAAATTTGGAAATAGCATTGCAATTTTGACTAATAATGAAATTAATAGCATTAAATCTATTGAAAAATTATCAAAAACAAAACCTATAATTTCAAATATTAACATCGGTCAAGAAGCTATTGTTTCAGATGGTCCTTTTAAAGGAACTTTAGTAAAGGTCTGTTCACTTCCTTCAAAAGATAGAATCGAAGTTTTATTAACCATTCTCGGCTCTTCGAGAAGAATCAATATACTCAAAAAAGATTTAGTACTTTAAATGCAATATTTTGTCATTTAGATTTAAGATTTTAGCTGTTATAGTTCAACTATTGAACGGTATTAATTTTTGTATTAGAAATATATGCCGTGCGGTAGCTATTTTATCTAATCAAAATTTTTTAAATAATTCCAAAAAATATATTCATGAGCTCAAATAAATTTATTTCAGAAGAATCATTAGAACTAATGCATATTCTTGAAAAGAATCCATATGTAACCCAAAGACAACTATCCAAGGAAATAGGTTCTAGCATAGGCAAAGTAAATTATTGTTTAAAAGGCTTAATAGATATTGGCTTTATAAAGATGGAGAATTTTAAAAATTCTAATAAAAAATTAAATTATGCATACATTTTAACTCCCAAAGGCATTGAGCAAAAAATATACATAACAAAAAAATATATTGAAAAAAAAATACGAGAACACGATAAACTTAGGGAATACATAGACCAATAATCTTTATGCAAGAAATAGATAATAAACACAAACATGATTTTGAGGATGAAATCGATCCTCGAGAGTTTTTATTTGCTTTATTAAAAGGTAAATGGATTATTATCTTCTCAACAGCTTTTTTCTCGATTGTTGGAATTATTTATAGTCTTTCATTGCCCAACATATACGAATCAAAGGCTTTACTAGCTCCTGTTAACGAATCTTCATCTTTGGCGAGTGGAGCCTTAAGCCAGTATAGTGGACTTGCAGGATTAGCAGGAATTAATTTTCCGACTGGAGAAACTGGTAGTAATAATAAAAAAGCAATCGAGCTAATAGGCTCTCTTAATTTTTTTGAAAAATATCTAATGCCAAAGATCTTTCTTCCAGATCTGATGGCTATTGAATCTTGGGATAATAAGAATAATAAAATAATTTATGATGATAGTATTTTTCAAAAGGATTCAAATACCTGGGTTAGAGATTTTTCCTATCCAAAAAAACTGATACCTAGTGCTCAAGAAAGTTTTGAGGTTTTTAAAGGCAGTAACTTGAGCATTTCAGAAGATAATAAAACTGGATATGTCTCCTTATCTATAAAACATCAATCTCCACTAATTGCAAAACAATGGGTTAAGATAATTTTTGAAGAAGTCAATTTTTTTTATAGGCAAAAAGATAAAGAGTCCTCGGAAAAGGCCGTTGTTTATCTTAATAAACAAATTGCCAATACAAGTTTATCGGAAATAAGGCAAGTTACAGCATCACTTTTGGAAAAAGAAATTCAAAAATTAACTTTAGTTGAAGCAAATAAAGACTATGTTTTTGAATACGTTTATCCCCCATCAGTAATGGAAAAAAAATCAGAACCAAACAGACGTTTAATAGTTATTTTGTCATTTATGCTTGGCGCCTTCTTAAGTATGATTATTATTTTATTTAGTCATTATTTCTTGAAAGAGAAAAATATATTAGAAAAAATAAGTAGTCAAGATTAGATTGAGTCTATTATTATCGATAAGAATGTTGGGCGGTTGTATTAATCAGGGCAAGCTAGAGCTTATAGGTAGTAGACTTTCAACATTTTCCAGATCAATTTAATTTATAGTAATTGTAATAATCAATAATGAGTTTTAGGAGATATTTTGGTAGATAACCTTAAGTCCAAATCGATTGTTTCAGATAGAATTTCGTTGTTACAAGCAATGAGAAAAATAGATATGAATAAAGGCGGGGTCTTGTTTTTAGTTGACCAAAAAGGTCATTTAAAAGGGTCGCTATCAGATGGAGACATTAGAAGAGGCTTGTTAACAGAAAATCTAAATCTAGACTCGGCGGCTATTTTAGCCGCTAATGACACCCCAAAGTACTTGCGCATCGGTACCTTAGGCGGTTTTAAAAATGACTCCCAACTACCCCTCCCTTTACTAGACGATCAGGATAGGGTTGTTGACATATTAAATAGTTCAAAAGAGATAAATATAGGTAATAGAGTTATTAGTGAAAACTCTCCCACCTTTTTTATTGCTGAGATTGGAAATAATCATAATGGAGATATTGAATTAGCTCGAGAATTAGTTGACCAAGCTATTGCCTCTGGTGCTGATGCCGTTAAATTTCAACATAGACATCTTGATGAGGTGTATGGAGCTGATTTATCTAGTTCAGATGTAGGTGTGGAATATACGAGACAACTGCTTGATGAGGTAAATTTATCATCCGACAAAATGAGAGAGCTTATAAAATATTCTAAAGATAAAGGAATCTTAGTTGGATGTACTCCTTTTGACCTTCGATCCCTCTCAGATATAGTCTCGTTCAGTGTTGATTTTATCAAAATTGCCTCTGCTGATTTAACTAATACCACCTTGCTTGAGACTTCAGCAAAATGGTTTATCCCAGTTATTATAAGCACAGGCATGAGTAGATTAGATGAAATAGAGCGTGCTGCAAATGTTATGAACCGCTCTAATTGCCCCTATGCACTGTTACACTGCAATTCGACATATCCAACGCCTTTTAAAGACATAAGCCTAAAATTTATGCCGCAACTATCAAGCTATTCAGAATTTGGGCTTTATGGATATTCTGGTCACGAGCGAGGAATTGAGGTTCCATTAGCGGCAATAGCTTTGGGTGCCTGCATCGTTGAAAAGCATTTTACTATAGATCGTTCTATGAGAGGAAATGACCATAAGGTTTCTCTACTGCCAAATGAGTTTTCTCAGATGGTAGCTTCAGGAAGAAATATTACTGAGTCGCTCGGCTCATCTTTAAGGTCTATGTCTCAAGGGGAAATGATAAACCGCGAAAATCTGGCAAAAAGTATAGTAGCCTCGCGAAATATAAAAGCTGGTGAATCTCTTAAAATCAGTGATTTTGCCTTTAAGTCACCAGGACAGGGGATTCAGCCTGATAGGGTTCCTGACTTATTAGGGAAAGTACTTCTTAAACCATTGCGCCGAGGAGAAAATATTTTTTTTTCTCATTTCATGAAAAACCAAGATGTCGATTTTAAGAAGAAATTTAAGAATCTCAAGTATTCTCGAAACGCTGGAATTCCAGTGCGTTTCCATGACGTTCATCTATTGAGCTGCGATAGCAACATGAGTTTCGTGGAATTTCATTTAACTTATCGAGATCTTTCATGTGATTTAACGAACTTCGTTGTTCCAGATTCAATAGTCAATATTGCAGTCCATGCTCCAGAGTTATTTGAAGATGATAATATACTTGATCTGGCGAGCAAGGACGTCTCTGTTAGAGAAAGAAGTATTTTATCCATGTCTAAAGTAGTGGAGGTAGCAACAAGGCTAGGTGAGCTTGTAGGTCAGGCTAAGGTGCCTATTATCGTTAATGTTGGAGGTCAAACCACAAATGGATTCATTTCTTCGGATCTGCGCGCACAACTTTATAAAAACGTAGGTGAAAGTCTCGAGAGGATATCCACTCCGGAAGTAGATTTGCTTATTCAGACAATGCCCCCTTTTCCCTGGCACTTTGGTGGCCAAAGCTTTCATAATTTGTTTGTTGATCCAGAAGAAACTTTGGCTTTCTGTAATGAATGGGAATTTGGAATTTGCTTGGATATATCTCACTCAGCCATGGCTGCTGTATTTTTAGAGAAAAACGTTAATGCCTGGATAGAGTTATTAGCGAAATGGATTCGACATATGCATCTTTCAGATTCTGCTGGTTTAGATGGAGAGGGTCTTCAGGTTGGAGAAGGCGAGTTAGACTATAAGCAGATATGTGAATCACTCAACGTTCATTTACCAAATATTTCGTTTATTCCGGAAATATGGCAAGGACATGTAGATGGTGGAGAAGCATCGTTTAAGGCTTTAGTAGAGTTACACCGGCTTGGGTTGCGATAAAAGACATAAATTAGATTAGTTTTTTTGCATTCTAGGTTTGTAATTTGATGTAAAATTTTTGATTTTTAAAGCGTCTCATGTTCAAGCGGTTGAGTGAAAATTCAATTTGATTAATATCTAGGAGTGGAAAAAGTGAAAGTACTTGGTGTTATACCTGCCCGCGGCGGATCTGTAGGTGTTAAACGAAAAAATTTAAGAGATTTGGGAGGGCTTCCTCTCGTAGCTCATTCCATTAATAGTGCATTAGCGAGTGCGCACCTTACTGAATTCTGCGTTAGTACTGAAGACGAGGAAATTGCTAATGTGGCAAAAAGTTTTGGCGCTCCGGTACCTTTTGTTAGGCCCTTGCACCTCGCTCCTGACGTGAAGAGTGAACTGGTGGTGCAGCATGCAGTTGAGGAGTATGAAAAAGTCGGTCAATATTTTGACGCCGTTATGATGCTCCAGCCAACATCTCCATTCAGAACTTCGAGCACTATAGATCAAGCAATTAAAATGCTATTTAATTCCAAAGAGAAGTTAACTTCTGTTATGACGGCTAAATCTATTGAGGGCAATAGGCCCGAATGGATGTTTAGGGATATAGGAGGCATCGCATCACCATATGTCGCTAATTTAAATGGGAAAGATAGAGATTCTCTTGAGTTGGTTGCTCGGCAGGACCTTGAGCAACTTTATAAACCAGATGGAAATATTTTTTTGACAAATCTCCAAGTATTTAAAGATACAGGAAATTTAGTAACAGATAAGTGTGGTTATTTTCTAACCGAGTCTCTTGAAAGCTTTGACATTGACACAGAACTAGAGCTGAAAATTGCCAATACCTTGATTGGGAGTGTATAAATGTTATCAGCAGTCATTTTTGGGTTTGGTAATGTCGCCTTTAAAATAGGGAAAGATAAAAGAACACAAAAGTTTGATCATATGTCTGTACTATCTTCACTGAAGGTCAAAATTGTTGCGATTGTCGATGCTTCGCCTTCAGAAGAAGCTCTGTATTATGCCAGCGAAAAAAAAATTCCATTGTTTACAAATTATAAAAATGTTCTAGAAAATTTTGGCAGCCATTTTGATTTAGGAGTTTTTTGTCTCCCCACCTCTAAAGCCGATGTGACACTAGGTATTCTAAATACTATGAGTTTTGACCGGGTTCTTTTAGAGAAACCCGTGTCCTATGATTCGTATACAGCAAAAAAAATATTTTCCAAGCTAAGAGAGACCGAGACGCGATTTTCAATAAATTACCAACGTAACTGGGATGCTGGGTACTCGAAAATTTTAAAATGGATTCAAAAAAATACTATAACCGACGCTTATTGCAGGTCCTCTACTGCAATTGCGCAATCCGGATCTCACATGATTGAATTGATATTCCGGCTTTTTCCTGACGCGAAGATGCAGAATTTTTTGCCTCTTGAATCAAAAAGGTTAATTAGTGGAGAAGTACCAGAGCCAGGAGCTTTTATTTTATTGACGTCTAAAGATGCACAGATATGTGCTAATTTTGACTCGACACTCCTAAATGAATTTGTATTTAGCGGTACCATTTACTCTACTACTGGGCGTCTTGTTTTTGATGAGGGCGAAGGTTTTGTAAGTATCTCCAAAAAACAAAAAGGAAATAAAAGAATAGGCTCAGATATTATTTTTTACGATGACCCTGAAGTACTCTACGAGTGGAAAGATGAGCCTTGGCTTTATGGCTGCTATAAAGATTTATTTTCGAGTAAAAGCCATAAAACATTGCAAGATCGTAGTCTTAAAGTGGTAGAAGTCATAAACAAAATTATGAGATGAACAAATGACCATAAAGAACACCCTTCCATGGATTACTGATTTAGAAAAAACTTCAGTTTTATCAGCTCTTGATGAGGCAAATCTTTCAGGGTTTTCGGGTACTTTGACTTCTGCCCAGCTGAAAGATTTGAGGATGATTTCGGCTGATGTGCCTAATTCTGAAACGGCATTTCTTGGAGGTAAGTTGGTAAGACAATGCGAACGAGAAATTGCAGAAATCTGTAATACAAAATTTTGTGTTCTTATGAATTCTGCCACAAGTGCGCTTATGGCCGGTATTGCTGCTCTGGATTTGCCTCCACAAAGTTTGATCGGCCTTCCTACAGTCTCATTTTCTGCCACCATAGCCGCGGTGATTGCTGCCGGTCATCAGCCTGTATATGTTGACATAGATACTTCTTGTTCGGCAGATCCAAGACATTTAAAAAAAGTGATTTCCGACAGATCTATAAAGGCTTTTATATTTGTGCAGTGGGCAGGAAATGGCAAAAATTTAAACGCAATTGAAGAGATTTGTAATGACCACGATGTGGTTTTAATTGAAGATTCAAGTCAAGCGACAATGACGGAAAGTCCAGATGGACGATATAACGGTTCTGTGGGAAATTTTGGAATATTCTCCTTTAATGGACCCAAAAATCTTAGCGCTGGAGAGGGAGGTTGTCTTATAACTAACGACCCTGATATCGCATTTTACTCCAGACTAACTAGAAATCATGGAGAAGCTGCTTTAATAGCTCCAAAAGAAGTAGATTTAAATCGCTTCAGAGTCGGTTTCAATTTAAGGCCAACAGAGGTGACGGCAGCGCTGGTAATTTCTCAGCTTGCAAGGCGACATGAACTGCATAATCTGCGAGAGAAAAATTTTAAATTATTGTGTGATCGCTTCAAAGGCTTTCTTGATCCAGTAGACGGGTCAAAATTTCAAAAACCTTATTGTGGCTCTTTTTTCTTATCTTCGGGTCAAAAAGGTTTAAAAACAGCTTTAATAGAAGAGGCAAGTCGACAAGGGATTCCACTGTTTGGGAATTATCCACTAGAGCATTGGGAAATAGGATCATCCTTCGGCTCAGATATAGACCTACAAGACTTCCCTGGCACTCTTTTCTATTTAGAACGGTATATTGGTATTTTTTCAATCGCCCATCCTAATTCAGAAGAAAATATTATCTTCTTGGCTGAGAAAATCATAAGCATCCTTGATGAAATGCCAGTAAATCTTGAAATCAAACAACGTAGTAAATCATTTAATATAGGCCGGAAACTTTGATCGTTTTGATTTACATAGATTTTAAAAAAATTATCAAATTTATCTGAACAAATTAAAAATATTCACAGAGAAAATAATGAAAAATTATCAATTGGCAGTTATAGGATTGGGATATGTTGGCTTGCCTCTTGCGGTAGCGTTTGGAAAAAAAATACCTACTGTTGGATTTGACATTAATAATCAGCGTATTGAGCAGTTATCAAAGGGTATTGATAAAACTTTTGAGGTTAATAAGCAAGAGATAAAAGACTCAAATCTATTGAGCTTTACTGCGGATAAAAAAGATATCCAATCTGCAAGTATTTATATTATTACTGTTCCAACACCGATTGATGATCACAAAAGACCTGACTTGAGGCCTCTGATTAATGCGACTAAGTTGATTGGGAAAATCTTAAATAAAGGTAACATCGTCATTTATGAATCCACAGTCTATCCGGGAGCGACTGAGGAAGTGTGTGTGCCTGTTTTAGAGAGTGAGTCTGGGCTCCAGTTTAATAAAGATTTCTTTGTCGGGTATAGTCCTGAAAGAATTAACCCTGGCGATAAGGAACATCGCATTAGCGATATTGTAAAAGTAACGTCCGGATCCTTGCCCGATATTGCGGAGAAAGTTGATAACCTCTACAAATTAATAATCACTGCAGGGACCTTTAGGGTAAGCTCAATTAAAGTTGCGGAGGCGGCGAAAGTCATAGAAAACACTCAGAGAGACGTAAATATAGCATTGATGAATGAGCTCTCTAAAATATTTAACATTTTAGAGATCGAAACTGAGGAGGTTCTTAGAGCGGCTGAAAGTAAATGGAATTTTTTAAAATTTAGTCCAGGATTGGTTGGAGGCCATTGTATTGGTATAGACCCTTATTACTTAACTCATAAAGCTCAAGAGATTGGATATAAACCGGAAGTGATTTTATCTGGTAGACGTATCAATGACACTATGGGCGAGTACGTTGCTAATAGATTAGTTAATACAATGATAAAAAAAGGATTATTTACTAAACAACCAAGGGTGCTTGTTTTGGGGCTCACCTTTAAAGAGAATTGCCCTGACATCAGAAATACTAAGGTCCTTGATGTTGTATCTGAACTTAGCAGCTATGGCTGTGACGTAGATATATTTGATCCTTGGGTTGATAAAAATCAAGTGATACAAATGAAAGAAATCAGGGTTTTAGATGATGTGGAATGCGGGGTCTATGATGCAATCATAATAGCTGTAGCACATAAAAAATTTTACGAGATGGGGGTTAAGAAAATTAAATCTTTTGGAGTTAAAGGTCATGTTCTGTTCGATTTTAAATCTATATTTCCATCGGAGCAAAGTGATCTTAGGGCCTGAAATTATGATTGAAAGAGTATTTTATGGGATGTTACGAGGATAGAATCACAGAATTGAATAAAAACCCTAAGACCTGGTTGATTACTGGCGTAGCAGGCTTTATTGGTTCTAATTTACTAGAGTATTTGCTACTTAATGAGCAAATGGTAATAGGTCTGGATAATTTCACTACTGGGCACATGCATAACCTTGATGATGTCAAGGAACTGGTGGGAGAGGAAGCATGGCTAAAATTTAGCTTTATTGAGGGAGATATTTGCGATTTGACTACCTGTCATAAGGTATGTGAAGGCGTTGATTATATTCTTCATCAAGCAGCAATAGGATCTGTACCTCGATCCATTAAAGATCCGATTACTACAAATAAATATAATGTGAATGGCTTTCTTAACATGATTCAGGCCGCAAAGCAGGCAAAGGTAGCGAGTTTCACATATGCTGCGAGCAGCTCAACTTATGGAAACCACCCGGGCTTACCAAAGAAAGAAGATGTGATTGGACGTCCTTTATCACCATATGCTGTTACAAAATATGTGAACGAGTTATATGCCAGTGTTTTTTCTGAAGCTTATGATTTTGGTTCGATGGGATTGAGGTACTTTAATGTGTTCGGTAAGCGTCAAGATCCAAATGGCGCTTATGCAGCTGTAATACCTAAGTGGATTGAAGCAATGCTGGTCGGACAAGATGTCTATGTCTATGGAGACGGATCAAATTCTAGAGACTTTTGCTATGTCGAAAACGCAATACAGGCAAACATTCTGGCTGCAACATCTGCAAATAAAAATACTGCAGAAGTCTATAATGTGGCGGTTGGAGATCGCACAACTCTATTGGAGCTTGCTTCAATGATAACGTCTTCATTGTCTCTTCTAGGATTCAATTCATCATCTCGAATTAAACATCGAGACCCAAGGATTGGTGATGTTTTGCATTCTCAGGCTTATATTAAAAAAATTAAAGATGACCTTGGCTATAATCCAAGATTTGACGTAGAGGCGGGATTGAAAAAAACCGTTGATTGGTTTCTTCAAAAGAAGAGTGGAGTTAATTAGAGATGGGATGGCAAAAAGTACCTTTTGAACAAATTAATGAATATAGCGCAATACCAACTTCAATCGATGTTTCGACACGAGTGAAAAAGAAAACACCTGCGAGTATTATGCAAGAGTATGAGGTTGAAAAGTGGGGGGAGCTTAAGAATCTCAGTAAAAGACTGACCTTGAAAGAACATCACCGTTTAGGCGAAAAAGCTCATGCTGCAGCAGGACATAGGTTATGCTTTTTTGAAGAAGAAATTTATCTAGCACCTGGCTATGAAATTAGTTGTGAATATGTAAACCGATTGGTAACAATTTTACGACAAACTTATATAAAAAATAACTGTAATAGTATTGTTGAGTTAGGCGTCGGTTATGGCAGGGTATTGATTCCATTAATGCTTTCATTGGGAGTTGAAAAAGTTAATAAAATTCATGCTCTTGATTACACCGATGCTGCCTTGGAAATATTAAAAAATGTTTTAAGAGATTCTTCTTTTAATATAGATCTTAGACGGATAGACCTTGGTAAAAGCATAGTAAATCAAGACTTACCTTTTTGTGATAGTACTATGAAACCTCTTATTTTTTCCTCTCAAGCTCTTATGTATGTTCCTACTTTGCAGCCACATTTCATAGATTTGATGAGAAATTGGCATAGGGGAGTTTTTTCTTTCATTGAGCCTTCTGTATTTAATCTTCCTACTTCATCTTTAAAATTGCTTCAAGAAAGATATATATATGTGAATGATTACAATACTAATTTAGGTGAAATGCTCACTGAGGCATCAGAGAAAGGTTTTATAAAAAACTTCACTATCAGAGCAGACATTTTAAGTGAAAACGTTTTTCTTCCATTGCAAAGCTTCAACTGGCGGTTTTAAAGTCAACTCATTCCATTGCAAATATAAAGTCATGGCTTAAGTTTAGGCAACTTACACTATTTCAAAATTAAGTTTTTTAAGAAATCGAGAGCACACGTTTGAATAAAAATATCACAAGTGTTTCACTTTATGTTTCTGGGAGTGCTGCTCAAGGCTTGGTAAGTTTTGCGCTTTTACCTTTTTTATCTTCGGAGCTTTCACTAGAAGAATTCGCACTTCTTAGTTTGATAACCTCTATAAGTGTTATTTTGCAGGCTTTTGTTGCATTTAACTCAGTTTCATTTCCTATGATTGCTTATCATGAGAAGAATCAAGAATTGACCAAGTTGGCCGGCAATTTTCATTCAATTTTTTTAGTCTCTATGTTACCAATAGCTGTAGCCATACTATTTTTTGATCTTTTTAATATTATAGCGTTTTTTAATATCGGTCTTTTTATATTAGTGCACGCATCTTTTTCGATACTGATGATATTTAGACTGAGTATGCTTCAAATTAATGAAAAACCCCTTCCGTACTTCATATGTCAAGCGGTGACTGCATTAACAAGTTTATGCCTCACTTACTTTTTAATAAGTAATTTATCTTTAGGTCTTGATGGGCGTCTTATTGGAATGGTAGGAGGATTATTCTTTGTTTTGGCGCTTATGTATTTATGTGACAGGCCCGGAATATTTATAAAAAAAATTTCATTTAAAGCTAGTGATTTAATACCAACAATAAAGTATGGCCTATCTTTCTTGATGTACAAATTAGTTAAACAGACAAGAGGGCATTTAGATAAATTTATTACAGTTTTCCTTATAGGAATGGCAGATTTAGCGATATTAGCAATGGCAATTAGTGTAAGCATTCCAATACAACTTATTAATACTGCTATAGAAAAAACCTTTACTCCAAAAATCTTAAAAATTATGGCTGAACGGGATAGCAGTCCAGTCATTTTTAAAATAGGACCTCAGGTTTTGTTGATGACTTGCATTAGTGCTGCAATGTCTATATTAAGCTATTTTGTTATTATGAAATTGGGTCCAATTTTTATAGATGAAAAATTTACTGGCGCGTTTGATTTAGTATTTTGGTTGGCTTTAGGTCTGTTTATATTGTCCATAAACTCTAACGTAATGACGTTCTATGCCAAGCTAAGAAAGGGTTATTTATTAAGTAAATTAGCGGTTGTCCATTTGATTAATCATTTTCTTATATCGGTAAGTCTGGTCTATTTTTTTGGTATTCTTGGCGCTGTAGTTGGATACTGTTTGTCATACAGTATCTCTTTGTTTATAAATCTGTATTTCATTCGAACCGATATGTTTGGTTCTAAAAATTATGCAAAATAGCATTGAAGTAATTAAAAAAATTGAGAATGCGATTGAGCCTTCTGATTTTATTATTGCTGATGTAAATCTATGGCCGCTTTATCGATTCTATATTGCTGATAAACTTCGAGTGAAAAGCCTCAATATCCCTAGTTCAAATTTAACAGGTGAAGGTGAAACGAAAAATATCTTTTTTGTTATCTCAGCTATGTTCAAAGGATTAATCTCAAATATACGCTTAATCACAACAATCAAAAGAAAAGATGTGATTTTTTTGTCGCATAGTAATTTTCAGCGCTTTAGCCTAAATGATCAAATGTTTGATCCTTACTGCTACCCTGTTATGGAAGAGCTTAATAAGATTGGACTTAGCTCTGAAATCTATCAAGTCGGAGTCTCAAACAATACCAAGCAAAGCTATATAAAAACAATAAATGTAGAAGATGCTATTATTTTATGGTACTTCTTATTAGCTCCTTTTATGACTATGGCTGCAAAAATCAAAGCATTTGTTTTCCATAAAAATCATCTTTCTTTAATGGTCAATAAGGCAATCGTGGAGTTAGATTACGATTTTACGGTTCCAAACGATTCATTTTTTATTGAGAGATCGGCCAGGTTGGCCGTGAAGTCATGGTTCTTTGAGTATCTTATTTATAGACATAAAGCTAAATTTGGAGTCTTGGTTGGGTATGGTACTCAGTCAGGACTTGCTTTTAATCTAGCGTGTTCTAAAAAAGGAGTAAAGACAATTGAGCTTCAGCACGGAATGGTATCGCAGAGTCTTCCTCGATATTATGGTTGGACCAATGTTCCTAGTAAAGGCTACGAATTTCTTCCCGATGTGTTCTGGTGTTGGAATAAAAGTGAATTATCATCAGTATATGAATGGACAAATAAAGCGACAGAGCATAGGGCACTACCTCATGGAAACATATACTTACAGCAGCGGGAAAAATATGCTTCACAACAATCAAAAAAAATAACAACCGACTTTCGAAATGCTACAAATTCATTTGAGAAGATTTGTCTTGTCACTTTGCAAGCACCGAATGTTGAGCCTGACTGGTTGCTTGAAGCTATTTTGGCATCTCCTCCTTCAACGTTCTGGCTTTTTAAGTTTCATCCTGCAGATCTAAAAAAGGCGAGCCGAATTTCTAAAATTAAGAATTACTTTAACAAGAAGGATTTAGATAATTTCGACTTGGAGTTTGCAAACAATCCTTCTCTAAATATATATGATTGCATTGATGTCGCTGATAATGTTGTGAGCGCTTTTTCAAGTACCTTATTGGAAGCTCTGATGCTTAATAAAATACCAGTAGTTATCCATTCTGAGGGATTAGTTCACTACAGCAACTACGTATCATCAGGGGAGATGCTTTACTTAGAAAATCCTGATGATTTTTTACGGTATTTTTCTGCAACAAAGTCTAATTCTGACAATCTTGCTAATCTAAATTTGGGCGCCGATAACAAAGATTCGACTCAGTCCGTTATGCAAGAAATATTCACTAAAGGCAGATTGAGTAGTTAATAATATTCAAGAAGAACTCAAGATTTAGTGGCGCAATTAGATTATGTGCAATATTATAATCTTTAAAAATTGGCTCGTATAAATAACTTTATGAATCATCAGGATATTTCAACCGCATTGTTAGAAATAGAAAATGAGATCAGAATTGATAAATGTGTATTAGGAAGAACAAGTTTGTGGCCTATATTTCGTAATTATGTTTCTGGTGCGCTAATACGTATTAATAGAAGTTCAACAAAATCAACCAAAAAAAAAATAGCCTTTCGAAATTATATTTTTGCCTTTTTAATATCTCTTACAAATGTTATTTTTAAAAGGTCTGGAAGGGCTAAAACAGTTTTAATGGTTACTGACCAAATTTATACGGTACAACTAGCAAACCAAGACTTCGATAGAGTATTGTTTGGTATCGCAGACGAGGCAGGTCTTGATAGCGAGACAATTGTTATTGTAGATAATGCCCATATGAATTTTGTTGATTTAAATGCAACTTCTTATAACTGGATTGAATCATTTATTTTCACTAGTCGATGTTTGGCCATGGTTTTGGCAGTTATTATGCTTAAGCTATCTAGAGCGAGCACTTTTATATCAAAAAAGTTTCGTTTAAATACATTGTTAGATTTCAATCAAAATATCAATAAATTGCTAAAAAAGATTGACCCTAGGATACAAGATATAGAGCTCTTGCGAAATACTTTAAGCGTATATTACCATTCGCTTTTCATTAACTATTTTTTTAAAAATAGTAGTTTTACAGATGTTTACCATACCAATTCTTTTGATCCTATCAGCTCTGCAATTAATCTTGCTGCGAGTAGAAATAGAGTAAACACTATTTGTTGTCAGCATGGAAATCAAGCTGAAAGTAATCCATATTTTTGTAAATGGAGTTTAGATTTTGATAGTAACAATAGTGTTTTTTGTAAGACCTACTTGTGCTGGGATGAAAGCTCGGCAAAGTCAATTCGTAATTGGAGACTAAATGGTTCACCACCAAATATTATTATATCTAGTAATAAATGGCTTCCATATGCAAAAAAATTAGCAATTCAATCCCTTAAACCTAGTGAAAATTTACAATCTAGCTTGTGTTATTTTAATGTAGTAGTAACTCTTCAGCCATCTTTCAATATTAGCGAACATTTTTTTGATGCGTTACTTGAGTATAGCCCAAAAGTTAAGTTATGGATTCGCTTTCATCCTGCAATGACTGAAGTGAATGAGCATTGTATTAGTCGTTGGGTAAAAATGCATGAAAGGGCAGAAATTGAGAATGAACTTACGTTACCCGAGCTATTGAGTTTTGCAGACCTGCACGTAACTGCAAGTTCTTCGTCAATTTTCGAGGCAGTAAATGCTGAGATATATACTCTATTTGTTTCTGAAAATGCTTGCAGCTACTTTGCTCATTTTATCGCTGATGGCCATGCTGAATACATTGCAAACCCTACGGGAATTACTGATTATTTAGCTCGTATGAATGTTTAATTTATCAAAATTAAGAAAATAGTATTATGGTAGAAATAATTGCTGAGGTTGCGAATGCTCATGAGGGCGATTCTAAAAGGGCAATTAACATTGCAATTTCGGCGGCGAAAGCTGGCGCTCATGCTGTCAAATTTCAAATTTACTTTGGCATGGACTTATTGACAGAGGATCATCCGAGGTACGATCATTTTTGCCGTCAAGCATTTTCGCACGAGGAATGGCATTTAGTGATTTCAACTGTTAAAAATGCAGGCGTTAAAGTTTATGCTGATGTTTTTGGCGTTGAAGCGCTTAATGTTGCTCTTGAATGCAAAGTGGATGGCCTAAAAATACACTCGTCTGATCTTTCAAATACTCATTTAACTCAAGCTTGTGCTCGATCTGAATTACCGATATTTTTAGCCGTTGGAGGTAGCACTACTCGTGAAATAACAGATGCTATTTGCGATATTAGAGAGATAAACCAGCACAATAGAATTATTTTGCTTCTTGGTTATCAAGCGTACCCTACGGAAATTGAGAGTCATTATCTATCAAAAATAAGTATGTTAACTGAGCACTTTGCAGAAGAGGTTGAATATGGATTCATGGATCATACTGATGGAGACATTAGTGAGGCTTTGACACTGCCGGGACTAGCAATAGCATTAGGATGTAGCTTTATTGAAAAACACGTGACAGATAATAGGTCACTCAAAGGAGTTGATTACTATTCGTCTCTTGAAAGCGATCAATTTAGGATATTTTCTGATTATTGTGGTTCTGTTGAAAAATACTTAGGTAATGTTACCCATCTAATGAGTGCTGAAGAATTACATTATAGAAATACGGTGAAAAAAGTTTGGGTGTCCACTAGAGCTTTAGAAAAAGGACACGTGCTGCAAAGCGATGATTTGGTTATGAAGAGAAGTCCAAAAGCTGGCCTTCACGATTTGAAGAAGCTAATTGGGAAAACGTTAATAAAAAATGTTCCCCGTGATTGTCCGATAACCCGAGAAAATATTAAAGCGAAAGTTTTGGCTATAGTTGTGGCCAGATCAAAATCGACAAGGTTGCCTAGAAAGGCAACCTTACCTATTTCTTCAGTAGGCGCTTTGGAGCATCTGTTCAAGCGATTGGAGATCGCTAGATCAAATGGTTCGATATCATCATTGGCATTCTGTACTACTACAGATTCCTCTGATGATGAGCTTACGAAATTAGCCGGTGGATTGGGTATTTCAGTATTCCGAGGCGATGTGGATGACGTTCTCAAAAGAATGTCTTTAGCATTGGCGGAGTTTTCTGACCATGATCTTGTACTACGTATTACTGGAGATGACATCCTTTGTGATCCTGATTATTTGAAAGAGACGATCGAATATCATTGCGCGACTGACGCTGATTACACAGATGCGAAAGCTTTACCAAGCGGTACAGAAGTCGAAGTTTTTGATGCTTCGATATTGCGTTACTTGCTTACTAACGCTTTAGATAATAGCGGTACCGAATATCTTACGAATTATATTACAGATAACGACCACCTTTTTAAATGCGAATCACTGCCTGTGCGCGCTGAACATGCATTGCCGGCAAGGCTGACATTAGATACGGCAGAAGATTACTCAGTCATAGGAGCAATGATAGATTTCTTCGCTTCGGAGGGCAAAGAATTTAATTATACAATGGATGATGTTGCGGATTACTTTAATAAAAACCCTAATGAATTATTAAGAAACAAGAAAATCGTTCAGAAAAAAATTCCTCTAAAATTTAATACTCAAATAGCAGTTACAAAAGATTGTATTAAACCTTTAGTTACTGTTTATATCGTTAACTTTAATTATTCTCAATATTTAAGGCAATCGATTGAATCAGTTTTGGCACAGTCTTTTCAAAATATTCAAATTATCATTATAGACGATGGCTCTACGGACGACTCTCATGAAATATTAGACTATTATGAAAGTGTTTATAATTTGAAGGTTGTCCGAAATTCTAATCAAGGCCTTACTGCTTCTAATAATACTGCTTTGCGTTTGGCTCGAGGTAAGTATATAACGAGATTAGATGCTGATGATTTTTTTCACGAAGATGCAATTCAACAATTAGTAAATCTGCTAGAGAAGGATTCTTCATTGGTTGCTGTATTCCCTGATTATGCAATTGTTGATCAGGAAGGAAATGTTTTGCACTATGAGTCCAGGAATGATTTCAAAAAAGATGTAGATTTATTTGATTCCCCTGCTCATGGAGCATGTACCCTAATAAAAGCAGAAATTTTAAAAAAAGTGGGCGGTTATAACGAAAGTTATCTTTGCCAAGATGGCTGGGATGCTTGGTTAAAGCTCCTTCAACAAGGTTCTGTTGCGAATATCTCTCTGCCATTGTTCTTTTATAGGCAACATGGTGAGAATTTGACTAAAGATAAGCAACGCTTATTTCAAACACGTAGCGTTATTTTGGCTGACCATAATAGGGCTATTAGTAAATCACAGTTTACATCTTTAGCCATTATTCCTATACGTGACTCGAACGAAAAACCCTATTGTTTAAGAGAATTCGGGGGCACTAATTTGTTATTGTTAGCTCTTGAGCAGGCACGAAAGGCCAACAGAGTGTCTTCAATTGTAGTAAGTACCGATAACTTAGCCGTAATGAATTCAGTTAGTCAACTAGATCCAAAAGTAATTATTCACAATAGACTAGAGGCAGCAAATAGTTTAGAAAAAGAGATCGATTCAGTTGTAGCGTCAGTTATTGCATCTAAAGAAGTTCAATCTATATCCTTTGATTGTATTACAATTTTAAACTATGAATATCCATTTCGAGATATATATGTGATCGACCAGTCAGTTGACATCTTGCAAGCATTTAATGCTGATTCATCAATGACAGTTAAGCCCCTTAATATAAATTTATATCAGAATTCAGGTAAAGGTTTACAACCCGATAGAAAAAATACCAATTTAAGAAACGAGAGGGAATCAAGATATGCTGAGTGGGGAGGAGTTCATTCTGTAATAGCGTCTTGTTTTAATAAAAATAATAGAATTCATCAAGATCGTGTGGCCACTATTGAATTGGATGAGCGCTCTGGTTTTAAGATAGAGGGCGAATTACACTTTAAACTGGCAAGTAGCTATATCGAAGATTTTAACTTAGATGAGTGAGATAGCTCTTACATTCGTGTTTTTCGCAACAAGCTTGCTGCTTGTGTGGAGGCAAAGAATAGATTTGTTTCTGGTAGCATACTTATCAAATCTTATATACGGATGGCAGACTCTATCAGGAAAGATATGGGTACCACCCTATGAATTTGAAGTTACTGACAATTCCGAATTAATTTTGACTATTGTCTTTTTAAGTATCGCTCTTTTTTCCATTCTTAACGATTTAATATTTTCACGATGGTTTAATGTTAGAGATATAGAATTAAATAACAGTATAGGGAGTAAAAGCAGTAGAACAGATTATCAAAAATTATTGGCTTACTTTTTGTCTACAATAAGCCTTTTATTAAGTATTTTACTTATTTTACAAGCGGGGACAGACTTAGCTTTTCTAGATAAAACTACTTTAAATGCGCAATATCCGCTGTCCTCGTCTTTTTTTCTTTCGGTGCCAGCAGGTATTGCATGTGTTTATGGAGCATACAAAAAGGAAAAAGCGTTAATTTTTCTAGGATTATTTCCTATAATTCTTTATGTGGTTATAGGATTTAGATCAATTGCCATCGTTTTGATCGTAGCGGTACTTTTAATCTACTCATATCAAACACGGATAGTCTCTCGAAAAAGTATAAGAATTGCAGGTGTAACTGCATTGATTTTTATCAGCTTTGTGGCTTATAAACAAGCATATATTCCTATAAAGGAGGGCAAGTTTGATTTCTTCCAAACTACGGTATCGGAGGATTATAGATTCGAATCTACACTTGAGTTCTTGCTTTGGGCTTCTTTTTCATCAGAATTCGGGCAAGTTTCCTCTAACTTAGAACTTTCAACGAGAAACGACTTATCGGCTTATCATTCCTACTCGGCAGTATTTTTGTCTAGTATTCCTTTATTAAGCCCAACCGAGGTGGGCGTGTCTACTAATCCCCGGTTTTCAGATACCATTATTGAGCATGCTAACCCGGGCTTCAGCTATGGGTTGGGAGGGACGTTTTGGGGTGAAAACTTTGTCTTGGGTGGTTTTTTAGGAGTTATTATAGCGTCAATAAGTTTTGGATTTACAGTTTTATTATTACACTATCTGATCTTCAAAAAAGGATTGTTTATTCTGCTTTATTTGGCAACCAATCTAGTATTTTTGCTGCCGAAAATGGATATTTACGCTGTATTGGGTGTATTTAAAAATGGAATTGTTTTGATAGCATTGCCTATGTTTTTAATCATTTTATTACTGGGCTTGAGAAAAGTGGCATATTCGAAAGCATGAGTTTGGTTTTCGATGTTTTGAAAACAGCTATTTGTCGACTGTTATTTAGTTTTTTAAATGAGGTTTGAGTGAACTTTTTGAATCTGAAAAAGACTTTTGTTATTGCTGAGATTGGCGGTAATCACGAAGGGGATATTGAATACGCAAAACGACTTCTTCGAAAAGCAGCCCGGTCGGGTGTTGATGCAGTAAAATTTCAATCCTATTCTGCTGATGGGATAGTAAGTAAGATTGAGGATCCGCAGCGACATAAACATTTTGAACGATTTTCTTTGTCCGTAAAAGATTTTATTGAGTTAAGCGATTTAGCCAATAAACTCGGAGTTATCTTTATGTCATCGGTTTGGGATTCTTATTACTTAGACGCTTTAAACCCTTATATTGAGATTCATAAAATCGGATCTGGCGATCTTACAAATTATCCCCTCATTAAAGAAATTGCGCAGTTGAATAAACCCCTTATCATTTCTACTGCCATGGCAACAATGGAAGAAGTTCAAGATACTATAAATTTCATAGATCAAATTTCTCCGAATTTTATTAAAAAAGGTAACTTAGCTATTCTTCAGTGTGTTGCAATGTATGGAGATCCAAATGATCATTATGCTCACCTTAATGTAATAAAATCATACATAGAAAAATTTCCAGAAATAACAATTGGTTATTCTGATCATTCTTTAGGTTCTCATGCTTGCAATATAGCAGTATCACTTGGTGCCAAAATTCTGGAAGTACACTTTACAGATGATAAAAATCGCGAATTCAGAGATCATCATATTTCAGTAGACGAATCAGAGTTAAAAGAACTTATAACCTCTATAAGCCGTACAGAAAAAATGATGGGCGTTTACCAAAAGGAACCTATTCATGCGATAGAGACAGAACAGCGCATCAATGAATTCAGAAGGGCTTGCTACTTCATCAAGGACATGGAAAAAGATGAAGTTATTAGTATCAAAAATTTAACAACCTTGCGACCTAATAAAGGAGTTGATGCAAGGAAATACTTTGATTTAATTGGTAAAAAGGTATTGAGAAATATCAAAGCTGGACATAGTTTTTCTGAGGATGACATAGAGACCTAGCTTAAAGATTTACTTGAGAAAATTCAAAGAGGTTAAATGTGACTAGAGTACTTGTAACAGGTGGATCAGGCTTTATCGGAACTAATTTGGTAGAGGCCCTGATGGGAGAGGGCTATGATGTTTTGTCGATTGATAAGGTTCTTCCCAGATTAGACTCGCATATAAAATGTTTCCATCAAGGTGACGTGTGCGATGAGACTTTTCTAAAGGAAATCTTGAAAAGTTTTGACCCCAATTACATACTTCACTTAGCCGCAATTACAGGCATGGATTCATCAGAGCCCTCTGATTTCGAAGAAAACTATGTTTCGGCCAAATTACTATGTAGATTTAGTGGTTTGTCACCTTCACTCAAGAAAATAATTTTTACATCTTCTCTTTTAGTTTGTCGTAATGGATATATACCATCATCCAATATAGATTATTGCCCTCCAAATGGTTATGGACACAGCAAGGCTCTTAGTGAAATTGTTGTGCGTGAGTCAAATATATCTGTTGCTTGGGATATAGTTAGACCTACATCAATTTGGGGGCCATGGTTCTCAGGAGGTTATCTAAGTTTTTTCAATCTAGTATCTAAGGGCTTATTTTTTAATGTTGCTGGAGAAAAAATAATGAAACCTACATCCTTTGTTGGAAATACTTGTTTTATGATCACAAAAATTATGAAAAGCAATTCCTCTGGTCAAGTTTATTACCTTGCAGATTATCCTCAAGGCTCTGTACAAGATTGGGCGAATCAAATACATAAGGCTTTCGAAAAAAAAGGTAATATTACAACAGTTCCTTTAGTTCTTCTTAAGACCATAGCTCGGTTTGGCGATATATTGAATGGCATAGGTATACCTTTTCCTTTGTTTTCCACTAGATTAAAGAACATGCTCATCTCTCAGGATTATCCTGTTGAAAATACCTTAAGCATCGTTGGTGTTTTGCCTTATTCTAGAAAGCGAGGAATAGAAGAAACAGTATCTTGGATAAAAAGGAACACTGATTGAAAAAAATTAGTATAGCGATGGTATGCGAAGATCTTTCTCCGGAAATGGGTGGACAGGCAATTAGCATTCCTTTATTAGGAGAACACCTTGAAGAAATTGGCGTTACTGTTCGTTATTTTTCAGGTATACATTATAGAAATCAGTCCAGTGCTCAAAATTATGGTCGGCATTTCTATTTCAGATATTTTCATAAAAGATTAAAGTGGTCTTTTGGTCTTTTTTTTCAACTTTGGCAATGTCGAAACGACATAGATATAGTACATATCAATAATCTCTGGAACTTCGTACCAATTACAGCTTATTTTTTTGCCAAAATTGTTGGTATACCATATGTTGTTTCCACACGAGGAATGTTGATTGCGGAATTCGTGGATAAAAGCCGGTTAAAAAAAATATTGTTAAGGTTAATTTTTAAGAGAATATTACAAGAAGCTAGTTTTCTTCATGTAACTTCTGAAGGAGAGGTCGAAAGTATTGAAGCTTACAAACTATCATCTACCATTGTAAAAATTGGTCATGGGGTTAAAAAAATTATTCCTGAACCTGATTTTTTTGTGTTCAATGAACTAAGAGCTAAAAAACGTTATATATTATTTTCTGGGCGAGTTTGCAGGTATAAAAATGTTGGCAAGCTAATTAAAGCATTTAGTATTTTTAGTAAATCAGAACCTCATTGGAGTTTATATATAGTTGGTGAAATTGAAGATGAAGAGTATTTTAGCGAACTAATTAAAATTATTGATTCAAAAAATATGTCAAAAAAAGTAAATTTTTTTGGTCATAAAAAACAATCTGAGCTGGCATCTTTTTATACTGGCGCTTCGATATTTGCAAATGTGAGTAATTCCGAAAACTTCGGACTGAGTATTGGAGAAGCCTTATCTTATGGCATCCCTTGCATTGTCCCTGAAAATTCTCCGTGGGGGGACGTTGAAATAAGTAATGTTGGTCAGAGGGTAAGTCCTGATGTACCTATCATTTCTCAATCGCTTAAGAAAATATCTTCTAACTTGTTAGATGATGAAAATGTTTTCCATAAAGCTATATTATCTGTTGATAATCTTTCGTGGGAAAGCCAAGCAAACAAAATTTATCAATTTTATGTTTCAATTTTATCAGGAAAATAGGGCTGCTTTACTATTAGGGTTTTTCTGGGCTTATGGCTCAAGATCATTTTTGTTTGATAAAATAGTTTCCTAAAAGATATATTTATTAGGCATGATTGAAATATTTTTTTTGAGTGCATTAATATTGCTGACACTTATTTTCTTGAGGCCAATTAATCAATTTATTTATTTTCAGTTTTGAAAAAAATAGATTCTTATATTTTGTGCAGCACTTATAGGAGTAGTTTTTTATGGCAATAATATTGGGTTTAAATGCATACCATGGTGATGCGTCTGCTTGTATTCTTAGAGATGGAGTTTTAGTTGCGGCCTCGGAAGAAGAAAGGTTTTTAAGAATAAAGCACTGGGCAGGTTTCCCGAAGCACTCCATTGAATATTGCCTGCAAGAAGCTGGGTGTTCCCTAGAAGATATTGACTCAATCGCAATTAATACTCAACCAACGGCCAATTACCTAAAAAAGATAATACATGTATTAAAATACAGGGTCAGCATCTCTTTGATAAGGGATCGTTTTAAGAATGCAATTGCGAGAAAATCTTTGAGAGATTCTCTTAAAGAGTGCTTCCCAAAACAGAAATTTGTTGGCGAGATCAAGAATATTGAACATCATTTAGCCCATCTTTCCTCTTCATTTCATGTCTCGCCATATGAAACAGCAACAGTGGTATCTGTGGATGGTTTTGGAGATTTTTCTTCAGGCTGTTGGGGTGTGGGAACTGGCGAAAAAATAGAAATTGAAGGTAGAGTGTATTACCCTCATTCTTTGGGATCCTTCTATCAAGCAATAACACAATTTATTGGTTTTCCCAATTATGGCGATGAATATAAGGTCATGGGTTTAGCACCATATGGTAAACCTGCTTATTTGGATAAGATGAAAAAAATTGTTTTATTAAAGCCAGACGGTACTTATAGTTTAGACCTTAGGTATTTTATTTTTCATAAAGATAAAGTCTCTTACGAGTGGGATGGTGGTTCGCCTTTTGTCGGGCGACTTTTCTCTGATGAATTGATTAATCTTTTAGGTCCTATGAGAAATTCGGCTGATAAACTTTCTCAATTTCATATGGATATTGCAGCATCAGCTCAAGCCATGTTCGAAGAAGCTTTGTTTCATATGTTGAACACTCTGTATTCACGACATGGTTTAGATAATTTATGTCTGGCGGGTGGGTGTGGGAATAATTCGGTCGCAAATGGTAAAATTTTAAGTATGACTAATTTCAAAAACATTTATGTAGCTGCCTCTGCGGGGGATGCTGGCGGTGCTATCGGGGCGGCCTATAGTACCTACTTTGAAGAAAATAAACGAAATGTTAAAGACACAGCTATGCGTCATGCTTATCTAGGTCCGGAATTTGATAATGTTGATATTTCAGCAATATTGGAAAAATATATCAAAGAACTACCGTCAGAAGATTTTTCAATTAATTTAATTGACTCTGTGGAGGATTTGAGCCAAAAGACAGCTGAAGCTCTAACAAAGGGTAAGGTTGTAGGCTGGTTTCAAGGTCGCATGGAGTGGGGGCCAAGGGCACTTGGGAATCGATCAATTTTAGGAGATCCTAGACGATCAGACATGAAAGAAATTTTAAATATTAAAATTAAGCGTAGAGAGTCATTTAGGCCTTTTGCTCCATCAATACTCAGGGAGTATGTATCGGAATGGTTTGAACAGGATGATGAGGTTCCTTTTATGATGAAAGTCTTTCCCATTAAGGAGTCTCAGCGATCAAAAATTCCAGCTGTAACTCATGTTGATGGCTCTGGAAGACTCCAAACGGTCTACTCAGAGACCAATCCGCGTTATTATAGCCTCATTAAAGCTTTTCACTCTATGACAGGTGTTCCTATGGTTTTAAATACGTCATTCAACGAAAACGAGCCAATTGTTTATTCTCCAGAGCAAGCTCTCAATTGTTTTCTCCGAACTAAGATGGATGTGTTGGTTTTAAATGACTATTTTATATGCCGACGCTAGAAAATCGAACAATTATAAGACTTTATAAATAATGTTAAAACGAGCTTTTTTTAAGTTTTTAGCAGATCGGGGATATGCCCTAACAAAAACTAAAATCGATTGGGAAAGTGACAAGGCTCTCTATGAGCAATATTATCCGAGAGAATCAATTAATCAAAAAAGGTTTTATAATGTTGGAGCGGGACGATTTAGACATCCTTTTTGGACAAATATAGATAAGACCTCCGAGCATTATAAAGAGCGGTTGTCTCCTGAAAATATAGATATTGATTTATTTGATAAAAAGCCTTTGCCAATAGAAGATGGTACAGCAGAAGTTTTTTATTGCAGTCATGTTTTAGAACACATTGATACAAAAAGTGGACAACATTTGTTGAATCAGATGTATCAAAAATTAAAGTCAGGTGGAGTTGCTCGGTTGACAATGCCGGACATAGACCTTGCTTACAAAGCCTACATTGAAAATGATAAAAGCTTTTTTCTTTGGTTAAAAAAATGGAGCGCTTTATATCCTGATCCGAGGCTTAACTTTACAAAAGATCCTCTTGACTGTGATATCGGCCAGATTTTTTTGTCGCATGTTGCCCATCATGCAGCAGAAATTCATCCAAGCAGAGTCGATAACTACGTTACCAGTGAGGATCTGCAGGAATTATTTTTGAATAATGATTATGAAAGCGCCTTAGATATTTTAATAAGTAAATGTTCGCTTAAAATGCAAATGAAACATCCCGGACAACATATCAATTGGTATAATTTTGAAAAGGCTAAGAAGATGCTGAAATTAGCAGGATTTATTAATATTTATAAATCTGGTTATCAACAGAGTTTAGTTCCTGTAATGAGGAATAGCTTGTTTGACACAACAACTCCCCCGACATCCCTATATATTGAAGCATCGAAATAGCGAAACAGTAGCTGGATTTTCGAGGGCCTGATCAAATTTTTTCGACTTTCTTCTTGCTTCAAAACCATATCAAATAAACACACAGGCTAGGTGAGAGATAATAAGTATTTAAGGCAAAAATTTTGATGAAACTGTAAAATAAAATTGAAAATCAAATGGAATTATCATGAAACAAACCAATAGGTTTAGATCCAAAATAAAACATGCTATTTATAGTCTTTTAAAGCCTAAACATGCAGATAAATTGCGAAATATTTATAGTTTGAAAGATAAATTCCTATTCGATAAAACTATAGAAAAAAAAGTGAAAGACTTAATAACAACTCGAAATAAAGATGTTACGTTGGCTGAAGACTTGGATCTTTTAAAAGGACTGCACAAATTATTTCCGACATATGATCTTTCCGATAACTATAAGTTAGATAATTTATTGGCCTCGGCTAGAAGTAGGCTGAAGTATTTAGCCTCGTTTGGTGTAGACCTTCAAGGTAAAGATTTAGTTGATTTTGGTGCAGGGCATGGTGAAAATTTAATGATAGTTAAGGACTTCGGCCTTAATTCTTGCATTGGATATGATTTTAGTGATGATCGGTTTAATGAGCATAAAAAAAATCTCAGCGCAGAAGTATTATCTTTGATTGAGTTTAAAACTCTTGACTTGGTGGTGGAAAATATTGGCTATAATAATTGTGACATCATTCTTTCCTTTAGCGCATTTGAACATTTCTCGGATCCAGGAGAAGTTTTAAACCGATGTTACAACGCCCTAAGACCAGGCGGTGTTTTGTATGCAGAGTTCGCAGCTTACAATGCGCCTTTTGCAACACATAGAAAACTTTTTTCGGGTGTTCCTTACGTACAAAATATTTTTAATGATGAGGTCGCATATGAATTTTTCTATACTGATCTAAAAATTAATGAAGGCATTAATCGTTATACAGAGGAAAAAATTGTTGATCAAAATCCTTATCCAGAAGTAAATCGATGGAAAATTTCGGATTACGAAGCTGCTTTTTTAGAAGAGGAAAAGTGGGACACAATCAACTACACCAAAGTTATTAACTATCAATATCAGTGGTTTTTGAATTTGTTTAAAAATGAAACCTCTGGATTATCAAACGATGATCTATATGCAGACTATTTAAAATTTATTTTAAGAAAAAAGGGTAATACTTCATGAAAAAGATTTTGGTTTGCGGAGCAGGCGGTTTCATTGGCGGAGCTATGGTAAAGCGTCTAAAAAAGGAGGGCTATTGGGTAAGAGGGGTTGATATCAAGGAGCATGAATTTATTGATATGAAGAGTATTTCCGATGAATTTATACTTGGTGATTTAAGCGATTCCTCTGTATGTGATTCAGTAATGAGTGGGGGTATTGATGAGATTTATCAATTTGCAGCTGATATGGGAGGAGCCGGTTATATTTTTACAGGTGAAAATGATGCCAACGTAATGCATAACTCGGCAACTATTAATCTCAATATGGCTGAGATCGCAGTTAAGTACAATGTTTCTAGAGTTTTTTACTCCTCTTCTGCTTGCATGTATCCTGAGTATAACCAGATGAATCCAGATAACCCGAATTGCACGGAGGATTCTGCTTATCCAGCTGCACCTGACTCAGAGTATGGTTGGGAAAAGTTATTTAGTGAAAGACTTTGGATGGCATTTTCAAGAAATCATTCTCTTACGGTTCGTATTGCTAGATACCATAATATTTTTGGGCCAGAAGGTACTTGGGATGGCGGAAAAGAAAAAGCTCCCGCAGCGATGATTCGAAAAGCAGCAGCGGCTCAAGATGGTGATTCGATAGAAGTCTGGGGTGACGGATTACAAACACGGTCATTTCTATATATTGATGAATGCATAGAAGCTACTCGAAGGTTTATGGATTCAGATTTTATGGGGCCTGTAAATATTGGAAGTGACGAAATGGTTAGTATCAATGAGTTAGCTCAGATAGCGATTGAATTATCAGGCAAAGATATTGCAATAAGAAATTTGGAGGGGGATGAGTTTAAACAAGTATATGGCTTCAAATGTCCTGTTGGCGTCAGAGGACGTAATTCTGATAATACTTTGTTTGAAAAAAAAATTGGTTGGAAAGTTGGAAATAGCCTGCTGGCTGGAATGAGCAAAACCTACCCATGGATCCTCAATCAATTAAATTTTAAAGACAAGAAGTGAACATAGTCATTCTTACTCAGGTCTATTTTCCTGATACCGTTTCAGTAGCTCAACATCTTTCAGATCTATGCAATCGCCTCGAGGAGAGAGGGCATCGAGTTACAGTCATTACTAGTCGTTTCGGATACGATAGTGAAGAAAAATTTGCTGTTCATGAAGTGGATGGGAACATAACAATTAAACGAGTTTGGCAAAGTAAATTTGGGAAGAAATCTTTTATTCTAAGAGGGGTGAATTTTTTAACTTTTAATTTATCGCTTATGGTCTCAGCATTTTTACTCCCTAAAAAAGAAGTAGACTGTATTCTTGGAACTACATCACCCCCTTTTTCAGCCATTGTCGGAATACTCTTATCTAAATTAAAGAAGGCGCCATATCACTTTTGGGTAATGGATTTGCAGCCTGAGCTATCAATTGCATCAGGAATTATGAGTAAAAAATCTTTTTCAGCAAGAATTTTTACTTGCTTGAATAATTACATAATACGCTCATCTAACAGAATTTTCTCTCTCGATCGCTTCATGACCAGCTATTTGGTGAGCCGCGGTGGAGATATTGATCGAATAGCAGAAATTCCTGTATGGCCTGTTAGTGTGAGCGAATACCAAGGCAAAAGGGCAGATAACCCATTTAGAGTTGAGAGTAGATTTGGTGAAAAATCAGTTGTTATGTTTTCAGGCAATCATGCTTATGTTCATCCGATGGATACTTTGTTGGACGCCTGCAAAAATTTTTTAGAAAATACTGATTTGCTGTTTGCTTTTGTAGGCGGAGGTGTTCGTCGAGAACAAGTTTCTCAATATAAAGAAAAATACACGTTGAAAAATGTTTTACAGTTTCCTCTTCAGCCGAGATCAACTTTCCATATATCCATAGCTGCTTCAGACATTCAGGTTGTAATTTTGGGTGATGGACAAGTTGGATATACTCATCCGAATAAGATTTATAGCGCAATGTTTTTAGGTAAGCCGATATTGTATATTGGTCCTGAGGAGTCTCATGTTTCTGATATCCTCAATAAAACAAAAGGAAATATAAGTGTTCGGCATGGCGAAGTTGAAAAATTAGTTAGTGAATTAGATGCATTTTTGCGATTAGATCCTGATGAAATTTTTAGGATAGGAGAAGAAAATAAACGATACGCACAGGCAAAGTTCAGTCCAGATATTTTGATAGAAAAAATGGTTGAGTGTATAGAATCTTCGAGCTGATTAAACTAAATTCTCTCTCAGATAGAATTTCATTAATTCATATATTTATTCAGTTCTTGCATCTGTATGAGATAATCTTTAAAAAATAACTGAGTTCTGCATTTAATGAAAAGAGTTAGTAAAGTAATAATTCCCGTAGCTGGATTAGGAACAAGAATGCTTCCAGCAACAAAAGCAATTCCAAAAGAAATGCTTCCAGTTCTCAATAAACCTATCATTCAATATATAGCTGAAGAAGTTTTATATGCTGGATTTGAAGAAATTATTTTAGTGACTCATTCAAGCAAGTATTCCATTGAAAATCATTTTGATAAAAGCTTTGAATTAGAAGCAGCTTTGGAAAAAAGAGTTAAAAGAGCAACGTTGAAAGAAATAAGAAATATATCAAAGTTAAATATTTCTATGCAAAGTATTAGACAAGGAGAGGCCAAGGGTCTGGGCCATGCAATTCTTTGTGCTAAAGGATTAATAGGAAGGGAACCTTTTGCAATTGTATTACCTGATATGCTGATCAGTAATAAAAATGGAAATGCTGGAGATTCGCTTAAAGAAATGAAATTGAGCTTTGAAAAGTATGAGACTTCCTCCGTTCTTCTCGGCAAGGCCAAAAAAGCAGATATTTCAAAATATGGAATTGCTCAAATAAAAAATAATTCCCAATTTCCTGGACTTGGATTAATTGAAAAAATTATTGAAAAGCCTTCAATAAAAAAAGCTCCATCTAATTTGTATGCAGCAGGTAGATATGTATTTAGCAATGATTTCTTTAAATATCTTTCAAAAGTGAAGCCAAATAAATTCAATGAGATTCAATTAACCGATGCCATAGATCATTTCATAAAAGATGAAAAGAAAGTAAATGCTTTTCTCTTGCAAGGAAAAATATTTAATTGTGGAGATAATGCTGAATATATTTTAGCTAATCTAGAATTCGCAATGAAGGATCCTGTCATAAAAACTAAAATAAAAAATTATTTAAAGACAAAGTAATTTTGATAGGCATTTTAAAAAAATTAGGCTTTAACCTAAAAAATAAAAAAACAATATATCTTGTTGAATCCGAAGAAGATAAAGAATTTGTAAAAG
>MDTG01026049.1_pt1 | contig 31816 bp, 30 predicted proteins | sample 811421 | NCBI WGS metagenome assembly MDTG01 (sample SAMN05326645, study PRJNA326480) | marine metagenome | isolation source: seawater | place: Pacific Ocean: South East | collected 2011
AAGACGGCTAATATCATCTACAGACGGCTATTACCCCATTTGCACTTTAAACATAGGATTTGCTAACAGATTGCTCAATAATGTTTATTACGTAATTTACATACGTATAAATACGTACACGTCAATTAATACCTATAAGCCTCACAACTACGAATATGTTCTCTTTCTATCTGTAACTCCTAACTTCTAATCAGAGACAAGTACGAAGGACCCATAAAAATGAAATCACATATGCTCAAGATGATTTTTATTTTCTAGAGCAAATCGCACCAAGCTAGCGGTATTTTTGAGGTCTAGCTTTTTAAGTAGATTCGTTCTATGCTTTTCGACGGTACGTGGTGATATAAACAAAATAGATGCAATCTCTGTACTAGTATTTCCGTGTATGAGCAAGTGGAGTACTTCGCGTTCCCTACGGGTAATGATTTTTTTGGATTTTCTGTAAGCGGTAAGTCTTCGATATTCCCGAGTCATCATTTTTGAATAAACTTTCCCAAGATAGGTATCTCCCTCTCCTACTTTGGTAGCCGCATCTACTAACTCGATCCTGTGCGCACTTTTCATTAGCAAACCTTGGGCACCAGAGGCTAAAAAATCGTTAAGCGTATCTTCTTTGTTGTCATCAGCCAATATAAGTATTCGAGTCTCTGGAAATTTCTCGATCAGTTTGCTAGTTAGATGTATGCCCGAAATTTCTGGAAGTTCAAAAGAGAGCACGCAGAGTTGAGGTTTCTCAATTTCATAAGCGCTTAAAACTAATGCACCATTATCGATCTCCGATACTATATCGAACTGATGATCCGACAAGATTGACCGAAGTCCATGACGAAATATTTCATTACCATCGGCAATGATAGTGGATATTTTTTCCATGTAGACCTCCCTAGGCTAAATGGATATGAGCTCTGCCAATTCAATGATAATTGTTTGGCGTAGCTTATGGATGTTCAGGATATATTGAAACTAAAAATAATCAAAAAAGAACAATCTCAAAAAACTATTGAGAGTTAGACTAGTCACATTACTCAGAAGGGTGTTAATGATTGGAATAGAGCAATTCCTTAATTTGAACTTCTTGTGGGATATTCGTCTACATAATGTGTAATTTACTTTATTCTCATTCGCTTAGGATTCGTAAACAACTGATGTTTTTTAGTCCATAGCTTCACTCAATTTATTGTTAGTTAGATTATTTATGAAAATATTACGACGCAGTCATAACTGCGGTGAACTTACAGCACAGCACATTGGACAGCAGGTAGTACTCAACGGTTGGGTTGGACCTCGCAGGGACCTTGGAGGACTTATTTTCATTGATTTGAGAGATCGTTTTGGGATTACCCAGATAGTGTTTACTGAAACTGATGTTATCTTACACAAGAGAGCAGAACAATTACGAGCGGAGTATGTCATTGGTATTAAAGGTACGGTCACTGCGAGAGGTGAAGAGAATATCAATCTGAAATTAGTTACTGGTGAGATAGAAATTGAAGTAAATGATTTAGTGATTTATTCTGAAGCACAAACACCTCCATTTGAAATTAAGGATGGTATCACAACGAATGAAGAAGTAAGGTTAAAACACCGGTACTTAGATCTGCGCAGACCCGAAGTTCAGCAAAAATTATTTATGCGTTCTAAAGCATATCAGATTATTCGCAGTTTTTATCATGAGCGACAGTTTGTTGAAGTAGAAACACCAGTACTTATGAAAAGTACACCAGAAGGCGCTAGAGATTATTTAGTACCAAGTAGAGTTAATCCGGGTAAGTTTTTTGCCTTACCTCAGAGTCCCCAAACCTATAAACAACTTTTGATGACATCTGGGTTTGATCGATACTTCCAGATTACCAAGTGTTTTAGAGACGAGGATTTGCGGGCAGATCGCCAACCTGAGTTCACGCAGATTGATGTGGAAATGTCCTTTGTAGATGAGGACCATATATATAGCGTACATGAGGAGCTAATTTCTAGGATATTCAAAGAAACCATAGGTGTGGAACTGGTAGCGCAATTTCCACGTATGAGTTATGATCAAGCTATGAATACCTATGGATCAGATAAGCCTGACTTACGGTTTGGATGTGAATTTGTCGATTTCTCTGATATTGTTGCTAAGGCAGAGTTTAAAGTGTTTTCCGATACGGTTTCGAAGGCTGGTGGCGTTGTTGGGTTCACCATTCCAGGGCAAGGTACGATGGGACGTGGTGCCATTGACCGTTGGGCTGAACGAGTTAAAAGTGAGATTGGAGCAGGAGGACTCATATACATTAAAATGCTGGAGGATGGTCCTTTATGTAGCGTTGCTAAATTTCTGAAGGATACGATTATTGATGAAATGGTAATTGCTTCTAAGGCAGAAAAAGGCGATTTGGTATTCTTATTGGCAGGGCCAAAACCACAGGTACTTGAGCAATTGGGTCAATTACGCTTAATGGTGGGGGAAGAATTTGGGTTAATTGACAAAAATACGTTTAAGCCTCTTTGGATAACGGATTTCCCTTTATTTAAGTGGGACACTGAATCGCAGCAATATCATGCCATGCATCACCCATTCACATCACCCAGGGTTGAGGATAGTGAGCTAATGGATACTGAACCAGGGGCAGTGCGGGCTCGAGCTTATGACTTGGTATTGAATGGGAGCGAAATTGGAGGTGGGTCTATACGGATACATCATCCTAAAATGCAGCAACGAATGTTTGATTTGCTTGGAATTGGTGAGGAAAAGGCGGAAGATAAGTTTGGTTTTTTGTTGCAAGCTTTTCGGTATGGTGCACCACCACATGGAGGTATCGCTTTAGGTTTGGACCGGCTTATAATGATATTAACAAAGGCAAAGAGTTTGAGGGATGTTATTGCATTTCCTAAAAATCAACGAGCCCAAAGTATGATGGATGATGCTCCTGCTTATGTAGAAGTTAAGCAGCTAGATGAGTTGCATATAAAACTAAAACGTATTCAATCTTAGCATCAAAGGCTATTATGAAAACCGCAGGTATAGATGGTTGTAGATATGGTTGGATTCTTATCAGTTTAGATAAGGGAAAAGAGCACTATGAAATACTTAAAGATAAGGCAGAACTAGAGAGCGTACTGAGTGATTATGACCGGATATTCATTGATATGCCTATAGGTCTAGAGGAAGAATCCTATACAAGACAATGTGATTTGGAGCTGCGAAAACGGCTCGGTTCGGAATACTCCTCGAGTGTGTTTAGCCCACCCATACGGCCCGCCTTATATGCCCCTACCTATGCCGAAGCAAATATGACTAGCTATGATTATACCGAAAAAAAACTCACGCTACAATCGTGGAATATTACACCTAAAATTAGGGTCTTGGATGAGCTGCTTACAAAACATGAGGGTTGGCAAGGGCATGTTCTAGAGAGTCATCCAGAATGGCTATTCAATAGGTTGAATGGAGGTATGATTTTTCAGAAAAAAAATCTCAAAAAAGGCATTAGACATCGTTTAGAGTTATTAATCGAAGAAAGTGAATGGGCCGAGGAGTTCTTCAGAATCATTAAAGAAGAATATAGGCGCTCAGAGGTGAAGGAAGATGATATTGTTGATGCCATGGTGTTAGCCATTTCAGCCAAAAAGTCAATTGAGAGCGGGTTAAAAACTATTCCTGAAATACCGCCCCTTGATGGAGTTGGTTTTCCTATGGCGATCCATTATGTGTAATCGAAAATAGCTTGATTTAACGGAACGTTTTTTTCCTAGTCATTGCTTACTTTTATGAATGAATTCATGAGTTGGGTCTAAAGTATTTTGTGTACTTAGATCCACTTTTATAACAAAAAACTCAAAATATACAGTAAAATGGCGTATACCTTACCTGAGCTTCCTTATGCGTACGATGCACTTGAACCTTATTTTGACGCCCGTACTATGGAAATACATCACACAAAACATCATCAAGGATATACTACAAAAGTAAATGCAGCTTTAGTAGGTACTGCACATGAGACCATGTCCATTGAAGATGTGCTAGCAAATATTACAAGCCTTCCGGCAGATAAGCAGCAATCTGTCATAAACAATGGTGGTGGCTTTGCTAATCATAGTTTATTCTGGTCTATATTATCTCCAAACGGTGGTGGTACACCTTCAGGTAGTTTAGCTACGGCGATAGATAAAGAGCTGGGAGGGGTAGACACGTTCAAGGAGGCCTTTGCTAATGCAGCTGCTACTCGGTTTGGATCTGGTTGGGCTTGGCTGTCCGTAAATGGTTCGGAAGAATTGGTAGTCCATTCTACGGCGAATCAAAATAGTCCAATAATGGATGGATATACCCCCATTCTAGGATTAGATGTATGGGAACATGCCTATTATTTACATTATCAAAATCGTAGACCTGATTATATAGCTGCTTTTTGGAGTGTGGTTAATTGGGACCAAGTTGAAGCGAATTATGACGCTGTTAAACAACACTAGATGATTGTCTTAATGGTTCATTTACATATAGATAGAATATTTTAATATTTAAATATTACAATTATGCAATTTGGATTTGGGATGGGGCCTGATACCTCATGGATGAGAGAAGAATTAACTCAGCTTGGTGTTGAAGAACTAATGACTACGTCAGATGTCGACCGGGCGATGAAAGAATATAAAGGAACTATGCTTTTAGCCATTAATTCGGTCTGTGGATGTGCTGCTGGAAATGCAAGACCAGGCTTGGGTATCGCTTTGAAACAGTCGGAAGCTAAACCTGATCATTTAGTTACCGTATTTGCGGGTCAAGACAAAGAAGCTACGGCTCATGCAAGAGCCTACTTCAGTGAATTCCCCCCTTCATCACCATCTTTTGCTTACTTCGTTGACGGCGAAATAAAGGCGATGATCCCTAGACACCGTATTGAAGGTCGTACAAGTCAAGATGTGGCGGAAGATTTAAAAATGGTTTTTGATGCTTTTGAGAAAACTGCGGGGTAGATTTATCGCAGTTAAGCTTTTATTTTAGGTGCCTATTTAGACTTTTATTAGAACCAAAGATTAGACTTCTAGCATTAGATCTTCAACGCGCCTCAAGGCTTTTTTGGTCCAAAATACACCTCTGACCCCTTGTCATAGAGTTTAAAACCTTCCGGTTTTGCTTGTTTTCCATTTGGGCCAAAAGACTTTAATTCGTGTATGAGAGAGTCGGCTGAAGGAGTTTGTTTTTTTACCAAATCACTTTGGGTTTGTGAGTCGATATGGAGGGTTTGTGTGGGAAAGGCAAATTCAACTTTCAGTGCTTGAGCTAACCGAAGAATTTCTAAAAGAAAATTATGCCGTTGTTGTAGCTCAGTACTCCAATCCGGAACGCAAAAAAATACATAAACTAGAACATCTAATGAGTGAGCTCCAAACGCGTGAAAGTGAATTTCATAGTAATCCTGTCGGAAATTTGGATTTGCTTTTACGATTGCTTTAATACCTTCAACAAATGCTTCCATTTGTTCAGGAGAGGTATCATAGGTTAGATTTAGAACGGTTTTTAGTCGTCTAAATTCACGTATTCCAAGGTTGTCAATTTCTGAATTTGCCAGGCTAGAATTAGGCACAGAGACTACTGAATCATAAAATGTTCTAATTCGTGTCGAACGAAATCCTACTTCTTCAACCGTACCTTCTGCCGCACTTGTTTTTATCCAATCTCCCATACTAAAAGGACGATCCACAAAAATAGTTATAGACCCAAAGAAATTAGCTAAGGTGTCTTTGGCCGCTAGAGCTACAGCCAATCCCCCAATTCCCAATCCAGCAATCAGTGAAGCTACGTTGTAACCATTGTTTTGTAAAATGACTATAACCCCTAATACCACAATAAAAACACGGAGTGTTTTACATATGAGTGGGACTAATTGATCATCCAGGGAGTTCTCAGTTCTACCTGTTATTTGTTTAAGGTACTCTGCGAAAACGTCAATTAAACTGTATATAACCCAAAAAAAAGCGATAGAGAGTGAAATGCTAAGAATTTTGGAAAGGTATAGATTAATACTAACACCAAATTGGAGGTTACTATAGCTTAGGAATAAGAAACCAACCAAAGCCACTAAGCCGAGTGGTTTATGAACGGATTCTAAGAATAAATCATCCCATTTTATTTTTGTTTTTTTTACCCATCTAGATAAATAATGCATAATCAAACGTTCGAACAGGTTTCGTATTACAAGAGCCATTAATATCCATAAAAACAGACCAATGACTTGCCACATATATAAACCTATCCATTCCTGCTTAGCTATGGGAGGTAGGCGATCAACAAATGCCTCTAATGTACTCGAAAATGTAGCTCTGTATAAGATAGGGATTTGCTCAATAGTAGTTTCGGAGAATAACCATTCAGAACCAACCTTGCGAAGGTACACCTCAGGAAGATCGTTGAATAGAATGTACTGCGGTAAGCCAGTGATAGAGTCAAGATAATTAGGATTATTTGGTATTTCGGAATATACGACCAAAAGCCCCCGGGCATCTAGTACCTTAAGTAATTGTTGGGCTAGTTGTTTTTTATCTACTTTCTCACCTTCAAAAAGTCCAAAAGGCTGAATATACCGCTCTAATATAACATGCCCTTTTTGTTGCCAATGAATAAAACTATGAACGCTTTTTTGAGGGCTCGAAACGAAAGTATTTTCATGGATAGTAGAATCTGTTAAGCTTACGTGTGCGAAAATGCGTTTACCATCTTCTGTGAGCATAAAAAAAATCAAAAATAATGATATATAAATACACTGATTACTTCTAGCTTTAAAAGTTTTTTTCCGATCCAATTTAACTTGTTTGCAGAATTTACTTGAGTATTTCTCTGAATTAACCGGTAAGAGTAAAGATAACATATTTGAATACTTTAGAGGCACTATTGGAGGCTTTTAGACGACTTGTAATATAGAAATAAGGCTTCAGTTCTACCAATGAACTTATTAATGGACTCGCAATAATTCATATTTAGTTGAATAATAATTATCATTATGCTCATAGCATATCCCTGTGAAGGTAAATAATAAATTATCTTAAATATTTGGTTTGTATATCTTGTTAAATTTGTTAATCCAGTAAATAATGAGCAAACAAGGCTATATCATCAACAATTGTTGTAAAAGTAAAAAAGGGTGATGTCTTTTTGTTATATTTAGATGGTTTACCAGAAGCGGTCAATCAAAATGGAGAGCGACTAGGTTTTGAAAATCTTCCAAAATTGTTGGAGGAACATGATACACAGCAGCTTAGTGCTAAAGAAATAGCAATAAATTTTAAGAGATTTGTACAAAAGTACAGTAACTATCAATTAATTGACGACACAACATTAATCTGTTTAAAAATATCATAGAATAATTATGGCAGAAGAAAACAATTTGGAATTCAATTTGCCTCCGCAGTTTGAATCTATAACAAACAACTTAAAGTGGATACTTATAGGCTTTGTTGGCCTAATGCTGGTATTTTCTTCATTCTTTACGGTTGAGCCGGAAGAGGTTGGAGTCATTACCCGATTTGGTGAGTATCAGAGAGAAGCTGCTCCAGGCTTAAATTTTAAAGTTCCTATAATGGAGCAGCTACTATTAGTTCCCGTTCAGCGGCAATTAAAGCAGGAATTTGGCTATCGTACCGCATCTGCTGGAGTTAATTCTACCTATAGAAAAGTAGGCTATGAGGGGGAATCCTTGATGCTTACTGGAGATTTGAATTTAGCTGATGTTGAATGGGTTGTACAATACCGAATAAATGACCCTTTCAGTTATTTATTTAAAGTTCGAAATGCCGATGAGACATTGAGAGATATCTCTGAGGCTGCAATGCGTCAAATTGTTGGTGATCGAACTGTAAATGAAGTACTAACAGTAGGACGTGCTGACGTTGCCTCACAAGCAGAAGCTATAATTCAGGAGCTCTGTAATGAATATGAAATTGGTCTTACCATAGAACAAGTGGTGCTTCAGGATATAAATCCACCAGATCCTGTAAAACCCTCTTTCAATGGAGTTAATGAGGCACAGCAGCAACGTGAGACCTTAATTAACCAAGCTCGTGCTGATTATAACCGGGTAATTCCACGTGCAGCTGGTGAGGCACAGGAGACTATTCAAAAGGCAGAAGGATATGCTTTAGATAGAGTAAACAGAGCGCAAGGAGAGGTGTCTCGATTCAACGATTTGTATGAGGAATACATAAAAGCTCCAGAGGTAACAAAACGGCGAATTTTCTTAGAAACTATGCAGGATGTTATCCCAAACATGGGGCAGAAAATAATTACTGACGATGAGGGTAATTCAGTAATCCCATTACTGCAATTACAGATGGACGGAGCACGTGAAAAGAATAACAACAATAATAACTAAGAGGATAACATGAAAAATTTTTCAAAAATAGGTATAACTATCCTCGCATTCTTAGCCTTGATTGTTGTAAATGATGGTTTTTATATTGTAGATGAAACCGAACAAGCCGTCATAACACAGTTTGGTAATCCAGTTGGTGAGGCGATTACAGAACCAGGTCTTAATTTTAAAATACCCTTTATTCAAACAGCGAACTATTTTGAAAAGAGATATTTGGAATGGGATGGTGATCGAAATCAAGTTCCAACTAAAGACAAAAAATTCATTTTTGTGGATACCTATGCGCGTTGGCAAATTACTGATCCTCTGCAATATTTTCAGCGTTTAGGAGATGAGCGTGGTGCTCAATCACGATTGGATGATATCTTAGATGGTGAAACTCGAAATGCTATCGCCGCTCATGATCTTGTTGAATTAATTAGATCCACAAATCGAGAGCCTATATCAGAAGGTATAATAGCTGATATAGTAAATGATTCACTAGAGGTTATTCAGACAGGCCGAGACGTAATCCAAGAACAAATCCAAGAATTAGCGAATCAACGTGCTTCAGATCTTGGAATTGCAGTTTTAGATTTTAGATTTAAACGAATCAATTATGTGGAGGAGGTTCGCCGAACTGTCTATGATCGTATGATTTCGGAAAGAAATCGAATAGCCGATAAATTTAGATCAGAAGGGCAGGGTGAGTCTTCCAGAATAAATGGTGAAAAGGAGCGAGAATTATTGCGTATTCAATCTGAAGCTTTCCGAGAAGCAGAAACTATTCGAGGTAAAGCAGATGCAGAAGCAGCAGCAATTTACAATCAGTCCTATAACCGTTCACGTTCGGCAAGAGAGCTTTACGATTTTACCAAAAGTATGGAAGCCTATATCAGTACTATTGATAAAGAGACCTCTCTTATTATTTCCACAGACAGTGAGTTTTATAAGTTTTTGAACACTATAGATCAATAGTTAATCAGCTTTGATCTAGTTCGTGTGCAGTAGATGTTTAAAATTTACCAAAAAAGGCACATATCAGTTAAGATAGTGCCTTTTTTTATGTACCAAGGTGTCGAGGTCATCGAATGTTTGGTTTTTGAGATTCATACAATTTCTAAGGGCTCGCGATAAGGGTCAAATGACATATCCAATAATTCACTCAAAATAAGTTTTGCGTTTTCTGTTGATACTATTGCTCCAAGCTTAATTAGTATATTATATAAACCAGTGTGTACTCGGCTAGTATATAAGAAGTGCTTTGAGCCCCTGATTTCATTTGAAAGTGGTGCTTCTTTAGTAAAGTGTCTTATTTCATTATCAAAGTCAGAGTTGCTGAAATCGAAGTATTCGTAGCGGTATGGTTTTGAAAACATGATGCCGTAATTCCGAGCAAAATTGTAATACTCATTTTCCCTGGATTGAATTTTAGCATTTGGGTTAATCACTTCTAACTTGGTATATAATTCACGTATAGCCTCTTGATCATTAGCCAAATGACAGGGTAATAACTTTAAATAGTTCGTAAAGAATTCATCGGGAAATAGCTTTACACAGCCAAAATCAATTATCCCTAACTTTCCATTGTGTGTGAATAAAAAATTTCCTGGATGAGTGTCGGCATGAACATAACCTCCTATTCTAAGTTCCTCATGAAAGAACTCCCATATAAGTTGTCCGAAATGATTGCGCTCTTTTTGTGATGGCTGTTCCTCTAAAAAATCATCCAAATGGCGCCCTTCCAAATAGCTCATGCACAATATACGTTCTGTTGAGTATTCCTCTATCCAATCTGGTATTTCAAATCGATTGCTCTCAAAACGCTTTTTGAACTCTTTTATCTGATTACCTTCGTGTATATAATCTGTTTCGATTAGAAGTGTGGACCGGATCTCGTCAAAATAAGGGTCTATTTCATGTCCATTTTTAATGATTCGACGTGCCACGGATTTTGCTACAGCCATATCCGAATCAATGGTTTCTCGAACATTTGGATATTGAATTTTGATTGCAACTTTTCTCCCATCCTTCAGTTCCGCTTTATGAACTTGGCCAATAGAGGCTGCGGCGAAAGCATTAGCTTCGAACTGTGCAAATATTTGTTCCGGGTACTTACCCATTTCTCGTTTTATAATGGACCGCACTAAGGATTTATTAATGGGGGGTACACTGTATTGTGCTTGGGTCATTACCTCGGCAAATTCTTCAGGCAAAAAGCCTTGATCCATACTCATGCCTTGGGCAATCTTGAGTGCTGTTCCTCTTAACTTGGTGAATTCTTTAAATACCTCACGAGCATTTTCAGAGTGAAAATCCGTAGCACTATCTATTTTACCGGTAATTTTTTTTTTGATATATCGTTGGGCATAATTTGTTCCAACTTTCAAACCAGTTTTAGCAATAATTCTGCCACGTTCAAATTTAGATGATGGAAAATCGCTCATGACTTATCTCTGAAAGTTGTATTTAGGGTCGTATATAAGTATTTACTGAAGTCAAAGCCTTTATCGAATAATTCACTATATAACACGTCTTCAAACAAACTACAGGCTTTATCTACCAATCCAATTGTACGTTCTTTATTAGTTGATACATCACGAATCCAAAATTCTACTAATGCAATAAATTGTGTAGTCATCCAACGATAAAAAAATGGGCCAGTGACAAGACCTGCCGTAATTGATAAATTTCTATCGCGAGTTAAGAAGTCTTTATAAACTGTAGAGACTTCATTAGCAAAATCACTTTTTATTCCTTTACAAGCCACTAATCGGGTAAATGTCTCTTTAACAAAAAGTTCATGATCTGAAAACATCTCTAACATTGTATAGATGAAATTCCCTAGTTTCTCACTAATTACCAGATTATGAAAGTCATCAATCTCGTCGATCATGGCCCAATATTTAAATACCATTGCGGGGTAGGCGTAGCTGATAAGTGCGTCTTTATCTGGAAATAAATCATATATCTTTGTTATACTAATCTCACTGTTGTTAATCAGGTCTCGCATACTTAGTCGACCTTTTTTTTGAAACAACTCAGCTGCCAATAAACTCAACTCAATTTTGGATGTAATCTGATCCGTATTATTATCCTTCATATCCGCTATAAGTAAATGACTTTTTAGATAGGTATATAATTACCAGCGTGAATGATTATCTTAGTGGTTTAGTTAATACCAAATATCGAATGTATTGTGTTTGTTTTTTGCATATGAAATTATTTAACAGTTGCATTGTTCGCTTCGTTCAAGCATTTGACTAAATTTTAGGAAAGAAAGAATTACTCAATTAGATATTTAATTTATGGGAAAGGATCACCGACGTGACGCCTTATTTTTGACTCTATCAGGGATCTTTTTGACCTCTCTTGTGTTAGGTAATGTCATTGGAACCACCAAATTCGTAACAATTTTTAGCCTGGAATTACCTTCTTGGTTGGAAGCTTTAACACCTGACCTTGTTAGGAACGGTAGTACCTACACCATGAGTGTACCGGCAGGGGTGGTTGCTTATCCATTTACTTTTCTTGCGACTGATTTAATCAGTGAACTTTTTGGACGTAAACGAGCTCAAATGTTGGTTTGGGTTGGTTTTGGAATGAATATTTTTATGCTGTTACTCATGAGTATAAATCATTGGCTACCCAATTCTGCCGGAGTAAGTGGCGGGCTAGATTTATTTGAAGGAGTATATCAATTCATGGTCGGTAATACCATCGCTTCCATGATTGCTTATCTAATTGCTCAAAGTGTAGATGTTCGATTGTACCATTTTTGGAAGCGTTTAACTAAAGGTAAACATCTTTGGCTTAGGAATAATGCTTCAACAACGGTTAGTCAGCTAGTAGATTCAACAGCTATCATTACCATTTTATATCTAGCGGGTAATCTAGACGATGCTATTGATAATGCGGGTGCTGTCATTATACTTATCCTCAATTCTTACTTATTTAAGTTCTTTTTTGCTTTATTCGACACACCGCTTATGTATATAGGTGTGCGTTTGCTTAGGAATTATGATGAAGACAGAATTGAATAGTTTAAACTGAACTTATTATTTTTATATGCCAGTTATTTTTCAGAAAAACCCGAAAATAAACTTGGCATAGTATTCCTCATCTTTTATGATATTCATAACAGAAATAGTATGGTAGAAGCCCAACTGAATCCGTACATTTAGTTATGCTTGTTCAATTAAATAAAAGAAAAGAGATACCCCCAGGTAAATATTTAATTAAGAGAATATTTAGTCTCACTCAATTACCTGTTATGTTCGTAATTCTTTGTTGGGTTTTATCATTGAATTTGAATTCCATAAATGCACAAGTAATTGATGAGTGGCGGGTATATTCCTCCTTTTCAACTATCAATGATATTATTGTGACTGATCAAAACTATAGATTTGTTGCAACTCAGGGTGGCCTAGTTATTACTGATGCAGTAGGAATCAGTAACACATTAACAACCTTGGACGGTCTTCATCGTTTGGATATTCAAAAACTAGCCTATCATTCGCCATCAAAGCAGTTATTTTTAGGATATATGGATGGCGCAATTGATGTCTATAACATAGAATATTCTTCTATTCAAACCATTACTGATTTACTCAGAGTTGATCAGTACCCGTCAAAATTTATTCGTGATTTTATCATATATAATGACATTCTATTTGTAGCTACAGATTTTGGAATCATTGAGTTTAATATAGATGATTTATACGTGCAGCAAAGCTACATAGGACTAGGTAATCTAGATCGTGGCACACCAATTTATGCCTTAGATATTTTTGATGACGAGTTAATAGCTGCTACATCGTACGGAGTTGTCATGGCAAATTTGAATGATAATTTGCTAATCAGTGAATCTTGGACCGTATTTACTACGGTCGACGGTCTGCCTACTAATTTTATACAAGATGTTTGTTTTTTTAATAGTGGGGCATATGCTGTTGTACAGGAGTCACTATATCACTTCAATGGTGACATTTGGCTAAAAGAAGAAGGAGTAAACTATCTTCAATCATTAGATGTCATACACCAGGGAGACGGCCAAGATCTTATGTTGGTTTTTAATAACAGAATAATGCGTCGATCAACATATACATCTACCAAAATTTATAGGGTCGAAAATGTTCGAGGTATTCGTACGAGTACTATGCTAAATGATCAATTGCTAATGGGGACGACTGATTTGGGGTTGTTGGTATTTACTAGCCCATCAGATTGGGATCAATTTGTACCCGTCGGACCTTATACTAATTTTTTTACTGGGTTGGATTGGTCTGATGGGCGTTTATTTTCTGCGTCCTCTAACAATGTTGCAGGTAACAGAATCATTGACCGATCTAAAGGCTATTCTTTTTTTCAGGATAGTTCCTGGATAAGCTTTAATGCTCAAAATACTGAATTGTTAGACCAAGAGAACTTCAAACTAGCTTTTACAACAGCTCAAAATAATTCTAATTATTTTATTGGATCTTGGGGAAGTGGAGTAGTTAAGCACAACAAAACAACCAATGCGATACAAATATATAATGCATATAACAGTACCATTCGAGGTTGGGAAGCTGATAGTCCGGAGTATACGGTAATTTCTGGTTTATCTGTAGATAGTAAAGATCAGGTTTGGTTGGTTAGCCGGTATGGATCCGAACCGTTGTATGTCTATGAACCAAATCAAGATACTTGGTTAGCTCATGCTAAAGATAACGCAGTGAATTCACTTGATGAATATGTTAATTTATTCATCGACTCTAATGATTATAAGTGGATTTCCCTTCAAAGTTCAACTGGTGATGGAACGGGTTTATTAATACTTAATACCAATGATCCAGTTGATATTATAGATAATCAAGGAGTTAAACTGACTACATCTGTAAGTAATGGTAATTTACCGGATAACAAAGTTAATGCCTTTTTGGAAGACAAAAATGGTGAAGTGTGGATTGGCACGGCTAGAGGGATTGCTCGCTTTCTATTCCCTCGATTTATCATAGACAGTCAACGTTCATCTGAACGTCAATCTCAATGGTTAATAAATGAAGATACCTCGGCTTTATCGAGGTATTTATTACGTGATATTAACGTAAGTGCTATGGCAGTTAATGGTGCTAATCAGAAATGGATTGGTAGTATTAATCAAGGATTATGGCTGTTAAATGAAGAAGGAAGTACCATTCTTAAGCGTTATACTGAAGACAATAGTCCATTGATTTCAAATAATATTTTGTCCATTTCTATAAATGAAGAATCAGGTGAAGTATTTGTAGCAACTGATAGGGGATTGGTAAGTTTTATTGATATAGCACAATCCCCCAAAGCTCAAATGGGATCATTGAAGATCTATCCTAATCCCTTTTTGTATGATCAACATGAGCGAATCATAATTGAAAATTTAAGCCAATCTACACGGATACGAGTACTTAACTCGGGTGGGAATGTAGTGCATGAATTGCAAGCTAATGGTGGTCGTACACAATGGGACGGGTATAATTCAAATGGTCAAAAAGTTAGTAGTGGGGTGTATTTTTTAGTCGCCTGGGATGTGAGCAAAGGAGAACGAGGCGTTGGTAAAGTTGTTATTATACAATGATATGAAACAAGAGTCGGCGGTAGATATCTCAAGTTTAAAGGAATCAGCGGATGCATTAATACGGGAAGATGCATTTAAGCAGCTGGATTTAAGTGCGGTAATTATTCATTACCAAACCCCAGAATTGCTGAAAAAGGCAGTTGAGTCCTTTAACAATTTTTACCCTGTAACCCCTTTATATATAGTAGATAATGGGTCAGATTTGGACATTGTAATTCAGGTCCAGGAGTGGATTGGCAAACAATTAAACACTCAATGGATTCGTCTACCAAATAATATATATCACGGGCCTGCTATGGACTTTGCAGCACGTAAGATAGTAAAATCGAAGTATATTTTTTTTCTAGATAGTGATACAGAAACAAAACAAGGGGGTTTTTTAGAAAGGGTTGTAGACCTTTTGGAATCCGATGAGAAGAATTATGCTGTAGGAATGTTTAATAGGGTGAATAAACGAGGATTTAGCACTAATAAGTTAACAGGTCAAATTATTTTGCAAACACCTTATATGGTATTAAATAGGACATTATATCTCCAGTTTTCTCCTTTTATACATCATGGACAACCTACTCTTCAAAACTTCAGAGAAGCCTGGTTAAATGGATTTCAGTTAGTAGATTATCCGATGAACAACAGTATTGACCATCTATGGCGCGGAACTGCTAGAAAGACTGGATATGGTTTAGGTTGGCGGGCAAAGCTAGAGTACCTGCTCAATAAGATTGGGGTATATGGCTAAAAAGGTTGATATCAGCATAGTGATTGTAAACTATAAAGTGAAGGAATACGTTTCAAACTTACTTAGTTCTATTTATAAGGCAGCAAGTCAATATACAGTACAGATATTTGTGGTAGATAATGACTCTGGTGATGATTCTTTAGCTTATTTGCGACAGCGGCACCCTGCTGTAAGTTATATTGCAAATGAGGATAATTTGGGGTTTAGCAAGGCAAATAATCAGGCTATTAAAGAAGCTAAAGGCGAGTTTACTCTGATTATTAACCCAGACACCCTGGTCAGTGAGGATACCTTTACTACTCTTATTGATCATATGAAACGAAATCCGAAATGTGGTGCTGCTGGTTGTAAAATTCTTAATCCCGATGGCAGCTTTGCGCCAGAATCTAAACGTTCGGTCCCTACTATATGGGCTGCATTGACTAAGTTATTAGGTTTACATTCGATGTTTCCGAAATCGCGTTTATTTGGTCAGTATTATCTTACTTGGCTTTCGGAAAACCAACAGGCGAAGATACACGTTTTATCTGGTTCGTTTATGTTTTGGAGAACAGAGTTGTTGCAACAAATGGGGGGCTTCGATGAACGTTTCTTTATGTACGGAGAGGATATTGATCTCTGTTACCGTATACAAGAAACCAATTACCACATTGATTACGTCCCATTTACTTCCATTATTCATTATAAAGGAGAGAGTACAAAAAAAGGGGATTTACGCTATATTCAAATTTTCAACAAGGCCATGTATTTGTTCTTTGATAAGCATCATTCCTCTAAATACAGTAGTCTATTTAAAGCAGTAATTTTTTCTGCTATTTTATTAAAGGCCATTTTTTCATTCATATTCAGTCGTTTAAGAGCAATTTCACAGATTACAACCGATTTAATTCTGTTAAATATCTCCATTATTTTAGGTTTCCTAATTCGGTTTCAATTCAGTGTTGAAATATTCAGTGATCTACAGTCTTTTCAGTTTCTTTGGATCAATCTTTTAGCATCTGGAATTTATTTATTAATTGGTGCACTTTTTGGTTTATATGAGGATAAAACTGACTCTATTTCCAGTCCTCTAAAGGCTCTCTTATTTTCGTATTTAGGAGTGGCTGTTATTACATTTTTTGCACGAAATTTAGCCTTTTCCCGTCTGTCTTTGTTAATTGGTTTTGGGGTTTCAGTGATACTTATGATAGGCTTGAAGCTACTCCAGATAAATGCTAAGCAGAATCAAATATATGCGAAAGGACAAATAAAGAAATCGAAAATACTTCTCATTGGCACTCATTTAGACGCTCGTGAACTTATACCTAAAATACATGCTAGACCAGATTGGAATGTTGAGGTATTAGGTTGGGTTCAAATAGATGCTAATGATGAGGCAGAGGGTTTTGAAATAGAACAGGATATTAAGAGCCAGAAAGCAATACTAAACTCTCTTGGTTTATTAAGTCAGTTAAAAGATTTAGTCCGGGCATATCATGCTGATCAGGTACTATTCTCGTTGAGCACTCTATCCTATAAAGAGATGCTTCGAGCGATCTCAACGTTGCAAGGTCTATCAGTTCAGTGCAAGCTTATTCCTGATAGTATGGATTTTATTTTAGGTAAATCAAAAGTAGATTATCTCGAAAGTTTACCTCTGGTTGAGGTAGAACTTGCATTAAATAAGCCCATAAACCGCCTTGTCAAGCGGAGCTTTGATTTGGCTTTGGCTTTACCTCTTTTTGCATTAACATGGCCATTCTCCCTTATAGCATGGATTAAACGACCTAAAGGTCAATATTTTTTAAAGCCACTAGCTAAGTATAAGTGGCAAAACCGAAGTTTATTTTTACTTGGTGTACTGCATGGACATTATTCATGGGTAGGCTCAATTCTTCCAGTTCAGGATAATCATTACGAACATAATAACGATCAAAAAGGAGCATTAAAACCGGGTCTTACCGGCTTGGTACAGTTAAATCAGGGGAAGCTTGAGGAGGGTCAAGATACAGAGTATTATCAGTTATATTATATGCAAAATTATTCTTTAGGTATGGATATGGACATATTATTGAAGTCTATATTTCAACCAGGTAATAACTGGAAATAGGCATCTCTAGAAGATAAAATTTAAATTTTTGACTCTAATTGTGTAACCATATTTGGATACCAAGCGGCATAAGTACCTTTTTTGATATGTTGTCTTACTTCTTTCATGAGCCATAAATAAAACTGAAGATTATGTTCCGAGGCTAAAGTCATTCCAAAGAGTTCATTACTTTTGAATAAGTGATGCACATAAGACATATGGTACTTTTGACATAAATCACTTGGGAAATCCTTTTCTAAGGTTGTATGATGGTTCTTCCACTTAGAATTTCTGATATTGACTTTCCCGTGTTGTGTAAATATGGTGCCATTTCTTGCATTTCTAGTAGGCATGACACAATCAAACATATCTACACCGCGAGCGATGGATTCTAGTAAATTAGCAGGCGTACCTACTCCCATTAGATATCGTGCCTTTTCTTTAGGTAATATATCGGTGTTTACATCAGTCATTTCATATAATAATGAGATAGGTTCTCCCACGCTGAGTCCACCAATTGCAATACCATCAAAGTCTTGTTCTGCCATAAATTCAGCGGAGGCAATCCTAAGATCTTTGTACGTTCCACCTTGTACGATTCCAAATTGAAATTGTTGATGCCCGTAAAGATCCTGCGATTCTAAAAATTGTTTGCGGCCTCTTTTAGCCCATCGATGGGTCAACTCCATAGAATTTTTCACATATTCATAATCACTAGGATAAGGTGGACACTCATCCAAAATCATCATGATATCTGAGCCTAGTACTCGTTGTATATTCACCACATTCTCTGGAGTAAATAAGTGCTTGGAACCATCTAAATGACTTTTAAAGTGTGCGCCTTCCTCATCTAAGGTTCTAATATCTGATAGCGAAAAGATTTGATATCCCCCAGAGTCTGTTAAGATTGGCTGGTCCCAATTCATAAAACTGTGCAATCCACCTGAAGACTGTATTATCTTGGTGCCAGGCCTTAGATAAAGGTGGTAGGTGTTTCCCAAAATAACTTGGGCTTGGACAGGGTCTTTTAATCGGTCTTGTGAGACACCTTTTACGGTTCCAAGTGTTCCTACAGGCATAAATATGGGTGTTTCTATCGTTCCATGGTCAGTAGTTAAACTACCTAAGCGTGCTTTGCTTGCAGAACATGTTTTGTGCAATTGAAACAAAATAAAGTCATGTAGTGGTTTCAGTTATATATAGAGATTAAAAATCCGTACTTTTTTTATGTGATTTAAATTACGAATCTCACTACCCATTTGCTCTCTGTGAAAAGATATCGAGAAGTTATACTAACGAGTACCCTTGATTACTTGCTTTTATTAGCAAGTTGGTTTGTTTTCCATTCATTTTTTTCTTCTTATTTAGACCCTCGATTGACTGATTTTGGCTTAGTTATATTTAGTGCAGGAGTGCTATTTAGTAGCTATTGGCTTGGAGTATTTGTCATATCAGGATTATATAAAGGCTTATATTTAATCTCAAGACTGGATGAATTTACTAGAGTAGTTAAGGCCATGGTATTAGGAGGACTTGTCTTGTATGTAGTTTGGGATCACTGGTTATTTATTGAAGGTGGAACCCATCATGGGATTATCTTTTCCTACTGCGGAATTATTATGGGGGCAATCATAATCAATCGTTTTGTGATAAGAACCTTACAACGACTCTACGCTCAAAGAGGGCGTGGGCTGCATAAAACTTTAATCGTAGGAACGGGGTCAAATGCTAAGATGGCTTTTGATGATCTTATGCGTAATAAAATTTTGGGTATGGAAGTACTTGGATATATTCAGGTGAATGGGGGTGATTCAGCCATTGATTCGGGTATATATCCACAAGATATTATTGGGCGACTTTCTGAGATAGATCGAATTATTGCCGAGTATAAAGTACAGGATGTTTTGGTGGCATTAGAGGCCAATGGCCGAGAAGACTTGGTAGCGATTATTTCAAAACTTGATAATCCAGATGTCCGATTAAAACTATTACCTGATTTTTATCAAATCGTGAGTGGTTTATCAAAAACAAATCAGATTTTTGGTATGCCTATAATTGAAATTTCCCCCGAGCCTATGCCGTTATGGGAGAAAGCAGTTAAGCGGCTGATGGATGTAACTATTTCGGTAGTTGTATTGATCGTGTTTGCACCATTCTTGTTATTAGTGGCCCTACTTATCCGTTCAGGGTCTTCAGGTCCGGTGATTTTTCGCCAGGAGCGTATAGGACGGAATGGAAAACCTTTTATAATGAATAAATTTCGGACTATGGTGCAAGATGCTGAACGAAAAACCGGCCCAATGTGGGCAAAAAAAGACGATCCACGGATTACAGGGATTGGTTATTGGCTACGTAAATTACGTATTGACGAGATACCTCAGCTGTACAATGTAATTCGAGGACAAATGAGTTTAGTCGGACCTAGACCTGAACGTGAACATTTTGTGAATCAATTTAAAAACCAAATACCATTATATATGCGACGTTTACGCGTCCGTCCAGGGATTACAGGATGGGCTCAGGTTAAATGGAAATACGATGCCTCACTTGATGATGTTAAAGAAAAAACCAAGTATGATTTGTATTATGTCGAAAATATTTCATTACGTATGGATATAAAAATTATTATTAATACGTTAATCACTATGATTAAAGGTAAAGGTCAGTAAGCCAAAATAAGCCCATGCAGAAATATCCCTTAATCATTATTCCAACCTACAATGAATCTACCAATGTCGTACGTATGATTCATACACTCATGGCATTGGATTTGGAGGTGGATATACTATTTGTGGATGATGGATCACCAGATGGTACAGCGGAGCGAATTAAAGAGGAGCAATACGCCTATCCTAATCGTATTCATTTAATTGAAAGGGAAGGCAAACTAGGTTTAGGAACGGCCTATGTTCGGGGTTTTGAATATGCTTTGCAGCATGATTATGAATTAGTTTGTGAAATGGATGCAGATTTTTCACACCCACCTGAAGATGTACTAAAATTAGTAGAAGCCGTTAAAAGCGGTAATACAGATATTGCTATCGGTTCACGCTATGCTAATGGAATAAGCATTGTGAATTGGCCACTTAGTAGATTAATTCTTTCGTATGGAGCAAATATTTATGCAAGACTCATTACCGGTTTACCTGTAAAAGATACCACTGCTGGCTTTAAATGCATTCATCGCAGAGTTTTAGACGCCATATCTTTGAATAGGATGAGATCCAATGGTTATGCATTTCAAATAGAACTTCATTTTAGAGCTTGGAAAGCAGGCTTCAGGTTGCAAGAGGTGTCTATCATATTTAGGGAGCGAGAAGAAGGCATATCGAAAATGTCTAAAGGCATTGTTCGAGAAGCTATTTGGAGAGTTTGGGCGCTTAAGATTAGGAGTTTATTTGGTCAGTTGTAAGTGGTTTATTTTCTATTTAAGCAGACCTATTTTCAGCAAAAAGACGACGAGATACATCTCAACTAGAGAAATCCACTTTTAAACGAGGGGATTTGCTATATTTAAATGAATTAAATCTAATTATATATGCAGTATTTAGAATTTGAAAAACCCATTGCTGATTTAGAAAAGAAAATCCAAGAGTTAGAGCAGTTTTCTTCAACTAGTGAAGGAGTCCTAAGCAAGGAAGTGGAGAGCTTGAAGTCTAAAGTTGAAAGTCTTCAGAAAAATATCTTTGCAAATTTAACACGTTGGCAGCGGGTTCAGTTGGCTCGACACCCTGAGCGGCCATATACGCTAGACTATATTGAGCGTATTTGTGATCGATTTATTGAATTACATGGGGATCGATTTCATGCCGACGATAAAGCGATTGTGGGTGGACTTGGTGAGATAGATGGTTTAACCGTATGTGTAATTGGACACCAAAAAGGAAGAGATACCGCTAGTCGTACGTATCGTAATTTTGGAATGGCAAATCCAGAAGGATATCGCAAGGCATACAGGCTCATGGAAATGGCGGAAAAATTTGATATTCCTGTTGTAACCCTAGTCGATACCCCAGGGGCTTTCCCAGGACTTGAAGCAGAAAAACGCGGTCAAGCGGAGGCAATTGCACGGAATCTCAAGCGTATGGCTATGCTAAAAGTGCCTTTGGTAACAATCATTATTGGGGAAGGTGCTAGTGGTGGTGCAATAGGAATTGGAATGGGGAATCAGGTGTTCATGATGGAGAATACTTGGTATTCGGTTATATCTCCAGAATCATGTTCGTCTATTCTTTGGAAAACATGGGATTACAAAGAGCAGGCTGCCTCTGCCCTAAAGCTAACTGCCTCTGATTTATTAGAGCTAGGTATCATTGATGGAGTTATAAAAGAGCCTCTTGCTGGGGCGCATAGAGATTATGATGCGGCAGCTAATGCAGTTAAAAAGCAGGTGCTCAAAAGCTTAACATCACTTTCTAAACAATCCGCAGAGCAACTGATAGATCAAAGAATAGCCAAATATTCGGCTATGGGACAGTATAAGTAAGTGAGTATGGTCCAATTTCCAGAAGGTATCCCCATTCACAGCTTTGAGTATAGATTACGAAGTAGATACAGTGAAACTGATAAAATGGGATATGTTTACTATGGGCGTTACTTGGAATATTTTGAGGAAGCTCGCACTGAAATGATTCGAAGTCTTGGGGTTTCTTATGGCTCAATGGAGAATGATGGGATTATGTTACCGGTTGTCCATTCGGAAATAGACTATAAACATCCCCTTTTTTATGATGAGAAAATTCTCATAAAAGTACATTTGTATTCCGAACCCTCAATAAGGCTATTAACCTATTATGAGGTAATAGCTCAACAACGAAACCAATTATGTGCATTGGGAGAAGTAACTTTGGTATTTATAAATGCGACAACTAGGAAACCATGCCGGGCGCCTAAGTATTTATTAAACGCACTTTGAAATGAAACAATTCTCCATCCAGTTCGAAATTTCTAGCAGAATAAATCTGTTATTATTATTGGGTAGTAGTCTTCTAGCAGTACTTGCCCTTGGGCCTGGATGGTATGCAGATGATTCTTTAGTCCCTTTTCATTTACATTATTCATTTTATTCTTGGGTATGTCATCAAGATCCATCTCGATCATTTGAATTTATGGGAGCTCAAATGGCTGTTTGCTCCCGTTGCATTGGTATATATGGTGCTTTTGCTCTTGGTTTTTGGTTAAAAGGTATAACAGCAAGGTTTGAAGTTTGGCCTGATAGAGATCTAGCTTTGCGCCTTTTATCTTTATTTGCTGGATTAATTGGATTCGATGTATTAATTAATGCCTTAGATATTTGGACAAATACTCACTATTCTCGTTTATTATTAGGAGTTGGTTTTGGGCTAATGGCGTCTGTATTTATTACTTCTAATGATAGTTTTTCGTCTAATGCGTAACTTTGAATAAAATATTGGGTATTAATGCATATTATATATACATATGGAATGTCTAATTAGAGATGAACGGGAGTCTGTCATTTTTAAACTGAAAGTAGAATGTAAATTAACTAAATACACTAACAATTAAGATCAATTAAATGGCTAAAGAAATAACTCATCACGGCATGCCTAGTTACTGGAATGCGGTAATAACAGCGGGATTAATTACTGGAACAGTTTTGACAGTAATTCAATTGATAACAAGTTATATGACTATTGCTGGATCCAGTGTAACTGGTATGACTATTATAGGATGTTTGATTGCATCAATTGCAGGTATCATTTCTAATTGGATGTATGCTAAAGGATATAATTTAACTTATCCAATTGGTAAAGGTGCTTTATTAGGTGTTTTTTCTGGTATTATTACAAGTATAGTTGCCTTTTGTTTATCATTATTTTGGACAAAATTTATTGATACTGGAATGAATGAAGCAATTATTGAGGCAACCTTAAAGAGTCTTGAAGATCAAGGACTCACACAAGAAGAAATAGATATCGCTCAATCTTTTATTCCTGACCCTAATTCAATAGCAGGTTTAATTATAAGTTTTGCTTCAGCGTTAGCAATGTATATTTTTATAAATCTTATATCCGGTATTATTAGTGCAAAAATATTTGCCAAAGAAGTAGAATAATATACCATTTTGTATCATATTTATATTTAGGAGCCAACTCAAAGAGTTGGCTCTTTACTTTTAATTTTATCTCTTATCATGTTAGTTAATACTACCATCATCTCGGATTCTACTAATGGGTCTTGGTACGAGCGCAATGGATTTAACCTTGGTATAATGGCAATTATTTGGGTATTTCTTGCCCTCATTGCTTTCAATATAGTGGGTGGGTTAGTAGGAGTAATTGCAGCAGTGTTTTTGGTAGACGATCCTACCAACATAGAGGCACTTATGCAGGTGCTTAGTGAACAAACAACGGTCTTTTTTTGGATTAATACCACTGGGCAAATAACTGTATTTGCATTGGGATCCTTATTGGTAACTCGCTTGGCAGCTGATTCGGGTGGTAGAAGGCGCTTTTTGCGGTTACAAATAAACTCAGATACTCATAAATATGTTGTCTGGGCTATTCTACTTACGATAGTTGCGTATCCAGCGGTCATTTTTCTAGGATGGTTAAATGCTTTTTTACCGGTACCAGAGTGGATGGCTGAAATGCAACAAAGTATGGATGAAATGATTGCCAAATTGTTAGGCTCGGAACATATTTTATGGATGGGACTTTTTCATATCGGACTTGTCCCCTCTATTTGTGAAGAAATTATGTATCGGGGTTATGTTCAGCGATCACTTGAAAAATCCTGTAGTATATGGATTGCTATAGTAGTATCTGGTCTTATTTTTGGAGCTTATCATCTGCAAATCACGCGAATTTTACCACTTGCATCTTTAGGTATATTATTTGCTTATATCACCTATGCGTCAAATAGTCTTATCCCTGCCATGGTAGCTCATTTAGTAAATAATGGAGGTCAGATTATTTTGAGTACGATTTATCCTGAAATACTAAAGCAAGAACTTAATGCGGATGCCGATTTACCATGGGTCTTGATTTTATTGGGAGTACTGTTACTAATTATACTACTAATTTTATTTCACAAACGATATTTTGCAAATCTAACAACTTCATTAATCAATACATCCGAATAATTAGCTGAGTATTCTATGTTTACCGATCCCAAACCTAACGTCATACAAGATTGGACATGTATTTTAGAAAGCACACAAGAATTTGAGGTAAACCTAGCTCACAACTTCTTAAGGGATCAAGATGTTCCCTCACAAATTCTTTCAAAACGTGATACAGCATATAGCTTAGTAATTGGTGAAATGGCGCTGATGTATTTATATGTCCCTAACGAGTATGTTGAGCAGGCGATTGATTTATTAGAAGGTATTCCAGAAGCAAATCTAGATGATGCAATTTTGGATGATCAGCTCGATGATGAAAGCGATTCTGCAGAGAAGGGAATCGACCATTCTGACCAAACAGATCTAGAAAACTAGTAAAATGAGTAATTCACTTAAGCGTATTTTAGTAGCTTTACCAGCTGCTATTATATTTATATGGATGGCATGGATGGGAGGCTGGTACTTCAAAACAATGATTATTGGAATTACCTTGCTCATACAATTTGAGTTGATTAGACTATTAGATGAGGCATTAAACGCCAGCGACTCAATTTTTTCATATTCAATTGGCTTATTGGTTTTATTATCACAGGAACTCCCATACGCCTTTGAAATAGGGTTGCTTCTTTTTTTACTGCTTGTTTCAAGGCAAATATTTAGTACATCATCCAACCGTATACTAAAACTAAGCTCAACTTTATTTGCTGGCCTCTATGTACCAATTGGTATGCTTAGTCTGATATTGATAGATAACTTTGGGACAAAAATAGATGGCTCTATACTAACTATTATGTTGGTATTCATGGTTTGGGGAGCAGATAGTTTAGCCTATTTTGGAGGTAAAACCTTTGGTAAACGTTCATTAGCTCCTAATATAAGTCCTAATAAAACCTGGGAAGGCTTAGCATTTGGTTATCTAGGTAGCATAATAGGGATGCTCTTAGTTTATTTTGTAATACCTTTTGATAAACCTTTGAATTTGCTAGAATTACTTCCAATGGCAATCTTATCAGCCACATTTGGCCCCATTGGAGATCTATTAGAAAGCAAAATCAAACGAGAGGCTAACACTAAGGATTCCTCGACTCTTATTCCTGGGCATGGAGGATTTTTTGACCGCTTTGATGCTTTACTATTAGCCGCTCCGGCAGCGTATGTTTATTTGCGATTTATTTTTTAGCAGACAGGTTTGATTTTTGCTACTCATACATTTTTAATTTGCTCTTAGAGGCTTAAATTTTTTATAAATACCGTATACAATAAAAACTATCAAAACTCCATTTTTTGCAAGTGTGGTATTAGGGCCAGACAGTAAATCAAATGCACCAAAACAACCACAAGCTGCAACCTGCGTACCTTGGAATTTGAAAAATAGGATAACAGAGGATAATGATATAATTAAGAGCGCGGATGCCATATAACAAAAAAAAGTACAGCGATTCAGTAGTAATAAAATACCAAGGACTAACTCAAGGATGGTAATACTAAGAACAATGATTCTTTTATATTCAATGAGCCAATAAATATTCATGCTCAGTAATTCAACTAAATATTGAGCATCACTGCTATCAATGAACTTACCGATACTCGATAATATGAATATGGCTCCTATAAAGATTCGTGTGACGGCATGTAATGAAAATGTAAGATTCACAGAAGAATGGTATTGAAGAATTTTTAGTTTGTGAAATCAAATATAGTATGTTTATGATAATGTGTTTGATTTTATTTGGTTTATGTTGCGTAGTTGAATCTAGTTAGGTAATAATATTAATAATTAAAAAGTAGCTGAGCTAAAGCAATAATTCATTAGTTTGATATGCTACCTTGTTCATAAAATTAATGGCGAAAAGCATAAGGGAATAGGATGATAAAAATAGTAGTGAGTGGTGGTACCGGATTTATAGGTTCCGATATATGTATAGAGCTTTTACAAAAAAATTATGAGCTCATACTTATAACTAGAAATCCTCATAAATATGAAGCGGATAAGGCTAAGAACTTACGTTATGTCTCTTGGGATGATTCTTTAGATCCAATTATGGATGAAGCTGATGCAGTCATTCATTTAGCTGGTGAGCCGTTAATTGGTGGACGATGGACTGAAAGTGTAAAGAAAAAAATCTACAATTCTCGCATCCAATCAACGAGGAAACTTGTCCAAGCTATGACCTCGTCGCAAAATAGACCTAAAGTATTCATATCTGCTTCTGCAGCAGGTTATTATGGACATACTGGAATAAATTGGTGCAAGGAGGAAGATTCACCTGGAGAGGATTTTTTGGCAAAGCTATGCGCCGATTGGGAAAAAGAGGCGAAGGCAGCCAAGAAGTTAGGAGTACGAGTGGTTAATCCCCGTATTGGAATTGTTTTAGGTCACAATGGTGGGGCACTAAAGAGTATGCTCATTCCTTTTCGATTAGGTTTAGGTGGGTCTATTGGATCTGGAACTCAATTCATGAGTTGGATTCATTTACGGGATTTAGCCCGTGCTATCATTCACTTTTTAGAAAATGATCATATTGAAGGGCCTGTAAATATTTGTGCTCCTGAGCCTGTAACAATGGATGTATTTACGCAGATTCTGGCAAAAACAACGCGTAGTCTCAACCTATTTACTATTCCAAGCTTTGCCCTAAAACTTATTTTTGGTGAGGGTGCCCAACCAATTCTAGACAGTATTAGAATGAAGGCAGGGGTTTTGGAGTTCATTGGATTTACATATATGTATGAAGATTTAGAAGAGGCACTTTTCGACTTAGTGTAGAAGAATCTATGTTTTTAGTCTACGAAATATCAATTCTGAAAAAGCATGTAAAGAGGAATTACTTACAAGAAAATTTATTTTTTATTTAGAGTATATTTGAATTATGAAAAACATCCCATTTTATATAGATGGTGTACGCGGTGGTTTTATGCGTGTTGAGGGCATCATTCGCCTAGAAAAGAAAGGATTATATTTAGAGTTCCAAATAAAAGACGCGGTGGTAAAAGCATATAAATCATCAATTAAAACCCTTTTTTTGGCTTTAGAGGATATCGATACTATAAAAATTAAGGTAGGATGGTTCCGCACCCGATTATGGATTCATGTTCAGAGTGGGATAATGCTAGAGGCTATTCCTGGCAACGATTTAACCCAACGTGTTTTTTCGTTTAAACGAATGCATAGGCTTGCATTGGCCAATATGGTCTCTCAGTTCAATTTAGCAATTTCGGAAATAAAGCTAAAAGAACTTGACCAAAAGTATCGGACATCATGAACTAGAGTAAAAAACGATCCCGTCCTGTATCAATTTTAGATAGTTTTTTATAAAGTAATTCTGCATTCAAAATAGCCCCACTAGCCATATCATAAATTGTATTCTGAGCCATGCAAACGAAGCTAATTTGAAAGATGAGAGTACTTAGTATATGGACAAAGTTATTAAACCGAGTCAGTAGATATTCGTTTAGTCTATAGAAAAAATAATATTTTTATATAAAAAAGGGTTCTAAAATAGCCGAATAGAATTGGTATCTTTCTTAAAGTTCAATAATCAATAACAAATCTAGTACGATGTCGAATGTAGATAGTTTAGATACCATTGTGTCCTTGGCTAAATCACGAGGCTTTATTTTTCAATCCTCGGAGATATATGGTGGCTTAAGTGCGGTTTATGATTACGGACCTTTAGGTGTTGAACTTAAGCGAAATATCCGAAATGCCTGGTGGAAAGATATGACACAACGCCATGAAAATATCGTAGGTGTAGATGCAGCTGTTTTCATGCACCCAAAAGTATGGGAGGCTTCTGGTCACGTAGGTGGATTTAATGATCCCATGATCGATGACAAGCAGTCTAAGAAGCGATACCGCGCAGATATGCTGATTGAGGAGTATATTTTACAATTGGAAAAAGATGGAAAGAAAGAAAAAGCTGATGAGATTCAGAAATTACTGGTTACGTCCGGAACTCGAAAAAGTCTGACCGAAGATTTATACGATATAATTATTGAAAATGAGATCAAAGCTCCGGACTCTGGTGCGTTTGATTGGACTGAAGTACGGCAATTTAATTTAATGTTCAAAACTGCCTTTGGAGCAACTTCATCAGAAGATGATGGAGTGTATCTACGCCCGGAAACAGCACAGGGAATCTTTGTGAATTACAAGAATATACTCGATACATGTCGAGTTTCGGTACCTTTTGGAGTCGCTCAGACAGGAAAGGCCTTTAGGAACGAAGTAGTGGCTCGCCAATTTGTATTCCGTATGCGGGAATTTGAACAAATGGAAATGCAGTATTTTGTTGAACCTGGAACCGATTCAAACGCTTATACAACGTGGAAAAAAAAGAGACTTAGCTGGCATAAAAGTATAGGTATTCGAGAAGAAAATTTACGATTTTCAGATCATTCTAAAGACAAATTAGCCCATTATGCGTTAGCCGCCGTTGATGTTCAGTATAAATTTCCTATAGGTTGGCAAGAAGTTGAAGGTATCCATAATAGATCTGATTTTGATTTAACCCAACATCAAAAATTTTCTGGTAAAAAACTGGACTACTTTGACCAGAAGAATAACAAACGGTATGTCCCTTACGTAATTGAAACCTCGATTGGGCTTGATCGTTGTACCTTAATGGTTCTTTGTGATGCGTATCGAAAAGAAGAAGTTAATGGTGAAAAGCGTACAGTTCTCAAGATACATCCTGAATTAGCACCTATTCAAGTAGGGGTGTTTCCGTTGGTAAAAAAACCTGGACTTCAGGAACTTGCCCGAAAAATTGAAGCAGAATTGATCGAAGATTACGCTGTGAGGTATGATGAAACGGGTTCAATTGGTAAGCGTTATCGCAGATTAGATGAAGCTGGCACCCCTTTTTGTATAACGGTTGATTTCGATACTATTGAAACAGATAATAAGGTTACTATTCGTCATCGTGATGATATGAGCCAACAACGTATTCCGGTAGACCGAGTGGCATATGCCATAAAGGAGGGAATGGAAGATTGGAAGCCGAGTTAATCCTCATATTTCTTGATATTATGAAGTGTAAGTTCCTCTCTGTTTTCACGCAATCTTACTAGATACAAGTAATGAAAAAAAGTATGCTCTTTAATTTTTGATTCCTATAACACCACAACCAACTCTTGGGCCAGATGCTCCTGAAGGCTGTGATTCTAGATCGTCTTCTCCACCATGAACTATTATCCCACGACCAATTATTTCATCCATCACTATTACTTCATCTATGTAATCTCTAAGGCCAACTCCATTTTCATTTACTTCCAAATTACCCATTGCTCCCATATGGCGGTTTAAAGATTTTGGAGACCCGTGCTCAAATCCATAGGGATTTAAGTGTCCTCCGGTTGACGTTCCGTCAGTAGCAGTGCAATCTCCGAATGTATGGATATGAAAACCATGTTTTTTTCCGGTGAGTCCATATACTTCTGCCTTAACATGTACCCCATTTTCAGTTTGTTCAAAATAAGCTACTCCTGAAACATTACTATCATTTATGGGATTGATGACAGCAACTGCTTTATAAAATGAAGGAGTATTTCCTTCATCTTGAACTTTATCCACATTTGTACAATTAGTTGTACTTAGAACTAAAAAAACGATTATTACTATAAATTTCATTGGTTTTATGATATTTTTTTCATTGTTTAAGTGTTTTTTGGCGAAATTCGTTCAAAGATTCTATCCCATTAATAAAGGTTTGATAAGCCTCTGGATGCTTTAATTTAAGTTTGGTTAGCTTGTTATTGGTGGATGATTCTACAAAAAGACTATTGGCATTTTTAAAACAAACTGATGTGAAAATACTTAATATTATATAAGCTAGTATATATATCGTCGATATACTAGTGACCCAAAGTGTAAGTGATATTATTAGCCACCAAATTGGAAAGATTAGTAGTCCTAGCATGTATTTAGCAGTAGCATCAAAAGTAGGATCTTTAATTTTATTTTGAAGAATCTTTTTGATGGGTTGATACGGAATAATGTTATTTATCCAACTAAATAAATAGAATGGAAATAATGATAACCAAAATAGCCAGGGTCTTTTTCTGCCATGTATAGTTTTAATTGATATGTCATATGTATTACTTATTTCAACCACTTTCTTTCCTAATTCAATTAGTTCAGGAGTTAATTGATTACTTAATTCTTTTACTTTTTCATTGATTTTTGTTGGATCTAAGTATTTTTTTTCATCAGTCTCTAGATCTGTAAGTAAAACTTGTATTGCTGGATATTGATCCATATTAGGGACATGCATCACAGTCTTTTTCATTTCATCAGAAACATCATTTCTTAACTGATTAGCAGCTTCTTTTTTATCTGTTTCATAGATTTCTTTATATTTTTTTATCGGTATGCACTTGCCATATACAATTCGAACATCATTTCTTGATCTTCGATGTTCGGTGTAATTTATCCCTACTGGTAAGATTTGAAGATCTAGCTCCCAATTATATTTCAACTCTGCATCAAAAGCGATTCTGGTAAACCCTTTATTAAGAGGTCGAACTCTTCTTCTCAAGTCATGGTTCGCTTCAGGAAAAATCAACACTGAGTGTTTATCTTTTAAATTTTTAATACAAAGTTCAAAAATAGCATTGTTCTTGGTAACAGAACTAAGCCCATCTCTTACTCTATACACTGGTAACATGTTTAAACTGCGAAGAAACCAGCTTATGAATTTTGTTGAAAATACATCAGATCTTGTAAGAGCAAATTGGGTGCCTGGTACAAACCCTTCAATTAATAAGGCGTCTATCAGTGCATTTTGATGATTGGGTGTAATCAGAATCGGTTTTCGTTTTGGTAGATTCTCTTTGCCAACAACTTTTATATTTTTGTAAAATAGTAAAAGTCCAGTTTTGACAACAATATATCGCCAAAAATTATACCATAGATAGTTTTTAAGCATTTGAAAATAATTTTTTTATGCTGGTTTTACCTGTGGACCAATACCAGCTAATTATAAAACCCACTATTATATGCCAA
>MDTG01072914.1_pt1 | contig 31816 bp, 31 predicted proteins | sample 811421 | NCBI WGS metagenome assembly MDTG01 (sample SAMN05326645, study PRJNA326480) | marine metagenome | isolation source: seawater | place: Pacific Ocean: South East | collected 2011
CACGTCGTTCGCCAGCGCATCGATCGTGAACGCCTGGTTCTCGCTCACCTGGCCGCCACTGTCGTCGTTCGCCGTCGGAACGTCGTCGATGATGGTGATGGTGATCGTGCCAGTGGTGCTGTTGCCGGTCGAGTCGGTCGCCGTGTAGGTATAGGTCTCCGCCCCGGTCTCGGGAACGGCACCATCGTTGGCCGCCGGCGTAGTCGTGAACGGGCTGGTCAGCGTGTAGGTGTAGCTGCCGTCGCTGTTCAGTTGCAGCTGGCCGTAGGCATCGGTGCCGCTGTCGAGCGTGTAGGTCACGCCGTCGCCTGCAACCGTCAGCTGGCCGGTCACCGTCTCGGTATCGAGGTCGGGGTTGCTGCCCTCGACCGTGCCCGGAGCAAGGTCGTCTTCCAGCGAGGGGCCGGCATCGCCGCGGTCGTCCGCGACAAGGTCCAGCGCCGCCTCGTTGACCACCTTGGTCTGGTCGTCGCCTTCGAGCGTCACGTTGGCAACATCGATCGTCAGCGTGGTCGTCGACAGGTCGCCGTCCGCATCGCGGATGGTGTAGACGAACACGTCCTGCTCGTCGCCCGTCACCGCACCTGCCGTGCTCTGGTAGGTGTAGCTGCCATCGGCGTTCAGCGTCAGCGTGCCGTAGTCGCCCGCGATCGCCACGCCCGTGCCGGTCAGCACTGCCGTCGTCGTGTTCGCCGGGTTTCCGTCGGCGCGAACGCCCACCACGCCGCCGCCGCTGTCCGCGCCGTCGGCGCCGAACGCATCGGCATTGTCAGTGAGCACATTGCCGCTCGTGCTCCCGCCTTCGGTCACCGAGTCGGTGTCGGCAACGGCCGTCGGCGCGTCGTCGTCGAAGTTGATATTGAGCGTGGTCGGTGCGGTGTCGCCTTCGCTGTCGGAGATCGTGAAGCCGATCGAGGCAGACGCATTGTTCTCGGCATTGCCGTCTGCGTGCAGCACGTTGTCGAGCAGCACCACCTGGTACTCACCTGTTGCCGCATCGGTGATCGTCACCGTGAACAGGTCCGTCCCGTCACGGTCGCCGCCGGTAACGGTCGCGGTGAGGACAGAACCGACGACCGAGTAGGTCACGGTCTCGGTGCCCACGCTCGCGGTCGAGCCGTCAACGCCCGCAGCGAAGCTGACGCTTGCCGGCGTGTCGTTGCCGACGCTGACCACGAGGTTGCCGGTGAAGCTCGCCTCGCTCGTGTCGGCGGGATCGTCGCCCGCATTGGCATCAAGGTCGCCATCGGTCGAAGCCGGGTTGCCGCCCGTCAGGCCGTCATCGTCGACTGCCGCATTGGCCTGGCCGCCCTGCGGCTCGCTGTCGGGCTGCAGCGTCACGTCGACCGTCGCGGTCGACATGTCGCCGTCGCCATCGACGATGGTGTATTCGAAGCTGTCGGTCAGGTTGCCGTTCGAGCCTGCACCCGGTGCAGGCGTGTAGGTGAACAGGCCCGTCACCGGGTTGTAGGTCACCGTGCCGTAGGTCGCCTGGGTCGAGACATAGACATCGGCCACGTCACTCGTGTCCACGCCGTCCGCACCGAACACGTCGTTCGCCAGCGCATCGATCGTGAACGCCTGGTTCTCGCTCACCTGGCCGCCACTGTCGTCGTTCGCCGTCGGAACGTCGTCGATGATGTCCACGTCGAGCACGTCGTTGGCGACGCTGCCGTCCGTGTCGGTTGCCTGGACGGCGAAGCTGTCGGTCACGCGGTCTTCACCGCTTGCCGAGTGGTCCACGGTGTTGTCGGCCAGGGTGTATTCGTAGGAGACCGTGGCCGCGACGACATCACCGGTGCTGTCAAGCGTGGTCGCGACGCCGGTGACGACCAGCGTGCCGTAGCTGCCGGTGATCGTAACCGGGTAAGTGACGCCGCCGCCGAAGATCGCCGTTCCATCGATGGTCAGCGTTTCGAGACCGTCGACGCTGGTAACATCGAAGGAACCCGCCTGCGTCAGCGCGCCGCTGTCGGGAGAACTGCCGTCAGCAAGGTCGTCTTCATCGACGACCTCTTCGGCGCCTTCGAGATTGAAGCCGGTGAGCACCACCGGGTCATCCGTGCCGTTGATCGTTACCGTCACGGTTGTCGTGCTGGTATCGCCGTCACCATCGGTCAGCGTGTAGGTGAAGACTTCGGACAGCGTCTCTGTGCCATCGAGGCCCTGCACTGCGGCATTCTGGTTATCGAGCACATATTCGTAATCGCCGTTCGCGAGAATGGTGATCGAGCCATAAGTGCCGGTGACCGAGGTGCCCACGTTGCCGGAAACATCGCCTGCCGCCTGGCCGGCTGCCACGCCGCTTACCACGGCGCCATCGGCGCCTGTCACATCTTCCACCCCGTCGGTTGCATTGGCATCGCCGGGCGCGGGATCCGTCGCGGTAATGACGTTGCCGGTGGCCGACAGCGGACCATCTTCGGTGACGGAATCCGAGTCCGGACTGGCCGTCGGGACATCGTCGATGATGGCAATCGACAGCGTGCCGTCGGAGAAATCGCCGTCCTGGTCGGTCACGACCACGGCGAAGCTGTCCGACGTGTTGTCACCGCTGGTGCTGCTCGTCAGTTCATAGGTGTAGGTTATCACCCCGTCTGCGACGGAATCGATCGTCAGCGTACCGAATGCACCTGCAAAGGTCTGCCCGGCTCCGGTGACAGCCACACCATCGATCGTGACGACAGCCGGGTCGTCCGGCGCGCTGAAGGTGAAGGTACCGGAGGTGAATTCGCCATCGGTGCCCGCGGCGGAACCTGCGGGCGGACCGTCGAGGCCTGCCTCGTCGACAACCGTGCCGTCTTCACCGGCAACCGGCAGATCGAGATCCGTCGGCGAATCCGCGATGGAGATGACGAGGTCTGCAGTGGCGACATCGCCGTCGCCGTCCGTGATCGTGTAGCTGAACGTATCGCTCACGCCGCCGGGCGTCCCGGCATCGCGGGTATAGCTGAAGCTGCCGTCGGCTGCGATTGTCAGCGTGCCGTATTCACCCTGCACCACGTCGCCAGCGGCGCCGCTGCCGCCAGCGCCGGAATAGGCCGTGACGAGGGCACCATCGGCGCCCTGAGTGTCGTTGGCGAGAACGGATCCGCCGACCGGGCCATATTCGCCTGCGGCAAGTGCAGCTGCGTCATCGGCAGCCGACGGGGTATCGTCGGCAATTGCGATGACCAGCGAAGTGTTGGCTGTGTCGCCGTCGCTGTCGGTTGCAACGAGCGTGAAGGTGTCGCTGTCCGGGTCGCTGAGAGTGTTGTCTGTCAGCGTGTAGGTATAGCTGTACTGGCCGCCGTTGACCGAGACAGCCAGCGTGCCCTTGGCCGTGGTCACGGTGCCGCCGCCGGTCACATCCTGGCCATTGATGACCAGCGAGGCGAGCGTGTCGCCCCCTGTGGAAATAGCGATGTCGCCCTGCGCGATCTCGCTGTCGCTGGCGGCATCCGATCCTTCCGGCTCCCCATCGCGCGCGGGCAGACCCGCTTCGTCGACGTCGTCGTCGCCTTCGACGGCAATCTGCGGTTCGGAGTCGTCGGCAAGCGTGATCGTCACGGTGGCGACGGCCACATCGCCGTCACCATCGGTGATCGAGTAGTCGAAGGACACCTCGCCTTCCTCGCCCGGTGCGGGCGTGTACGTGAAGGTGCCGTCGCCGTTGTAGCTGACGCTGCCGCCGCCTTGCAGCGAGCCTTCGACGAACGCGATGTCGTCCAGTGCCACGCCGTCTGCGCCCGGAGTGTCGTTCGCGAAGACATCGACAGTGATGGGCGCGTTCTCATCCTCACCAGCCGTGCCGGTATCGTCGACCGCAATCGGTTCGTCGTCGACAATATGGATCGTCAGCGTGTCGCTGGCAGTGTCGCCATCGAGATCGGTCACCGTGATTTCGAAATCGACGGAAGTGTCGTCGCCCGAAGTGTTGTCACCCAGCGTGTATTCGTAGGTGATCGTGCCGTCGCCCGTTACCGGATCGTAGGTAACTTCGGTGATAACGAGCGTGCCGGTGCCGTCCGATACGACAGTCTGCGGCAGGTTGCCCTGGTCGACCGTCACCCCATTCACGGCAACGCTGCCAAGCCCGTCCGGCGAGTTGAACGTAACCGTGGCACCGGTGGTCTCGGTGGTATCGCTGTTGTTGTCGGGGTCGTTGTCGGCGATCTCGCCCGTCCCGACCGGGTCTTCGCCGCGGGGCGGCAGGCCGCCCTCATCGACAATGGTCCCCTCACCCACTTCGGGGATGAAGGTAATCTCGGTGGGTGCATCTTCGATCGTGATTGTCAGGACCGCGGAAGAAGTGCTGCCGTCCTGGTCAACCAGGTCGTAGCTGAACGTCTCTTCCACGCCGCCGGGCGTGTTCGGATTGCGCACGTAGTCGTAGCTGCCGTCGGCGTTCAGAGTGAGCTCGCCGTAGGTGCCCTGCAACGTTTCGCCGGGCTCGGCACTTCCGCCTTCATTTGCAAAGCCGGTGACGCCGCCGAAACCGTCCGCGCCGCTGATGTCGTTGTCCAGCACATTGCCGGTGATAGGGCCAAAGGTGCCCCCCGGAACGGTTCCTGCATCGTCCACGCCTTCCGGTGCGTCATCGACGACGCGGATTTGCAGCGTGGCGGTTGCCTGATCGCCGTCGGTATCGATTACGGTCGCTTCGAAGAAACCGTCGAATTCTTCCGCGAGAGTGTTGTCCTGCAGCGTGTAGCTGAAGCCGATTTCACCTGTGGCAATATCGATGCTGGTGATCGTCAGCGTGCCGATGGGCGATGTGAAGGTCTGCCCGACAGTGGTGATTTCCTCATCGTTGATCAGGATCGCCGACAGCCCATCCTGGGCGTTGAAGATAATGGTGCCGCTCGTGGTCTCGCCGTTGCCCTCGGCATTGCTGCCTTCGGGTTCGGCGGGATTGGTGCGCGCCGGCAGGCCTTCTTCGAAGACCGTGGCGATGGCATCGGAGACACCGACCGGATTGTCGGGCGTCTCGATGACAATGTCGGGTTCGTTGTTGATGCGATCGGGAATGATCTCCTCTTCCGGCTGCACATCCTGCGGCAGCTCGGTGTAAGGAAGCAGATCACCCAGGTCGAAAGCCGACTGGATCTCGCCGGGATCGGTGGCGAAGTTGCCGCCCGAACTAGGCACGAGGCCAGCGGCCGGCTCTGGTTCGTTGCCGACGAGAAGGGCCGCGACGTTCGCAGGCGGAATGGGCGTTCCGTCGACGACAAGCTGCGGAATGATGATCGCGCCATCCGGCACCACGATCCGGCTACCGTCGGAAAGGATGATGACAAGGTCGCGCCCGTCGAACTCCAGGCTCTCGATGGCCTGGCCGGCAGGCAACACCACGGTGTTGTCTGCGCCGGCAGTCACGATCTGCGATGCGTTCTGGCTGGCGCCCTGCAGGTTGGCGACGCGTCCGGTCGCACCCGAAGTGTCGTCGCCCTCGTTGAAGTCGCCCTCGAAGCCGTTCAGTTCTTCACTCATTGTCCACCCCAGTTGCGGGCAGAAGCGGTTGAGGCCCCCGACCGCAGTTTTTCAAATGAAGAGGCATCCCCCTGTTGGAGCCATCTCGTGAAAATAGGAGAACAGGAATCCCGAATGGTTACAAGGCTGTTAACCGTGTGCAGCCAAATCTGGTCTAGGCGGCTCGGGGCGAGCTTACTTGCCGATGTAATGGGCAAGCATCTATTTTATTTGGAGAATCTTCCGGCTTCTGAAATTTCGGAATACTGAGCCAAGGGTGCCTGCGGTTTATAGTCGTCTCGTTCAGGCACATATTACTAGCGGCTCGTAAGCCAATTTCTGGGTCAGGTTGATTGCTGCGACTCGAAGAACGCTCATGGCTTGTCCATCAGACTCACGCTCACCGATGGTCAGAACAGCCCGTTCGCCTTACCCCCAACCGACGATCGACTTCCAAGTGAAACCTGCCCTCGGGCAAAGCGGACAGTGACCTGCCCCACTGGCTCCCTTCGAAGCGTCAGTAACGCGCCTCGACCAAACAGGTTTATTCTTAACAACAACTTCACTATGATTCGTGCTCTTTTGAAACAGGGGGGAGCACGCCTCTCGACTGTGAAATTTACATGCTGATACATGGCACCCATCATGAGTCTGACGATTAATCCTAGCCAATGTTACGTGGTGAAGTCCGGGGATCTTAACGCCCTGAACTACCTCGACGCTGGTTGCCCGAAACCCGAGCAATTAGAATGGATTAACCGCGCCACAGACCAGCATCTGCGTCCTTCCAGCGTGAACCAGCTCCTGCGCACGCTTTACTGTGACAACGTGTCGCAAAGTGCGGCCCGGCTAAGGGATACTTCCGGGCTCCGCGCCATCTTCGCGTCCGATTCGGAACGCAATGAATTTGCGCAGCAATTCAGCGGAGCTGTGAAGGAAGAAGAGGTCCGCCGACAGTTCATGGTGAAGGCAATCTTCCCTTCTCGCGAAGCAGCGGACGAGGTTGTTCTGGAACTGGTGGAAGGCGGCTTCTCGAAGGATTCGTTGTGCATCCTGTCGAAAGCCTCGCTCTATTCCGACGAGGACATTGTCTGGCCGCGTGGCAGCGGGACACTGGAGATTACCGGTGTCACCGCGAGCGGCGGTATCGTGGGTGCGCTTTTCGGTCTCGCGATTTTCGCCATACCGGGCGTCGGCCCTGTTGCCGCGGCCGGAGCCGTGGCCGCCTCAGCGTTCTCGTCCGTGGCTGCGCTAAGCGGTGTGATCGGCGCAACCGGCGCGGCTTTGACGAAGGTCCTGTCGGACTTCGACGTTGACGGGCTTGCCTCGAACTATCTCGAACAGCAGCTCAAGAAGGGCAGCGTCTTCCTGACGATCGATACGCGCGTCTGCCCGCTGGAGCGCGATATCATCGCCAAGAAGCTCACGCAGCTTGGCGGCCGCATTCCCAAACTCTGACCGGGCGCAACGCCATCTGGCGCAAGCGAGACCTTGCAGGCGATCTTCGCCCAGGTGTTGCTCTTCCTAGCTTTTGAATACTTCAGCCACCAACGCGAACGCGTCGAAATATCCGGCAGTAAGCATGATGGTGTCCACCAGTCCATGCGCGATAATAAGCGCCCACAGATTGCCATTCATGCGCATGCACAGCCACCCCAGGTATAGTCCGACAGCGCCGGTGACGACCACGCCGCCGAGCCCCTGATAGGCGTGGGGAAGCGCGAAGATCGCCGCCTGGACTGCTATGATCGCAGGAGTCCTGCCAGCAAGCCCTTTCAGGCGAGACAGGCGGTCGATCAGGAAACCGCGCCACAACAGCTCTTCGCCAAAGGCAGCCGTTCCCCAAGCCACCAGCGAGATCCAGAGGAGCAACATCCACGGGCTTTCACGGATGATGGTCATCACATCTATCGTGTTCGGAGCGCCAAGGCCCAGCGCATCCATCAATCTACCGCCGCCGATCAGGATGGCCAGGATGACGACCGTCGCGACCAGACCGGTCGCAAGCGTTCTCGACCAACTTGCCGGCTTCGCAAGGTTGAAGGCCTCGGCCACGACTCCTTCTCTTCGCAGCCACAGCCATGCCATCAGCAATGCCCCCCCATGCTGCCGAAAGCCGAGAGGGCCAGGCCCAGACCGGACTGGCCGAGCAGCAGGATCGGCACGGCAGATGCAATGGCAAAAGCCGCCAGTACGGTGAAGAATTGAAGGCCGAATTTCCCCCAAGAGAGGGTATCGAGAGCTTCAGACGAACGGTTTGCAGCGGCAACGCCGCCCGCGATATCCTGACGATACGATATTGCCTTATCCCCCTTCAGCCTGCCCTGAATGGCGAACGCCTGATACCGTCTTTGGGCGGTAAGTCGGAACGTCATTCTGCAAAGAGCATTGAGCTATCGACACCGTTTAGCCGGAAGCTGAACTTCGTTGAAGGTCGTTTCATGAAGTTCTGAAAAAAGTCCTGCGAGTAACCGAAGGGTTTTCGCAAGTGTTGGCGCTGCCTTCTGGAGAAACGATTTATCAATCATGTTTTTCTAAGACGGACATATGAGCTTTTTTACCTCCCCTGTGATCGACATGCTGGCGAAGGCGTTTGCTGTCCTCTTGGTGGCGAACGAAATTCGCGGGATCATCCTGACGGCACCTGTTTTCTACGGTCTCTATCAGGCCGGTGGTTCGCTCATGGCAATCTGGATGGCGATCTGCTCTCTTGGCGGTATCGCGCTTTCCGTTGTCGTACCCCTGTTTGCAGCGAAGAAAGTCAAGCGACTCGCGGAACGAAAACGTCTGGCGCAAAGCCAGTAAAGTTCACCGGCTCCAAAATAGTTCTGCCTCCTTCGGCGTGCCTTCGATTTACGACAAGGCGGTGATGGCAAAACCAGCAGCAATGGGCTTCCGAAGCCCCAGCATACTACATCTCCACAACAGCCACCTACACCTTCAGCCCGCTCTTTCCGGGCCTGTCGGTAGCCTCGGCAATTGGCAATCCGATCACTGCCGAAGGCTGGATGAGGCTCAATTGATTTCTCAGGGGGGCAAGACCGTGCGCTTTTGCAGAAGCTTTTTCCGCAACGAGAGCGGCGCCAGCGCAGCCGAGTTTGCGCTCGTCCTGCCGCTGTTTCTCCTGCTCATATTCGGTGTTTTCGCCGCTGGCATCATGATGAACAGCGCGATGGCGCTGCAACGCGCAACCGAGGTTTCCGCCAGATGCCTGTCGGCCCAGCGCACGGACTGTTCCGTGGCCAACATCACCACCTTTGCGGAAGGCCAGTACGAGGGTCCCTTCCTCGATAACCTGACTTTCGTTGCGAACGATGCCGATGCGGATTGCGATGGCTACAGCGTCACCGCCTCCGGCACGCTGAACTGGTTTGCCGGGACGGGAATCCTTTCGGCGCCGATGAACACCAGTGCATGTTATCCGGGGCCTTATTGAGCCTTGATCCCGCTCGCCCGTCCGCGGTGACAGGAAGACCGCCGAAAAGTATCGACCATCGTCGCTGTTGGCAGGGCGCGCGCCCTCATGTAGACATTGTCAATCTGCGCACGTTCCCGCGCACCACTCGGACGAAACAGCATCGGAGCCCTGCCCATGGCCTATAGTGTCACCATCAACGGAGAAACGCGCGAGATCGACGCGCCGGGCGACATGCCCCTGCTGTGGGCTCTGCGCAATGAGCTGGGCATGGTCGGCACCAAGTTCGGTTGCGGCATCGGCATGTGTGGTGCCTGCACCGTGCACGTGGACGGGCAGGCGACGCGGTCTTGCTCGCTGCCCCTTTCTGCCGTGGGCGACAAGCAGGTCTCGACCATCGAATCGCTGGGCGAAACCCCTGTGGGCCAGGCGCTGCAGAAGGCTTGGCTGGACGAGGACGTGATGCAGTGCGGCTATTGCCAGGCAGGCCAGCTGATGAATGCCACGGCCCTGCTCAACAACAATCCCAATCCCAGCGATGGGGAAATCGAGGCAGCCATGCAGGGCAATATCTGCCGTTGTGCCTGCTACAAGCGCATCCATTCCGCCATCGCCAGGGTCGCGCGGAACGAGGAGACAGCCAATGTCTGAGGCAATCCAGCTTTCGCGCCGCCTGTTCCTCAAATCCTCCGCCGTTGCCGGTGGCGGCTTCGCCCTTGCGGCCACGTTCCCGATGGCAGCGCGCGCCAGTGCCGCGGCCGGACCGACGCAGCTGACGGCCTTCATCACCATCAACGCAGACGACACCATCACCATCGTCGGGAAGAACCCGGAGATCGGCCAGGGCATCAAGACCATGCTGCCCATGCTGATCGCCGAAGAACTCGATGCCGAATGGGACAGCGTGAGCGTCGAACAGGCCGATACCAACGCTGCGAAATATGGTCCGCAGCTGGCTGGCGGCTCCTTCGCCACGCCGATGAACTGGATCCCGATGCGCCAGGCGGGTGCCGCCGCGCGTGCCATGCTGCTGGCAGCAGCGGCGCAGCGTTGGGGCGTCAGCGTCTCCAGCCTGGCGACGGAGCCGGGCCGCGTGGTCGAGAAATCGGGCAGCCGCAGCGCCAGCTTCGGCGAACTGGCTGCCGATGCCGCGCTGATGGACGTGCCCGATCCTGCCACGCTGAAGCTGAAGGACCAGGCGGACTTCCGCATCATCGGCCGCGCCATTGGCGGGGTGGACAGCCCCAAGGTTGTGCGCGGGGAGCCGATCTTCGGTGTCGATACCCAGCTTCCCGGCATGGTCTATGCCGCGTTCGAACGGTCGCCGGTGTTCGGCGCAAGCCTCGTCTCTGCTGACCTCGATGCCGCCAAGGCGCAACCCGGCGTGATCGATGCCTTCACCATCGACGCGGCGCCGGAAGTCGAACTGACACAGGGCATCGCCGTCATCGCCGACAACTGGTGGCTGGCCAACAAGGCTCGCGCTGCCCTGTCGCCGCAATGGGACAACGGCGAATGGGCCACCCATTCCAGCGCCGGCTATGCGCAGGCAGCGCAGGAGGCCTGGGCCGCAGGCACCAGCGATGAAGTGTTCGCAGAGAAAGGCGATACCGAAACGGCCTTCGCCGAGGCGGACAAGGTGCTGGAAGCGGAATACAGCTATCCCTTCCTCGCCCACGTGGCGATGGAGCCGATGAACTGCACCGCGCTGATGCACGAAGATGGCACCATGGAAATGTGGGCCCCTTCGCAAACGCCGCAGGGCGGGCAAGCTGCCGTGGCGGGCTACCTTGGGCTCGAACCTTCGCAGGTCACTGTTCACATCACTCGCATGGGTGGCGGTTTCGGTCGCCGCCTCAACAACGATTACATGGTGCAGGTTGCCGCGATCGCGAAGCGGATGCCGGGAACCCCGGTCAACCTGATCTGGAGCCGCGAGGACGACGTCCGCAGCGACTTCTACCGCCCCGCGGGCTGGCACAAGCTGCGCGCCGCGCTGAACGCGGATGGCAAGATCACCGGCTGGGCCGATCACTTCGTCACCTTCGACCTTGGTGACGGGCAATTCAATCCGGCGGTCATGCCGCCCGACGAGTTCCCGGCCAAGTTCGTCGACAACCTGAAGTTCGAGCAGACCAAGATGAGCAGCGCCGTTCCGATGGGGGCCCTGCGGGCGCCGACTTCGAACGCGCTCGCTTTCGTGATGCAAAGCTTCCTTGATGAAGTGGCCCATGCCAGCGGCAAGGACTTGCCCACGCTCATGCTGGAACTGACGGACGGGGTCGAAGCTGAACCGATGACGCAGGGCTTCATCGGCCCGCAGCCCGGCTTTTCCGCTCCGCGCCTGCAGGCCGTCACCCGCAAGGTGATGCAGATGGCAGACTGGGGTGCGCCCGCACCCGCAGGCCGGGCCAAGGGCTTCGGCTTCTATTACAGCCACATGGGCTATTTCGCCGAAGTGGTGGAAGCCAGTCTCGACGATCGGGGCAAGCCGGTGGTGCACAACGTGTGGGCCGCTGGCGACGTCGGGAGCCAGATCATCAACCCGTTCGGCGCCTTGAACCAGGTGGAAGGCTCCATCATCGACGGGCTCGGCCAGGCGATGCAGCTTGCGGTCGAGATCGAAGGTGGCGCGGTGAAGCAGTCCAACTTCCACAACTACCCGCTGCCGCGCATGCCGATGACGCCGCAGATCCATGTCGAATGGGTCCTGTCGGACAACGATCCCACGGGCCTTGGCGAACCCGCCCTGCCCCCGGTGATCCCGGCCCTTACGAATGCGTTGTTTGCCCTCACCGGCAAGCGCATTCGCTCCTTGCCGATCGACACGTCGCTGTTTGCATAAATGCTAGGCCGGGCCGGGGGCAGTCATTTCGACCACCCGGCCCGCCAGCCGCTCCACTTCCGAGCTCGAGTGGCTGACCAGCAGCATCGGCAGGGCAAGCTCGTCGCGCAGCCTCTCGATCAGGGTCAGCAACGTTTCGGCGCGACTCTCGTCCAGCGAGGCCAGCGGCTCGTCCAGCAACAGGAAGCGCGGCGCCGACAGCAGCGCCCGCCCGATGGCGACACGGCGCGCTTCACCGCCCGATAGCGTGGCCGGCAGGCGATCGAGCAGGTGGCCGATCTCCAGCAGGGTGACGACTTCGTCTCGAGATATGATCTCGGCGCCTGCCGGAGCCAGCTTCGCGCCATAGGAAAGGTTGGCCGAAACGCGCCTGTGCGGAAACAATCGCGCGTCCTGAAAAACGTAACCCGCGCGGCGCCGTTCGGGCGGCAAGTTCACCCCGGCGGCGCTGTCGAACAAGACATCTCCGGCAACCACGATCCGCCCGGCCTTCGGTCGCAGCAACCCGGCGATGGCATTGAGCGTGCTGGTCTTGCCCACACCTGACGGGCCGACCAGCGCAGTCAGCTTTGCATCCGATGAGAATTCCAGCGCGAAGACATGGTCGTCCACCGCCATTTCGATCTTCACATCAAAGGACATGGGCGCGGGTCCCCTGCGATCGCCTTACCAGCCATTCGGACACCAGCAGCGCGCCCAGCGAGAGGACGATGGCGATGATTGCGAGGCGCGCGACGTCGCTTTCCGAACCCGGCACCTGCAACCCGGTATAGATCGCCAGCGGCAAGGTGCGCGTCTCGCCCGCGATGTTGGCGGCAAAGGTGATGGTCGCGCCGAATTCGCCCAGGCTGCGGGCAAAACCCAGCATGGCCCCTGCCGCGATGCCCGGCAGGCTGAGCGGCAGCGTGATCGTGAGGAAGGCATGGAACGGCGACGCGCCCAGCGTGCGCGCCGCGCCGACCAGCCGCCGGTCCACCGCTTCGATCGAAAGCCGCATCGCGCGCACCATCAGCGGCAGGGCCATGACGCCTGCGGCAACCGCGGCGCCCGTCCAGTTGAAGACGAGCGTCAGGCCGAACGTCTCGAACAGCCATCCGCCAATGGCCCCGTTGCGGCCCAGGACGATGAGCAGTAGCCAGCCCGTCACCACCGGCGGCAGCACGAGCGGCAGATGCACCAGCGCATCCAGCAGCATCCGCCCCGGAAAGCGGCGGCGGGCGATGACCCAGGCCAGCCCATAGGCAATCGGCAAGGTGACCAGCACGGCAACCAAGCTGACTTTCAACGACAGCGCGACGATGGTCCATTCGGTTTCGCTCACGGCAGGGAGAACCCCTTGGCCGCGATTGCGCCGCGCCCTTCCGGCGAAGTCAGGAATTCCATCAGCGCGCGGGCGTCGGGATGGCGCGAACCCTTCGTCATGGCCACGTAGTAGACGATGGCCGGATGGGCTTCCGGATCGATCCGCTCCACGACCTCGACCGCATCACTGGCCGCGGCGTCGCTGGCGTAAACGATCCCCAGCGCGGCTTCCCCCCGCTCCACCAGTGCGAGCGAGGCCCTGACATTCTCGCCGGGTGCGAGGCGAGAGGAGAGCGCGTCCCACAGACCCATCGACTGCAGCGCAGCCCGCGCAAATTCACCCGCCGGGACGCTGTCCGGCTCGCCGATTGCCAGGCGGCCAGCGTCGGGGGCTGCCGCGAAGTCCGCCAGGCTCTCGTTGCCGCCCGCTCCAACAGGAGCCACCACAACCAGCGCATTCGCAACCAGAGGGAGTGGCTCGCCCGACAAGGCCCCACGTTCGCCCAGCCACTCGATCCAGCGATCATCCGATGTCACCACCAGGTCGGCGGGTGCGCCTTCGCTCACCTGCCTCGCCACGGCGGAACTCGAAGCGAAGGAAAGTATGGGCCGGTCATGGCCCTTCCCGGCCCATTGCTCGGCTGCCGCGCCAAGCCCTTCCTGCATGCTGGATGCAGCCAGCACCACCGGGCCTGATTGTTCGGCAGGCGCGCAGCCGGCCAGCAGGGTGGCCGCGATAGTCGCCACGATTCCGGTAAGGAGAGGAGTGCCCCGCATGGCAGCCAGCCTTAGAGCGACAGGAATCTGCCGTCCATATCAGCTATCGTCGGCCTTCTGCTCTGCCTTTGCAGCGCGGATCATGAATTCGCTGGGGCGGCGGACAGGGATAAGCAGCACGCAGCGTACGCCCTCGGGATCGAAATCCAGTTCCACCGGATGCCGCAGTTCGTGCGCTACGATCCGCTCGATCAGGTCCATCCCGAACCCGCGGGAACGCTCCTGCTTCACAGGTGGGCCACCGCGTTCCAGCCATTCGACGCGGACAAGGTCTTCGGAAACGAGCCGCCACTGCACGCTCACCTTGCCGCCCGGTTTGCTCAGCGCGCCGTACTTGGCAGCATTGGTCGCCAGTTCGTGAACGGCGAGGCCCAGTGACAGCGCATCGTTGGGGGCAAGCTCCACATCCGGTCCGACCATCTCCACCGAATGATCGTCATTGTGCGCATAGGGGAGCAGTTCGGCGTCGATCACCGCCTTCACGGGCGTCGATCCCCAGTCCGACTGGGTGAGAAGATCGTGCGTTGCCGAAAGCGCACGGATGCGCCCGTCGAGACCCGTGGCGAATTCGTCCACGTCCGTCGCCCGTCGGCGGGTCAGCGCGATAATCGACAGGACATTCGCCAGGGTATTCTTGACCCGGTGGTTCAGTTCACGGGTGAGAGAGTTGCGGATGGACGCCTGCTCCTCGAACCAGGCAAGTGCGCTCTCGTCCTCTTGCGCCTGCTGGGTCAGCATTCTGACAAGCAGCATCAGCAGGCTGGCTACAAGGAGCCCGAAGATGAGGGTGGCCATCGATAGTCCGGACAGCCCCAAGTCCTCTCTCGTACTGACCGCAAGACGCCAGGGATTGTTGGCGATCGTGACGGTGCGCGTGGCAGTTTCGCGGTTGTCGAGATCGCCATCGAAGGTCGCGGCGAGCAGCGTGTTCTCCCCCCCTTCGTTTTCGTCGTCGTAGAGGCTTACGCCATACGAGCCTGCATCTTCCAGTTCGAGCGCGCTCTGCAGGAAGTCTTCGGCATTGAACGGCGAATAGATGAAGCCCTTCAGCATACGGCCCCCGGCACCGGGTTCGAAAACCGGCATGTAGATGAGGAAGCCCGGTGCTTCGCTCTCCCCTTCCTGTTGCAGTACGATGGCATCGGTGGCCGTCGGCCTGGACGTGCGCTCGGCTTCCACCATCGCAGCACGGCGTACGGGGTCCGAATACATGTCGTACCCAAGCGCCCTGCGATTGCGTTCGGTATCGGGCTGCAGGTACGTGACAGGCACGGCAAAGGGCTGGTTGCCGGCGAAGACCGGATAGAACTGGGTTTCGACAACGGCTTCTTCGGCCAGCAGCGCTTCGAACTCGGCTATTTCGGACGGGCGAACCACCATGGCCCAGCCGATGCCTTCCGCGCCGCGATAATCGGCATCCAGCCGCAGTTCGGAAACAAACCGGCGAAAATCGTCGGCCGGCACATCGTCCATCGTCGACAGCAAGGCTGCGCCCGCGCGCAGGTATGCGCTGCTGGCATTGGCCCGGCGTTCCAGAGCGGAGGCAATTGCCGTGGCGCGCGCGTTGAGCTGTGCTGCCTGCCGCTCGTACTCGCCGCGCTCTATCGCAAAGATCGAAAGGATGGTGATTGCCGATATCAGGAGGAAAATGCCAAGCGGCATTCCTCTTGGATAGCGCATCAGCCACCGCTTCGTCCTGCTACGCTTGCTTACCTGCTGCTGCAATTCGATTCCTCGGCCCGACAGGGATCAACCACCCCAGCGATAATGACGGTGCCGGGCCCGCAGCAACATTGCAATCGGCCCTCGACACGAAATTCCTACTTGGGGAACCGGATGGCTGCCGTTTCGTTCCGCAATCATATTAAAGGCAATAACGCACTGGTTGCCGCTGCACGAAAGGGCGATCACCACTGTAGCGGGAATCTGCATGGCGACGGGAAATTTTTCACTTATGTCATCGTCAAACGACGGAGCGAAGGCTGCCAAGGGCCTGAAGGGCGACGCAGCCGGCAAGGCTGGCGATCCTGAATGGACGTCCAGCCTCAAGAAACTTTACAATTCGGTAGTGGACGAACCGCTGCCCGACTCTTTCAAGAACCTGCTTTCCAAGCTGGACGAAGACGAGGGCAAATGAGCAAGGCGAAAACCAAACGCGAGCTGCCCGAGCGTAGCGCCGAAGACAAACGCGCATTCAAGCGGGAACTGACTGAAGTCGTGCCTCACCTGCGTGCGTTTGCCCGCGGCCTGTGCGGCAGGCCCGACATGGCCGACGATCTGGTGCAGGAAGCCCTGCTGAAGGCATGGGCGGCACAGGAGCGGTTCGAGCCGGGCACATCGATGCGAGCATGGACCTTCGTGATCCTGCGCAACGCCTACCTCACCGACATGCGGCGCAACCGCTTCCGCGGGGAATACGACGAGACCGTGGCGGAACGCATCCTGACGGCACCTGCCGGGCAGGAAGAACCCCTGCACCTGTCAGACCTTCACCGCGCTCTCCTGACCCTGCCGCCCGAAAGGCGCGAAGCTCTGTTGCTGGTTGGCGCTGGTGGTTTCTCGTACGAGGAAGCCGCAAATATCTGCGGCTGTGCGGTGGGCACCATCAAGAGCCGTGTGGGCCGCGCCCGTGCCGCGCTCTCCAGCATGATGGAAGATGGCGACATCCCCGACCGCGACCTGAGCGACCCTGCGGCACACCGCGCCATCCTCGAAGAGCTGGACGAAGTGGCTGCCGGACGCGGCGAAGCGGCTGCCTCGAAGTAGTCATCGCTTGATCGCTCTCGCGCAACGCGACATGCTGCGCGCAGACGGGCAGGATAAGACAGGCACGCGCCGATGAACGCCGAGGGGGAAAGTCCCAGCAAGCCGAGCAGACCGACCGCCGGGCGTCGCCGGGCGATGACTTTCGCCGCGCAGGAACTACGGCTGATTTCATCCCTGGTCGTACTGCTGGCGATCGGCCTGTTCCTGGCCTTGCCGTTCGTCCTGTCGATTGGATCGGTGGTGTTCCTGCCGCTGGTTGCCGCGCTTATCCTCACGATCATCCTCTCCCCGCTGGCGGACAAGCTGGCGACGTGGCTGCCGAACTTCCTGTCCTCGATCCTCGCCTTGCTGGTGTTCTTCGCCATCCTCGCGCTTGCCTTCACTGCCGTCTTCGCGCCTGCGATCTCGCTTTACGACCAGGTGCCCCGCATGACCCGGCAGGTGGGCGAGCATTTCAGCGAGTTGCAGGCGGCTTTCGCCTGGGTCGGGGAACTGAACGACCAGTTGACCTCTCTGACCGGCGTGGAAGAGGGCCAGCAGGTTGTCCTCGCCGGGCCGAGCATGCTGGAGCAACTGGCTTTCGCGACACCTACCGTCCTGCTGGAAACCCTGCTCACCTTCATGCTGGCCTTCTTCATGATCGAGGCCCGTATCCGCTTGCGGCGCCGCCTGTTGCTGGAGCGCCAGCAGGTGGGCGCCAGCCTGAAAGCCGCGCGCGCCATTCGCGAAGTGCAGGACAGGGTTGCCGCCTATATTCTCACCGTCGGCCTCATCAACACCTGCGTCGGTATCGTCGTGGCGCTGGGCGCCTGGGTAATGGGCCTCGATGCGCCGATCATGTGGGGCGGCCTCGCTGCCCTGCTCAACTTCATCCCCTACGTCGGGCCGCTGATGATGGTGATCCTGCTCGGCCTGTTCGGTATTGGCTCTGCGGACTCGGTGTTCGTCGGCCTCATCCCTGCCGCCGCCTACCTCGGCCTGCACACGGTAGAGGCGAACGTGATTACACCGGCCGTGCTGGGCGCGCGGTTCACGATGAACCCGGTGCTGATCCTGCTCGCGCTGTCGTACTTCGGGTGGATCTGGGGCGTCGCCGGAGCCCTTCTGTCGGTGCCGATCCTGCTGACGCTGACTGCGCTCGTCGATCACCTCGGCAGGCCGAACTTCGTTGGCTTCATCTTCGGTGAGCCATTGTTCAAGACCAACATTCTCGAACTGGGCGAGGAGGACTAGGCACCTCCGGCGCATGTAGGAATGGGGCCCGCTCCCGGTGTGGAAACGAGCCCCTTGCTCAGTCCGCCCAGCGGACTCCCGTTCGTTTCAACCGATCAGGCGTCGTAGGTCCAGGTGCTGCCGCGCGCCAGGTTGTCGGCTGCGAAGTCCCAGTTGAGGTGGCCGTCGACCACGGCCGAGAGATAGCTCGGGCGGGCGTTCTGGTGGTCGAGGTAGTAGGCGTGCTCCCACAGGTCGATCACCAGCAGGGGGTTGTAGTCCTGGTCGGCCAGGGTGTCGGCGTCATGCGTGTCGACGACTTCGAGCTTGCCGCCCTTTTCCGCGAGCCACACCCAGCCGCTGGCGAAGTGGCCTGCGCCCTTGGACTTCAGTTCGTCCTTCAGCTTGTCGAGCGAGCCGAAAGCTTCGTCGATCTTGGAGGCGAGGTCGCCCGAGGGACCATTGGTGGAAGGGGTCAGCGAGTGCCAGTAGAAACCGTGGTTCCACACCTGTGCGGAATTGTTGAACAGGCCGCCGTCGCTGCCGCGCGATGCTGCGATCACTTCTTCCAGCGACTTGTCTGCGTGGGCGGTGCCTTCGATCGCGGCATTGGTCTTGTCGACATAGGCCTGATGGTGCTTGCCGTGGTGGTAGTTGAAGGTCTCGGCAGTAATTGCCGGGGCAAGGGCTTCCTTGTCATAGGGAAGCGACATCAGTGAAAAAGCCATTTGATCTGTCTCCTGTTGATCCGGTTGTCGTGTAACCAATGCGCGAGACGGCTGGATGTTGCATGTCCCGCACGAGAAATCGGGGTCTATCTGGCGATGCGTTCATCGCAAGGCAAGGGGGCCGGAACAGCAGGGCCGTGACAAGAGGGCCGAATATCGGCATTGCTGCGGCGCGAAGCCTCACAGGCAACGAAGGACATTTATGGGACGCGAGTATTTCGGCACCGATGGCATCCGGGGCCGCGCGAATGGCAGGAAGCTCAATGCCGCAACGGCGATGAAGGTGGGGCAGGCCGCCGGCCGCCACTTCCTGCGTGGCGATCACAAGCACCGGGTGGTGATCGGCAAGGACACGCGCCTGTCGGGCTACATGATGGAGAACGCGCTGGTGGCAGGCTTCACCAGCGTGGGGATGGACGTAATCATGACCGGCCCCCTGCCCACCCCCGCCGTCGCCCTGCTGACGCGCGAGATGCGCGCCGATATCGGGGTGATGATCTCTGCCAGCCACAACCCCTACGACGACAACGGCATCAAGCTGTTCGGGCCCGATGGCTTCAAGCTGTCCGACGAGGACGAGGAGGCGATCGAGGCCGCCATGCGCGAGGAGCAGACGCTGGCGGAAGGCGATCACATCGGCCGCGCCCGCCGGATCGAGGATGCGCGCGGGCGCTACATCCATGCCGTCAAGCAGTCGCTGCCTGAGGACGTGCGCCTCGACGGGCTGAAGATCGTGGTCGATTGCGCGCACGGTGCTGCCTACCAGGTGGCCCCCACCGCGATCTGGGAACTGGGCGCGGAGGTTGTCTCCATGGGCGTTGCTCCCAATGGCCTCAACATCAACGATGGCGTGGGCTCCACCCACCTCGACGCGATCCGCAAGCGCGTGGTTGAAGAAAGCGCCGACCTTGGCATTGCGCTCGATGGCGATGCCGACCGCCTCATCGTGATCGACGAGAAGGGCCGGCCCGTCGACGGCGACCAGATCATGGCGCTGATCGGCAGCCGCTGGGCGAAAGACGGCAGGCTGAAAGGCGGCGGCGTGGTCGCCACGGTCATGTCCAACCTCGGGCTGGAGCGCTTCCTGCAGGGCAAGGGCCTGGAACTGGTGCGCACCAAGGTGGGCGACCGCTACGTGCTGGGCGCCATGAAGTCCGGCGGGTACAACGTGGGCGGTGAACAGTCCGGCCACATGATCCTGCTGGACCATGCCACCACCGGCGATGGCACGGTGGCCGCGCTGCAGGTGCTGGCCGCACTGGTGCGCACCGGCAAGCCCGCCAGCGAATTGCTGCACCTGTTCGATCCCGTGCCGCAACTGCTGAAGAACGTGCGCTACGAAAGCGGCGATCCGCTGGAAGACCAGAACGTGAAGGACGCCATCGCCTCTGCCAAGGGCGAGCTTGGTGGCAGCGGGCGGTTGGTGATCCGCAAGTCGGGCACGGAGCCGCTGATCCGCGTGATGGCGGAAGGCGACGACGAAGCCCAGGTCGAGCGGGTGGTCGATTCCATCTGCGACGCGGTGAGGGCCGCGGTCTGATCGCATGAGCGCGCGCCCGCCCCGCATCCTTGTCATCGCCGGGTCCGATTCCTCGGGCGGGGCCGGCATCCAGGCGGACATCAAGACCATCACCATGCTGGGCGGTTATGCCATGACCGCTATCACCGCCGTCACCGCGCAGAACACCCGCGGGGTTACCGGGGTGGAGGCGCTCTCGCCCGATTTCGTCGCCGCGCAGATGGATGCCTGTCTTGAGGATATCGGCGTCGACGCGGTGAAGATCGGGATGCTCGGCAGCGCCGACATTGCTGAGGTGGTGGCGGACCGGCTGGAGGACCTTGGCAAGCCCATCGTCTTTGACCCCGTGATGGTCGCCACCAGCGGCAGCGTGCTGGCGGACGAGGCGACCATCGAAGTGTTCGAATGGCTGATGGACCTCGCTACCCTCACCACCCCCAACGTGCCCGAGCTGGAGGCGCTGGGCGGCGCGGCGGGGATGGCGGACCGAAAGATCGCCTACCTTGCCAAAGGAGGAGACGCGGATGGCCCGATGGTGGAGGACCGCCTCGTGCGCCCCGGCGCACAGGACGCGGTTTGGAGCGATGCCCGCATCGTCACCAAGCATACCCACGGTACGGGCTGCACTCTCTCCAGCGCAATCGCCACAAATCTCGGTCACGGCCTGCCACTGGAGCAAGCCATCGCCGATGCCCGCCTGTTCGTCCGCGAAGCACTGAAGAGCGCGCCCGGCTTCGGCTTCGGCAACGGACCGCTGGGGCACCAGGCGGTGCGATGAACCTGGAACGCACACCACCCCGTTTCTGAAAATATCCGCCAACCGTTCTGCCGGCTCCCTTTCGTGGCTGGCAGCACCGAAGGCACGCGGTTCGAACATGCGCGAAAGCGCGCAATTCCGGCCTTCCTGACCGCTCGCACCGCTGCGACCTTTCCCGATTCCGCGCGTAGCCAGCCTCAATTCCCTCCGGCAATTCGGGGCGCGGTGTGTAACCTTTCGCCAATCCGGAGCGCCACGGGGAAATGCGACGTTGCACGGTGCCTGGAAGACGTGGGGAGCAGGAAGTCTCGGCATCGGTCGAGCGTGCCGGGGCGGAAGCGGTGTAGGACAGCCGATCCCGCCAGGACTGGGTCAGGCGGCAGGCCCCGCCACGTCCTGCTGGCGGCGCAGGTAGATGAACGGCACCAGCCCCGTCTTGAACCGGCTCCTGATCGAACGCTGGAAGAACGGGGGAATGTGATCGCCCACGATCAGGACATCGGTATCGGCAAAACCGGGGCTGTCGATCTCCTCTCGAAGCGCATCGGCAATCTGGCGTTGCAGCATGTAGCTGCGGCACAGCATGGGAAAGGCCTCGCGCCACTCGGGCGTGCCGAGGTTGCAGGTGCCAAGCTGCATGCTCGCGTTGTCGTCCACGGGCAGGTGCCCACTGAGCGTGAGCCAGTAGACCAGCTTGCGTTTCTGCGGCTCCCTTCCCAGGATCGCTGCGATCTCGCGCGGGAATTCGCGATCGCAAACGCCGGTGAAGACGCCATCGCACAGTTGCGCGCCTTCCCGGACCAGGTCGGGGCCGAACTGCACGTTCTCGAAGCCAACCCTGGGATACCAGTCCCGGCGGTCGAAGAACTCGGGCGTAAAGCCGTGCAGCGCGGTCGTCTCGAAGCCGGCTTGCGCGAAGCGGTGCGGCACGCAATTGGCGCTGTCGAAATCGAACCGGGTGGGGTCGTCCCACGCCTCGCACAACTCGCGGATCTCGGCATTGGTGGTCGACCCGTAGAACGGCACTTCGCCATAGCTGGCCGTGTAATGCGGCGCCCACTTGTCCGCGTTCCAGATCGCATCGAAGATCGCCCGGTCATGATCGTTGGCGGGCACGCCGACCGATTCAAGGATGATGACGACGAGGTTGCGCGTCCCGAGCGTTTCGGGGGAAATCGCCGTCGTCAGCATGGCGGATTCTATCGGCGTACCTTCCGGGGCCTTGACCATGTAACCACCCCGGTCGGCGCTGTTGAAGCGCTCGTCGGCCTGCGCCAGCAGGGCCACGCAGACGAAAGCGAGCAGGAACTGCCGGAACCCGCGCGGCCTCTCGGTTCGCGGGGCGAACCACAGGCACAGGCCGAACGCCAGCGCCAGCACCGCGCCGCCGACGACATAGCTTGGCGATGCCGAGAGGTTCATCTCGCCAAGGTAGACGAGCGAGGTGAAGGCCTTGTCTACCGTCAGGTAGAACACGCGCGAGAAATAGGAAATCAGCAGGAACGCGAAGATAGCGACGATGCCTGCCGTACGCACGAGCCGATTGGGCATCGAGCCGAAGACCAGCGCGGCAACGCCTGCCATAATGATGCGCGAGGTCATGTTGGGACCACCCACGAACCACATGGCAATCAGCGCCAGGTTGGGCATCAGCACCCACCAGAACACCCACCTTGCAGGGAAATTATCGAGGAGTTCTATTCGCGTGCGCATCCATCGGTCCACCAGTGACCGAGGGGCTTGCCATGCCGGGGTAAATTTCGTCCTAACCGGGATGCCGGGCGCGGCCGAGAGGACCCGCGCGCGCGCCGATCAGGCGTCGCAGTCCATCCCCGCCGCGCCGTTGTCCTTCAGGCAGTAGAATTCGCGGATCGCTTCCCACCCGTCCTCGGCGGTTTCACACCAGGTGATGAGGTCGAGATCCTTCTTCGAGATCGTGCCTTCCTCTGCAATCGCTTCGAAATTCACCACCCGGTTCCAGAAGTCCTTGCCGAACAGCAGCACCGGAATGCGCTTCATCTTGCCGGTCTGGATCAGGGTGAGCAGTTCGAACATCTCGTCGAAAGTGCCGAACCCGCCGGGGAACACCGCCACGGCGCGTGCGCGGATCAGGAAGTGCATCTTGCGCAGGGCGAAATAGTGAAAGTTCAGCGACAGGTACGGCGTGACGTAAGGGTTGGGCGCCTGCTCGTGCGGCAGGATGATGTTGAGGCCGATGGATTCGCCTCCCGCATCGCTAGCCCCGCGGTTGGCGGCTTCCATGATCGACGGGCCACCGCCCGACGTTACGACGAACTGTCGCTGGCCGTCCTCGACGATGGACTTTTCCGTCACCATGCGCGCCAGGCGATAGGCCTCGGCGTAATACTTCGCCTTGGCGGCAAGGTTGCGCACCACCAGCGCCTCGTCGTCGGGCAGGTTCTCTGCCTGCTCCAGCGCGGCCTCGGTCGATTCCGGCGGAGGAATGCGGGCAGAGCCGTACATCACCAGCGTGGAACCGACGCGCGCTTCGTCCAGCACCATCGTGGGCTTCAGCAGTTCGAGCTGGAAGCGCACCGGGCGCAGTTCCTCGCGCAGCAGGAAATCCTCGTCGCGGAAGGCGAGGCGATAGGCCGGGTGCCGGGTTTGCGGGGTATCGTTGTCGAGGGAGTCGGCAAAGCCGGCCTCCATGTCCGCGTGGTAGAACTTGTAGTCCTTCAGATCGTGGTCTTCGTTTTCGGGGCTGTCTGCCACGCGTAATCCTCTCGATAATAAACAGCATCGAGAGGTAGGGCTTCGCCGCGACGATTTAAAGTCAGGAAATCCGCCGCAGTTTCAGGGCGCGAGCCACCAGCGGATCACCATGGCAATCGCGCCCAGCACGCTGATGCTGGCAAGCCATATCGCCGCCATCCACGCCAGACGCTTCCACAGCGGTCCCGCTTCGCTTTCCTGCCTAGTGGTACCCTTCATCGTCCACTTTCCCGCGGAACACCCAGTAGGCCCAGGCGGTGTAACCGATGATCAGCGGCATCGTGATCGCCACGCCCACCAGCATGAAGACCTGGCTGCGCTCCGGCGCGGCGGCATCCCAGATGGTGACATCGGGCGGCACCACGTTCGGCCAGATCGTGACGCCCAGTCCCGCCATGCCGAGGAAGAACAGCAGCAGCGCCAGCCAGAACGGCTTGGAATTGCGCTCCTTCGTCACCGCGCGCAGCAGGGAGACAGCGACGATCGCGGTCAGGATCGGCACCGGCGCGGCGAAATAGATTTCCGGCGCGGTCAGCCAGCGGGCCGCATATTCGGCGTTCAGCAGCACGTTGTAGACGCTCACCGCCCCCATCAGCACCAGCGTTGCCAGCCCGGCGCGCAGGGCCAGCTTGCGGGCGTGGGCCTGCCCTTCGCCGTCCAGCTTCCAGATCAGCCAGGTCGCGCCCAGCAGGGCATAGCCCGCCACGGTGCCAAGGCCGGTGAGGAGCGTGTACGGCGTCAGCCAGTCGAACCAGCTACCGGCATAGGCGCGGTCCACCACGTCGATGCCTTGCAGCAAGGCGCCCAGCGTCATGCCCTGCGCCATCGCCGCGACTACGGAGCCGCCGGTAAAGGCGAAGTCCCACAGCCGGCGATGCGATGGATCGCGCCAGCGGTATTCGAAGGCGACGCCGCGAAAGACGAGGCCCAGCAGCATGGCGATGATCAGCGGATAGGTGGCTGGCAGGATCACCGCGTAGGCCAGCGGGAAGGCGGCGAACAGGCCGCCGCCGCCCAGCACCAGCCAGGTCTCGTTGCCGTCCCACACGGGCGCGATCGAGTTCATCGCCCGGTCCCGCTCGCGCCCCGGATCGAAGCTGGGGAAGAGGATGCCGATGCCAAGATCGAACCCGTCCATCACCACGTAGGCGAACACGGCGAAGGCGATGATGAAGGCCCAGATGGTCGTCAGGTCCATTACCGCGCCTCCTCATCGCTATCGGGAAGCGTCTCGGCATGTCCCGGATTCTGCGTCGGCCCCGGCGTGATACCGGCGGTGCGGATCGGCCCGGTGTCGCCGCGCTTCGCACCCAGTTCGCCGGTATGCGGAGCCTTGCGCATCAGGTGCAGGATGTACCACACGCCTGCGCCGAATACCGTGAAGTAGACGACGATGAAGGCCAGCAAGGAGGCGCCCACGGCAGGCGCGGCAAGCGGGCTGGCGGCGTCCGCCGTTCGCAGCAGGCCGTAGATCACGTAGGGCTGGCGGCCCACTTCGGTAGTAATCCAGCCGCACAGCACGGCAAGGAAACCGGACGGACCCATCACCAGCGCGGCGCGGTGCAGCCAGCGCCAGTCGTACAGCTTGCCACGCCAGCGTGCGAACAGGCTCCACACGCCCACCGCCATCATCGCCATGCCGATCGCGATCATGATGCGGAACGCCCAGAACACCAGGAAGACCGGCGGCTGCTCGTCGTCGGGCACGGTATCGAGCCCCTCGATCGGCGCATCGGGATCATGCTTCAGGATCAGGCTGGAAAGCTTGGGGAGGCCGAGGGCATAGTCGAGGCGCTGTTCCTCGTCGTTGGGGATGCCGAAAACGTAGAGCGGCGCGCCCTCGGGGTAGCTGTTGTAGTGCCCCTCCATCGCCATCACCTTCTGCGGCTGATGCTCCATGGTGTTGAGGCCGTGCATGTCACCCGCAACGATCTGGATCGGCGCGACGATGGCCGCCATCCACATGGCCATGGAAAACATCTTGCGCGCGTGCAGGTTGGCCCTGTCCTTGAGCAGGTGCCACGCACCGACGCCGCCTACCACGAATGCGGTGGTGAGATAGGCCGCCAGCACGGTGTGGACGAGGCGATAGGGGAAGCTCGGGTTGAAGACGATGGCCAGCCAGCTGTCGCCCGGCAGGTATTGGCCGTTGGCGCCCATCTCGTATCCCACGGGCGTCTGCATCCAGCTGTTGACCGAGAGGATCCAGAAGGCCGAGATGAAAGTGCCCACCGCCACCATCAGCGTGGCGGCGAAGTGCAGCTTCTTGCCAACCTTGTTCATGCCGAACAGCATCACGCCGAGGAAGCCTGCCTCCAGGAAGAAGGCAGTCAGCACTTCGTAGGCCATCAACGGTCCGATCACCGGCCCGGCAATGTCGGAGAAGACCGACCAGTTGGTGCCGAACTGGTAGCTCATCACGATGCCGGAGACGACGCCCATGGCAAAGGTGATGGCGAAGATCTTCACCCAGTACTTGAACAGGTCGAGATAGAGCTGCTTGCCCGTCTTCAGCCACAGCCCCTCCAGCACCGCGAGGTAGCTGGCGAGGCCGATGGTGAAAGCGGGGAAGAAGAAGTGGAAGCTTACCGTGAAGGCAAACTGTATCCGGGCGAGCATCAGGGCATCGAAGCCGTCGAACATGGTATGCCTTTACAAGCTCTGGGTGCAAAACCCCAGTGCGGATTTTGCAAGGGGTGGTGCGGGAACCGGGGCGCGCCGGAGGGAGGGAGGACGCGCGCCCCGGAAGCGGGTGATCAGTCGACCAGCGTCGTTCGCAGGTAGGGCTTTATCGTCTTGAAGCCCTGCGGGAATTTCGCCTTCGCGTCCTCGTCGGACACGCTCGGCGGGATGATGACTTCGCCGCCCGGCAGCCAGTTCGCCGGGGTGACGACGCCCTTGCGGTCGGCCAGCTGCAGGCTGTCGATCACGCGCAGGATTTCGTCGAAGTTACGGCCCACGCTCATCGGGTAGGTCATGATGAGACGGATGGACTTGCTGGGATCGATGATGAAGACCGAACGCACGGCAGCGGTCTCGCTCTGCCCCGGATGGATCATGTCGTAAGCCTGCGCGATCTTCATGTCGGCATCGTCGACGATGGGGAATTGCAGGTCCACGCCCTGCGTCTCGTTCACGTCGGCGATCCAGGCGCGGTGTTCGTCGGCCGTGTCGGTGGAAAGGCCCAGCGGCTTTACGTTGCGCTTCGCAAACTCGTCTGCAAGCGCGGCAGTCGCGCCCATTTCGGTGGTGCAGACGGGCGTGAAGTCGGCCGGGTGGCTGAAGAAGAAGACCCAGCTGTCGCCAGCCCAGTCGTGCAGGCTGATCTCGCCGACGGTGCTGTCCGTGGTGAAATCGGGTGCGGTATCTCCGATGTGAAGGCTCATTCTCGTATCTCCTTTGTTGCTGGAGCCGGATTAGCCGACTCGCGCGACATTGGCGAATTCATATTCTCAATTTCAATAATCGTTATTCTGAATTTATGCAAGAGAGGGTTGGAGAATGGCGGAAAACCGAGAGAAAAGGGCGCAAACCCCTTCATAATTTGCATTATTTAATAAACTATGTGGAGGCGTCAGCCTTGCGCCAGCGGTAGTAAGTCTTTTCCGAGACGCCCACTTCGCGGCAGCTTTCGCAAACGCCCCGCCCTTCGGCGATCAGCGCCTCGATCCGGCGACACTTTGCGTCCTTGTCGGGAATGACTGCCATCAGATCATTCCGCGCGGCCAGTCCTTCGGCTCCTCGAACGTGTCGCCGTTGTCGCGCAACGCCTCTTCGAAAGCGCGCGACTGGGAAAGGTAGACCTTGCCGCTCAATTCGTCGGGGAAATGGGTGCGCTGCAGCCGGTCCATCACCGGCCCCTTCACTTCGGAAAGGTGCAGCTTGATTCCCGCATCCTGCATCCGGTGGTTGATCGCTTCCAGGCTTTCGAGGCCCGACGCGTCGATCTCGTTCACCGCGCTGCACATCAGGATGACGTGGCGCACCCTGGGCCGGTCGGCCACCTGTTCCAGCACGTATTCCTCCAGCCAGCGGGCGTTGAGGAAAGTCAGCGCCTCGTCGATGCGGATGGAGAGCACGTGATCGGCGGTGAAGACCTTGTGCCGCTCGATATTACGGAAATGCTCGGTTTCAGGAACGCGGCCCACGATGGCGGCGTGGGGTCGGCTGGCGCGCCACAGATAGAGCAGCAGGCCGACGGAAACGCCCGCGATCACGCCCATCTCCACGCCTGCGACCAGGGTGATGCCGATGGTGGCGACATGCGCGGCAAAATCCGCCCGTGAATAGGTCCAGAGCTGCTTCGGGGTCTTCAGGTCCACCAGGGCCAGCACGGCAACGATGATCGTGGCGGCCAGCACGGCGATGGGCAGGCTGAACAGCAGCGGGGTGAGGAACAGGCTGGCGAGCGCGATACCGACGGCAGTAAACGCGCCGGCGGCAGGCGTCTGCGCACCGGCATCGAAGTTCACCACAGATCGCGCGAAGCCGCCCGTCACCGGATAGCCGCCGGAAAATGCGCTGGCGACGTTCGACGCGCCGAGGCCGATCAGTTCCTGGTCGGGCGAAATGCGCTGGCGGCGCTTGGCGGCCAGCGTCTGCGCGACGCTTACGCTTTCTACGAAACCGATGATGGAAATCAGCAGCGCGGGCACGAGCAGTTGCTGGATCAGCGAAACGTCGGTGCTGGGCATGGCAAAGGGCGGCAGTCCGGAAGGGATTTCGCCGGTGATGTTCACGCCCTTGCCCGCAAGATCGAATGCGATCACGGCCACGATGCTGACGGCCACGGCCAGCACCGGCCCGGCCTTGGCGGCAATGTCGGCGGCCTTGGGCGGCAGGCCCAGCGTCACCAGAAAAGGCTTCAGCCCCTTGCGCACCCAGAACAGGAAAATGACCGCAGGCACACCCACGGCCAGCGTCCACGGGTTCACGTTGCCGATATTGGCGGCAAGCGAGCCCAGCATGTCGGGCCAGGTATCGCCTCCGCCCTGTACGCCCAGCACGTGCCGCAGCTGGCTGGTGGCGATCAGGATGCCGCTGGCGGTGATGAACCCGCTGATGACGGGGTGCGAGAGCAGGTTCGCGAGGAAGCCCATGCGCAGCACGCCCAGCACGAGCAGCATTACGCCGGACAGCGCGGCCAGTGTGATCGCCGCCTCCAGGTATTCCGCCGTCCCCTGCGCCGCCACCGCGCCCACCGCGCTCGCCGTCATCAGGCTGACGACGGCCACCGGCCCCACGGCCAGCGTGCGGCTGGTGCCGAAAATGGCATAGGCGACCAGCGGCAGGATGGAGGCATAGAGGCCCACCACCGGCGGCAGGCCCGCCAGCAGCGCGTAGGCGAGGCTTTGCGGGATCAGCATGATGGTGACGATCACCGCCGCCACCATGTCGCTGCTCAGCGCCTCTCCGTTATAGGTGCGGCCCCAGTCGAGGATCGGGAAATAGCGTTTCAGCATTGCGGTCGCGTCAGGCCCCGCCGATGGGCCGGGCCATCCATTCGCGCCCCTTCAGCATCGCGTGCCAGTAGATGCCGGGCAGCACGTCAACCTTCAGTGTCCAGGCAGCGCGCGTGGCCTTGGTGCCGTCGATCACCCACTTGGGGAAAGTCGGCAGCAGCTTGCCGCCATAACCGAATTCGGCGAGCACGATCTTGCCGCGCTCCACCGTCAGCGGGCAACTGCCGTAGCCGTCGTAATTGCCTTTCAATGGCTTGCCTTCGAGTCGTGCCAACGCGTTGACGGCGGCGACCGGCGCCTGCTTGCGTGCAGCCGCCATCGTCTTGGCATTGGGCGTGCTGCCGCAATCGCCCAGCGCGAAGACATCGGGGTAGCGCACGTGTTGCAGGGTGTGCTGGTCAACCTCGGCATAGCCCGCCTCGTTCGCCAGCACGCTGGCAGCGACGACCGGGTTGCCCTTCTGCGGCGGACAGACGTGAAGCATGTCGAACTCGCGCTCAACCTCGCCGTTCTCGGTGGCGAAATACGCCTTCTTCGCCGGGCCATCGACGCGGGTGAGCGTGGAGCCGAAATTGAGGTCGATTCCGTATCGCTCGACGTATTCCATCAGCGCGGGGACATAGTCGGCCACCCCGAACAGCACGGCGCCGTTGTTGTGAAACTCCACCTCGATATCGCCGAGGACGCCGCGCTTTTCCCATTCCGAGCAGGAGAGATACATCGCCTTCTGCGGCGCGCCCGCGCACTTGATCGGCATGGGCGGCTGGGTGAACAGCGCGCGGCCCTCGCGGGTCTGCTGCACCAGTTGCCAGGTGTAGGGCGCAAGGTCGTAGCGGTAGTTGGAGGTAACGCCGTTACGCCCGAGCGTTTCCTCCAGCCCCACGATCTCTTCCCACGCCAGGCGGTTGCCCATCGCCACCACCAGCACATCGTAGGTGACGCGTCCATTGTCTGCGTATTCGACCGCCTTGTTCTCCGGATCGAAGCCGGTGACTTCGGCTTTCAGCCAGGTCACGCCCTTTGGCATCACCGACGCTTCGGGCCGCACGGTCTCGTCCTTCTCGAACACGCCGCCGCCCACCATGGTCCAGCCGGGCTGGTAATAGTGCTCGTCGGCAGGCTCGATAATCGCGATGTCCAGACCCGGGTGGCGACCCAGGATCGAGGCGGCGGTGGCAATCCCGGCCGATCCGCCGCCAGCGATCACGACGGTGTGGTGGCTCTGGTGGGCAGTCATGGTGATCTCCGGTTCAGCCGGTTACGGCCTGGTGTAACAGCGTGCAGCGGTTGCCGGTGCGGCAATAGGCGAGCACGGGCGCGGGCAGTTCGGCCAGCGCGCGGGCGAATGCATCCTTCTGCATCTCGACGGGACGCGATGCATCGACGGGGATGTGGCGCACTTCCAGCCCCTGCTCCTCGGCAGCGGCGGCGATCTCGGCGAAGTCGGGCTGGCCCGGCTCCTCGTCGTCGGGACGGTTGCAGATGATGGCCTTGAACCCGGCCTTGGCCAGTTGCTCCACCTCTTCGGGCTGCACCTGTCCGGCGACGGAGAGGCTATCGGTCAATTTCTTCGGTTCCATCAGGTTCTTCCTTCGGTCAGTCGCAGCAGCGCCATGCCCACCAACATCGAGACGACGAAGATCGCCGCGCCCGCAGGCTCGATCGCCAGCGCCGCGAAGCCCGGGCCGGGGCACAGGCCCGCGATCCCCCAGCCCACGCCGAACAGCACCGCGCCGCCGATCAGCTTCGGAGTCAGCTCGTTCTTGGTGGGGACATGGAAATCGTCCTCGAAGATCGGGCGGGCCATGCCGGGCACGATGCGCCAGGCAATCGCCATCACGATCAACGCGCCGCCCATGACGAAGGCGAGCGTCGGATCCCAGTCACCGAACAGGTCCAGGAAACCGCGCACCCGCGCAGGTTCGGTCATGCCGCCTACGGTCAGGCCGGCGCCGAACAGGACGCCGGAAATCAGGGAGAAGAGTGTCTTCATGGCTCAGCCCTTGCCGCAGGTGTTGATGCCGAACGGCAGGTAGGCCGGGCAAAAGCGCACGAGACTGGTGAGCACGAACACCGCCGCAACGACGTAGGCGACGATAGCGAGCGTGCCGGTAATGGTGCCCGTCGCAGCCAGTGCGACAAGGACAATCGCGGCGACGATGCGCAGCGTGCGATCGAGTGAACCCATGTTCTTCGTCATTGCAGTACCTCCCATCCAAGCAAGTTCATTACGGCGACCGTGGCGATGCCTGCGGCCATGAAGGTGATTGTGGCGACGATGGAGCGGCCCGAGAGGCGGCTGATGCCGCACACGCCGTGGCCGCTGGTGCAGCCGCTGCCCAGCCGCGTGCCGAAGCCGACCAGCAGCCCGGCCACGATCAGCGGGACAGGCCCGGCAAAGGCAGGCTCCAGTCCGCCCTTGGCCAGCATGACGGCCAGCGCGCCCAGCGGCAGGCCGATCACGAATGCCCACGCGCCGATCCGGTCCATGCCGCTGCCGCCAAGACCGGCGGCTTTCGCCGCGATGCCGGAAACACCGGCAATGCGGCCCAGGGCCAGCAGCATGATCGCCGCAGCCAGGCCGATCAGCGCGCCGCCGATCAGCCCGTCCACGGGCGCTGCGTCGGGAAATCCGGGGATCGTCATACCGCGTTCACCGGAATCTTGATGTAGGAGACGCCGTTATCCTCCGGCTCCGGCAAGCGACCGCCCCGGATGTTCACCTGCACCGAGGGCATGATGAGCGTGGGCATGTCCAGCGTCTTGTCGCGGGTGGTGCGCATCTCCACGAATTCCTCCTCGGTCACACCGTCCTTCACGTGCACGTTCTCCTCGCGCTACTGCTTGAC
>MDTG01443338.1_pt1 | contig 31813 bp, 38 predicted proteins | sample 811421 | NCBI WGS metagenome assembly MDTG01 (sample SAMN05326645, study PRJNA326480) | marine metagenome | isolation source: seawater | place: Pacific Ocean: South East | collected 2011
CTAATACTCATTCTATGATGGGTGGTAACTTCGTTTACACTTCAGATTCAAGATTCCCTGGCGACGCGCCGATTCCTGTTCACGATAGAGTAGAAGCATAATGACAGATTTCTACACACATCCAAAAGGTACATCGTGGTACTACAGAGAAATGGGTTCCAGAAATAAGAAGACTGGAAAACTATCATACTATAACGTGAAAGTCACGGACTATAAAATTGTTGACTGTGAATGTATGGCTAGAGAATTTAGGCCTTACCAACCATGTAAGCACATGAAAAGATTACATGAAAAAATCGGTCATAGTTTGTAAATTTTAAAAATTATGTGTAATTATTAATATATGGAAGCAATAAAACAAATACAAGCCCTCTTACAAGAGGCAGAACAACTAGCAAAAGATGAGTTAGGTTTAGACAACATATTCTATAACGAGAGATTCATAGAGATGTTTATGGCTGACCACTTAGGTCACGAGTATGGTAACAATACTCAGGGTGGTGACGCGCTAGATGCCACTGAAACACCCACAGAGTATAAGGCAATTAATCTTAGAAACAAAACTAAAGGTACATTTCAGTTTCATTGGTTATCTAAGAATAAGATTGCTAAATATGCAGAAACCAATAACATGTACTTTGCTGTCAGAGATGGTGTTACGATTCAAAGAATCTATGAAGTACCAACCTCTACAGTTATGCCTATTCTAGAAGCTAAAGCTACTGGAGATAAATCAATTCATGGACATGCAGGTTTCAATGAGAAGAAATTAGTAGAAGAATTAAACGCAACGCTAGTATATGACATTTCTAAATTCAAATGTGCATATTCTGGCCTAACATCACCAGCAGCTTATGCCCAAAAATAAAAGTAAAACACCAATAAGCCTCTTGATCGAGGCATTTCAAGATGAATTAGAAAGCAGTCCAAAAGAAGTTTGGCCAGGTTTAGAATATGCAATTGCTATGGCTAAACGTATGTTACCAGAAGAGAAGAAGATTATGTGTCAGTTTGCAGAAGATTGGCACAGAGCTCAATTGGAAATGGATGACTTATATAGAAGTGAGATGGAAGATTTCAATAATCACTTAGGTAAATTTAGACCATAATGAAAGAACCACTTGTAGTATATTATTTGCACTATGCCGATGAGAGGCACATGGAACGAGATTACAACAAACGTCAAGATTTCGCAGCATGTGTTATGGCTGAATCTCAAGCAGAAGCAATCGAAAAAGTAAAAATTATAGCCAACAACCCATATATCAAGATTTGTGGCATTGCCAAAGGTCGAGAAGATTGGGTAAATGAAAAATATCCAATGGGTCATGGTGAAGAAATCATGCCTCAAGGAGGTTGGCCTCACAATAAAGTAAATAGACACTATGAAAAATAATTATCCAAAACATTGCGACGATTACCCTGATAATAACATATTAATTTTAGGTATTTCACCAGGTTTTGCTGCTTCTCCTCCAGAATCTGCAACTGGCAAGAGAGTTAAAAAGTGGGTAGAAGCATGTGGCTTGACAGAAGAAGATTATGATTGGAGAAATCTGGTCGATGAAGCAGGTGCAAATCCTAAAATGAGTGACGTCAGACTTTACAGATATGAAGTTGCAAATTATGACAAGGTGATTTGTCTTGGTAACAAACCATCACAGTGGTGCAAAGGAATGCGTATCGACCATTTAAAAGTACCACATCCATCAGGCGTAAATAGAAAATGGAACAATCCTGAACAAGAAGGTATAACTATGAAAGAGGTTTATGATTACCTCTCCGATTTACCTAAAAAAGATATGCCAGGTTTTGAAGGTACTTGGGAACAACTAGATAACATTTCGATTTATGAGTAGACAATTTACATGGTGGCGTAGATTTTGGAGTACAAGAAAGATACCTAAGCAAATGCTATATAAAGCTGCTTCTGAATTTCTTCAAAGAATTGAGTTCGGTGAATATGAGGTTTGTAACTTAGGTAGAGAGTATTATTTAGAAGATGCTATTTATGAGGAGTTTTGTACTAATCTCAAGAAAGAAAAACCTTGGCTAAAAGAGGATGCTTATGATGAGCAGACTAGAGATTTTAGAAAACAACAACACAAAAGAAAGCAACTTATCATGAAGGCTCATCTTGAAAAAGAAGCTAAGATGTTGAATGAAATAAGAAATAAACTTGTTGAAGAATTTGAAGTTAGTCCAGATCTGGTTCAAGAAGAAATGGAAAACTTTGACGGAACAACTAGAGAACTTTACTTCCACATTAAGTCTATTGCACTCGGCAGAAAATTTGACCCAGACAAACAACCTCGCCTAATAGAAGAGCAACCTCGTCATATACTTAAACCTAAAGAGAGAAAGTATACTAAACTGTGGGTAAAACTTATCAAAGAGAATAAATGGCAACCATTTTTAAATTGGAACAATTATCAATAAATGCATATAACTAATATCTAAACGCGGGAAATATGAGTAATTATGGCTACTGTTGTATCAATACAACATTACAAAAATCAGACAAAGTCACTACTAATCGTAGTATGATTAAACGTACATTTGCAGCTAAAGGTATCGAATATGCCTCAGAGCTAGCTTTACAGAATGTCAAAGACTTAGTTAAAATTATTAATTGGAACAATCGTAACGGTATCAAACTATTTCGTATTAGTTCTGATATGTTTCCTTGGATGAGCGAATACAATATATGTGATTTGCCAGATTATGACAAAATAAAAAATGTTCTTAAAGGTGCAGGTAAAATTGCAATGGATAATGGTCAGCGTTTGACTTTTCATCCAGGTCCATTTGACGTTTTAGCTTCTTTAAATGAAAGCGTAGTACAAAAATGTATTATTGACCTTAATAAACATGGTGAAATCATGGACCTACTTGGTTTACCACGTGACCATTCTGCAGCTATTAATATCCATGTCAATACTACACAAGGTGGTAAAGAAGAAGCGATGCAACGATTCGTAGATAACTTCCACTTACTTGACGCATCTGTTCGTAAACGTTTAGTCGTGGAGAATGATGACAAGGAAAGTCAATATGCTACTGAAGATTTATATATGGGTGTATATGATAAAATAGGTGTTCCTATTACATTTGACTATCACCACCATTGGTGTCACCCAGGTCAACTGACTCAAGAAGAAGCTCTTAAAATGGCAGCAGCTACTTGGCCTAAAGGCATTACACAACTCGTACATTATTCATCTTGTCAGATGATTCATGAAGACGAGACACAAACTAATAAGCGTGCACACGCTGATTATATTTACGAACACATAGAAACCTATGGTCTTACTCTTGATATAGAGCTAGAGGCCAAAGCAAAAGAATTAGCTTTACAAAAATATGTGAAACAATTCTTAACTCAATTAGTATAACCATTAAATAATATCATTATGACAAAGTTTTTAAAAACGGCAAAAACAGGATTAATTACAGGACTTAACAGTATTTCAAACCAATATTTCTACTTGATAGGATTATTTTGGATGGGAGCTTCATTCCTTTATATAGGTGAACCTCATTTCTGGAATGTGTGTGGTTTTGCAATCTTGTTTACAGGAGTACAAAGCATTATCAATGAAATTAAATTAAATAAAAATTAATATGGACTTAAAAGTAGACGCGTTAAAGGCAAAGTTCCAAGCAGAGAAGCTTGAGGCAATTGCAACACTTGAAGTATACGTTAAAAATGCTGTAGGAATCGGTGAGCACCCGCAAATCATCGAGGAAATGGCTAAATTAGTAGATAAAGTAGCTGAAGTAAACGGTGCATTAGAAGCACTGGATGAAATCTTTGTTAGAGAAGAAAGAGATGGCAGCACTAACGTAACTCAAGAAGGCTCCGTGAACAGTTGATTTATTTAGGCTAGACATAGACAACTAAGGAGCAAGGGGACCCAAACGTGGGTCCCCTTTTTTTGATATATAATTAATGAGATATATCAAATCCCTATATGAAGCTGACTCTAGAGACCCTAGAAAAAAAGGAGAACACAAAGGTTCATCTTCTCATTCAGACTTATACACTGATGAGGACCCAAAGGGTACGATTCACGGCTTAGGTTTTAAAGATGCTGAAACAGCAAATAAAGGTATCGATATAATTAAAAAAGTCGACAGAACTCATGCGCACAAAGTTCAAGCAACATTGGTTATGCAACAAAGAGCTAAGGTTGCCATCGAAAGAACTAAAGACCCAGAGAAAAAGAAGAATTTAAAGGCAGCGTATGAGATTTGGACTAAATTCTTAGAAGAGATGAAAAAGAAAACACAAGAACTAAAAGAGTCTTGGACTGGACAAGAAGTTGCCGATCATATTAAGTACATTACACCAGATTCTTCAGATATTCCTGATTACTTTATAGATAAGTACATTCTACCAAATGATGGTTGGAAAAACAAACCTATAAAATTAAAGAATTTATTGAAGGATAAAGATTTTAGAGAATACTATAAATCTGGTGAGGAGAGGTATGATGATTATGAGGTGGCTGCTGATGACTTATACCAGGAATTAGTTGTCTATAAAGGTCAATTATTAGATGGTTATTCTAGAGCCGCTAGAATGTTGAAGCAGGGTGAAAAGACTGCAGCTGCATTTGTAATAGAGAATAAATTTATTATTGAAATGTCAGTATTTGAAAGATACTCTAAACTAGACTCTATATCAAATAAATTATTAGGTGATTGCTTTAGACAATGGGTCTTAGATTTTGAAAGAGGTAAGAAGTCTTCTAGCTATTCATTTAATGTAGAAAATCCAGGTTTAACTTTTGATTTAGATTGTTCTATTTATTTTAAGGGTAAAGGTTTTGAAGTTTTAAATTCTACAGGTGCAGATGGTAGAGACGAAGATGATGAAGGTGATTGGCAAGACCCGTTTGTTAATATAGATTTTGCTTGTAATCCAGAATGGTTGCCAACTTATTGGTCAGAAATTTACTTTATACTAGCAGATACACTAAGACATGAAATAGAACATATAACTCAAGATGGTATTGATATAGGTAATTATAGAAAGGGTAAGCCTAACGAGCCAGATGATATAATGAGAATGATGATTAATAATGGTATGTTACCTAAGTATCATTATCTGCTTTTACCAAAAGAAGTTGATGCTAATTTACAGGGCCTTAGATTTGAAGCTAAGAAGAGAAAAGAGAAAATCATCTATACTGTAAATAGATATTTAGACCAAAAAGAAGAAATGGGCGAGGTCACTCAAGAAGAAAGAGAAATTGTTCTAAATAAATGGAGAGCAAGAGCAAAACATTTAGGATTTAAAATATGAAATATATAAAACAGTTTGAAGAGTTTCTTAATGAGAATATTAAGAAAAAGGTAAAAGGAATTGATAAGAAGATAAAGAAAGAAATATCTAAAAGAAAAGAACTTATCTCTCAAGTTAAGAAAGAACAGGGTGATAGTGATGCTACTTCTCAAATGTCTGCTAGTTTAACTAAGTTAAAAATGCAAGCATCTGAATTAGAAATTCAGAAACAGAATAACAAGAAGCAAATAGAAATTCAGAAACAAAAACTTCAAACTGCTAAGAAAAAAGATAAGGCTGAAAAACAATTAGATGATGTCAAAGATTAAAAACATAGGCGAGTTCATACTCATTAAAGAAGCCAATCAGTCCCTCAAATTAAACGTTCCTAAAGACGTTTTAGATTTACATAGTTTGTTTAAGAAAAACAAGAGAGAACTTTATATTGTAGGAGGTGCAGTGAGAGATGCATTACTGGGACAAAAGCCTAAAGATTTTGATTTGGCCACAGATGCAAAACCAGAAGATGTTGTAAAGATTTTAAAATCAGGTGGAGTAGAAACTATCGGTGAAGTAGGTCAAGCATTTGGTGTTGTTATAGCTAAAACTCCTGATTTTCCAGAAGGTATGGAAATAGCCACATTTAGAGAGGACATTGGAAGTGGTCGTAGACCAGATGCTGTTAAGTTTTCTACTATTGATAAAGATGTTCTAAGACGAGACTTAACTATTAATGCTTTGTTTTATGATATTGACAGAGGTGAAGTTGTAGATTTAGTTGGAGGTGTTGCAGATATTATGAGCAATACTATTAGAACTGTAGGTCAAGCACAACTAAGATTCGATGAGGACAGATTGAGGGTGTTGAGAGCACTTAGATTTGCAGGTAGAACAGGTTCTAAATTAGAGAAAGATACAGCAGCTGCGATACAAGCAGATAACAATTTAGAAGGTGTCAGTGCAGAGAGAATCAGAGATGAATTCAAGAAATCTATAGAATCAGCAAAGAAAGTTATAGATTATCTAAAGATGGTTGAAGATTTTAGATTATGGGAAATCATGTTCCCTAATATAAATGTCAATAAAGATTTTACCAATGAGGGTAATTGGCTTTTACAGATTGCACAGTTATTTATGAAAAATGAAAACGATGTTATTAGAAAGCAATTAAACAAGATGACTTTTACTAATGATGAAATAAATTCTATTGTGTTTCTGAAAGATTTTATGGAGATAGAACCACTTAAGGTATTTGATTTACATAAAAAGTGGATAAACAGTGTAATCGACAAGAAAGAACTTTTAAACTTTGCTAAGAGAAATAAATTAGACATGAAAGTTGCTAAAGCTTTTACTAAATATAAACCTTCTATTAAGGGCGGTGAAGTAGTAAAGAAATTTAATTTAAAAGGTCCTGAGATTGCAACTAAAATAAAGGAATTAGAAGCTGATAAGTTTAGCGAGCTAATTTAGATAAATAAGATATGAAGTACATTAAACCTTTGAATGAGAAGAAACCTAAAGGTGCACCAGGTTGGCATGATGCCGATTATCCTGATGCAGAAGGAAGATTCAGAGACTTATCGCCTAAAGATTTGGCAGCATGGTTAATTAAGACTAGAAAAAAGGACATGTCAGCTATTAGCGGTGCGCTTGTACAGCAAGTCGTCTTCAATAGAAAGGAAGACCCTGAATATGCTGATAAAATGGAGAAGACAAGAAAAGAAGTCTACAAACAATTAGATAGACAAGACTTACTTGATAAAATGGATGAGTCGATTGATGAAGCAATTAACGAAAAGAAACAATTGCCTAAAGAGATTGCAAAACATAAAGATATTCCATCATGGGCAAAATATGTTGCACAGCACTCTGATGGAGAATGGACATGGTATGAAGAGACTCCAACTATGGTAAAATTTAAAAATGGTGGAGGTGCTTGGAAACAAGATGGAAATCAAACATACACAGGAGTAAAAACAGACGGTAAAGATTGGGATAAAATGCCAACATACTATTATGTAAAAGGTGGAAAGATTAGTGAATCAGTCTTAAACGAAGAGGATTCATATAACGATTATCCAGCTGCAGCCAAAGCTAACGCTAAAAAAGCTATAGAATGGAAAGAGAAATATGGTAGAGATGAGGTAGATGCAGGAACTGCAGTTGGTTGGCAAAGAGCTCATCAGCTTGCAAAAGGTGAAAAGGTTTCAGCAGACACTGTCAAGAGAATGGCTTCATTTAATAGACATAGAAAGAACTCATCAATCAAAGCTGAATTAAAAGATACACCATGGAAAGATAAAGGATATGTTTCTTGGTTAATCTGGGGTGGAGATGAAGGTGTTGATTGGGCAATGGAAAAATCAAAAGAAATAGATTCTATGAAAGAAGCAAAAGAATTTAAACATATCAAACCACTTAATGAGTCACTGGGTTCTTATGAATATAGCAAGTGGATTAAAGAGAATGGTAAGATTAAATACCCAAAATGGATTGGAGTAAAATCAAAAGAGATTATTGATGGTGGTTTCATGGACAAGGTCTATAAAGGTGAACACCACTATATGTCTATTTGGTTAGGTTCTTTCGATAACAAGTCCAGATCTGAACTATTTGCCTATAGTGATAGAGGTAAAAAAGAGTTTGGTGAAATGGGTTACAAATTTGTCCAAAGATTTTGGAATGATATAACTGGTTACACTATGTTTTTCTGGCAAGGTGCAATGTATGCATTAGAAGTTAGTAAACATATTAAAGATATGCAGATTAATGGTGAGGAGGTAGAACCTGGATATTATTTAATGAAAAACTATTTTAACAGCTTTGGAATGGACACTAATAGGAGCAGAACCTTTAATGCTGCAGTTGAGAAATTAGAGCAGTGGATGAAGGACAATAACATAGAGACCCTATAATACAATATTAAGAAGATATATAATAAAAATAAGATAATTTACAATGGCATACGACCACTTTAAAACAGTAAACTACACAGGAGGAAACAATCCTAACGGTGACAATTATACATGGTCACACACTGCTAATTGGGTGACAGTTTCACAAGTTGGAACCACCGATGAGTGGAAGTTTGCAGTATCAGATAATCAGTCAGGAAATACAAGAAACGCTACGTTTACGGTAACGCATTGGTTATCTACACAGTCTCAAGACATTTCTGCTAGTTTTCAAATAACACAATATGCAGACAGTGGTATTGTTGCTACAACATTAGCGACTAACGCTACAACAGCAGCGACTAACGCAACGACTGCAGCGACTAACGCAACGACTGCAGCGACTGAACAAACAACTGTAGAAGTTTTAGCAACTACAACTCAAGCTAATGCTATTTACTTTGATTCACAAGGTACTCCATTAGTTGTTAACCCTCTAGGTGAAAGTAAAATAATAGACTTTCAGGTAGACCCTTCTTCTGCAGCAGCACACTATGCAGGTGGAGGTACATCACAAAATATGTATACGTATAATAGTGGTACAGTTGGAATCGGTCCAGGTACAATTCACTGGGTAGACGGTTCTGGAAATGCAATTGCTGAACCATCTTGGGTTATAGGTTTACCTAATCCATCTAATAACCCAGCTGTAGACGTTCAAGGTGATGGAACAGTAACATTATCGTTCGACGCTTGGGTTACTGCTTCAACTACAGTACCTCCAACTATGCCTTCACTGACGACGCAACAAATATCACAAGGTAAATAAAATTTAAAATAAAGTACTATGTCACAAGAAACTACAAATAGAACAGCAATACTAAGAATAAGACATCATGAAGATTCGTCTATTTTTTCTGATGTAACTCTAACTCAGAGTGCACCAGCTCTTACGACACAAGGTACACCAGCGCCTACAACAACAGTTGCTCCTACGACAAATCTTCCGAATCCTCCAGGTCCTCCTTCAGGATGTCACTTAGCTGGAACTGAAATTGAAATGGCAGACGGTACATTCAAATTGATAGAAAATCTTTCAATAGGAGATGAAGTAAGGTCTACTAAGATTTCTGGATTATCAGAAGAGGAAAATGCATGGTTAACTTGGTCTTCTCCGATTGGTGAATTTGGTTCAAACGAATCAACTTCACAGGTGACAAGTATATCAACTGCCACATTTAACGCATATAGAAACCTTAATGATGGCTTGATAAAAATAACGTATGAACATCCATTATTATCTCAAAAAGATGGTGTAGTTGCTTATAGAAGAGTACATGATATTGCAATTGGAGACACTGTGTTCTATAAAGATAAATCAACTGGAAATATAAGTTGGTTACCAATTACTTCTAACGTTAAGGAGACATTACCTAACGATGCACTCTTTACAACGTATTTGATTGATGTTGAGAATGAAGATGCATACTTTGCAAATGGAATTCTAGCACACAACACAATTACAGGTGAAGGTCCTGGTGAAGAAATTACCAAGGAAGACCCGATATAAGATATTAAATATAAATTAAATAAAAACAAGTAAAATGGCAAAAAAAATCCTATCATTCGAAGAATACGCTGCAAAGATAAATGCAGCAGATGTTTCTGAAGAAGAAAACGAAGAGTGTCCTTGTGGTACCGACGAAGAAGGTAACTGCTTAGAATGCGAAGAAGGAGCAGAAGCTCCAGCTGAAGAACCAGCTGAAGAAATAGAAGACGAAGAAGATGATTCTGATGACGATACTGATGACGTTGAAGACGTTGATGATGAAGACGATGACGATGATGATGACGACGATGAAGACGAAGATGACGATGAAGAAGATGATGACGATGATGAAGAAGAAGCTGAAGAGTCTGGTGAAGAAGAAGGTGAAGAAGAAGTTTCAGCAGAAACTGCAGAAGCACCAGCAGAAACAACAGTAACAGTAGAACAATTACTTACCGAAGGTTACAATAAAGTTAAAGAAGCTGCAATGGCTTACGAAAAAGACGAATATCAAGACCACACTTTAGAAATGTACTTTAAAGAGAATGCTGCACTAGTTGCAACATTAGCTACTCAAGCAATGGAAGAAGGTTACGGTGAAGTTAAAGAAACTGAATTAACTCAAGAGATGTACGAAGCTCACTGCAACGAGATGAAAGAAGCTTATGCAAAGAAAATTGAGGAAATGAAAGAAGCTTACGGCTCAAAAGCATAATATGAAATACATTAAACCACTTAACGAAGCAAGACAAGCGCCAGCTAAGAGACTATTTAAAGACATCGTAAAGGGTAATACTACCTCTATCGAAGGTCAAAAAATATCTAAGGATATGGCTCAAGCTGCATTAGATTGGTTTGACAGATCGGTTTATGCTAGAAAATATGCTAATCAAGTTCAAAAGGCTGGTATGGGCACTGTGGCTCCTTTAATCTTCGGTGATTATTGGGGAATCAAGAAAACTATCTCATCTAAATTAAGAGACGAATTTAAGCAACTACAGAATGCATACAAAGGTATGCCGATTGGAGAAAATACAGAAATTTTATTAGAATCAGACGCTACGCCGACTATGATGTTAGCTCAAGAAATTGAAGGCGCTGAGTATCACACTGCATTTGGTGATGGTTCTTCTATAGAAGCTCGCTCTACTAAAAAGACTTGGGACGATGGAGTTCCAGTACTTAAGTATATTGCAAGAGCACCTAAGAAGAATATAAAAACACCTAAAGGTAAATTTGAACTAGTCGTTGATGATAAGTATGGATGGTACTATTGGCAAATGGCTGGAACTTGGTATGGTGCAGCGATTGAATATGGAGCAACACCTCCTTTTGAATTCTAATATATAATATATAATAAAACATTAAACTAAAACAATAATTATGGCAAAAATATTTTGGATAGCGGAAAAAGACGGAGACTCAATGGAAATGTGGGCCTTCAACAATCAAAGAAAGGCTAACGATAAGGCTATGGAGTTATCTTCTGATTTTTCATTCGGTGATTCTGAAGTAGCCAAAGACGGAAACGAAGATGGAGATGCATTTTTCTACTCTGGTACAATAGACGCAAAAGACTGCTTCTTACTTTATAGAATGGATGGACTTCCACATGCTAAAGGTTTCAATAGTGAAGATGAAGCAAGAGATGCATATCCTGGCGATGGCGCTGGAGCATGTTTCTCAGTTAAATTAAAAGGTGGCATGGGTTCAGTTTATATGTCAACAGAAGCTGAAGGTGATGGTACTGAATTATGGATATTTGAAGATGGAGACATCTATGAGAATAAAAAAACTAAAATTATGAAACATGTAAAATTATTTGAAGCATTTGTAGCTTCACAGAAAGTAAAAGGAACAGCTGCAGCTGACAAAATTAAAAAATCTAAAGTAAACGAAGATACCGATTGGGATGCTTGTTCACTCGCTCAGAAAGATAAGTGGGGACCAGTATGTAAATTGTTAAAATGCGACTACAATGATTTAGTATTTTTTGAGTTGATACACAATGAATTAGATGAATATACTGAAGAAGAGTATGAGTATGCGTCAGAGAAGGACGAAACGCTTGACTTTAATATCAAAAAATATAAATTAGATTCAATCAACAGCGAAGACCCACATGGAAGGTGTGAAGGTGCTGTAGTTGGAATTAAAGGTACTAAACTTAAATATGCTTGGTTTGACGCTCCGGATATGCAATACTCTGGTACAATTGCTTCAAGCAAGGACCTACAAGCATTAGAAGACTTTTATTTAGATGGATATGATGGTCAAAGGAGTAAAGCAATTCAATACGCTACTCCAATGTATGATGTTTACGATGAATATTGTTCCGATATGGGATTCGAGCTTTAGAACCAACAACTAGTAATAAACTTTTTAAAGAGTCTATGTATAATAATAGTAACATAGACTCTTTTTTATATGCCTAGAATACCAGTAGATTTAATTTATATGCAGATGGCTTATCAGATAGCCAAGCTGTCCTATGCTAAACGCAGACGCGTTGGTTGTATTATCGTTAAAGATACTCAAGTTATATCGACTGGATATAACGGTACCCCAAATGGCTTCAATAATGATTGTGAAGAGATACAAACTAGGGAGATAGAGAATGAAAATCACAGAAAAGTACTAGAAGAAAAAGGTTATGAATGTGAAGACACCTGTTGTTCTAAACAAGTAACTAAGAGAGAAGTATTACACGCAGAGTCAAATGCGTTAGCTAAAGTAAGTCGTTCCACTCTATCATCAGAAGGAGCCGACATGTACATAACTACATGTCCATGTTTTGAATGTGCTAAATTAATTGTACAAGCTGGAATTAAAAGAGTATTCTACTCAGAAGATTATAGAGATATGTCAGGTATAGATTTACTAAAGCGTGCAGGTATAGAGGTAAAAGAAGTTATATGTTGGAACAACGAGGAGTAAATCAAATCATAGATGATGCATTGCAATCAAATGTCTTTGGACCTGACTTTAAATTTAGAGATGGACAGAGAGAAGTCGTAGAAGCCATTTGCAACCACTATCTAGAGGACCCAAAGGGCACGATTATCTTAGATGCACCGACGGGTTCAGGTAAATCTCTTATCGCTATGTGGTCCTCACATGTTTTAAAAGAATTGGGTAAACGTGGCTATCTCGTCACCTCAGATTTGATGTTGCAAGACCAGTATGAAGAGGATTTTAAAAGATTTAAACTAGGATGGCCATCAGTTAGAGGTGTAGACAACTATGAATGTATCGTGAATTCGCTCCCATTCTCTCTCGGAGATTGTAAAATGAAGGGTATGGGGTATGAACAGGCAGAAAATTTAAAATGCTGGTCACAATGCGGGTATCTTCAATCACGAAAACGCGCGAAGGAGCTACCTGTAGCTCTCTTCAACTATTCATACTATTTAATACAGAGAAACTATGTAGAGGACAAGATGATGATGGATAGCAGAGAGGTACCATTTCCTATGAGAGACTTTGTATTCTTTGATGAGGCACATAAGGTAGACAGTATAGTCCAATCACATTTTAGTCCTAGAATAGACAAGACTCTGGTTACTATGTTTAAAGGGATAAACAAACATGTACAGAAGTATGCAATTAATGCTGCCTGGGTTTCCGAAGCCAGAATAGAGGATGTCGTAGAACGCATCATGCGTGAAGACGACGTTGAAGAACTCATGCGCCACATCGGAGAACTCAGAGGTATTGCCGCGATTTATCGCAAGGTCCGCACAGCTGGAATCTCAGCCTCTAAGAGGTCATTTAAAAACACCGATATTCCAAAGGATTGGCAGACTTTTTTCTCCAGATTAGACAGAGTTAAAGATGTGTGGTGCAAGTTTGATGACTACTATGATATAATTAAAGAAATAGGCACAAGAGCTATTGTTATTAAAAGAATGGAGAATGAAGTGCAGTTTTTGTGTTTAGAAGAAGCTTTGATGATTGAGAAGTTTTTACAGAAAAAAGCTGGCTTTAAGATATTTATGAGTGCAACTTTAGGTGATGTTAGAAGTTTTGCTAAACATACAAAAATGGGTAATGCGAAGGTAATTAGAATGAGTAATAATTTTTCCTACAAAAAATCCCCCATCGTGTTCATAAATAGGCATAAGCTTTCTTTTAGAGAACGTGAGCGAAACCTCCCACATGTAGTCAAAACACTAGACAAGATTTTAGATAAACATAAAGGACAAAGCGGAATTATTCATGCAGGTTCCTATGATTTCATGAATTATATAAATTCAAAATCTAAACATAAATTTAGTTTTGTCAAATATGACACTGCTAAAGAAAGAGGTGGTGCCATCGACCTCTTTAAAAAGATTGATGGCAAAATACTTTTAGGTCCATCTCTTCTCGAAGGTTTGGATTTAAAAGATGATAAAAGTAGATTTCAGATTTTCTTTAAAGTACCATATCCATCATTAGGTGACCCATTGGTCAAAGCTAAGATGCAGACTTTTCCAGATTGGTATGATTGGAAAACAGGAATCGCAATACAACAAGGAGCTGGTCGATCGATCAGGTCCGAAGATGATTGGGCTGTAACTTACATATTAGACGCTTGTTTCAGGAGTCTGATAAATAAAGAGGGATTCTTCCCGCCATCTTTTAACGAACGTTTAAAAACAATAAATTAAAATAATATGGGATTTAATAAACTATTTTTACCAGAGCCTGAAGATTTAAAGCAGCAACTGCGAGATTATGGAAATGTAGAGTTCGTAAAAAGGTGGGAAAGACGCTACATGAAGGCAGATGCAGTGTGCGGTCCAACCGAATCGTTTGATATTATTAAACAAATCTTAGATCGTGAGTATAATTATAGAAACACTGGTCAACTTAGTATTGACTTTGGTGAAGAACTTTAATAAAAACAATATGAGTACAGAAACTATAGCTACTGACAAAATCTTTGTATGGATTAGGTCAGAGAAAATGGGTCAAATCGTAGAGTTAGATAAAGATGCATCAGATGCTGATGCTCAATTTCTAGTATTTAAAGATGGTTCTAAATGTTCTAAAGAGATTCAAGCAGAATTTCTTTCTGAAGCTAAAAGCATGGATGATGCTAAACGTATCGCTAAACCATTTTTAACTGCAAGTGGAGTTAAAATTCCAGGAGAAGAACCTCAACGAGACCCTAATCCGGTGGTTGAACAACCAAAAACAAAACATAACGAAGAAATAAATGTTATGTTAGAGATGTTAAAAAAGATTAGTGCTAAGAATACAATTTCTATGCCACTAGAACTTAATGTGCCATCAAAAGAAGTCTATGAATTATTCAAAGACCAGATGGATATTACTAAAGCAGACTTAAATGAGCAGATTTTGCTGCTCGTAATGAGTCAGATAAATAATCTACAAGAACAGTTAAAACCTCAAGCTGAGGAATTTATTAAATTATATTACAATGGCAGAAAAGCAAAAAGCAGAGCAGGAAGTACAAGCACAAAATCAACTTCCTCAACAAAATCCGGGCCCGACATTACTTACTAGAAAGCAGCGTAGATATATGATGAAACAACAAGGTGTGTTACGTTATATAAGTAAGCTTAATTTTTTAGGTGAAACTAGAAGTGCTATTAGAAGAGAGAATCAAGAAAATGGTAGAAAACTTCATCAGCAACATTTAGATTTACAAGAAAAACTTAATGCTGAAAGGTTAGAAGCAAAACTAGAAGGTCTTAAAGAAACTTGGAAAGAAGTTGGTTACAATGCCAAAGAAATAGAAATGTTAGAAGAAGCATGGGCGATTGGTGTGGTTAGAGACAAAGATTCTAACAGAAAAGAAGACAAAAAGAAAATTAAGCAATTACATAGAAGCGTACAAGAATCTTTCGCTTCTCGTAAAAAATAATAATCACAATGATTACAATATCTCTAGAACCAGCCGATAACGGCCTTATTAAATTTTTGATTGACGATAATGTCAATGGAGGCGGTGAAGAATATACTTCAAGAGTAGTATATGAATTTGAAGGCATTACTGGTAGAGCTAATCAAATTAAATTTTTAAAAGATTTAGTTTTAGATTTAGGTTTATCTGTAGGTAATGATATGGACAGAGATATGGTAAGCATTAAAACAGAGTGGGGAAAACAGTATGTTCCTAACTCTAATGAAATAAAATCAAAAGTAGGAGAACTCGAAAGAGAAATTAAAAGACTCCGATCTTTAGAAAAGAAATGAATTTAAAAATAGAAGGCGTTTGGTGTAAAACTAGAACTGAGTTTGAAAAATTAGCAAAGTCTGGTGATTATGATTTGACAATATCTTATTATGATATAGTTAATCGATTAATCAAAAGTGACCCTTACAGTAAGGAACCTTCAGATATTATAGTTTCATTGTATATTAGAAAGTTAATTCAAAAACTTATACAAGATAACATTGCATCTGAGGAAGAAGAGACTAATCCTAAATTATTATACATGTTTAAGGAATTAGATTCTTCTGCTGTTCTTAACTTCAAATATTTTATTGGCGACTTAATTCCAAAAGGAGCGCCCGTTGACATGGACCTAATTATTATCAATAGGTGCGACTATCCTAAAAAGGGTGTGTTGAGCAAATTCGATAATGTTAGATTTATAGACCATGATTAAGCATAAGATATTTAGTAAAGGAGAATACGTACAAGCATTAATATCAACTACACAAAACCCTAACGTACTATTTCCAGTAAGAGCTCTCATCTACGATGTTAAGTTTGATGATGTGAATCCTCGTTACCAAATTAGAATTAAGAAATTCTACGATAACATAAGTTTCTTAAAAAGATATTTGTTTGGTGGCAGATTTATGAAAGACTTTGATGGCAAAGATACTAAAATAAATTTACAGAGAGAACAATATCCAACTGTTAAAGATTTAGAAGACAGAGTATTTAATGGTGATAAATGGAAACAATATCTTATCTGTGTAGATTCAGTCTTCTGTGTTAAGACTAAAGTTGAACAAGACAGATTATTCAATAAAATTCAAAACTTTCAAATAGAGCTCTGCATAAAAGATATGTATGAAATGTCCAATCGCTCTACTTATTCTGGACAATATTATTTTCACACAAAAGGAGAATACGTTAAAGCACTACAAAAATTTCTAGGAGATAGATACCCTGAGGGTAAATCTTGGATTGACAGCGTTTTATATAGACCTGGTTACGATGAATTAGACAAAGGGGAGTGGGTCTAAATATATTATCGTAATATAATCGAGATATATATAAAAAATAAACTATTCACTATGCCAGGAATTATAGACTTAGGAAAACAAGTCGCTGCATCAATATCTGAAAGTGCAACAAAGGTCGGAGATTTAGTAGCACAGAACGTAGAACAAACTTACCAAGACATGGACACTGGTGATTTGTTTTCTTCTAATGATGAATTAGATGCTAACGGTAATCCTAAAACACCAGCTTCAGATAATCAACAAGCTCAAGCAAATTCCAGTAATAATTCTTTAGGTTCTAATGGAGAAGAAGCTGTCTCAACCCCGAGACAAGGCTCTACTATCAATCAGCCTAATCCAGGTGATACTTCATTTAGTGAAAATTCTATTTACGGTAGTACAGCTCAAAAATCTAGGTCATTTGATGTACCAAAAGGAGACGGTGGAGAAACTGAAAAAATTGAAGGTTTAGAGGCAGTTGGTGCAAAGGTTAATAGATGGACTCTACATAATTATAGAGCTTATTATGGAGGTACTGTCTATGGAAACCCAGAATTTGAGAACTATAATAGGTCATCTATTAAAGGTGGTGAAGAAAACATTTTGAATCCTACAGCTAGAAGAATCGTTTCTTTTGCAGAAGGTATTCAAAGTTTATCATTTGATTATGGATTCCAAGATTTTGTAACATGTGAACATTATGGTCAAATATCTAATGACTATATGGTTACTCTTAGAAGATTTCCATATCCAATTGGAGATGATATTATGAATGTAAAAGAACTTGACGATAAAGGTAAAGAGATTGATACTGGTCAGCCAGATCTGGCTAGAGCAATTACTTGGTTATCTCCTAAATTAGGTAATAACTTAGGTGAAATCTTAGGTTTCGGTACAGGATTTGGATGGAAAGATGTTGAATCTTCTGTGCAAACTGCAACTGGAGCAAGTGGTACAAAACAGAGAGGTAAATTAGGTGGTATTATCGATGGTTCTAAAATGGGTAGTGCAATAGAAGCAGGTATAAATGGTCGATCGGCAAGTCAAGCTGCAACCATTAGAGAAAAGGGACAATATGACCCACTAGGTGAAACTTACCCTAACATGGTATACGGTCCATTAAATGCTATTAAGAATGTATTAGCGAGAGATGATAAAGGTCTTAAATTTGACAGTGAGTTTAATTTAGTATTTTATTATGATTTAAGAGGAGGTGATGATGGATTATCTACTTCTCCAAGAGTTTTATTCATGGACGCAATTTCTAATCTTCTAGCGATGACATACAACAATGCGCCTTTCTGGGGAGGAGCTACAAGGTATCAAGGTAGTGGTCACGTAGGAAAACCATTTGGTGATTTTAAAAAATTAGAATCAGGTGATTACGCAGGTTTCTTAGGTTCTTTAGCTACTCAACTTAAATCAAGTTTAGGTGCAGCTTTTGATGATATAGGTAAAGCTGCAAGTGGTCTTTTAAATGGTAAAGGTCTTAATGCTTTAGGTGACTCTAAGATTATGGATAACATTATTGGAGGTGGTCTAATGAAGATGTTTAACTCTCCTCAAGGTGGTGAAACTATTAAAGCATTCCTAACTGGTGACCCAACTGGACAATGGCATATAACTGTAGGTAATCCAATGAATCCTATCATGGTTTGTGGTAACTTATGTTTACAAAATTCTAAATTTGAATTTGATGGACCATTGGGTTATGAAGGTTTCCCAACAAAATTAAAAGTGACAGTTCAGTTAAAACCAGGTAGACCTAGAGATAAAGCAGAAATTGAGTCTATGTTTAACCAAGGAAGAGGAAGAATGTATCTACAACCAGATGCACTTGGAGCAGTTGATGTAAATCAAATGAATGATGTGTCTGCATACGGTAATAAAGATAGAAAAGTTGCTGGTATGAACAAAGACTTTGCAGAGAAAATTTCAAATATGAGTGCAGGATAATATATGAATTTAAACAGTTTAAGAAGAAAGAAACAAGGTGCTGATAAGCTAGAGCTATCTCAACCCACTATGATGTTTGGTCCAAGAGAAAATGTGACTATCATTCAATATCATACTGTGTTAGAAGATGAAATAACTAGACCTGATTTAATAGCATTAGAATATTATGGAAATGATTCTAAATTAGATTTAATTCTAAAGTGGAATGGAATATCTGACCCATTTTCCCTTAATCCTGGAGAAGTTATTGAAATTCCTCACGGTGATACACCTTTCTATAAACTTGAAAGACCATCACAAGCTGAAGACAATCCTATCAAGAATCAATTTGTTCAATCTAAAAGACTTAGTAAGAAAGACCAAAGAAGATTGGAAGCACTTAAAAAGAAATACAATAAAGAAACATTATTGCCACCTAACGTAATTCCAGTTGGTAAGAAAAACTATGAGTTTGATGGAGAACTTGTAAGATTTGGTGCTCAAGTACAGAATGCAGATGTCAATGACCCTGTAGTTAAACAAGTTTTAGAAGATATTACAAACGATGGAGCTGGAGTTGATGATGGAAATGTTATTGATGTGAAGGCCGATTTCCTTGCTGATTCTGGTTCTGGTGGAGGTAGAGGTGAATTAACTGAAACTCAATTAGAAAATAAATTAACGGAAGGCGTTGGTCAAGGTCGAACTTCATCTGGTAGTGGTGGCGGAACAGGTCTAAATGCAGATGAATCAGCTACTAATACCAATTCAGGAGATGCACCTCAAAGTACTAACAGTGCAGATGGTGTTTCTAATGACGGTGCTCCTTGTAAATAATAGCGAATGGAATTAGATAATCATATATTAGCCCTAGTAGAGCCGGCTATCAAACCGACTGAAATAGAAATTGCCAATATGGGCGAGGACGCTGGCAATACAGAGAAGCAAACCAAAGTTTTTGGAGCTTTAGAACCATGGGCTCTGTGTAATGGTCAACAAATAGGTCCATCTAGTTTAGAGGAATTTAAACTTATGTTAAGTGGACCAGTTCCCAAATGTAGTATCACATTTACAAACGATGTATTTGCAACTGAATCTTTTCCAAGAGATGGTGACCATTTTACAATTTTACTAAATTCAAAACATCAAGAAACTTTTAAATCCATTCACATGGATTTTGATATTACAAATGTAAAAAGTGGTTCATCTACAGGTCCATCAGAAGTTGCTGAAGAGATAACTTTGACAGGAATAGCAAAAATTCCAAGAATGTATGCTGAAGATTGTCAAAGCTATGAAGCTGATACTACTTTAAATCATATTGAGAAAGTAGCTAGAGAATTAGAAATAGGTTTGGCTAGTAATGTTGATTCTACCGACGATAATCAGTCTAGAATACAAGCATATACAACATATTATGATTTTATTCAATCTATGATGGATGAGTGTTACATATCTGAAGAATCATTTACTAAATGGTCAATAGATGCATATTACTATCTTAACTTTATAGATGTAAATAAAATTATTAATTCACCTAATCCTAAAATAGATGAAGTTATGACAGTGTTAACTTCTTTCGCGGCAACAACAGCTGATGCTAGAAGTGCAGATGATGACGCAGATACGGCTGATAATGTAGAAGTTCCTTTACTAATTACGAATCATAGAGATTTAGTAGGTATGTCATGTTATGCAGAATCACATGAAATAATCAACAATTCTGCTAAAATTAGTTTACAAGCTGGTTATGCAAGAGACATTCAAATCTATGATAATAATTCAGAGACTGGTGAAAGATTACAGGAATTTAAAGTAGAGGCTTTGACTTCAGATGAAATGAGAGATGTTGAAGAGCCATTGAGAGGAAGCAGAAGTGATGAGAGATATAAATCTCAAGTCAAACATAAATACATGGGTCGTCAGAATGCAGGAGAAGATGGTTTAGGTAACACACATAAGAATTTAATGTACACTAAAATATTCAATAAGCAAAATCAGATGGAGCTTGAGAAGATGAAACTTAAGGTGACATTAGATGGTTTTAATCCATCTATATACATGTACTGTAAAGTGCCTGTGATGATGTATTTATATGATGGTGCAAAAATAGAAGCTGCAGCGCATGGTGATTTTCAAAGAGAAGAAGCTGGTTTTACTGATAGGCCAATGCAAGCTGCTAAATCTGAAGATGCTGATAGTGAGAATCTAACACAAAAGGTTGATAACTTTTTAACTGGATTTTATGTAATAGAAAAATTAGATTATATGTATAGTGATGAAGGTATGAAAACTATTTGTACTTTAATTAGAAGAGAATGGCCAACTAGAGCAAAAAATATAGCTGGTTAAAATTAGATAAATAGATTATGGCAGATTTTAAAGTAAGAAACGAATTTAGAAAAGGTATGAGGATGTCCCCTGCACATGAGGACCCTACATATCTTAGTTTCGTATTACTGTTCCATTTCGACGACGCATCAGAATTAGCTCCTTCTCCATTATTTAATGGTAGAGCAAATCACTATTTAACAAAAGTTGTGCGCACAGATGTTGGAACTACTTATGCTAATAATCTAACTAATTTTAAGAGAGTACTTAGGAAAGTCAACACAGATATGCCTTGGTTTTGGCAATCTTTAAAAGGCCTAGAAAAAGCTATGGCTTATGGAGAAGGTGAAGGATTTATGAAAGAACCTTGGTGGGGTGCAGAAAGACCTCAGTTAGAAATAGGTTGCCTAGAAGAAAATGTAGAATTAACTGCAATTGGTTTAATGGATTTATATAAACGTTCTACTTTTGATTTTACTAGATGGGTAGAAGTTGTTCCAAAGAACTTAAGAGAGTTTTCAATGGATGTAATTGTATCAGAGGTTAGAGTATTTCAAAAAGATAGTAGTGATAAATTCTTAGGAACAAAAGATGTAAAAGAATCTTTCTTTAATAATGGAGGTGGTCAATACAAAGGTCCAGTTATACCTTTAAATCAGGGATATACAGAGTTAGGATATGATAATCCAACTGGAGTTGAAACTAAGCCATTCATTAGATTAAGGTTTACTCACTGTGAGTTTGATATAAATTCAATAGCAGAGTTTTTTGGTGAAATGAGTAAGAATCCAGAAAAGAAAGCACCAACAATTAAAATTAATTGGGGAACTGTAAAGCAAGTTGACCAAAAATTAGGAAATACATTATTTAATGAGGTCAAAGAAAATCCTAGCACTAGTAGATTATCTGATGTTAATCCAGCTGCCAATCCAGCTCAACAAACTGCAACTGTAAACGAAGACAGCAAAGAAAACCCAACTAATACTGAAAGGTATTTAAACATTTTAAAGGATAGAACTTTAGGTAAAGTTGAAGATAGAGTTGAGGGAATAGTTGATAATATAGGTAATCAAATTGATAATCTAAAAGAAGGCTTTAAGTTAGGTCCAAACGGTTTAGATAATGTATATGGAGACGGGCTTGGTGGAGCAGCAGGCGCTCTGTTAAATAAATTAGAAGAAAGTGTTACAGCAAAACTTTTATTAGGCAATGTACATGGTGCACAAGGATTTGGTGGCATTATGGATGCTTTAAATGCTGGAACAATACAAAGTATTGGTAATTTAATAGGACAAATGGCAGGTGGAAGTGGTCAAAGTGGAGCTGCAGGAGGTGGAGACCTCGGAGCAGTTTATCCAGAAATAATATTAGACTCATCACCTGACGGTAACATTCAAGAGAAAATTCATCCAAAGGGAATCGACTCTTCTCCAGATGGTCCAATAAACGAAAACGTACATGAATAAGAATGAACTTTTTAGAGACAATTTACGAGATGCACACTGGCTTGGAGAGGTTATTAACAATGAAGACCCTCTACTTCAAGGTCGTGTAAGAGTAAAAGTTTACGGTAAATTTGATAAGTTAACTGATGATGCTATTCCATGGGCAACGCCTATGAATAGAGACCAAGTAGGCGCACATGCTGTGCCAAGAGTTGGAGACATAGTTGCTGTTAGATTTGATAATGGTAACATTTATCACCCTGAATATTGGTTTCAAGTCGATCAAAATGATGATTTGAAAGGAGATATTCTAGAAGCTTCAGATGCACCACAAGATGTTATTAGTTTAGTGTATGATGCTGAACGTAATGTAAGAATTTATCATTCACCAGAAGATGGCTTAGTAATTACTAGAGGTGAAGGTGCAAAAGAAAGACCTATGATGCAAATCGATGAAGAAGGTTTTATTAAGATTTCAACAGATGCTAAAATCTTTATGGACTGTGGTGATATATTTGTATCTAATGAAGGTGAACCTGGTGCAGATGAAACTGAACCAGCGGTAAGAGGTCAATCTCTACAAGATTGGCTACAGAAATTATTAGATGATTATGCACAGCATATTCATCCAACAGGCGTAGGTCCATCTGGTCCACCGATGCCACCTACTCCATCGACAGTAGGTCAATTATCTAGCACTCATATTAACTATCAACAAAGAAATAAGTAAGTTATGCCTGCACTGTGGCCTAAATTTATTCCTGACTTAGCAAGTACTTTAATGAGTCAAGATTTTAAGAAACCAGGAGGAGCAGTTATCTCGTATGACCCTCCTAAATATGGGTCTAACAATATGTTGGGTGAAACTGTAGCTGGTCAACAATCTATTATTGGAGGTGGTCTTTCAAAAGTTGGTAATCCTGCAAATGCTGCGTTAGCAACTAATCCAGCAACAATGGTTAATTCTATCAATACAAATCCTCTTTCTGGTAGGTATGATTTTGGTAAACAAGTTGCTCAGCATTATTTAGATGCAGTAAAAGGCAGTCCAAAAGCTCAAACACCATTTGGTGCATTTCATACCAATAATCCAGCAGCTGAATTAATTTTAAAAGAAGGTTATGGAATTGCATTTGAAAGATTACTTAGAGAAGGTGATATTCCACTATTCGATCAGTTTGATGAAGATGGTAATTTAATAGAAATGGGTAAAGAATCTCATCCAGCTTATGCTGACTTCTGTCCAACTGAAGAAGAAACTAAAGGTCCAGATCTGGAAGCTTTAGCTGCAGAGAACGTTGCGGCATTCGATGATTTTACAAAAACTAAAAGAACTGAATATGATTTATACAAGTTTAAGTTCTATCAATTTCCTTGTTTGTCAGGTAAAGAAACTCAAGAAGAATTAGAGGTAATTTTTGCCAGTAGAATTTTAATGGGATATGAATTTATGACAAGTGCAAATGCAAGGTGGGAATATTTTGTATGGGCATGTCACTTAGGTAAAGAGAACTATAATGCAGGTGGAAGTGGATTCAATAATTCTGGTCAATATAAGAACATTAGCGCTAGAGTTAGAAATGATATTGAAGATGCGGGTTATGACTATAAATCATTAGCTGACAAGGTATCTAAGTATGTGAAAGATGGTATTATGGCTGCTCATCCAAAAGAAGAAAATGGCGTAAACTTTGGTATAGGAACTAACTCTGAATTAAAGGCAAGGATTAAGAGAGTGGCAACAGAGGCTATTCAATTTCCAACATTAGAGGATGAGAGCGGAACAGATATTACTCCAGACTTTTGTCCTATCAATCAATATAAGCTTCAAGTACCCTATGATTTTGAACATGACCCTCCATTATATGAAAGTGCAAAACCAAAGATTTTAACTTCAAATGTAGTGGCTGCATTTACTTGGTACCCTAACAAGAGGACTAATATAGGTGCGAACAGTTCAACACCTTACGTTACCAATAATGATGATGCTAAGTTTGCAAATGACCGTATTAAATATGATAAGTCTACAAATTGGGTAAAACAGAAATATGAGAAACTTGAATTTGAAAAGAAGTGGAGAAAAGTACCTAAAGCAAAACTAAAAGCTGCATCTAGGTCTTCAAATGCTGAAGCTAAATTTTTTGAAATTGACCCAAAACCAGAAGGAACTTTATTTAAGTTTGAATATCATAAAGCACTGTGTGCTAAGAAAGCTGCAGCTGCATGTGAAGAGGATATGGCAGAAGTTGCACATCCGTGGGACCCAAGTGGTTCAACACCTGGAGGCAAAACTTATAGTGGTGACCCATATATGATGATGGCTAGAGTTACGATTGCATATTGGTATGCTTGTATTGTAAAACCATTTGGTCCATCTCCTTCTGCACTTCCAGCTTTAATTCCACCGCCGTTAACAGGTATTTACATACCAATTTATTATGGTAGTGCAAATCGTTTAGCTAATAATTTAAGAAGAGCTTGGAATACTGGTAAATCTTTTAAAGTACCAGGAACTCAGCAACCTGCAAGCATGGCAACAGCCACCGCAGTGGCTGGAGCTTATGCTATGCATTTACTAGAATTTAAGTTACTTTATCTTGGAGGTATTCCAACGCCAGTTGGCCCAGTTCCAATGGTAGGTTTCGTTCCTGTTGTATTTTAACCCCAGTCCTTTTCGTAAGTGTACCAATGGTCGGCAGACGCACAGTCTCTAAGAGCATCTAAAACCATATAAATCTTTTCATCGATCGACAAGTTTTTTAGAATAGCACCCACGTGCATTTCAATTAGCAAATCATTGTCAAGATAAGAAGATACATGTTTGGCAATTCCAGTTACCAATCTATAAGCATTGTCTTCTACACTATTATATCTACGGCCCGCGTAATAATCTGTGTAAGTATCTACTTCAGATGCTTGCTTAATCATTTTGTCCCAGAGTTTATCGCCGAGTAAATCACGAACTTCTTGACAAATAGATTGAATTTGGTCTTTGTGTTTAAGAACGGCTTGGTAGCCTGAGCCACCAACACCGTTACATTTGATTTTCTTATAGTTAAATTGTTCCATTATGCTTCTACTAAAGTTATGTTTTCAAAAGAGTCTTTTAACTCTCCGTAAGCTAGGCCGGCCCAAGTTTTAGAACCGATAGATTTCCAGTGGCTGTAATCTGCCATGTTAGGGAAAGTTGAGTGAATATCTCCGATAGTCAAGTTCTCAATAACGGTCTTGTCGATGTGTAAGAATTTGTTACCTTTCATGTTAAGAACAGAAACGTAGAAGTCAGAACCAGGAAGTTGAATTTCAACGTTGTAGAGTTTGTTCTTTTCGTATCTAAATAAGTTACAAAGATAACCTTCACCTGAGTTGATAGTCAAGAAACCAGCTACACATTTGGAGATGCTTCTGTATTTGTACTTAGTTTTGTTCCAGTCTAAGCCAAGGTTTTTAACGTAAAATTTGTGCATTTTACCTTTAATGTTCTGTTCGATTGAGAATGAAGTTCCCAAGTGGTCGTTAGTGTGTTTTTTAATATACATAGTTTATTTAGTTTTTTAATTACAGGTCTAATATACCACAAATAATTGACATAAAAAAATTTTGGAGCGCTTTTTTTTAAAAAAAGTGACCCTAACTATTTTCTAACAAATAAATGGATAGATATATAATAAGTTACTAACATAGTACGTTAACCTTTTAAATAAAAAATAAATGTCTGCAAACAAAAGCAAAAGACCTAGAATTTCAGATAAGGCAACTCAAGCTACAATAGAGCTGGTAGAAAAAGTAGAAGAAGCTCAAACTCCCCCACAAAATTTTAAAGAAGTAGAAGAAGTCAAAGATGACGGTAATGATTTTTCAGAATTCTATGATGAATCAGGCGAATTCTTATGGGATAAATACGAAGGTACTTGTCCAACTAGAAATAGATTCCCAAATCCACATATAAAAACCAATAATGGAGATAAAGTTTTCTCAAGAGAACCTTATGCTCAAGAGTTGTATGACTTGATGGAAGGCTATAGTGCCAAGATTAAACCTATAATAAATGAAGGTGAAATTCATGCAGGTACTATTCATGCTGTAACTCAAGAATGGATTACAATAGACATTAATTATAGAGAACTTGTTTACGTCAAAGCTGGTAAAGAAAGCGAAGAGGTAAGAGGTATGTTACCTGGAGATGAAGCTGCTGTGTTAATAACAGATACCAAAGGTACTTTAAGTGGAAGTATTACTGGTGGTATGAAGCATAAGATATTCTCAGATTTAAGAGACGCTATCGAAGAGGGTAACACCGCTTGGGTAGGTACAGTTAAAAATATGATTGAGAACGGTGGTTATATTGTAAGAGTACAAGGTATTGATTGCTTTATGCCAGGTTCACTTGCAGGTATCAACAAACTATCTGACTTTAGCTCTATTATAGGTGAAGAAATTTACGTGGTTCCAGTATCATTCTCTGGTGAAAGAGGTACAATTGTAGTTTCACATAGAAAATATTTACAAGCCTTAATTCCAGGAGCAATCGCTGAACTTAAAGAAAACTTAGAAGGTATCAAAAAAGGAAAAGTTACAGGTACAGCTAAATATGGTGTATTTGTAGAATTTAATCAATGTCTAACTGGTATGATTCATTCAAATGAATTAAACGAAGAAACATCTAAGTCTGTCAGATCTGGACAAATAAAACCTGGAGATGATATAGAGTTCTTTGTAAAAGATATAATTAGCAATACTAAAATTACATTGACTCAAAAAGAAAGTTCTACCTTTAATCCATGGACAGATATTTCTTCAAGGTATCAGATTCCATCTGTTGTAGAGGCTACTGTAAAAACTAAAAAAGATTACGGAATGTTCGTTAATATAGAAGATGGCGTAACGGGTTTATTACATGTAAGTGAAATAAGTAAAGATAAAATGGCTGAATATCAGAACGGAGACTCAATTAATGTACAAATTACTAGAATTGAGGAGTCAACGATGAAAGTTTACTTAAAATTACCAGAAGAAGAGAAAGAAGTTGTTTAACTCTCAGAGAGTTTGATATATATTGAAAGATAATATCATACTCTTAATATGCAAAAACTAAACAGAGACTCTAGCAGACAAAGCGTTTTAAATGCAAGTCAGATTGGTATCGAGTTTGAATTCTACTCAAACTTAGAGTTAAAGGAAACTCAGAAAAGTTTATCTGAACTATTGAATAGAAAAATTCGATTAGAAGATAAGGCTCACTCTGATTTCCAACCAGATACTGAAGTTTTTAAAATGGAACCTGATATGTCAGGTGGAGCAGGTCTTATTGAGCTGGTTACAGGTGCACTTCCTTATAGAAACGCACGTCTTGTAATTATTAAGATGTTGAATTGGATAAAGCAAAATGGTTACACAAGTGACAGAGCTTCTATTCACCTTAACATGTCGTTTAACCCTGATTATCTAGAAGATGCTGACATGATTCAGCACATGAACATTCTTAAGTTTATATTAGAGTTTGATGAAGAAAGGGTTTACAAGTATTTTCCAAATAGAAAAGATTCAACTTATGCAAAATCTATTAAATGGATTATGCCTAAACATGAAGCCTTCTACTATAATGAGAATTTAATTAATTCTGACAACTTTACATTCGCCAATACTAAATATTATGGTATTAACTTTGAGAAATCACAGAAAAACTATTTAGAATTTAGATATTTAGGTGGTAAAGATTATGAGAAAAGAGCTGAAGACATTCTTCACCTAGCTGAAAATTTTATAGGTTCAGTATGGAAATCTTGTCATAATCCTAGGTTTACGCCTGAGAATAAAATAGAATTAAAAAGAATTTTAGATAAAAATAGGCCATTAATGGAGATGTTAAAGGACTATAAAGCGGTAAATAAACATTGGCCTAAGATAAATATACTAGTAGATTTACAAGATTCTGAGCAGGTAATTTCTGTTCAGTGGAATAGATTTAAACAAAAAGTGCTTGAATTGCTGTCAAATGGTAACATGGAAGAAGGTCTAATCAATTATGATTCAGATTACGGAACTGTTCAAGTTAAAGACGGTAAGTTCAAAACAGCGTATTTGCTAGAAGGACTTGAATTTGTTCATTGTGAATTATCTGGTAATGTGGAGAACAGTGCAATATATGGTGGAACGACAAGCGGTGCACAAATTGTCAGGTGTCAAATATATCAAGGTGCAGAAATAATAGATTCTAAAGTTGAATCTTCTTATGTACATGGTAGTTGTACTTTGAAAAACTGTTATGTGTTTGGCAGAGATGGTATCTTCAAAGGTAAAATGATTGGAGGTATTTTTAGAGAGGGAGCAAAAGGTCCTAACGCTAGATTTGAAGACACTGAAGTAATTGTAAGCACAAAAATAAAAAATTAAAATGAGTGAAATTAGAAGCGGTAATGAAACAAACTTGAATACTGGAAGACAGTTCAGTACAACTTGTTTAAATGCATTTCTTTCAGAATTAGGAGATGACTTAACTGGTGCATGTATGGTTCCAGTAAACTTACCACAAAGAGAAATTATGAACATAGTTAAAAGAGCTAAGAAATGGTTCTATAAAAACTATGAAGATTCAGTAAGGGAAAACTACTATGTTATACCTAAATCTGTTTTTAGTTCTGATTATTTCAAAAACAATAGATGTTTAAATTTACCTATCGCTGATGCTGATGGTTCTAACGCTGTATTTTCTGTATATGGTGTACATGATTTAGCATCGGGTTGGAATACAACTGGAGGTGGTCTAGATGTAAGATTTTCTAGTGGAGGAGACTTCGCAATAGAAAAGATGTTATTTAGAGGCATGTACGAAGGTTCTGGTGCTGCTGAATCTGCAGAAGAATTACAATACTATGTTTTAAATCAATCTTTAGCAGATATGTCTAGAATGATTTTAGAGAACCCTATTTCGTTTCACTATTCTAGATTGACAGGTGAACTTAAAATTATGGGTGATACTCCAAAAGGAGACGTTATATTAGATGTATATGAAACGCTACCTGATTGTGCCCTTTATGAAGATGAAATTTTCTTTAGATATTGTTCAGCTAAAATTAAACAATCACTAGGTGCTAAATTAGGTATATTTAAGTTTGCTTTACCTGGTAATGTTGAGTTTGATTATGATGCAATAAAAGATATGGGTGATACAGAACTCGAAGGTATTATTGAAGAAATAAAAGGAGATGAAGGCGTCGACTGGATGTTCCACTCCTAAAAAGTAGAATACATATATAAATGGATTTTTACATAAAACATATTGGTGACCCCAAGTACAATACTCAAACGATCGTAAACAACGGTGAGATTGAGCAACTGTTAGCGCAAATAGAAACTTTATTGTTTACTAACAAGAGAGATGTATTGGGTGAACCCAACTTTGGTTGTAGTTTAGACAGATTAATATATGGTTTGAATCAAACAGAGTTTCAAATTAAGAACACAATACAAGAACAAATTCATAATTATTGCCCTCTTGCTAGAAAGTATAGAACTCAAGTTAAAGTAGAGTTTGAAAGAGGTGAGGTTAGAGATATTTGTTATATTGATATTACAGTTAACAATGAATATCAAATACAATTAAATGTAAGATAAATAACTAATGGCAGAATTAAAATTTTTAAATAAGCTTAGAGCAACTAGTGAACAAATCAAACAGGATTCTAGAACGTACATTAGTAGGGTTTACAAGCGTGCTAACACTTTGTTTACCGAAGCTTCTCCATTTGCACAGATAGTGAATGTTGTTTCTGAGATTGGAGAATTAATTATGTTCTACATCGAGGATGCTTTAGTAGAACAAAACATATACACTGCTCAAAGTCCAGAATCAATATATGGTTTATCTAGATTAACTGGTCACAATGCAACTAGAGGTTTTGCTGCTACTGGTGAAATACAATTTAGATGGAAAGCTGGTGCAGATTTAAGTAAAATTGCTGGAACAGGTCTTAATATAGATGGTAAGGCTAGATTAAAATGTGAACAAAACGGATTGTTTTATACATTACTAATACCTGCTACTAAATATAGATTAGAGAAAAGTAATAAAAACATGACGACTACTGCTATAATTCAAGGTGAATTTGAAACTCAAAGTTTTACAGGAACTGGAGAAAGCATGCAAGCTCTCAATGTTAAATCTACTAAAATTACTGACCACAACAAAGTTAGCGTATCTGTCAATGGACAAAAATGGACCCAACATGAATCAATTTATGATTTACTAAATCAAGAGACTGGTTACATTCTTAAAACTGGTGTTGCAGGTGGTTTAGATGTTTATTTTGGAACTGGTAGTTTTGGAGCAATTCCACCACTTGGCTCTGAGATTCAAGTAGAATATGTAAAACATGCAGGTTCTTTAGGTAACATGGATGACGGACAAGATATTATTTTTACATGGGATGCTGAAGGTACTGATTCAAATGGAGATGAATTTGATTTAAATGAACTATTAGATATTACTGTAACTTCATCACCTAAAATGGGAGCAGATAGAGAGAATCCTGAGTTTACAAAATTATTGGCACCATTAACGTCTAAGTCATTTGTTCTAGCAACACCTGATAATTATGAGTACTTCCTATCTAGATATGGTTTATTCTCTTATATAGATGCATATAACACAACATCAGACCAGTATTTAGATGATGACAATGTGATTTACATATTTGCAGTGCCAGATGTAAAGAGAAAACTCATTTCAAATCAAGACTACTTTTCAATTCCACAAAATGAGATGTTCTTCGATCAGAATGAATATGACAAGATGTCACAAGTGATTCAAGACAGTGGTCAACAAATGGTAACTACAGAAGTTATATTTGTAAAACCTCAAATTAGAAAATATAGTATGGACATTAACATAAGATATTTTGAAGGTTTTACAAAACAAGAAATTTTTAATGATGTTAGAGCAGCTGTAAGTAATTACATGCTAAACATTACAAGAAGAGATAAACTACCTAAATCTGATATTGTTTATATCCTAGAAGAGATTGAAGGTATTGATGCAGTGAATGTGAGATTTATTTCAGAAACAGAAGAGACAGCTAGAAGACTTGGTTACTATGAGTCTAAGACTGTATCTGTTGTACCACAAGAACCTGTGCTATTAGAAGATATTGGTAACGGCAAACAAAAATATATTTTC
>MDTG01178877.1_pt1 | contig 31808 bp, 29 predicted proteins | sample 811421 | NCBI WGS metagenome assembly MDTG01 (sample SAMN05326645, study PRJNA326480) | marine metagenome | isolation source: seawater | place: Pacific Ocean: South East | collected 2011
AATATTAGACCAATCATAATTATTTTAACTCAGTGGTGAACAAATAGGTCTTTTTTTATCTTTTTCTATGAAAGTTATTACTTCGTTTACCAATTCATTGCCTTTGTGTTCCCCATTGATTTTGTTTAAATTTTCATGAAAATTTTTAGATGCAAAAATTTCTTTATAGGCTTTGCTAAGACCTATAATTTTTTTGTTATCATATTTTTTTCTTCTAAGACCTATTAAATTTAATCCTTGAAGGTGATTTCTATTTCCTATTGATAAGCCAAATGGAATTACATCTTTTAATACTCCTGTCATTCCTCCAATCATTGCTAATCTACCTATTCTTGTAAATTGTTGAACTGCTGAATTGCCTCCAATAACTACAGAGTCCTCGATCGTTACATGTCCTCCTAATGGAACATTATTAGCGATAATTACGTTATTACCAATAATACAATCGTGAGCTACGTGTGACGAAATCATAAATAAACAGTTGTTACCAATTTTTGTTATTGAACCACCGCCCTCCGTACCTGGATTGATTGTTACGTGTTCACGGATTAAGTTATTCTCACCAATATTTAGACTATTTTTTTCACCCTTAAATTTTAAATCCTGTGGTTGGGTTCCAAGACTAGCAAATGGAAAAACTCTTGTCCCTTTTCCTATTATTGTATTACCCTCTACATGTACGTTGGAGATTAACTCTACGTTTTCATGCAGGATAACATTTGGACCAACATAACAAAAGGGGCCGATTTTAACATTATTTGAAATTTTAGCTTTAGAGTCTATAACACTGGATTTATGTATCATTATTTTCTATCTACTATCGTTGCCGACCATTCTGCATCTGCCATTTTTTTTTCATTTACCTTAGCAATACCTTTATACTTCCAAACTCTTCCGTGAGATCTAACTGCTTCTATTTCCAAATGTAATTCACAATCAGGAATAACTGGATTTCTGAATCTGGCTTTTTCTACACTCATTAAATAAACTAATTTATTTGCATATTCCTTAGGGTCAATTCCATGTGCAGTTAAAGCTGCTGCAGCTTGTCCAAATGCTTCAACAATTAAAACACCTGGCATTACAGGTTGTCCTGGAAAATGTCCCTGCACATAAAAACCATTTTTTTTGACATACATAATGGCTGTCGCAGATTTCAAAGGAACTATTTTAGTTAATTTATCTATTAGTAGCATTGGTTCTCTATGAGGTAACAAGCTTTGTATTTTTTTTTTATCTATTTCAGTTTCGTTCATTGCTTTTTCCAATTTTTTATAAATTCTTTAAATGAAACAGCTGGATAACCCATAACAATTTGGTTGTCTTCAATATCTTTTACAACGCCGCTACCACCACCTATTTTTACATTGTTGCCAATATTTAAATGACCCGAAATACCCGCCTGACCTCCTATTGAAACATTATTACCAATCGTTGAACTTCCTGCAAATCCGACTTGACCGGCAATCATACAATTTGAGCCAATTTTTACATTATGAGCTATATGAACTTGATTATCTAAATAAGTATTTTTACCTATTTCTGTATTATCAACAGATCCCCTGTCTATTGTACATCCAGAAGCAATTTCGACGTTATCATTAATTAAAACACAACCGATATGAGGAAATTTTATGTTTTTATCCTTCATTGGTATAAAGCCAAATCCTTTTAAACCTATTTTACAATCATCTTGTATCACAACATTATTACCTAAAACTGTATTTTTTAAAATTACATTTGAACCTAAAACACAATTGTGACCTAAAACAACATCATGTTCTAGAATTACGTTTGATCCAATAAAGCAGTTTTTACCTATTTTAACATTTTTACCAACTAAAACATTATTTCCAAATTTTACACTCTTAAACTGGTTTTTTTTTACAGATTTAAGTGATAAATCAGGATAATCGACATCTGCATTTGGATAAATTTTCTTAAGTATTTTTGCTAATTCAAATAAAACATTTTTTACAACAATTTTTTTTACATCATTTGATAAATATTTCTCTAATTTTTTGGTTGTTAAACAATAAGAGGCTTTTGTTTTATTGGCAAAAGACTTGTACTTAATTGAGTCAAAAAAAGTGAGATCATTTTTTGTTGACTTGGTGAGTGTCGAAATATTAGAAATTTTTTCATTTTTTCCAAAATTTAAATTTGGAAAAAATTTATTTATATAAATGTTTTCTTTTTTTTTGAAAAATATTATTTTTTGCATTAAACTTTTTAGTTTAATTTGATTGATTTAAGTTTTTTATTTAATATTTTTATAATTTCTTCTGTAAGATTTAAACTTTCGTCTGCTAATAAAATACTTTTTTTATCAACTATCATACGTATTTTATTTTCCTTCATATAATCAGACATAATAGGATTTAAATTTTTTAGAAGTTCTTTTTTTGCGGTTGCCCTTTGTTTTGCAACAGTATCCAATAATTTATTTCTTTCTTTTTGCAACGATGATACTTTTCCTCTCAAATCTGTAACTTTCTTTTTATATTCCTCAGCAGAAATAACTTTTTTTTGTTGTATAATTTTTTTCTCTTCTTCTTGTATTGATTTTTCCTTTTTCTTTAAATTTTTAATACCATCATTTAGCTTTTTTTTAAGGTAATCTTGAGCTTCTTTGCCAGCTTTGCTCTCATTTAAAATATACTTAAAGTCAACAAAATATGGGGCATCACTAAAAGATTGATTTACAGTGTAAGTTAGAAAAAAAATTGTTATTAAAAATCTTTTAAAATTTTGCATAGTTAAAAAGTTGTTCCCAATCTAAAATTGAAGCTCTCTGTCTTGTCTTCCGCTGCTTTTGAAATATTTGTTGAAAAAATAAATGTCATAGGACCAATTGGTGATAGCCAGTTTGCTGCGACTCCTGTTGATGATCTTATTTTACTTCCATCAGCTATATTTGAGTCATAATCAACACCCCACACATTACCAAAATCTAAAAATCCCGTAATATCAGTATTAGTTGCCTCTGGTAAAAAATTAGGAAAGTTTGCTTCAAAGTTTAATGCAGCTGCATAATTTCCACCTATGTGGTCTCCTCCGTCTTTAGGTCCAACTTTCCCATTTTCAAAACCTCTTAGTCGTCTAGTGCTTAAATTTTTCCTTTTACTTAGTCTTACATCATCGTCATTAATTCCATTAATTGCAGCGATATAAAGTTTTGCTGCACCAACTATATTTTCAGAAAAGGAATTATATTTACTTGCAGCAAAGGTATTTGCAATAAATGCTTTGTCAGCATAAAAAGGAATTGTTTGATTAAAACTAATTATTGAACCATCTGTAGGCCTAAAACTTCTATTCCTTTTATCAAAAGTGAAACCATAATTTCCAGCTATTTCACTAAAATTACCGCTTTGTTTTTTAAGTGAGTCGGAGGCGCTACTATCTGTTCTTAAGTCATCGTAAGATGCAGAGATACCTAATTTAGCAAAAACGTCTTTGTATTGTTCAAACGAAGTGCTTACACCAGCACTTGAAATAGTATTTTCATACCCTTGAGACGGTTTATCATTACTTTCACTGCTCACAAAATAACTAAGAGAGTTACCTAAAAAATCGTAGTTAGGATTTGTATAACTGACAGTGCCTCTAAGAGAGTCTGAGTCAGCTTCTAAATTAAGACCAATTTTTTTTCCTTCTCCTAACCAATTGTTCTCAGAAACAGTAAATGCAATAGAACCTCCGTCAGTACCTATCCCAGCCCCCGCCGTGATCTCTCCAGTAGGTTGTTCTTCCACTGTTATGTCAATTATCTTTAAATTGTTGGCTGAACCATTCTTAACATTTGATTGTACAGTTTTAAAAATATTTCTAGACTTTATATTAGATATAGATTTATCCAATCCTAATTTAGTGAAAGGATCTCCTTCATCGATTATAAGTTCACTTCTCACTACCGCCTCGTTTGTTACGTTGTTGCCTAGAATGTTAATTCTTTCCACTAGAATTTTTTCACCCTCGAAAATATTAAATTTTATATCAATAGAATTGCCCGCAACAGTTTCTTCCACATTATGTTCAACAAATTGCAAATTGTTTTTTAATATCAAATCATCAATTTCATCTAACAATTTTTTAATTTTAAATGGAGAGTAATTACTACCTATGACTTTTTGGTATTTTTTATTTAGTGGAAAAAATATATTCTTATCAAACACAGGATCAACATTAGTAGTAATCTTTTTAATATAATATTTTACACCAGCATCAATAGAATACGTTAATATTACATTTCCGTTTTCCTTGATTTCTGCAGAGTCAGATGTGATATTAACATCGTAATAACCTATTGATTTGTAATAATTATTAAGAAGTCTTTTATCTAATTCGATTAAATTCTGACTAAAATTAGTATTTTTAGAAATAAATTTATAGAATTTATCTTCTTCACTTGCAATTACATCACGCAATCTTCTCTCTCTCACTTTTTTGTCTCCAGTAAATCTTATCTTTTGTATTTTTGATCTATTGCCTTTTGAAACTTCAATTACTAAATCTAAATTATTACTATCAATTTTTCTTATTTTTGTTTCGACTTTGGTAAAATTATATCCTAATGATGAATAAAGTTGTTTTATTATATCTATATCCTTTGAAAGATTTGCCTCAATAAAAGAGTCCTTTTGTTTTAAGTTCATTAGTTTTTTTATTTCCGCCACATATTTTTTTGTTTCTTCTCCAATTATTATTAATTCATTTATAACGGGATATTCCTCTAAAACTACTTTAAGTGTAGACCCAACAACTTGGACATTAACATTTTTAAAAAAGTTTGTTGAATATAGGTTTTCTAAAATTTTATTTATTTCTCTCTCAGAATAATCTTTATTAGTTTTTATATTTCCATAAATAAGGATTGTTTGATCGCTAATCCTTTTATTTCCTGTTATTTCGACCTTATTAATATTCGCAGCGTTAATTGATGTTGAGAACATTAAAACTGTAAATATTGTAATTATGAATTTATACATTTTTTATTTTTTCTAAGGTTTTATCTCGTGACCATTGATCTATTTGTAAAATCTCTGTTATATTTTTAGGTTCTTTTATAGCATATTTCTTATAATTTCTATCATTAAGAACTTTTAAAAATAAGTTATAAAAAGACGTAAAACCTATTTTTTGCTTTAAAAACTGATCAACTAATATTTCATTAATTGCATTAATGATTATTGGGGAAGATTTATATTCATTAAATCTATTTCTAAGTTTAATGATTGGAAATCTTTTTTTTTCAACTTTAAAAAAATTCAATTTTTCAAAAATAAACGAACTTTTTTTCATGATTTTGAGTTTTGCAAATTCATCTTGATTAACGCTCTCTTCAAAAATAGCATTGGCCAATGGAATAAGCATTGTTGTTTCGTGGTAAATTAGTTTATTTAATCCATTTTTAAACTCTACGATCGCATGAACCAAAGACTCTGGATGAATCAAAATTTGAATTTTGTCTTCACTTATAGAAAATAATTTTTGTGCTTCCATAACTTCTAACATTTTATTCATTAATGTAGCTGAGTCTATTGAGATTTTCTTTCCCATTTTCCATTTTGGGTGTTTTATAGCCTGAGAAGGTTTAATCTTTTTTAATTTTGTCAGACTTAATTTTAAAAAAGGTCCTCCAGATGCAGTAATATAAATTTTTTTAACATCATTAATCTTATGGTTTTTCAATAATTGCATAATTGAGAAGTGTTCTGAGTCAATTGGAACAATTTTTGTTTTATATTTTGAGGCTGCTTTTTTAATTATTTCCCAGCCACAAATAATTGATTCTTTGTTTGCAATTAAAATTTTTTTACTTTTTCTAATGATTTCTATTGTTGGTTTAAGACCTGCTATACCTGGAACAGCTGAGATAGTTATATCAGATGTTTTAATTTTTTTTAAACTTTCTAAATTATTTGCTATTTTAGTTTTTTTATTTTTGAATTTTTTTTTTATTTTTAAAAATGTTTTAACATCATTTATTACAAAAACATTTGGATTAAATTTTTTAATCTGTTTGACAATTAAATTATAATTTTTGTTAGCAAGTAAAATATTCACCTCGAACAATTCTTTCCTTTTTTTTATGAGTTCTAATGAGTTTATTCCAATAGAGCCAGTTGAACCTAAAATAGAAATTTTCTTTTTCATTTAATAAACAATTAATAAAGTAAAAAAACCAACCGGTAATCCTAATAATATACCGTCCACGCGGTCCAAAACACCTCCATGCCCAGGTAAAAGATTTCCAGTATCTTTTGTTAAAGATTTTCTTTTTAGAAAAGAAACTAGTAGATCACCTGTTTGACAGCTTAAGGAAGTTAAAAAACCAACTAATATAATTACGTAATTAAAACTTATAATTAAATAGTTCATTAGCAAACTTAAGAAGAAAACTGAAAAAAAAATTGACCCAATTGCTCCAGAAATTGTTTTATTTGGACTTATTTTTGTAAGCTTAGGTCCTTTAAATAATTTTCCAAATGTAAAGCCACCAATATCTGAAGCTATACAAGTTATCAAAATTACAAACATAAGTACTTTAAAATGGAAAAGAAATGAGAGAATTAATATGAAAGAACAAAATGAGGAAATATAAATTGTTATAAACAAATTAAAAAAAAATTTTTTATATATTTTATTAGTAAAAATTATTTTATTTAAATTATAAAATTCTAATAAAGAAATTACGCCAAGAACTATCAAAAAATATCCAAGAATAATGTTATTTAAAAACATCAAAAATAGAATAAGAAATAATATTGCAGAGGTATATACTCGTAATTTGAAGTTTGATGTCATTTTAAATTGATCCAAAATTTCTTTTCGTTTTTCTAAATTCTTTAATAATTTTTTTTAAATCTAAACTGCTGAAATCAGGCCATAATTTATTCAAAAAATAAATTTCTGTATAAGCTAGTTGCCAAAGCATAAAATTACTAAGCCTTTTATGCCCTCCAGTTCTTATCAAAATATCAGGGTCAGGCAATTTTTTAGTATAAAGACTGTTTTTTAAATTATTAATGCTCAATTTTTTTTTAACTTTATTTGCTGCATAAATTATTTCATCCTTTGATCCATAATTGATTGCAAGATTGACGATAATTTTTTTATTCCCTTGAGTTTTCTTAATCGTATTTTTTAACACGGATGAAATTTTTTGAGGTAGAGTATGTATTTTACCAATTATATTAATTTTGATACCATTAGACATAACGTTATTCAATTCTTCTTTAAAATATCCTATAATTAATTTGAATAAAAAATTTATTTCTGTCTTTGGTCTTTTCCAATTTTCTGTTGAAAATACGTAGAAAGTTACTATTGGAATTTTAAATTTTATTGAACACTCAACAATTTTTTTTACAGTTTTAACTCCATTTAGATGTCCGAAGTTTCTAGTTTTTCCTCTTTTTTGACCCCACCTTCCATTACCATCCATAATAAAGGCAACGTGGTTGATCTTGTTCATATTTGTAAAATCTCTTTTTCTTTTTCAGATAATATTTTATCAATATTTTCTATGTGTGTGTCAGTTACTTTCTGAATTTTTTTTTCAAAATTTGCGTTTTCATCTTCACTTATTTTTTTTTCCTTAAGTTTTTTTTTCAACTCTTCATTTGCTTCTCTTCTTATGTTTCGAATAGAAATTTTACCTTTTTCTCCCATATTTTTTAAAATTTTAATTAATTCTTTTCTTCTTTCTTCTGTTAAATCTGGAATTCTAAGTCTTACTATTTGACCGTCAATTTGTGGGTTAATACCCAATTCTGACTTTTGAATTGCTGAGTCAATCATGCTAACGTTTGATTTGTCCCAAACTTGTATTGAAATTAACCTTGGCTCTGGAACGCTAATTGTTGCTAACTGTTCAATTGGCATTTTTTGACCGTAAACGTCGATTTTTATTATGCTTAACATATCTGGATTTGCTCTACCGGTCCTAAGAGTTGAGAGATCTCTTTTCAATGATTGAATGCTTTTATCCATTTTTGATGAGTAATCACTCTCGTTAAATTCTGAGCTCATTATTAAATCCCTTCACCAACTTTATATCTTATAAAATCTACTACTTTTACATCTTTATCAACTTTATTATCTTTTAATATATCAGATACTTTTTTTTTTGGATCCATAATCCATGCTTGATTTAACAGTGAATTATCATTAAGGAATTTGCTAATTTTTCCTTTAGATATTTTATCAGCCATTTCAGCAGGTTTTCCGGAGTTGATTATTTCAGCTTTTATAATTTCAAGTTCTTTGTCTACTAGCTCTTTTTTTATGTCAGTCTTATCAACAGCTAAAGGATTAGATGCTGCTATATGCATGGAAATTTTATTACCTATATCCTCGTTTTTTCCTTTTACAATTCCATCTAATTTAACGATTGCAATAATTTTTCCAATATTTTTTTCTAAAGCTGAATGTACATAAAAAAAATTTTGTCCGCTGTTGTTGTCAAAAAATACTGATCTTCTTATTGTAATTTTCTCACCAATTTTAGCTATTAAATTCACCAAACTATCTTTAACTAGTATGTTGTCTTTCATTTTTTCATTATTGAGTTCTGCTAAATTACCTTTAACGTTAAAATTTAAATCTGATAATTCTTTACAAAAATTTATAAAATCTTTGTTCTTTGCTACAAAATCTGTTTCACTATTAATCTCAATTAAAGAAATTTTACCATCAACCTCTTTAGCCAAAGCTAGTCCCTCTGAGGCTGTTCTGCTCATTTTTTTTGAAGCTTTAGCTATTCCTTTTTTTCTTAAAAATTCAATGGATTTTTCAATATCTCCGTTAGACTCGTCTAGAGCTATTTTACAATCTTTAAAGCCAACTCCTGTTAACTCTCTAAGTTTTTTAATATTTTCTAACAATTCTTTGTTTGACATCTAATTAATTAGAATTACTTTTTTTTCTTGTCTGATTTTGTATCTGAAATTATTTCTTTTGAAGTTTCAGAAGATTTTATAAATTTTTTTGCATCATTGATTGTGCTTTTCAGTAATTCACAATAAAGGTTTATAGATCTTCTCGCATCATCATTTCCGGGTATTGGGAATTCAATCCCTGTTGGATCAGAATTAGTATCTAAAACTGCAATAATTGGAATATTAAGTTTCTTTGCTTCTGCAACAGCCAGGGACTCTATATTTGTATCAATTATAAAAATTAACTCTGGAGGTTTTTTCATTTCAGAAATACCGCCTAATGATCTTTGTAATTTCTCTTTTTCTTTACCAAATTTAAGTATTTCTTTTTTTGTAAATCCAATATTTTCCTTTGATAATTGTTCTTCCAGTTTTTTTAATCTTTTAATTGAATTTTGTATTGTGTTCCAATTCGTTAACATTCCTCCAAGCCACCTATAATTTACAAAAAATTGATCAGTCTCTTTGGCTAAATCACTAACTTGTTCTGAAGCTTGTTTTTTTGTAGATACTATGAGTAATTTGCCTCCGGATGCGATAGTTTTGTGTACTTGAACTAAAGCATTTTTTAGAAAATCAACGGTCTGGGTTAAGTCTATAATGTGAATAGAATTTTTTTCACCAAAAATGTAGGGCTTCATCTTTGGATTCCATCTTAAAGTTTTGTGGCCAAGATGTACGCCAGCTTCAAGCAATTGTTTTATGTCAAATTTTGGTACGTTCATTTTATTTTCCGGTTAATCCACCACAGCTACTCCAAATTACTGGACCGGGGGGCTATGCCCTAAAAACTGTGTGCGAAATTACATATTGATATATACAACCAATCTAAAAAATCAACCTATTAGACTGTTATTTTTTTTACATATTGCTTGCTTTTTATTAATTTAAGCATATTGAAGTCAAATTTTCTCGGATTTTGTAAATTGTAATAGATTTTTTTGGATTTTGCGTTAACGACTAAATTTACCTCCGTATTTCCCTCAAAACTTAAAATTTCTTTTATTTCTTTAAGATCAAATTTTTCTTCTAATTCAATTGTTATTTTCGAGTACGGTTTGTTTATTATATCATCTAAACTTAATATCTTTTTAATATTTATCCTTCTAATAATATTTTCACTTGATGCTCTATCTTTTTGAAGCGTTAAAACAAATGACTCTGACTCTTTTATTTTATCCCTATTATTTACAAGATTTTCAGCAAACAAGAATAATTCAAATTCTCCTCTATTATCACTAAATTTAACAATTGCAAAAGGCGTACCCTTAGCACTTTTTTTTTCTTGTATTGACATAATCGTTCCAGCCACTAAAGCCTCATTATAATCTCCATCTTCAAATACATTAAACGGAATTATGTTCAATTGTTCGAAGACATCCCTGTATTCGTTTAATGGGTGGTCAGAAATATAAAAACCCAATGATTTAAATTCCTCAGATAAAAGTTCTTTTTTTGTCCAACTTTTCGATGGAAGAAAATCAAAAATTTCGTGGTTTTCTAGATTATCGTTAAATAAACTTGTTTGATTATTTAACTTATCTTCATTGATCTTCTTAATTTGCAAAATAATTTTTGGTATCGAGTTAAAAATTTTACTTCTGTCTTTATCAAATTCATCTAATGCCCCAGATTTTACAAGTCCCTCCAGCTGTAATTTATTTACATCCTTAGGGTCTACTCTGCTAATAAAATTAAACAAGGAGCTAAATTTACCATTTTTTTCACGTTCCTTAACAATATTTGAAACAGCTTCATAACCAACATTCTTTATAGCTGCTAAGCCATAGTAAATTTTATTTTTTTCTGCTTTGAACTCAGTGAAACATAAGTTAATTGAAGGTCTTACAATATTAATTTTTAATCTTTTTAACTCTTCAGTAAATTCTCTTAATTTAGAAGAATTCGTCAATTCTGTGGACATAGTAGCCGCAATAAAATCTTCTTTATAATAAGTTTTAAGATAGGCTGTTTGATACGCTATTAGCGCATAAGCAGCAGCATGACTCTTATTAAAACCATACTGTGCGAAAGGTTCAATTTTTGTAAAAACAAAATCGGCAACATCTTTTTTTATACCATTTTTAATTGCACCATTAATGAATCTCTCTTTTTGTTTGTCTAACTCAGCTTTTTTCTTTTTTCCCATCGCTCTTCTTAAAATATCTGCCTCGCCAGCAGTAAACCCGGCTAGTGTTTGAGCTATTTGCATAACTTGTTCTTGATAAATTATAATTCCATAGGTTGGCTTTAGTATTTTTTCTAAAGTTGGATGGATATAGTCGGGTATTTTATTTCTGTTTTTACAATCGTTATAAATTGGTATGTTGCTCATCGGGCCTGGTCTATACAAAGCTACTAATGCAATTATATCATCAAATTTGTTTGGCCTCATTTGTTTTATGGCCTCCCTCATACCAGTGCTTTCAAGTTGAAATAATCCCGTTGTTTCACCTTTAGATAATAAATTATAAACTTTTTCGTCTTCTAGATTGATTTTTGTAATATCTAAATTGATCTTTTTTGATTTTAGTCTCTTTAATGTCTTGTTTATAACTGTCAAAGTTTTGAGGCCAAGAAGATCAAACTTAACAAGGCCAGCGTTTTCGGAGGAATACATATCATATTGTGTTGAAGGCAAAATTAAATTCGAACTTTGATCAACATAAAGTGGAAACTGTTCGGATAATTTGTTTCCTGCTATAACCACTCCGGCGGCGTGTGTAGCCATATTTCTATTAAGGCCTTCCAATTTTAAAGATAAATCAATAAGTTTTTTTACTTTAACATTTTTTTTGATTTCCTCTTTAAACCTTGGTTCCCTATCAATTGACTCCTGAAGTGTTAATGGTCTTGATGGATCAAATGGAATCATTTTACAAATTCGATCTACATGTCCATAAGATAACCCTAAAACTCTACCTACGTCTCTGAGTGCCATTCTAGCTTTTAGTTTTCCAAATGTAATTATGTGAGCTACACCATCCTTGTATTTAGTTTTTAAATATTCAAAAACTCTATCTCTTTGTTCTTCACAGAAATCTATATCAAAATCTGGCATTGAAATTCTATCTGGATTTAAAAAACGTTCAAAAATTAAATCAAATTCAATTGGATCTAAATCGGTAATATCTAGACAATAAGCAACTAAAGATCCTGCGCCTGACCCTCTACCTGGCCCTACCGGAATAGAATTTTTTTTTGCCCACTTTATATAATCTGAAACAATTAAAAAATAACTTGAATAATCCATTGAATTAATAATATCTAATTCATGAGATAATCTATCTTCATAAACTTTTACTATTTCTTCACGTGATTTAGTTTTATCTTTTTTTAGAATGAAGTTATCTAATCTTTTTATTAAACCTTCTTTTGCTTGAGTCATCAACTCAGATTGAGCTGGAATATTTCTTTTATTAGCAATTGACGGTAAAATAGGTTTTGACTTTTTTGGTTTAAAATTAAATCTCTGAGGAAAATTATAATTATTTTCTAAAGCTTCAGGAATGTCTAAGTAGAGTTTGGATATTTCATCATCTTTTTTTAAATAGTGTTGATTGCTGTATCTAAATCTATTTTGATCGTCTATAAATTTTTTTTCTCCAATACAAATTAAAGCATCGTGGGCTTCTGCCATATTTGAATTTAAGTAATAAACTTCTTGTGATGCAATTAAGGGTAAATCAAATAAATTTGATATTTTAAATAAATAATTTTCATAATTTCTCTCTTGATTTTCAGCATGACGCGAAATTTCAAGATAAAGTCTATCTTTAAATACTGAAGCTAATTTTTCAATAATTTTTTCAAATAATTTTGACTTATTTGCATAAAATAATTTTCCAAAAAAATTATTATAATTCCCAGTTAACATTATAAGATCTTTATTATTTGAAATTAGTTCATCTACTTCACAATAAGGTTCATTTGCAAAGTTGCTTTTCAAATAACTAGATGATGATAATTTTACTAAGTTTTTATAACCTTCCTCTGAAGTTGCATACAAAGTAATTTTTCCTATTTGATTATCGCTAAATAAGTTTATTTGAGTGCCAATAATTGGTTGTGTTCCAACTTTGCTAATCTTCTCTGCAAATTCTAAAGCTCCACATAAGTTATAACTGTCTGCTATTCCTATAGATTTAATTTTATTTTGTTTACAATAGTCTGCTAATTCATCAATTTTAATTGCTCCCTCACAAATAGAGTATTGTGTGTGTATTTTAATATTGTTAAATTGTTTATTTTGAGAGAGCATTATCTCTTTTAATATTACCTCTCGTAATACTCAACTTGTAATCTGCTTTATTAGCAAGTTCTCTATTGTGAGTTGCAAAGATAACGGCTTTGTTTAATTTTTTTAACTTTAAAAAATAAGAAAAAATTTCCTGAGAGGTTTTGTAATCTAAATTACCTGTTGGCTCGTCTGCTAATATAATATCTGTTTGCGCGATCAGCGCTCTAGCTATTGCAACTCTTTGTTGTTCACCACCTGATAATTCATTGGGAAAATGATTTTCTCTGTTGATTATTTTAACTTCTTTTAAATATTTAAGGGCATTTTTTTTAGATTGTTTTATTTCGTGACCATGAATTATAAGAGGCATCATTACGTTTTCGAGTGCTGTAAAATCAGTAAGTAAATTATTATCTTGAAAAATTATTGATATTCTTTTTCGTCTTATAAAATCTTTTTCACCCTCTTTAAGATGTTTAATATCTTTGTTATTTAATAATATTTTTCCTTTAGTAGGATTATCTAATAGAGCTAATAAGTGTAAAAGTGAGGACTTTCCAGATCCAGATGGTCCAACTAATGCAATTAAATCACCTCTTTTAATTTTAATATTTACATTATCAAAAAGATTTATTTTGCCATTTTTATGATCGAATGTTTTTTTCAAATTAATTGTTTCTAGTAAAATTTTACTCATATTTTAATGCTCTAAAAGTTGTCATTTTGGAAATCCTCATTGCTGGAATGTAAGAGGCCATCGCTGATATAATTATTGAAAACAAAAAAATCATCATTGTAGAATATAAATTTATTTCGCTTGGAAGTTTTTCTAAAAAATAAATCTCAGAGGGGAAAATTTCAAAATTGAAAAATTCTAAGATAAAAATTTGTACTTTATCTATATTTAAAGCAAAAATTATTCCTAACAAAATACCTGTTATGGTAGCAGTAAATCCAATTGTAAAACCTGTCAAAAAAAAAGATTTTTTTATAGACTTATTGCTCAATCCTAGAGTTTTCAAGATCGCTATTTCTTTTGTTTTGTTTTTTATCAGAATTGTTAGTCCTGATATTATATTAAATGCAGCCACTATTAAAATTAAAGTTAAAATTATAAACATAACGTTTCGTTCAACTTTTAAGGCACTAAAAAAAGATTTGTTTAAATCAGACCATGTGTATACAAAGTAGTCTTGACTCATGCTTTGTATCTCTTTTTTGAAATTGTTAGCGTTCATAGGATCATTTAGATAAATTTCGATATTTAATTCTTTTTTATTTTTATTAAAAATTGATAAAATATCAGAGACATTTAAAAAAACAAAATTTTGATCAAATTCAAAAAAACCTGTATTGAAAATTCCAGCTATTAAAAAAGTTTCTTGTTTTGGTAAACTTCCAAAAGGAGTAGACATAAATGCAGATGACATTAAATTAATTTGATCGCCTATTTTTAAACCTAAATTAAAAGCCAGTTCATTACCGATAAAGACAGTGCCTTTTTTAAAATTATTCAAACTACCATCCAAAATACTTTTAGTAAGAAAATCTTTATTAATTTTATCTTGAAGGTCGATGCCTTTAATTATGATGCCTTTAGCATTATTGTTATTTATTACTATCCCCTCGCCCAGGAAAGTTTTTGCAATTTTTATATCCCCCCTTTTTTTTCTTAAATTGTTTAAAAACTTTTCGTCTAATTTTTGTCCATTTGATTGGATTACAACATGAGGGTTTAAGCCCAAGATTTTTTTTGTTAAGTCGGTTTTAAATCCATTCATAACCGACATAACAATTACTAATATTGCAACTCCGAGCATAATTCCTAAAAAAGAAAAAATAGATATAATTTTTAAAAACCCTTCTTTTTTCTTTGGTCTAAGGTTTCGTAATGAGATTATTCTTTCAGCTTTTGTAAACAATTTTTTAACTTTTGAGTTGAGACTTAATATCTTCTAAGCTAATAATTTTGCTTTCAGAATTCAATTCCTTAAACTCAAAATTTGCACCTTGAGATTTAGAACCAATAATAATTTGGTACGGAACACCTATTAAATCATGTTTTTTAAATTTGTTAGCCATATTCTCATCAACATCATCTAACAATACGTCAATATTTTGTTTTTTTAATTCTTTATAAATTTTTTCTGCTTTTTGCAGGTTTTCTTTATTGTTTTTACTTATGCTCGGTATAATTACCACATCGAAAGGAGAAATAGCTGATGGCCATTTCATTACATCATTAACATAATTAGCTTCTATTGTAGCTCCAACTAATCTCGAAACACCTATTCCATATGAGCCCATTTTTACTGTTACTTTTTTTCCACTTTTATCATCTATAAGACAATTCATCGGTTTAGAATATTTGTCGCTAAAATAAAAAATGTGACCAACTTCTATGCCTTTTGTTTTCATTTGATTTTCTTTTTTTACTTTTTTATTAAATTCATCTTTATTAAATTTTTCGTCAGTTACTGCATAAATTTTTGTAAAATCTTCTCTAATTTTTTGAAGGGATGTGTCATCTTTTGAGTATTTATTTAAGTTTATATTGAAAATGTCTTTATCAGCATAAATTTGGCTTTCTCCAGTTTCTGCTAATATTACAAATTCATGTGAAAGATCTCCGCCTATTGGACCTGTATCCGCTGACATCGGTATCGCCTTCAGCCCCAATCTATTAAATGTTTTTAAGTATGAATAAAACATTTTATTGTAAGATTTTTTTGCTTCTGCGTCAGATAAATCAAAAGAATAAGCATCCTTCATGTAAAATTCTTTGCACCTCATAACTCCAAATCTTGGCCTTATTTCATCTCTAAATTTCCATTGTATGTGATAAAGTAATTGAGGTAATGCCTTGTATGATTTGACGCTTGATCTAAAAATATCTGTAATTAACTCTTCGTTTGTAGGTCCATATAACATTTCTCTACCCTGACGATCTTTAATCCTCAACATTTCTTCCCCATAATCCTCATATCTGCCGCTTTCTTTCCATATTTCAGATGATTGAATTGTAGGCATTAACATCTCTTGAGCTCCGATAGCGTTTTGTTCCTCTCTAACAATTTGTTCGATCTTTTTCATTACTTTAAATCCTAAAGGCAGCCATGAATATATTCCTGCTGAAGATTGTTTAATCATACCGGTTCTTAACATTAATTGATGAGATTTAATTTTAGCTTCTGTGGGAAGATCTTTTGTAATTGGTATAAATAATTCTGAAAGATACATTAGCGCAAAAGTTCTCTTAAATTTAATAAATCAATTTTAACAAGATAATATATCACTACAAAAATTATAGAAGTAATTATAGTAGTAATTAAGAACTTTTTTGCTATTTTTGGATTTTTGGGTGCTCCTGGATCTATTCCTTCAATTTTCTCTTTGAAAGTCTCTTTTTTCGATTGAATTCCCACAGGCAAAATTGAAAAAAAAATTATCCACCATATCATCACGTATACTATTATTGACCCAGTAATACCCATTAAAGCCTTGCAATATTAATATTAGTAAATGGTTTTTTTCCTGTTTTCTCTCTTACAATTTTTCTACAGTTTTGTTTTATTGTTTCAATCAAATTTTGTTGTTGTTTTTTATTGTCCATAGAAAAAGTTCGACAAATGTTTAAAATTTCATCTTCAATATCAAAAATAAAAGTATCTTCTTCATGATTTTCTGGTATTCCTTTATATGAAATTATTGGTTTTTTTATAGAACCATTGTTTGAAATTATTAATGTTATTTCTAAGTATCCATTAATTGAAATATTTTTTCTATCTTTTATTGATTTAGAGTCAGTGTTAACGTTTATATTTCCGTCTAAATAAACTTTACCTGAGGGTGCTTTGTCAATAATTTTCGGGGTAGTGCTTGGCAATATCTTAATAATGTCTCCATTTTCTATTAGCAAAGTATTTGGAACCTGCATTTCTTTAGCAAATGTAACATGTTCAGCCATATGCCGGTGCTCACCATGTACCGGAATAACGCACTTAGGTTTTACCCATTTATACATATCTTTTAAATCATCTCTATTAGGATGGCCAGAAACATGAACAAAAGCATTTTCTTCACTTATAATTTCCATTTTATTTTTTACTATTAAGTTTTGTAAGTAATATAGCTTTTTTTCATTCCCGGGAATTATTTTTGATGAAAAAATAACACAATCTCCCGACTCTAAATGAACATCTGGATGCACACCATTAATAATTCTGTTCATAGCTCCCATTGGTTCACCTTGGCTACCAGTTGCTAAAAATAAAATTTTATTTTTTGCTACCTTTTTAGCATCTTTTGGTTCGATAGGATCTATAAGACCTTTTAGATAACCGCATTTTTTAGCGGCATTATAAATTCTTTGCATTGACCTTCCAACTAAACAAATGTTTCTACCTGTTTTTTTTGCACAATAGAAAATTGACTCCATTCTTGCTACATTAGAAGCAAACGATGTTACAATAATTCTATTTGTTTTTAGCTCCATTATCCTTAGCAAACTATCACGTACTTCTGACTCTGATCCTGCTCTACCTGGGCTAAAAATATTAGTTGAATCACAAATCATTGCAGAAACTCCACTATCTCCAATTGATTTTAATTTTTTTTCATCAATTTGACTTCCAATGAGTGGATTGGGGTCTATTTTCCAGTCACCAGTATGAAGCACTGTTCCAATTGGTGTTCTAATACTTAATCCATTTGGCTCAAGTATAGAATGAGTTAAAGTTATAAAATCTATTTCAAATTCACCAAGTTTTATTTTCCCATTAAGTGGAACCACTTCTAAATATGATGAGACATTAATTTTTTTTTCTTTAAATTTTTCTAATATTAAAGCAGCTGTAAATGGTGTTGCATATATTTTACATTTTAAATTAGGCCAAATGTGCACAACAGCTCCAATATGGTCCTCATGAGCATGAGTTAAAACTATACCAAGCAGGTCCTCTTTTTTATCAATTATAAACCCAGCGTCTGGCATTATTAAATCAATTCCTGGAACTGAGTCATCAGCAAATGAGACTCCCATATCTACTATTATCCATTTTTGATTTTCTTTTGCTCCATAGGCGTATAAATTCATATTTCCGCCAATTTCACCTGATCCTCCCAGGGGACAAAAAATTAATTCTTCTTTGCTCATAATAAATCTTTATAAACTTTAGAAATACCTTTGATGGTTATATTTTGATCAACGGTAGTATTTCCCTTAATTATTTTTTTAAAAAAACTTGCATAACCACCAGTAAGTATTATTTTATATTTCTTTGTCCATTTCGATGTAATTTTTTTTATAATATTATTTATCAGACCTTCATACCCCCATAAAAAACCTGCATTAAGTGCCTCTTTTGTATTTTTTCCGTATTTCTTTTGACTATCCTTTAAACTGAAAAAAGGCAAGAGAGCAGTTGATTTAGTTAAATTAGTCATAGAAAGTTTTACTCCTGGGGCTATCACTCCACCTTCATAAACTTTATTTTTTACAATATCAAAAGTAGTAGCTGTTCCAAAATCAACAATTAAACAATTATTAAATTTTTTTCCTCCAATTGCATTAACTATTCTGTCAGATCCAACTTGTTTTATATTTTTTATATTAAATTTAATTACTTTTTTTAAATTTAAACTTTTTATTTCTACAACTTTATATTTTGTTCCATTAAAGTTTTTTTTAATTTTATTAAAAGCTTGAGGAACTACGCTTGAAAACAAAATAATATTATTTGTTTTTTTTCTTATAAAATTTTTAATTATCTTTTTTGTGTAATTTTTATAAATTTTTTTTGTATCAAACAATGAGGATTTTATTATTGAAAAACTGTTATTCAATAAACAAATTCTGGTAGTTGTATTGCCTATATCACCTACAATATAATTCATTTAATTATCCATATTTCTTTTTAAGTTGCACAAAATTAAATTTTTTTGTTTCTTTAAGAAATTTTTCGTATTTTTTTTTAATAAGCTCGATAATTTTTTTATTATCAATTTTTTTATTTACTATATTTTTTAAACAAGCAGATGAAAAGCTTTTGTTTTGAGGTGCTATATTAGTATTTATGCCTATTCCAACAATTAAATAATTAAGCTGGTTAAAACTAATTACTTCTTGTAAAATTCCACAAATCTTTTTTCCTTTATAAAGTAAGTCATTAGGCCATTTAATATTAATTTTTTTACGTATATTTTTTGAAATTATCTCTCTTAAAATATAAGCATTTAAAATTGCAAATTGTTCAAAATTTATTTTTTTTTGATCTAATTTAAAAAAGATTGATACAAACAAGTTGCCTTTTTGAGATATCCATTTTTTTCCCATCGTCCCTCTACCACAGGTCTGTTTTTCTGAAATAATTAATGTAGGTTCCATAAAATTTTTTTTTATTAATTTTATTGCAGTATCATTTGTGCTTTTAACTTTTTTAAATTTTTTAAGACTTATTTTCATTAATTAATGAATAATGAATTTACTACAATATTTAAAATTGATGGATATAAAAAGAAAGTTATTAAAATACCACAACTTAAAAATATAGATACTTGTGCAATCTTATTTTTAGCAGGTTCATAGCTTATAAAATTATCATCGAAATAAATTGTCTTGATAATTTTAAGATAATAGAATGCAGACATAACTGTTGTGAGTAATCCTATAATTGCTAAGGCATACATTTTTTGTTCTAAAACTGCTACAAAAACATAAAACTTTGCAAAGAAACCTCCTAATGGTGGAACGCCGGCAAGTGAGAAAAGTATAATTAAAAATGAGATAGCTAAAAGGGGGTGTTTTTTTGAAATACCAGATAAATCTGATATGTTCTCCTTATACTGCCCATCTTTTTTAAGCATGTAAAGACAAGAAAATGCGCCTATGTTCATGATAACATAAATTGAAATATAGATTATTGAACTTTCATATCCAGATATCACACCTGTTGCAACTCCGGCCAAAGCATAACCAATGTGTCCAATAGAACTGTAAGCCAAAAGTCTCTTAATATTTTTTTGAACCATAGCGGCAACAGCTCCTAAAATCATTGACGCTATTGAAATAAAAATTATGATTGTTTGCCACTCAAGCATAATATTTGCAAATGGGACAAACATAAATTTTATTAATAATGCTAGCCCAGCGACTTTTGGAACTACAGCAAAATAGCTAGTTATAGATGTTGGTGCGCCTTCATAAACATCTGGCGTCCACATATGAAAAGGAACTGCAGACACTTTAAATGCTAATCCAACTAAAATAAACACCATAGCAAATACTGCACCAGTGTTATCTTTATTTAATTGATTTGCAATTAAATCAAAGTTTGTAGATCCAGTAAATCCATACAGAAGAGAACAGCCATATAATAACAAACCAGAGGATAATGCGCTTAAAACAAAATATTTTATTCCTGACTCTGTAGATCGAAGATTGTCTCTATCAATAGAAGCTAGAATATATAGTGATAGAGATTGAAGCTCTAAACCTAAATAAAAAAGTATCAAATCGTTGGCACTAACCATAAAAAACATACCTAAAATTGAAAGAAGAATAATTATTGGATACTCAAATTTATCTAATTTATTATCAACTATAAAATTTTTTGAAGAGTTAAGGACAAATAATGAAGCAACGAGAATTAAGATTTTAAAATAATTTGAAAAAGCATCTCTTACAAAACTATCTAGAAATATTTTTTCTTCAAAATTAGGCCTACTTAAAATTATTCCTATGGTCAAAATTATAATCAGTGAAGAAAGATTAAATATTAAATTAAAACTTTTTTTTACAAAAACTCCAACCATTAAAATCGTAAAAATCGATAGTGTTAAAAAAATTTCTGGAAATATTATTTTGAGATTAAAGACCATTTTATTTACCGTTTAATTCTAATTCATAATTATAAATTAATGTATTCACTGAAACATCAAATGTTTCCATTAAAGGAACGGGGTAAAATCCAAAAAAGATTATAAAGAAAGCAAGCGTAATAAGTATTATCGTTTCGGATTTATTAATATCCTTTAAATTTTTTATTTCAGAATTTTTTGTTACACCAAAAATAATTCTTTTAGTTAGCCATAACATATAAGCTGCTCCTAGAACTACTCCAAAGGTGGCTAACATTGCTGCTAGGTAACTCTTTTGAAAAGTGCCAGTCAAAATTAAAAATTCTCCTAAAAATCCAGAAGTTCCAGGTAATCCTAGTGCAGCTAACGCAAAAATCAAAAATAGAAATGAATATTTTGGTAAATAATTTACTAGCCCACCGTAAGTATTTATCATTCTTGAATGTAATCTATCATAAAGAACTCCAACGCATAAAAAGAGTGCAGCTGAAATGAGACCGTGACTAATCATTTGATAAATGCTTCCTTCAATACCTTGTTTGGTAAATGTAAAAATTCCTAAAGTTACATATCCCATATGAGCAACGGAAGAATATGCAATTAACTTTTTCATATCATCCTGCATTAGGGCAACTAAAGAAGTGTATATTATTGCTATTATGCTTAAAGTATAAATTAACGGCGTAAAAAATTCTGAAGCTATAGGGAACATTGGGATCGAAAACCTTAAAAATCCATAGCCAGCCATTTTTAGTAAAATTGCAGCAAGGATCACCGAACCAGCTGTTGGCGCCTCCACGTGAGCATCGGGAAGCCATGTGTGTACTGGCCACATTGGCATTTTGACTGCAAAAGAACTCAAAAATGCTAACCAAAGAATATTTTGATATTCTCTAGGAATTTTGATCTTATAAATTTCAGTAATATCAGTAGTGCCGGTTAGCCAATAAATAAATATTATTGCTACTAACATTAAAACAGATCCTAATAAAGTAAATAAGAAAAACTTAAAGGCAGAATAAACTCTTCTTTGTCCACCCCACACGCCAATTATTAAAAACATAGGAATCAAACCGGCTTCAAAAAACAAGTAAAAAATTACTAAGTCTAGTGAACAAAAGACACCTATCATAAAAGTTTCTAAAATTAAAATAGCTATTAAGAATTCTTTAACTCTCGTTTTCACACTATTCACACAAGAAACGATACAAATAGGTGTAATGAAAGTGGTTAAAACGATAAATAAGATCGAAATTCCATCGATACCTAATTTAAATTTTATAAAATTGCTTATCCATTTTTGTTCCTCTACAAATTGAAATTCTGACGTGCTTGAATCTAGAGAATACCACAAAAAAAGTGACAATAAAAAAGTAGCAATACTGCTAAATAAAGAAATATAAATAGAGCTATAATTATTTGATTTATCTTTTGTTAAAAAAATAAAAAATGAACTTAGTAGAGGTAAAAATATCAGAGTTGATAAAATTGGAAAATTCATATTATTTCAAAATTAAATAAGTTAAAAGTATAGAAAGTCCTAAAAGCATTACAAAAGCATAATCATATATAAAACCTGTTTGCAGCCGACCGGCTTTATTAGAGATAATCTTTATTAATTTTGAAATACCATCTGGGCCAAATCTGTCTATTGTTCCTACATCTCCTCTTTTCCAGAAGAAAGAACCAATTTTTTTTGCGGGAATTACAAATAATTTTTCGTATAGTTCGTCAATATACCATTTATTTAAAAGAAAATTATATAATGGTAAATTAGTATTTTTAAAATCTTCTAAAACTTTTGGATTTGATACGTAAAAATAAAATGAAATAGGAATAGATATTAATACTAAAATAGGTGTTAAAATTAAGAACCACAAAGGAATTGAGTCATGTTTAATTTCATCTAAGAAAAATATTGATGTTTGCCAAAATTCAATACTGTTATTTCCAATAAAAATATCTTTAAAAAAATATCCTGAAAATACTGCGCCAATGCCTAAAAAAAATAAAGGAATCAACATAACTATTGGTGATTCGTGTGTATCTTTTATAGGAATTTTTTTATTTTTATAACTGCCATGAAATGTTTTTAAAAATAATCTCCAAGAATAAATTGAAGTTAAAAATGCTGTTAGAATACCCACCACAGCCGCGTAATTACCTAACGGAGAATTTTTTAAATATGCAAATTCGATAATTGCATCTTTTGAATAAAAACCTGATAAAAGCGGAAATCCTGTTAATGCCAAAGTGCCTATTAGCATAAAGATGTATGTATAAGGTAATTTTCTACTTACTCCACCCATGAATCTAATATCTTGTTCATCTTTAAAAGCGTGAATAACTGAGCCTGCTCCCAAAAATAATAGTGCTTTGAAGAAAGCGTGGGTAAAAAGGTGAAACATCGCTACGTGATAAGCGCCTACACCAGCCGCAAAAAACATATACCCTAACTGACTACAAGTTGAATATGCAACAATTTTTTTTATATCATTTTGAACTAAAGCGACAGAAGCAGCAAATATCGCAGTGATCATACCTACAATCGTAACTAAGTTTAAAGCTATTTGTGAATATTCAAAAATTGGTGAACATCTTACTACAAGAAACACTCCTGCAGTTACCATTGTAGCAGCGTGTATTAATGCTGAAACCGGTGTTGGACCTTCCATCGCATCCGGTAGCCATGTATGTAATAAAAACTGAGCAGATTTTCCCATCGCTCCAATAAAAAGGAATAAACAAATTAAAGTAATTAAGTTTATTTCAAATCCAAAAAATATTAATTTTTTCTCGGCAAACTGTGATGTTGTTTGAAACACTTCATTAAAATTTATTGTGCCAAAAAAGAAAAAAATTAAAAATATCCCTATGGCAAGACCAAAATCTCCTACTCTATTTACTATAAAAGCTTTAATTGCTGCATTATTTGCTGTCTCTTTTTTGTACCAAAAACCAATTAATAAATAAGAGCACAAACCCACACCTTCCCACCCAAAAAATAACTGTAAAAAGTTGTCTGAAACGACCAATGCTAACATAGAAAAGGTAAATAGAGATAAATAAGACATGAATCTTGGTTTATGTGGGTCATGGCTCATATATCCAATAGAGTAGATATGTACCAATGAAGAAACAAAAGTAACAACTACCAACATAACTGAACTTAATGGATCAATGTTTATTGACCAGTTGGCTACAAATCCTCCAGAAGTTATCCATTCAGCAACTAAATAGTTGCCGTATTCATTGTTTTGAATTCCTTTCCAAAAAATTATAAGAGATAAAATTGCTGAGGAACAAACTAATAAACTTGTAGAGATCTCAGAAAAATATTTTGAAATAGATTTTCCTAAATAACCAATTATCGATCCAATTAATGGTAGAAAAATGATTGCGTATTCCATCTAGCCTTTCATGCCATGAATATCCTCTACTCTAATTGAGCCTCTATTTCTGTAATAGACGACTATAATAGCTAAACCTATAGCTGCTTCTGCTGCTGCTACTGTTAAAATTAACATTGTAAAAATTTGACCAATAATATCTCCCGAAAATATTGAAAAGGATATAAGATTTATATTTACTGCTAATAAAATAAGCTCGATTGACATTAAAATTACGATTACGTTTTTTCTATTTAAGAAAATCCCGATTACCCCTAAGAAAAAGATAATAGCTCCTAATGATAAATAATGTCCTAAACCAATTTCAATCATCTACTTTAACCCCTTCATTTGATTTAACATCTCTAAGTTCAATTGCTGTTGAAGGATTTCTTGAAATTTGTTTAAAGTAACTTTGTTTTTTTACTCCAGTTCTTTCTCTAAATGTTAAAAGTATGGCTCCAATCATAGCTAAAAGGAGCACTATGCCTGCTAACTGAAAAAATAATATATAGTCAGTGTACATTACTAATCCTAATTGATGTGTGTTAGTGATATTTGATATAACTAAAGAGCTGCTAGACACTACGTCCTCTTTGTATTTCCAACCGCCTACAACAACTAGTAATTCTAATAATATTAATACACTTACTATTAAACCAGTGGGAATATGCGTTGATTTTTTTCCTATAAACCATGATTGTTTTTGTTCAGCAACATTTAACATCATTACAACAAACAAAAATAAAACTGCTACTGCACCAACATATACAATAAGAAGTATCATCCCTAGAAATTCTGCACCAACCATTATAAATAAACAGCCAACAGAAATAAAATCCAATATTAAAAAGAAAACTGAATTAATTGTGCTTCTAGATGTAATTACCATTAAAGAAGAAAAAATCGCAATAACAGAAAAAAAATAAAAGAAAATTGAATGGACTATCATCTATCTGTAGGGTTTATCTAACTTTAAATTTTGTGCTAATACTGACTCCCATCTATCCCCATTCTCAAGTAATTTTTCTTTTGTGTAGTAAAGTTCTTCCCTTGTTTCAGTCGCAAACTCGAAATTTGGGCCTTGAACAATAGCATCTACAGGACATGATTCTTGGCAAAGACCGCAGTAAATGCACTTAAGCATATCAATATCATATTTAGTCGTTTTTCTACTACCATCTTCCCGTTCAGCAGACTCAATAGTAATTGCTTGAGCTGGGCACACAGCTTCGCACAATTTACATGCAATACACCTTTCTTCTCCATTAGGATACCTTCTTAGAGCGTGTTCTCCTCTCATACGTGGGCTTATTGATCCTTTTTCAAAAGGGTAATTAATTGTTTTGGACTTTTTAAATAATTCTTTAATTGCTAAATATAATCCTGAGATAAACTCAACAAGAAAAATGGTTTTTAATAATCTATTTAAATTCATTAAAAGTTTCCTTTGGGTAATTTGTCAAAATAAAATAAAAAACCTGCTGTCATTACCAAATAAATTAAAGAAAATGGTAAAAAAACTTTCCATCCAAGTCTCATAAGCTGATCATAACGATATCTTGGTACTATAGCCTTGATTAAGGCAAACAATAAAAATAGGAATAAAATTTTTAAAATCATCCAAATAAAACTAGGAACTAAATTAAACGGATAAATATCGATTATTGGCAACCATCCGCCTAAGAATAAAATAGATCCCATTGCGCACATCAATAATATGTTTGCATATTCACCTAGCCAAAACATTGCGTACATCATGCCGGAATATTCAGTTTGATATCCAGCCACTAACTCTGCTTCGGCTTCAGGTAAATCAAAAGGAGGGCGATTTGTTTCTGCCAGAGAAGAAATAAAAAAAATTACAAACATTGGAAATAGCGGAATCACGTACCATAATTCTTTCTGTGCTAATACAATATCCTTCAAGTTTAATGATCCAACACATAGAAGCACGTTAATTATAATAATACCTATCGAAACTTCGTAAGAAACCATCTGAGCAGCTGATCGAATAGCTCCCAAAAAAGGGTATTTAGAGTTTGAAGCCCATCCCCCCATGATTATTCCATAAACCCCTAGAGACGAAACTGCAAACAAGTAAAGCACTCCCACGTTAATGTCAGCTAAAACAAATTCTTCACTCATTGGAATTACAGCCCATGCAATTAATGCTAAAGTCATTGTAACTATAGGTGCTAAAATAAAGACAACTTTGTTTGCACTAGCAGGTATTATTATTTCTTTAAAAATATATTTAAGAGCATCAGCCAGAGTTTGAAAAAGCCCGAAAGGACCAACGACATTTGGTCCTCTTCTTTTTTGAACTAATCCCCAAACTCTTCTATCCAGCCAGACTATCATGGCTACTGAAACAAGCACGGGAACAACCAAAAATAAAATTCTATAAATTTCTTGTCCTAAAATTTGAATATATTCTAACATTAATTATTAGTTCCAGTTTTTTTTTGATTTTGATTAACTTGACGACATTCACTCATTGTTTTCGATGAACGAGAAATTGCATTTGAAAAAAAATAATCAATTTCTTTTACAATTATCTCTTCGTTCTCAAAATCAATTTCAATATTTTCATTTTTTGGTTCCTTGTAAATTGGTAAATCATTAATTTTTTTAAAGTTAGGTAATAAAGTTAAAACTTCTTTTCTTAATGAAGAAAAATTATTTAAGTCATTTGACATTCCAAAATTTTTAAATATTAAGTTAAAAATTTTCCAATCGTCTAACGCTTCACCCACTGGATAGGAAGCTTTTTTACATTCTTGGACTCGTCCCTCTAAATTTACATACAAACCGTTCTGTTCTGTGTAAGCAGGACTTGGGAGAATAACGTCAGCTATTTCCGCACCACGATCACCGTGACTACCTTGGTAAATTATGAATTCATCATTTTTTTTTATTTGCAAGTTATCTGAGCCTAGAAGATATATTACTTTAAATTTATTTTGGTTAAGTTTTTCAAAAAAAGTATTATTTTTATCATTACCTTTTGAAAAAATTTTAAGATCAATCAATCCAACAGTTGAAGCGTTTTGAGGTAAAAAATTTAGAGCATTCCATTCTTCATTTATAAAATTATTTTGTCTTAAAAATTGTTTTGTTTTTTCAAAAATATATTGACCATTTTTTGCACCTAATGCTGACTCACCTATAATTATTATCGGTTTTTTCGATAGAATTAATTTTTTTGAAAAATCATTTTTTTGTTCAAATATTTTTTTTAAGTCATCTGTTGTGTTGCCTAAAATTGTGTAATCATACGTGAGATTTCCTGGATTTCCTATCGAGTATATAGGAACTTTTTTTAAAAAGGCTTTTCTTATCCTAGTGTTAACCATTGTGGCCTCATGTCTTGGGTTGGTTCCTAATAATAGAATTAAATCAGATTCCTCTATTTTGTTAATTGAAGAATTAAATATATAATTTAGTCTTTCCTCTGAATTAATATAAAAATTTTTTTCTCTAAATTCTAAGTTATCACTTTTAAATAATTGAAATAATTTTTTGAAAGCCAAAGCACTTTCTAAATTAACCATATCACCAACATGTCCACAAATTTCATCAGGTCTAGTTGACAGAATTTTGTCTTTAACTAGAGATAATGCTTCATCCCAACTAACTTTTTGTAATTTATTATTTTTTTTAATATAGGGTGTATCTAGCCTTTGTTTTAAGAGGCCATCACAAGAATATCTTGTTTTATCCGAAATCCACTCTTCGTTGATTTCATTGTTTAGTCTAGGTAAAATTCTTTTTACTTCCCAATTGTAAGTATCAACTCTTATATTTGATCCGACAGCATCCATCACATCTATACTTTCAGTTTTTTTTAGTTCCCATGGTCTAGCTTCGAAGGCATATGGTTTTGACGTAAGAGCACCAACAGGACATAAATCAATTACATTTGCAGAAATTTCTGACTCCATTGCTCTTTCTAAATAAGTCGTAATTTCCATATTTTCTCCTCGACCTATTGCTCCAATTTCGGGTACACCCGCAACCTCTGTAGCAAATCTCACACATCTCGTACAATGAATGCATCTTGTCATTTGAGTTTTTATTAATGGTCCCATGTATTTTTCTTTAACCTGCCTTTTGTTTTCAACAAATCTTGATTTGTCTACTCCATAATACATAGATTGATCTTGCAAATCACACTCCCCGCCCTGATCACACACAGGACAATCTAATGGATGGTTTGCTAACAAAAATTCCATCACACCTTTTCTAGCCTTTTCAACAAATGGTGTATTTGTTTTTATGTTCATGCCCTCTGCTGCGGGCATAGCACACGAAGCTATTGGTTTTGGAGATTTTTCCATTTCGACTAAACACATTCTGCAATTACCCGCTATAGATAGTTTTTCATGATAACAAAACCTCGGGATCTCCACATCAGCTAACTCACAAGCTTGGAGTACAGTCATTCCCTTTTTAAATTCTATTTCCTTACCATTGATTATTATTTTAGGCATTTTTGTTTTCCAGTAAATGTTGGTCTACTAAATATGGGTTATCTATTTTTTTCTTAATTAGAGGTTCTTCTCTACAACGACTTTCAATTTCTTTTCGGAAATGTCTTAATAAACCTTGCACTGGCCACGCGGATCCTTCGCCAAATGCGCAAATTGTGTGTCCTTCAATTTGTTTTGTGACATCTGATAATAGATCAATATCACTAAAAGTTGCTTTTCTTTTTGTAACTCTATCTAAAATTCTCCACATCCAACCTGCTCCTTCTCTGCAAGGAGTACATTGACCACAGCTTTCGTGCTTATAGAATCTTGCAATTCTAGCCATGCAAGCTACTATGTCTTGATCTTTATTAATAACAACTATTCCGGCCGTCCCTAATCCGCTTTTGTTTTCTATTAACGAGTCAAAGTCCATTGTGATCGTATCGCATATTTTTTTAGATAATAACGGCATCGATGATCCACCAGGGATCACTGCCTGAAGGTTGTTCCAACCACCAACTACTCCACCTGCATGTTTTTCTATTAATTCTTTAAGTGGAATTCCCATCTCTTCTTCAACGTTACAAGGTGAATTAACATTTCCTGAAATACAAAATATTTTTGTCCCAGTATTTTTTGGTTTTCCTAGAGAAGCAAACCATTTACCTCCTCTTCTAAGAATTGTTGGCACAACTGCAATTGTTTCAACATTATTTACAATTGTAGGGCATCCATATAAACCAACTAGTGCGGGAAAAGGAGGTTTTAATCTTGGCTGACCTTTATTTCCCTCAATACTTTCTAATAAAGCAGTTTCCTCTCCGCATATATATGCCCCAGCTCCATAATGAATATAAATATCAAAATCCCATCCAGATCCGCAAGCATCTTTACCTAAATAATTTTTTTCATATGCTTGATTAATTGCATCTTGCAACCTTTGACCTTCTCTTAAATATTCACCTCTTATATAAATATAACAAACATGTGCATTAACTGCATACCCAGCTAATAAACAGCCCTCTATTAATTTTTGTGGCTCAAATCTTAAAATATCTCTGTCTTTACAAGTTCCTGGTTCAGACTCATCTGCGTTAATAACTAAATAATGTGGTCTTGAACCAACCTCTTTAGGAGCAAATGACCATTTTAGTCCAGTTGAAAAACCTGCGCCGCCTCTTCCTCTAAGTTCAGATGTTTTGACTTCGTTAATTATCCACTCACGTCCTTTGGAAATAAAATCTTTTGTATTTTTCCAATCTTCTCTTTTTATGGCATTTTCAATATCCCAGCCAAGCTCATTGTAAAGATTTTTAAATATTTTATCATCAGACTTAAGCATGGTTTTCTCCATTAATTGTAATTTTTTTTTCTGGTGCTGTATTTTTTCGACCTCTGAAAGAACCAGGTTTTAGTGGCTTATCTTTAATCAAAGAATCAATAATAGCCTTAGCACTTTCTTCATCTAAATCTTCATAGTAATCATCATTTATCTGAATCATTGGAGCACTAACGCATGCACCTAAACATTCGACTTCCATCCAAGAACAATTTCCTTTCTCAGAAATTTGGCTTTCTTCTGTTGAAATCTTTTCTTTACATAATTTGACAATCTTATCAGCTCCTCTTATCAAACATGGAGTTGTAGTACAGACCTGTACAAAGTGTTTGCCTACTGGAGCCAGGTTATACATAGTATAAAATGTTGCTACCTCATAAACAGAAATATAGGACATAGACAAATAATTTGCGATATACTTCATCGCAGCTAAGGGTATCCAATTACTATTTTGTTTCTGTGCTAAATAAAGAAAGGGCATAACTGCACTTTTCTTATTTTTTTTTGGGTACCTTTTAAGTATCTCCTCAGCTTTTAATAAATTTTCGTTCGAAAATTTAAAATCTTTTGGCTGATCATCATGCACTTTTTTCAAACTCATCGATCTACCTCTCCAAAAACTATATCCAAGGAACCTAGAACGGCTGGGACATCAGCTAACATGTGTCCTCGAATTAAATAATCCATAGCTTGCAAATGAGAAAACCCTGGTGCACGAATTTTACACCTATAAGGTCTATTGCTTCCATCAGAGATTAAGTAAACTCCAAATTCTCCTTTTGGTGCTTCAACTGAGGCGTATACGTTTCCTTTTGGCACTCTATAACCCTCTGTAAATAATTTAAAATGATGAATTAATGCCTCCATGGATTGTTTTAAATCCTCTCTTTTTGGTGGGGAAATTTTACCATCAATTGATTTTATTGGACCCTTGGGGAGTTTTTCCACACATTGCAATATAATTTTTACACTCTCCCTCATCTCCTCAATTCTACAGAGATACCTATCATAGCAATCACCGTTCTTTCCTACGGGAATTTTAAAGTCTAAATCTTTATAAATTTCATAAGGTTGGGATTTTCTTAAATCCCAAGGTATTCCAGATCCTCTCAGCATAACTCCAGAAAAACTATGATCTAGAGCTTCTTGTTTTGAGACAATTCCTATTTCTACGTTTCTTTGTTTAAAAATACGATTATCTGTCAACAAACCCTCCAAATCGTCAATTATTTTTGGAAAAGATCTACAAAATTTTTCAATATCATCTACTAACTTTATTGGAATATCTTGATGTACTCCGCCAGTTCTAAAATAATTTGCGTGCAGTCTTGAACCTGAAGCTCTTTCGTAGAAAGTCATCAAAGTTTCTCTTTCTTCAAATCCCCATAGTGAAGGAGTTAGGGCTCCAACGTCTAAAGCCTGCGTAGTAACATTTAAAATATGACTTAAGATTCTTCCAATTTCACAAAAAATTACTCTTATATATTTTGCTCTAATAGGAACCTCAATATTAAGTAATTTTTCTGCAGCTAAAGCAAATGCATGTTCTTGATTCATAGG
>MDTG01392566.1_pt1 | contig 31798 bp, 26 predicted proteins | sample 811421 | NCBI WGS metagenome assembly MDTG01 (sample SAMN05326645, study PRJNA326480) | marine metagenome | isolation source: seawater | place: Pacific Ocean: South East | collected 2011
CGCCATCGCATGCTGGGCCTGCCAACTGGATACCGCCTACTTCTTCATCCGCGGCGAGTACCGCGAGCAGATCCCGGTGGTCGAGCAGGCCATCCGCGAGGCCTACGAATACGGAATCTTCGGCAAGCAGGGTCTCTTCAAGGGCGCCGTGCCGTTCACCGTCGACTGCTATCTGCACAAGAGCGCCGGGGCCTACATCTGCGGTGAGGAGACGGGGCTCATCGAGGCCATCGAGGGCAAGCGGGCCTGGCCGCGGGTCAAGCCGCCCTTCCCCGCCGTCGAGGGAATCTTCCGTCGTCCGACCATCGTCAACAACGTCGAGACGCTTGCGACCGTCCCGGCGATCCTCGTCAGGGGCGCCGACTGGTTCAAGTCGATGGGCAGCGAATCCACGATCGGAGCCGCGGGCTCCTACGGTTCGAAGCTCATGGGCGTCTCCGGGCACGTGGTCCGCCCCGGCGTCTACGAGTGCGATCTGGGCATCACCGTCCGTCAACTCGTCGAGCGGTCCTGCGGAGGCATGCGCGGCGGCAAGGCCTACAAGGCGTGCATTCCCGGCGGCGTGAGCATGGGCGTGCTGGGACGAGATCAGTTCGACGCCGAGCTCGACTTCGACATCGGACGCAAGTACGACCTGATGGGACTGGGCACCGCCTGTCCGATCATCTGCGACCAGGACACCGACATGGTGGCCGTGGCCAGGAACATCTCCCGGTTCTTCCGCAACGAATCCTGCGGGCAATGCACCCCGTGCCGCGAAGGGTCGGAGTGGCTCTACAAGCTGCTGTGCCGGATCGAGCGGGGCGACGGATACACCAACGATCTGGATATGGTGCTGGAGATCGCAGGATCGATGGGCATCATTCCCGGTACGACGATCTGCGGTCTGGCCGATGGCAACAACTGGGCCGTGAAGACCATCGTCAACAAGTTCCGTGACGAGTTCGAGGCGCGGGTCAGTCCGTCGCTGCAGCCGATCGACAACTCGATGAAGCGGGCCCTGCAGACCGTGACGGTGGGCATCACCTGACGCTCCGGACACGGCAGCCGATAATGACCCCGTCCGCCCCATCCGAGGGCGGACCGTTCGTTTTCAAGTGGATCGACCGCCATCGACGCCGTATGGTGTGTGAATCGCGGTGGTACGCCGCACCCCGCTCCGGGAAGGGAGCATCAAGGATCGTCCTGCGACAATGAACGCAACCGACCATGCGATCTCAGATCGCGAGGAACCCGGCTCGTCGAACGAGTCGGAACTTCCTCCGGAACCGAAGCTGAGCCTGACCTGCGACGTCGAGTCCGATGACTGCGACGAGCGGTGGCTTTCGATGCGGATCGAAGCCGCCTGCGATCATCTTCCGCGCGGAGTGCACCGGATCGCGGTCCGCATCGTCGACGATGCCGAGATGATCGATCTGCATCGACGATTCCACGACGATGCGACACCGACCGACGTGCTGACCTTCGACGCCGGTGCGACGGACGGTCCGATCGATGCGGACATCGCGGTCTGTCTCGACGAGGCCCGGCGCAATGCATCCGATCGAGGCCACGACGTCGGTCGGGAACTGCTGCTCTACGTGGTGCACGGGCTGCTGCACTGCTGCGGACACGACGATCACGATGCGGACGAGCACCGGCGAATGCACGTCGAGGAGGACCGCATCCTCACGGCGATCGGCGTCGGTCCGGTCTACGGAGGCGATGCATGATCGTCTGGAACATCATCTGGTGGTCGATCATTCTCGCGGGTGGAATCTACGCCACCCTCTGCATGTCGATCTCGATGATCCTCCGCAACGGTGGTCGCAGCGCGATCGAGCGTCGCCTCGCGGACCGGGGTCGTGATCAGGCCTGGCGGGACATGGATGCCCACCGGCACCAGACTTCGCACGTGTTCGCCCTCGAGGCGTGGGTCGTGGCCATCGCCTGGCTCGCGGTCTGGACGATCGACTTCAGCGGGCTGCCCGGAGGCGACTTCTCGACCACCGGCTTCTTCGTCGGAGCCGGAATCGGCACCTTCGCCACCTGGTTCGCACTGGATCCGGTGGCGACCGCGATCGCACGGCACGCGGGCCCCGCGACGGTCTCGGCGTGTTTCCCGCTCATTCGATTCTTCTGTGCAATGCGGTTCCTCACCACCGGAATGACGTCGTTCACCGACGAGGTCATCAAGCGACTCAGCGGAGCCAATCTCGAATCCGCGGGTGAGCAGGCGGAGGTGGAGGCCGAACTGCTGCGAAGCATCGAACAGAGCCACCGTGAAGGCGGTCTGGACGAGGGCGCCGTGGCGTTGCTGGAGAACGTGGTGGAGTTCACCAGCACCGATGTCGGTGAGGTGATGACACCGCGAACGGACATCGACGGTCTGGAATACACGGATGATCTTTCCGAGATCCGGGGCTTCATCGGCGAGATCGGCCATTCCCGGATTCCGGTGTACGAGGAGGACCTCGATCACATCGTGGGAATTCTCTACGCGAAGGATCTGGTGCGATGGCTGGGTGAGAAGGATCCGACCTTCACCCTGCGTCCGCTGCTTCGTCGTCCGATCGTGGTTCCGGAAACCAAGCAGGTCGCCGACCTGCTGGCCGACTTCCAGCGTTCCGAGGTGCACATGGCGATGGTCGTCGACGAGTACGGCGGCACCGCCGGACTGGTGACGATCGAGGACGTGCTGGAGGAGATCGTGGGCGAGATCGTCGACGAGCACGAGCCCGACGACGAGGAGCTGCCGGGGTTGCGTCCGCTTCCCGACGGCAGCTTCGAGGTCGACGGCAGCTTCCACATCGACGATCTCAACGAGGCTCTGGAACTCGGCCTTCCCGAGGACGAGGAGTACGACACCGTCGGAGGTTGGCTGATGGCCTGCATCGGCCACGTGCCCGAAACCGGTGAGAGTCACGATGAGAACGGTCACCGGTTCACGGCGATCGCGACGACACCCACCCAGGTGGAGCGAATTGAAATCGTCGCCCGGCTCGTTGAAAACGACTGATTCGCATCGTTCGTTCCATCACGCGATAAGATGATCCCGGTTCAAACCCCGGAGATCATCATGAAGACGCATCACACCGCCCTGTTCGCACTCCTTCTGACCACGCTCATCCTGGTGCTTCCGCTCCACGCCACGTCCGACGACGGGGTCACGAACGATTCCGAGAACGCCCGCATCAAGGCTCTCGAGGCCGAACTCGCCGCGTTGCGGGCCCAGCTCCGGGCCGAGTCGGGCATGCGGAACGAGGACCGGGGACGTGATCGGACCATGGCGGAACGTCGCGAGCGTGAACGTCGGGCGCAGGAAGCGGAGCGACGCGAGCACGAGCGACGTGAACACGAACGACGGATGCACGAGCACGACGACCATGGCCACCGCGAGCATCACGTCATGCACTTGGATCTCCGTGAGATGACCGGCGGAGCACTCCAGGGTGAAGTGCACATCGAGCTCGACGGCTCCATGGATGCCATGCCGGGATTCCTTCCGGAACTCATCATGCGTCAAATGGACGGTCACCTCGGCGGCATGGACCACCATGACCCGCATCACGAGGAGATCATGCACGAGCAGGAGATGCTCGAGGCCCTCCACATGCACGTGGTTTCGATCATGGAGGAGCACGGGATGCCCATGGCCCTTCTCGAGGAGGCGCACATGGCCGTCGAGGAAGACGGCGTGCATCCGCTCGAGGCCGTCCATCTGCTCATCGACCGTCTGAGCGAGGAGGGCATCAACCCGTCGCCGCTGATCGAACTGATGGAAGAGGTCCACGACGACCACGACGGTGGACATCACGGAGAGGATCCGTTCTTCGAGCAGGGTGGCGAATTCGTGGCCAAGATGGAACTGGCGAACAAGATCGGCACGAGTCTGTCCGATCCCCTCGACGTCGCGATCTTCGGCGTCTGGGAAGCACGGCAGCATCTGGAACCCGAGGAGCGCCTCCAGGTTCTGGGGCCGATCATGGGCGACGAGAACATCGACATGTCGGTCCGCAATGCGGCCGCCATGGTGGTCCGTGAAGCGTTCTACCAGCTCGGTGATCGCGAGAAGGCCCTCGAGACCCTGCACCTGCAGATCCGTCTCAACGGGACGGTCCGCTGATCAACCCCGTTGATCGTCCTCGATGATCGGGACGTGTTCGACCACCTCGAGTCCGTAGGCATGCAGTCCCGGATAGGGTCGTTCGCTGGTCGCCAGCACCCGGAGCTTTCCGAGCCCGAGATCACGAAGGATCTGGCTGCCGGTTCCGAGTTCACGTTCCTCGATGGGACGTGAGGATCCGATGCCGTCGGTGCGGGTCAGGTCGGGGCGATCCGGATCGTCCCGATCCGGCCGCTGAATGCTCTGCAGCCGATCGAGCAGGCCGTCTCCCATGTGCTCCGGGCGCAGGTAGATCAGCACGCCGCATTCCGCATCCTGGAGTTGACGCAGGCACGATCGCAACTGGCGACCGGTGGGCCGATCGGATGCGTCGAAGATGTCCCCCAGCAGATCGCGTCGCTGCACCCGGACCAGAGTCGGTACGTCGGGTCCGGGCAGTTCGCCGGCGACCAGGGCGATGTGCGGCTGGGGATCGATGGCGCTGTGGAAGGCGTAGAGCGTGAAGGGACCGTAGGGGGTCTGGATTGGCGTGCCCGCGTGCGGTTCCACCCGCTGGACCAGAGCCTCGCGGGCCAGTCGGTGTTCGATGACCTGCTCGACGCTGCACATCTTCAGACCGTGTTCGATGCAGATCTGTTCGAGATCTGGCATCCGCGCCATTTCGCCGTCCTCGCGCACGACCTCGATGATGCAGGCGGCGGGCTTGAGTCCGGCCAACTTCATGAGATCGACACTGCCTTCCGTCTGTCCCGTGCGCACCAGCGATCCGCCTTCTCGGGCCCGGAGCGGGTTGATGTGTCCGGGTCGGACGAAGTCGTCCGGACGCGAACCATGGTCCGCCAGCAGTCGAATGGTGGTGACGCGGTCGCCGGCGGAGATGCCGGTGCCGACCCCGTGCCGGGGATGCCCGTCCACGCTGACGGTGAACGGCGTGGTGCGCAGCGAGGTGTTGACCGCCGATTGGGGGGCGAGATCGAGCCGGTCGCACGCCTCACCGGTGAGGGCGACGCAGAGGTAGCCGCCTCCGATGCGGGTCATGAAGTTGATCATCTCCACGTCGACGTGTTCGGCCGCGCACACGAAGTCGCCTTCGTTCTCCCGATCCTCGTCGTCGACCAGTACGATCATTCGACCGTTGCGGAGGTCCTCGAGGATGTCTTCGATCGGTGACATGGCCATGGTGTGGTGCTCGTTCGGGTGGATGCGGTGGGGATCAGTCGCGTTGGGCCATGCGGGCGATCAGTTCGACGCATTGGATGTAGATCCAGGCGAGCGAGACCAGCAGGATGAATCCACAGAACCATTCCATCCGCTTGGGAGCCCCGGACTTGATCTTCCGTTCGATGATTCCGAAGTCGATGATCAGCATCAGCGATGCGATGATCAGGATGAACAGGTTCACGCCCATGCCGATCAGCCACCCACCACCACTGGTCGGAGTCGTGAAGGCGGAGATGAACGGCACCTGGATCCCGAAGAGGTACAGCGGCAGTGAGATCAGGTAGACCAGCACGATGCCCATCATGCAGGTTCCGACGACGGCCTGGAACTTCCGCGTCGGCTGCAGGATCCGGGTCGTATAGAGAATCAGCATGGAGGCCAGAATGGCGATGGTGATGACGAAGGCCTGGAGCGCGACGCCCCCGGAGACGGCCCAGTCGTTGGCGGCCAGCCAGCGGTCGATCATGCTGGTGAAGATGCCCAGGAAGCACCCTTCGATGATCGCGTAGATCGGGGCGAGCACGACCGAGGCCATCGGCCTGGCGATGGCGGCGAAGTACAGCCCGAGGGTGACCAGGGCGGTCAGCAGCACCACGCCCAGCAGGGCTCCCTGCCCCAGGGAAGGTGCGATGGAGACACCGATGGCTCCGCCGATCACGGCGATGACGGTCAGCATGGCGGTCTTGTTGACCACGCCCTGGATGCTGGCGGTCTCCGTTGCGGCTGCGGAGGTAAAGACGTCCGCGTTGCGTAGGGCGGGATTGGTGGATTCGGTCAGGCTGAAGCGTCGCATGGGTGCTCTCCGTGCTGCATGGTGGAATGGCGATTATAGACGGCTCGCTTCCGGGTCGTTCCGTGTGGTACAAACGGGCCGAGAGGAGCTTTCCGTGCCCACCACGATTCAGGAACTTGTCATCACGATGGAATCCCTCGCCCCCTCCGCCCACGCGGCCGAGTGGGACAATACGGGGCTGCTGGTCGGCGATCCGACCCGGTCCCTGCGGAGCGTGCTGCTGACCATCGACCTCACGATGGACGTGCTGGACGAGGCCGAGCGGGCGGAGTCCGATGCGGTCATCGCCTACCACCCCCCCATCTTCTCCGGACTCAAGCGGCTGGTGGCCGACGACCCCGTCTCGGCGGTCGTACTGCGTGCTGCGGCATCGCGCATCGCCCTGTACAGTCCGCACACCGCGCTGGACGCGGCGTCCGGCGGCATGACCGACTGGTTGGCCGAGGGCGTGGGCAGCGGGACCGTCGCACCGATCGAGCACGCGACCGAACTGGGTTCGCACGAACGATGCAAGGTGGTGACGTACGTCCCCCATGACGCGGTGGATGCGGTCCGCAGCGCGATGGGTGATGCCGGCGCGGGCACCATCGGCGACTACACCCACTGCTCGACGAGCATCGAGAACGAAGGCACGTTCATCGGTGGAACCGGCAGCGATCCGGCGGTCGGCTCGGCCGGACAGCTCGAGCGGGTCGCCGAACGCCGTCTGATGATGGTCAGTTCGAATCGGGGTCTGGCCGCGGTGCTGGCGGCGCTGCGTTCGGCGCACCCCTACGAGGAACCGCCGATGCACGTGGTTCCGCTGGCCGATCGACCGATGCACGACACGGGCATCGGCCGCTGTCTGCAGCTGGCCGAATCGAAATCGACCGGAGAGGTGGTCGCCTCGCTGAAGTCGCACCTCGGTGTGTCGACGCTGCGGGTCGCCGAGGGCCGTGGTGGTCCCGAACGGCACGAGCATGTCGGCCTGTGTCCCGGCGCCGGCGGTTCGCTGCTTGATGAAGCGGCGGCACGGGGCTGCACGCTGTTCGTCACCGGCGAGATGCGGCATCACGACGTGCTGTCGGCGGTCGATCGCGGAATCACGGTGGTTCTCGCGGGTCACACGAACACCGAGCGCGGGTACCTTCCGCATCTACGTGACCGGTTGTCCGCGGCGATGCCGGACTGTGAGTTCACGGTTTCGACCCGCGACCGTACGCCCTGGACGGACGCCTGAGTCCTATGGGGCGGGCTCGATGACCACGGCGGTGCCGTAGCAGAGCACTTCCGTGGCGCTCTCCCCGATCTCCGCCGAGTCGTAGCGGAATCCGACCACCGCATTGGCGCCCATCGTCTCGGCGTGCTCGAGCAGATGGTTCAGGGCATCCTGCCGGGCCTGTTCGCACATCTGGGTGTAGGCGCCGATCTTGCCGCCGATCACGGACTTGAGGCCACCCATGATGCCCTGGGAGATGGTCGGTGACCGGACGACGATGCCGCGTACGACACCCTTGTATTCAACGATGTGGTGCCCTTCGATGTCGAAGGTCGTCGAAAGTGGCATTGACATTCGAATGCTCCTCTTTTGCTTCGGCGGGTGAATCCCTTCCGGTTGAGGGCTACGTTACCATTTGGATCCGGAGCGCATCATGACCTCGCGACGCGTCATCACCACCACCTGTCCCGCCAAGCTCAACCTGCTGCTGGCCGTGGATCCGCCGCGCGAGGACGGAATGCACCCGATCGCATCGTGGATGGTGACCGTCGATCTGGTCGACGACCTCGAGGTGATCCGCCTCGAACCGGATCGCCTGTCGCGCTACGCCATCCTCTGGCACGACGATGCGCACCGCCGCAGCGACATCGACTGGTCGATCACCTCCGATCTCGCCGTCCGCGCCCATCTGGCCCTCGAGGAGCACGTCGGCCGCTCCCTGCCGGTGCAGATGAAGCTCGAGAAGCGGATCCCGGTGGGTGGCGGGCTCGGGGGTGGGTCCTCCAATGCGGCCGCCATGCTGCGCGCCGTCAACGAACTGCATGAACTCGGACTCGATGACACGACCCTCGCATCCATCGGGGCGACGCTCGGCAGCGATGTCCCCTTCCTCGTCCGCGGCGGCAGTGCCGTCGTGGCGGGGGTCGGCGAGACCGTGCACCGGCATGCAGACGTCCCCGGGTTCCACGCGGTGCTCGTGTTCCCCGACGTCGCCTGTCCGACCGGGGCCGTCTACGCAGCCTTCGACGAGGATCTTCCGGTCACGAGCCGAAGGTCCGAGGTCCTGTCGCTGGACGGTGCACACGTGCCCGATCCCGACGCACTCTTCAACGATCTGGCCGCCCCGGCCATGCGGGTGGCCCCCGACCTGGCCGCTCAGCACGAGCAGGTGGCTGCCGTCGCCGAGGGGCCCGTGCACGTCAGTGGCAGCGGATCCACCCTCTTCGTACCCTGTTCCGATGCGCTGCACGCCGGCCACCTGGCCGCCGCGCTGCAGGAACGACTTGCACTGCCCGCCGTCCCCGTGGCCGCCCGCGGAATCGATGAACCCATTCTGGAACAGATCCAATGACGACCTATCCCCTGCCCAACGACTTCGTACCCTCCGATCTCGACGCCCTCGACTGGGATCAGCTGCAGCCGCTCTACACGGCCCTCATCGAGCGGAAGCTCAACTGCGGCGGCTGCCTCGAGCAGTTGCTGCTGGATCGAAGCGAACTCGACGCCGCCGCGAGCGAAGCCCAGGCCGACGTGTACATCCGGATGACCTGCCACACCGACGACGAGGATGCCAAGAAGGCATACCTGCACTTCGTCGAGCATGTGGAACCGAAGCTCAAGGATGTCTCCTTCCAGCTCGACCGGCGGATCGTCCAGTGTCCGTTCGCCGACGACCTGGATCAGGAACGGTACGGAGTCTATCTCCGGAACCTCGACGCCGACGTCAAGCTGTTCCGCGAGGAAAACATTCCGTTGCAGACCGACGACACCAAGCTCGGACAGCAGTACGACGAGATCTGCGGTGCGATGTCCATCGAATTCGACGGCGAGGAATACACCATGCCGCAGATGGGTCGCTTCGTGCAGGAGAACGACCGCTCGGTTCGCGAGCGAGCGTGGACTTCCATCGTGGAGCGTCGCTACCGGGACCACGAGCCGATCGACGGCTTCTTCGATCGGATGGTCGCCATCCGGGACGAGGTCGCACGCAATGCGGATCACGAGAACTACATGGAGTACGCATTCGCGGCCATGCACCGCTTCGACTACACGCCGGCGGACTGCCAGTCCTTCCATCGGGCGGCCCGGGAGATCTGCGTGCCCATCCACCACGAACTCAACCGCGAGCGGGCCCGCCTGCTCGGGGTCGACGTCCTGCGTCCCTGGGATCTCGAAGTCGATGTGCACGGGCGTGATCCACTGCGTCCCTTCGAGGGGGCCGACGACCTCGTGGACCGGACCTCCAGGCTGTTCCACCGGATGGACGGTTCGCTTGGGGGCATGTTCGACACCATGCGGGGCGGCGACAGCCTCGATCTGGAATCGCGCAAGGGCAAGGCACCCGGCGGCTACCAGTACAACCGGGATCGGCGACGTGTTCCGTTCATCTTCATGAACGCCGCCGGACTGCAGCGGGATCTGGTGACGATGGTGCACGAAGCCGGCCACGCGTTCCATTCCATTCTCAGCAAGGACGATCCGCTGGTCGCCTACCGCCATGCACCCATCGAGTTCGCCGAAGTCGCCTCGATGAGCATGGAGCTGCTGGCGCATCCGTTCCTGGAGGAGTTCTACGACGAGGAGGCCGCCGACCGGGCGCGACGTGCGCATCTGGAGGACCTTGTCCGCACCCTCTCGTGGATCGCCCAGATCGACGCCTTCCAGCACTGGATCTACACCCACCCGGACCATACGTCGGAACAGCGCGACATCTACTGGCTGGAACTGGACGGACTCTACGGAGCGGACGTGTCCTGGGAGGGATTCGAGGCGCAGCGGGCCAAGGCCTGGCATCGCCAGCTTCATCTGTTCCGGGTGCCCTTCTACTACATCGAGTACGGCATCGCCCAGCTGGGCGCCCTGCAGCTCTGGATGCAGTACCGGCAGGATCGTGGCCAGGCCATCGAGAACTACCGACGGGCCATGACGCTGGGTGGCTCACGCCCGCTGCCGGAACTCTTCGAGGCGGCGGATCTCACCTTCGACTTCGGCCCCGACACCATGAAGCGTCTCATGGACGAAGTGCAGGGTGAACTGGCCACGCTTCCCGCCTGATGGCCCGACTGCCCCACGACAAGGTGAATCTCGACGACTACCGTCGGGCCGGGCACCGGGTGGTCGACTGGATCGCGGACTACCGCGGTCGGGCCGAGGATCTGCCGGTGATGGCTCAGGTGGAGCCCGGTTCGGTGTTCGATGCCCTGCCGGCCGAACCGCCCGAGGATCCGGAGACGATCGACGCCATCCTCGCCGACGTGGATTCCATCGTGGTCCCCGCCGTCTCCAACTGGCAGTCGCCGAACTGGTTCGCCTACTTCCCCGCCAATGCCGCGGAGGCGTCGCTGCTGGGCGACATGCTGTCCACCGGGTTGGGCGTGCAGGGAATGCTCTGGTCGACGAGTCCGGCCTGCACGGAGGTCGAGATGCGCATGCTCGACTGGACGGCCCGTGCCCTCGGACTGCCCGAGGCCTTTCGCTTCGATGTGGAGGGCCCCGGAGGCGGCGTGCTCCAGGACACCGCGAGCAGTGCGGCGCTGGCGTGCATGATCGCGGCACGAGATCGGGCGACGGCCGGACGCAGCGGGACGCACGGTCTCGACCAGTCGAGGGCCCCGCTGGTCGCCTACACCTCCAACCAGTCCCACTCGAGTCTCGAGAAGGCGGCGCGGTTGTGCGGCGTCGGCAGTGAGCACCTGCGGCTGATCGGGGTCGACGAGGACTTCGCGATGCATCCCGACGATTTCGCATCGCGTCTGAAGACCGATCTCGATGCGGGTGCAAGGCCGTTCTTCGTGAACGTGACGCTCGGCACCACGGCGTCGGGGGGGTTCGATCCCCTGTCGGAGATCGGTGCGATCGCCCGGACGCACGATCTGTGGGTGCACGTCGATGCGGCGATGATGGGCACGGCGGCGCTGTGCGAGGAGTTCCGCGGGATGCACGCGGGCATCGAGCACGTCGACAGCTGGAACTTCAATCCGCACAAGTGGATGGGAGCGGCGTTCGATTGCAGTTGCCTGTGGCTGCGCGACACGGCGTCCCTGGTCTCGGCGATGAGCATCATGCCCGAATACCTCCGCAACCGTGCGACGGACAGCGGACAGGTGATCGACTACCGGGATTGGCAGATTCCGCTCGGACGACGATTCCGGGCCCTGAAGCTGTGGTTCCTCTACCGGGGCATCGGTCTGTCCGGTCTTCGGAGCATGGTCCGCACGCACGTCCGGCTCGCCACCGAACTGGAATCGTGGATTCGGGACGAGCCGCGGCTGGAAGTCGCCGCCCCCCGTTCGCTGAACATGGTGTGCTTCCGGCACGCCGCCGGCGACGATGCGACGCGGGCCCTGCTGCACACCCTCAACGATTCGGGGGCCATGAGTCTCACCCACTGCGAACTCGACGGACGGTTCGTGATCCGATGCTGCATCGGCCAGTGGCGGACGACGACGGACCATGTCCGCGCCGCCTGGGACCGCATTCGCCGCACCGCCGAGACGGTCGTCTGATCAGCGGAGCGCCCGCTTCAGATCCCGCTCGCTGGTGCAGACCGACAGCAGCTTCTCCAGCTTGACGATGCTGAGCAGGGTGTTCAGCTGATCACCCACGTTGGCCAGGACGATCTTCATCTTCCGTGCGGTGGCTCGCTTGCGGAGGTCGAGCAGCATGCCGATGCCCATGCTCGAGATGAACGAGATCTCCTGCATGTCCAGCACCAGAAACGCGCAGACATCGTCCGCCGCCTCGATCGACTTCGCCGCCTCGGTGGTGATGATGAACGATTCCCGTTCGTTGATCGACGGTCCCCGCAGCCGGAGCGTCAGGCAACGCCCCTCGACCCGGGGGGTGACGAACATCGATTGTCCGGTGGAATCCGGCTGCATCAGGGCATTGTACCGGCGGGACGGGCGGGGTCAGCCGTGGCGCCGGCCGAGTTCGCGGAGCCACTCGAGATCCTGCCGCATCTGCGTTGAATTCTGGTACCGGGCATCCGGGTCCTTGGCCATGGCCATGCGGACGATGGTGGCGCATTCGGCGGGCAGGGCGGGGTCGACCGACAGCGGATCCGGGACGTCCTCCTCACGGTGGGCGTGGAGCAGATCGTGCAGCTTCGGTCGACCGGGGTATGGGGGCTGCGACACCAGCAGATGGTGGAAGGTTCCCCCGAGCGAGTAGAGATCGCTTCGATGATCGACCTCTCCCCGTCCGCACTGTTCGGGACTCATGTAGTGCGGCGTCCCCACGATCCGTCCGGCGCCGGCGACGTCGTCGGTGTTCGGCGCCAGGGCCAGACCGAAGTCGGTGAGCTTGCCCGCTCCCTCGGCCGTCAGCAGGATGTTGTCCGGCTTGATGTCGCGGTGGATCAGTCCACGCCGGTGCGCGGCGTCGAGGCCCTCGCACGCATCGATGATGATCTGGACCGCACGAATCCACGGCACCCGCTCGCTGTCGTCGATGAGTTTCCACGCGGTGCCGCCCTCCCCCTTCTCCATGACGAGGTAGAGGGACGATTCGTATTCACCAACGTCGTAGATGGTCACCGTATTGGGATGGTTGATCTGCCCCATGGTCCGCACCTCGTGCATGAAGCGGTCCCGGGCCATCGGATGCCTCGTCACGTCGATGTTCACCATCTTGATGGCGACGTCGCGGTCGATGAGATCGTCGTGGGCATTCAACACGAACCCCTGACCGCCCATGCCCAGCACGTCGGTGACGCTGTAGCGACCGATGTGGCGTCCGACCATGGCGTACGGATTCTGCTTCTCGCTCTGGGCGGCTCCGTAGGCGCGACTGTCGTCCACGTGGGCCGGGATCGCGGGCAGGACGGTGTCGGCGAGGGAATCGACCGCGGGACTGGCCACGATCGTCTCGGCGAGATTGAGTTCATCGTCGCTTTCGAAGAAGGCCAGCGAGAGCGCCTCGGCGCACCGGGGCGCGAGTTGTCGGACCATCTTGACGTGCGCCGAGCCGAATCCTCCGTCACGCTGGTTGAGGACCTGGGCCACGCCGATGCGCCGTCCATCCCCCGCGTGCAGCGGGAATGCGATCACGCTGCGGGTACGGAAGCCGGTCTGCAGGTCGATGTCCCGATTGAAGCGGTCGTCCCGGTAGGCGTCATCGACCCGGATGATGTCGTCGTCGGTCAGCGCCGCACCGGCCAGACCGCGGTCGGCGGGCATGCGGATCAGCAGCGATTCGTCGCTGCCGGCGACTTCGTCCCGATGGGCGACGGCGGTCAGCAGTTCGTTTCTCGGTTCGTCGAAGCGAAAGACGGTCGCCCGCTCCGCATGGAGCTTCTCCCGCAGGATGTCGCAGATCGTCCGCAGTTTGCGTGCCCCGCCGACCGCCTGCTGGAGTCTTCCGTCGACGCCGGGAAGATCCAGATCCTTCATCATCATCACCGTGGAATCCGGCTCGTCCTCCGCCATCGGCATGTTGCGCACGAGCAGGAGGGCCCGGATCCTCGCCAGCAGCACCGGCAGGTTGATGGGCTTGGTGACGTAGTCGTTGGTGCCGTGGCGGAAGGACTCGACAACCACCTCGGACTGATCGCGCGAGGATGCGACGATCACGGGAAGCACGGCGGCGAGATGGCGTCGGCGAATCTGCTTCAGCAGGCCGAAACCGTGTCCGTCGTCGAGATCCGTATCGAGAACGACCAGATCGAAGGAGTCGTCGTCGAGTCGTTCGATCGCCTCGGTCTGCCCCCGGGCCATGACCACGTCGAAGCCCCGGTCCGACAGGAAATCGCCCAGGATGGTCCGACTGACTTCACCCGGGTCGATGATCAGAATTCGTCCGTGGTCCGGAGTGTCCTCTGCAACCGTGATGCTGTCGACCATGCAGGCATGCTAATCGACGGTGCACGACTCGTCCCCCCGCGTTGGCGTACCATTGATCAGGAGGTACATCCGTGCGACGCATCAGGGCGGCCGGTGGCTGGCCGGCAATCTTCTACACCCTCAAGCACGCCAGGGCCACGGGCGGTTTTCTCCGCATGTGGAAGGCGATGCGGACGCGCAATGCCTGCAAGACCTGTGCGTTGGGAATGGGCGGTCAGCACGGCGGGATGGTCAACGAATCCGGTCGCTTTCCCGAGGTCTGCAAGAAGTCCGTGCAGGCCATGGCGGCGGATCTCCAGGGGGCGGTGCCGACCCACTTCTTCGACGACGTCTCGATCCAGCGCATGCAGGAGATGACGCCCCGGGAACTGGAGGCTGCGGGACGACTGACCCGACCGGTGTGTCGCGGTCCCCTCGACAGCCACTACCGGGAGATCGGTTGGGACGATGCGATGGATCGGATCGCAAAGCGGCTCGGTGCGATCGCTCCCGACGAATCGTTCTTCTACTTCTCCGGCCGTTCGTCGAACGAAGCGGGGTTCCTGCTCCAGCTGATGGCACGATGCTGGGGAACCAACAACATCAACAACTGCTCCTACTACTGCCACCAGGCGTCGGGGGTGGGGCTCGCGTCCGTGACCGGTTCGGGCACCGCGACCGTCGTCCTCGACGATCTGCACGAATGCGATCTGGTGGTGCTGATCGGGGCCAACCCCTCCTCCAACCACCCGCGTCTCATGCGCTCGCTCGTGGAGGTGCGAAGACGGGGTGGCCGCGTGGTGGTCATCAACCCCCTGCGCGAATTGGGACTGGATCGGTTCAAGGTCCCTTCCGACGTGCGCAGCATGATTCGCGCCTCGCGGATCAACGATCTCTACGTCCAGGGTCACATCGGCGGCGACGGGTGGCTGCTGGCGGGCGTGATCCGGGCGCTGGTTCGACGCGGGGCGATCGACCGATCCTTCGTCGATCAGCACGCGGACGGATGGGATGCATTCGAGCGGACGATACGGGGACTCGATCCGGACGAGATCGTCCGTCGCAGTGGTGTGGACCCGTCGGTCATCGAGGAGCTGGCATCGCTCTGCGCGGACTCGGAGCGGTCGATCTTCTGCTGGGCCATGGGGATCACGCACCACGACCATGGCGTCGGGAACGTGCAGATGATCGCCAATCTCGCCATCGCCACCGGACAACTGGGACGTCCCGGATGCGGCCTGCTTCCGCTGCGCGGCCATTCGAACGTGCAGGGGATCGGATCCATGGGAGTCGTCCCGAAGCTGAAGGAGGCGTTCTTCCGCGAGCTCGAGCACGTCGCGAACGTTCCGATGCCCACGTCACCCGGCATGGACACGCTGGCCTGCATGGAGGCGGCGAGATCGGGGTCGGTGCGGTTCGCCCTCTGCCTCGGTGGCAACCTCTACGGATCGAATCCGGATTCCGCCTTCGCGGCCGAATCGTTCCGCTGCATCGATCAGGTCGTCCACCTGTCCACCACCCTCAACACCGGCCACGCCCACGGGTGCGGACGCGAAACGATCATCCTGCCGGTCCTTCCCCGCGACGAGGAGTCGCAATCGACGACGCAGGAGTCGATGTTCAACTACGTGCGTCTCAGCGACGGAGGTCGCGCCCGTCATGAAGGACCTCGCAGCGAGGTCGAGGTCATCACCGATCTCGCGTCGAGAGTGCTCGGCGATGAGGGTGCGTTCGACTGGACGTCCCTGCGTTCGCACGAGGAGATCCGTGCCCTGATCGCGCGCGTGGTGCCCGGGTACGAGGCGATCTCCGGCATCGGAGAGAGCCGGGAGGAGTTTCAGATCGAGGGTCGGACGTTCCACACTCCCCGGTTCGCGACGGAAACGGGTCGTGCCTGCGTGCACGACGTCGCGCTGCCCCGGAGCGATGCACTGCGGGACGACGAGCTCCGCCTCATGACGATTCGAAGCGAAGGGCAGTTCAACACCGTCGTCTACGAGGAGGAGGACCTCTATCGGGGGCAGGATCGTCGCGACGTCATCCTGATGCACCAGGACGACATGGACCGGTTCGGACTCGCCCACGACGAACGGGTGGAGGTCTCGACCGAAACGGGATCGATGGTGGTGCACGTCCGGGCCATCGACATTCGGCCGGGCAACGCGGTGATGTACTACCCGGAGGCGAACGTGCTGATTCCCCGACGCGTGGATCCGGTCTCGAGGACCCCCGCGTTCAAGGGAATACCGGTTCGGGTCCGCAGTCGTTCAGCCGTCGGTTCGTGAACCGCACCACTCGGCCCACTCTTCGGGGGTGTTGATGTTGCGCAGCCGCCGGGCCGGCGGAGGCTCCACCCGAATCGCATCGACGTCCTGCAGCAGTCCCTGCAGGGAGCGGTCGTCCGACGCGAGACGTGCGGAGACGGTTGCGGACAGCCCGGACGCGATCAGCATCGGAAGGGAGTGTGGTGGATCTCCGGCCTGCTCCCGGAAGACCGCCAAGTCGTGGTCGGCATCCGCAAGACGACGGAGATCATCGGATGCCAGGGCGGGCATGTCGCAGGGCACCACCAGATAGCGGGTGCCGTGGCCGCTGGCCAGCAGGGCCTCAAGGGCCGCCAGCGGGCCCTGTCCCGGAACTCGATCCTCCACGTGCGGTCGATGGGGCAGGATGTCCGGGGGTCCGCAGATCACGATCTGCGTGGTCACCCCCCGGCACGCATCGACCACCAGATCGATCAGTCGTCGACCGTCGGGACACCGGAGATCGTGCTTGGCCTGCCCCATTCGGCGTGATGTTCCACCGGTGAGTACGGCTGCGACGAGGGGTTCGGGATAGGAATGCATGCCGGCCAGAAGCTCCATGCAGGAAATCGGCGATGTCCGGTGGCTCCGGGAGACGATGAGTGTACTGTTCAAGAGGACGGGGCCGACGGCCCTGGAGTGCGGACGATGATTCGATGCATCCATGGTTCGATCTGCCATTCGCTCGTGGCCGGGCTCGTGCTGTCATTGCCTTCGATTTCCACCGCTCAGGATTCGGTGCAGGAGGAACTCGTTCCCGTCGATGCCTTCGTCGAGGACGCCTCCGGACTCTCGACCAGTCTGCGTGAGGTCCAGTACGGGCTTCAGGTGCCGTACGGCTTCGAGCAGCTGATGCGGGAGGACACCCCGGCCGGTCGGTACGTTCGTCGGGCCGCCGGACTCTGGGCCGTGTTTCCACGTTCCGAGTATCTGCCGGCGGGTGGCGGCTACATCGCAACCTGGCCCGCCGACACCCGATTCCACATCGGCCCCCCCCGCCGGACCGGATCCATGTCGATCCTTCCTCCCGACCTCCGTGAGAATCAGATCCTCGAGGATGTCGGGGAGGGCCCCATCGCCGCCGAAGTCGCCGAAGCGGTGGTGATCGAAGCCGAATCCAGCGATGGACGCACGATCGTCCCGTCACCTTCGACCGTGGAGACGGAAGCCGTGCGGCCGTCTCCGCCGCGCCGCATCGAATTGGTCAGGGTTCCCTTCGTGGTCGATTCGCGCTACCGGAGCGCCCGGATCAAGGCCATCGTCGAACAGGCGAATCGGGACTCCGCTCAGGCCGCGCGTGGTCCGTCGCCTTCATCCTCGAAGTAGCCGAGGCATCCCAGCGATTGGGCCAGCTGCTGCATGCGCCGGTCCGCGAGATCCAGGGCCAGGGCGGCGATCTCGACGGAGTCGCTGCACCGAACCGCTGCGCGCACCCGATCCGGAAACGGGATCGGATTGCGTGCCGTGCGATCGATGTTCGGGATGTTCGTGTGCCTTGGAATCGTCATCTGCCACAGGGATGATCGACAGCGGCGTCCCGGTTCTTCGGCTGATGGTCAAAACGGCGCAAATACGTCGGCTTCGCCGCCCTCAGGACCCGCAGGATCGTTCGGCGTCCGATAATGACGCACTGAAATTGGACTCGTGGATCCTTCTGCGGACACCGCAGCGATACAATGAGGCGTCATGACCACGTTTTCCGCCACCGATCCCGCTGCGCAGCGCGTCCTTGGACGTGTTCGCGATGCCGCGTTGATGCCGATCGCGGAGGACGTGATCCACGGCCGTCGACTCGATGCCCAACAGGGCATGACGCTCTTCCGGACCAGCGACATCTGGACGGTCTGCTCCCTGGCGGATCTCGTGCGTCGTCGGCTCAACGGTGACGTGGCCTACTACAACGTGAACCGCCATCTGAACTATTCCAACATCTGCGCGTTGAGCTGCAAGTTCTGTGCGTTCCACCGCAAGCGCGATCAGGAGGGGGCGTACCAGTACGATCTCGACGACATCCGGGATGAAGCCATCAAGGCGATCGAGGCGGGCGCCACCGAAATGCACATCGTGGGCGGACTGCACCCGCGACTCCCGTTCGACTACTACCTCGACATGCTCCGGACCATCCGGGAGACCGCACCGCGCGTCCACATCAAGGCGTTCACCGCGGTCGAGATCGTGCACCTCGCACGAATGGCCAAGCGCGGTCGTGAAAAGGAGGAGGGCATCCGCTGGGTCATCCAGCAGTTGAAGGAGGCCGGACTCGGTTCCATGCCCGGTGGAGGTGCGGAGGTCTTCGACGATCGGGTGCATTCCGAGACCCACCGGGGCAAGATCAGCGGTGATCAGTGGCTGATCGTGCACCGTCTGGCCCACGAAGAAGGGCTGAACACCAACGCCACGATGCTCTACGGACACGTCGAGACCTTCGAGGACCGCATCCGACACATGCAGCTGCTCCGGCAGGAGCAGGACCGCACCCTGCTGGAGTGGGCCCACGCCCAGGGAGCCTGCGTCCAGACCGCGATCAATCACGAGGGCGAGGAGCATCAGGCGGTGGTGCTGACCGATCCCGCCACCGCCGCGGCGAAGCTGCAGCCGACGTCCGATACCTGTTCGACCGGCTTCTACCAGACGTTGATCCCGCTGCCCTTCATTCCCGACGACAGCGAGCTCGAGCATCTGCCCGGCCCCATGGGACTCGAGAACCTCCGGACGATGTGCGTGTCACGTCTGATGCTGGACAACTTCCCCCACATGAAGGCCTTCTGGATCATGCAGACGCTGGAGATGGCCCAGTTCATGCTGCAGAACGGAGCCGACGACATCGACGGCACCGTGGTGTGGTACGACATCACGAAGGTCGAAGGCGCCGGAACGCACCAGGAGGTCACGCAACTGGACCTGCAGCGGGCAGCCCGCGAGGCGGGATTCCATCCGGTTGAACGGGACACGCTCTACCGGACCGTGCACCGCGACGGTCGGGAGTGGTCCGTCGACGAGGACTAGCGTCGTCCCAGCGACCAGCGGAGCTCGGGCATCCGGAGCATGCGGGCACCGACTGCATAGACACCACCACCCACGCCGACCATGACGGCGAGTCGGACGATCGATCCGACGATGTCGTCGTCGGTGTCGACCCACGTCGAGCTCCATGCAACGACCGCCCCCATCGCGGCGGACAGGACGACCACGCGTACGGCGGTGGCGACGACCGTCGCGTCGATCGGGTGGGACACGTGCCGGCCCGTGGCCCGCAGCAGGAGCAGGCACTGCAGGATGGCGCAGATCGCGGTCGACCAGGCCAGCGCCGTCTCGCCCAGTGGGGTCCAGATCAGCGTGATGTTCAGGATCAGGTTCAGCACCACCATGCCCATCGCGATCCGAACCGGGGTCATCATGTCCGTCTTGGCGTAGCAGCTGCGGGTGAAGACCTGGTTCATCGAGTACGCCCAGATCGCGGTTGCGTAGCCGAGGAGGACGGCTCCCACCCGGTGCACGTCGTCGACGGTGAACTCACCGCCCTGCAGGATGCAGGCGGCGAGCGGCTCGCGGACCAGGGCCAGTCCCACACTCGCCGGGACGCCGATGAACAGCACCATCCGCAACCCTCTTCGGAGCGTATCCGTGAAGGAGCGTTCGTCATCCGACTGCCGTGCGAGCACCGGGTAGATGGCGGTCGCGACCGAGATCGCGAAGACGCCCAGCGGAAACTGGTAGAGCCGCTGGGCGTAGCTGATGATGGTCATCGTTCCGTCGTCCAGCGGATAGGTTGCGCCCAGAATCGTGTCGGATCCGAACACGGGATAGCTGGCGATCAGACCGTCGAGGAAGGTATTGAGCTGGAGCACGCCAAGGCCCAGGATCATGGGCAGCGAGGTCCGCCAGACCCGCTTGAGCGGAGGCATGGCGGCAAGGGGATTCCAGTTCCATCCGGCCCGATCGCGCAGCGACCAGAGCATCCATCCCACCTGCAGCAGGCCGGCCACCACCATCGCGACGGCGGCTCCGACGACGCTCAGCAGTCGGGCCTGCTCGTGGTCCGTCGTCGTCCATGCCATCGTGGTGACGGCGATGATGATCGCACCGTTGAGCAGGAGAGGTGCGGCGGCGGGAGGACCGAACCGTCCCATCACCTGGAGCATGGCTCCGAGGACCGCGGCCAGACAGACCAGCGGCATGTAGGGCAGGGTGATCATCATCAGCCAGATGGCGATGTCGTCGTGATTCCGCGCGGCCGAAACGAAGAACAGGACCGCTTCGCCCAGCAACACCAGCACCCCCAGTCCGGTCATGAGGCCGGCGATCATCAGCGTGGCCAGTTGGGCCGCCTGCTGCGGATCGCGATCCCGGAGCTTCGCGTAGACGGGAAGGAACGCCGCCGTCAGGGCCCCCTCGCCGAAGAGCCGTCGGAACAGGTTGGGAATGAGGAACGCAAACCAGAAGGCGCTGGTCAGCTGATTGGCGCCCAGCACGCGACTGAGCACCCCGTCGCGCACCAGTCCGGTGACCCGACTGAATGCGGTGAGCACCATGACGGTGCGGGTGTTGGATTCGATTCGATCAGGCATGCGTGGTCGGTTCGGCGGTGTCCACCCCTACCGGTGGCTCCCTTCCACCTCATCGTCAACGGCCTCGTGCAACCGCGCGAAAATAACGCTGCACTCCGGACAGGTTCCCAGTCCGCCCTCCGACGGGACGGATGCGAGATCGAACTCGCACCGGATGCACCGTCGATCGCCTTGTGCGGCGATCTCGTTGCGAAGCACGCGATGCCACTGCCAGGCCATGGCGGCGGCAATCACGGTTCCGGTGTAGAAGATGGCCGAAGCCAGTCCGGGATGGCCGTTGGCCAGCAGCAGCAGCGGTGCGATGCACATGGCCAGCAGCACGTACCCCGTGATGCAGACGAGTCCGAGCGGGCCGTCCGCCTGCAGGACCGCCGCGAGGGGGATGCGGGGAACGGGCAGACGAAGCCATTGGGAGGCATGCACCGGATGTCCGCATGCACCACAGTGGCCGGAACCATGTTCGTCCAGTTCCAACTGGGCCAGCCTGGTTCCGCAATCGAAGCACGGGCGATCCGTCTCGATCCGCCGGAGCTGGTCGGGAACCAGCCGACGCAGGACCCCCCAGACGACCGCAAGGCCGATCAGGATTCCAAGGGTCAGGGAGATGTTTCCGATGCTGATTCCGAACATCGACCAGCCGAGCAGGTAGAGCGGCAGGAAGACGATCAGCATCGGCAGCACGAAGGCGGATCCCAGCAGCAACCAGTTGGTCGGCCGTCCGAGCAGTTCATCCAGGATCCAGCTCACCCGCCGTTCCTGTTGACGGACCACGAAGTCGTTCGCAGGCTGGAACGTCGTCATCCAGGCGCTGGCTGCGAACACACCCAGCAGGCCGGCCACGATGTCGGCGCCCGAACTGTCGCGGTAGGGTGAGAAGAATCCCTGGCTGAGTTCATCGAGCACCGTGAAGGCCGTCGAGTATCCGGCGACCACCCAGACTCGTCGGAACCAGCGCGTCATCCACAGCAGGAAGGTGAAGCCCCCGAAGCACAGGAAGTGCATGAGCTTGTCGGGGGACAGGATGGTGCTGCCGCTGGGTTCCGATCCCGGCCAGTGGGTCGCGACCAGCAGGAGGACGGCGAAGATCAGGAATGCGATGCGCCATGGCCAGGCGGCGCCCTCTCGCCGGATCGCGGCGGGATCCGAGAGATCGATGCGTGTCACGATGGTTCCTGCGCTCCGGACGCTTCCGCGGTCTGCGGCGCATCGGGCGTCTCCGCTTCGGGTGCGTCGGCCGGGGGATTCCATCCGTCCAGCACGCATTGAGCGAGCGCGGCGTAGTCGTTGGCTCCGTGGCTCGTGGGTTCGTACTGGAAGATGGTCTGTCCGAAGCTCGGTGCCTCCGCCAGTTTGATGTTGCGTCGGATCGGCGGCTGCAGGACCCGGCAGTTCCGCCAGGGGGCATCGCTGTCGCGTGCGTCGACGAAGAACGATTCCAGATCGTCGACGACTTCCCGGGCCAGGTTCGTGTTCCGCTCGTGCATGCAGAGGATGATGCCGCCGACCTCGAGCGTCGGATTGACCGACTGGCAGACCAGGCCCACCGTCTCCAGCAGCTTTCCGACTCCCTGCAGGGCGAGGAAGTGGGCCTGCATCGGCACGATGACCTCGTCGGCCATCGAGAGGGCGTTGATCGTGAGCACCCCGAGACTGGGGGGGCAGTCGATCATCACCACGTCGTATCGATCCGCGATCGGGGCGAAGGCCCGGGCCAGGATGTGCTGGCGGTCGTCGTGCTGGGCGAGTTCCGATTCCGCCGCGGCGAGGTCCGTTTCGGAGACGATCGCATCGAGTCGCTCATCCACGCGGACGACGGCATCCTTCGCGGACCGTTCGGAGTCGGTGAAGAGGTCGTAGACGGTGCAGTCGATCTCGTCGGGATCCAGTCCGACGTGCAGGGTCATGTGGGCCTGCGGATCGAGATCGATCAGGCAGACCCGCTGCCCGGTGGCGGCCAGGGCGGCGGCGAGGTTCACCGCCGACGTGGTCTTGCCCACGCCACCCTTCTGGTTCATCATCGCGATTACCCGCGGCATGGAGGCGAGTATAGCCCCCCTGCCCTGCGGGAACCTGAAACCGGACCGACTCCCGATCTTCGCTCCGTGCTACAGTCCAGAACGTGTCGAGCATCACCGAATCGGCGATCTGTCTTCGTTGCTGGGATTACTCCGAAACCTCCCAGACGGTGAGCCTGCTTACGCGCGGTCACGGCATGCTTCGGGGGATCGCAAAGGGGGCCAAACGACCCCGCAGCGCCTTTTCCGGAGGGTTCGATCCGCTGACCAGCGGGCAGCTGGTGGCGATCATCAAGCCGGGACGCGAGCTGGCCCTGCTGACGGCCTGGCATCTGCAGGAGGTGCATCGCGCACTGCGCCAGAACCTGGCTGCAAACCGTGCCGCGCTCTACATGGCCGATCTCACCCACCGGATGCTCACCGATCAGGACCCGCATCCGGAGGTGTTCGACGCCTTGTCGAACGCCTTGAAGCGATGCGGGTTGTCCGGCGAATCGGCCCGTGCCCTGCTGGTCTTCCAATGGCAGATTCTCGAAGCGTGCGGGTACCGGCCCGAACTCCAGCACGACGTGATCACCGGTGAGCCATTGGACGAATCGGTCGAGGCGGTCGGATTCAGTCCGATCCACGGCGGCACCGTGGCGGACACCGGAGAGCATGATCGGTGGCGGGTGCGTCCTGCGACCATCACGCTGCTCCGGTCGCTGGCCTCCGGCTCGGCCGTCGAGGACGTCGATTCGGTCGATCGCGCCAATCGGCTGCTGGCCTGCTACACCCGGGAACTGCTGGGAGACGAGCCGCCGGCCATGCGGTGGGCCTTCCCTGATCTCGTGCCGGCAGTCCGATTTCCGGCTTCCTGATCCGTTCATCCCTCCCGAACCGTTGGAAACCCCCGCATCCGGCTGGATTCGGCCTTCGATGCCGTCGATGCAATGACTGACGGGATCGCAGGCCATGCACGGTTATCGGTCCCCCTGCACCAAGGAGTCCGACGTGTCCGATCAGAAGACCATCAAGGACATCATCAACGGTCATCGCCTTCCCACGCTGCCTTCGGTCGCCGCCCGCGTCCTGGAGATGACGGCCGAGGACGACATCGACATCCGCCGCATCGCCGAAGTGGTTCAGATGGACCAGGCGCTGGCGGCCAAGGTGCTTCGAACCGTCAACTCCAGCTTCTACGGACTCTCCCGGCCCTGTGGAACGGTTCGTCAGGCGATGGTGTATCTGGGACTGAACACCGTCAAGACCCTGGTGCTGAGCTTCAGCCTCGTCGAGACCGTCGACGGGCGTGGAGCCGATCGCAACGGTTTCAACTTCACCGACTACTGGCGTCGTTCCATTCACACCGCGGTTGCCGCGCGGGAACTGGCCCGACGGACGGTGTGCTGGGATCCGGAGGAGGCCTTCCTCGCGGGTCTGATGCAGGACGTCGGCGTCATCGCCCTGTACCGGCAGTTCGGTGCCGACTACCTGTCGGGCATCGCCGCTGCGAACGGAGAGCATGACCGCGTCCAGTCGCTGGAACGTGCCCGGTGGGACTGCGATCACGCCGAACTCAGTGCGGCGATTGCGGAACACTGGCAGCTGCCCCGGGCGCAGGTCGAAGCCATCCGGCATCACCACGATTCCACGCCAGCGCCCATCGAGTGTCGTGCCCACGCACGCATCATCGAGCTGGCCGGTCGGGTGGCCGCCGCGCTGGACAGCCGATCCCCCCGGGCGGCGATGACGACCATCCGCGGTCGCATCCGCGACTGGTTCGACATCGACGCGAAGCGTCTTCAATCCATGCTGGTCGAGATCGAAGACGCCATCAAGTCCATCAGTTCACTGCTTTCGGTCAATACCGGTGACGCTCCGGCCACGGAGCGGCTGCTGGCGACCGCCGAGGAACAGCTCGTGGCCCATCAGGTCGACATGGACCGCAAGACGGCGGCACTGCGTTCGGCCAAGGCCGATCTCGAGGAGCAGGTCATGACCGATCCGCTGACCGGCGTCTGGTCGCGGCGTGCCCTCGGGGACACGCTCGAGATGCGTCTGCAGGCGGCGCAGGAGACCGGCCGTCGTGTTGCGGTGCTGTTCTGCGATGCGAACCGATTCAAGCAGGTCAACGATGTCCATGGTCACCTGGCCGGCGATGCATTGCTTCGACACATCGCGACCCTGCTCGACGAGCACACCCGCGAGGAGAGCATCGTGGGCCGCTACGGCGGCGACGAGTTCGTCGTGGTGCTTCCCAACTGCGATCTCGAGTCGGCCCGCCGGGTCGGGGTGCGGTTGCAGCGGACGATCACCACCACGCCCTGTCCGGCCGGATCCGGTTGGCCCGAATTGACGGCGAGCGTCAGCATCGGGGTGGCGTGTTCGAGCCTGGAATCACCCTGCACCGCACAGGAGCTCATCGACACGGCGGATCAGGAGATGTACGAGGACAAGCAGTCGGGCCGGGATGACATCGCGGGTCGAATCGACCACGCGGCCTGACCGTCATTCACGATCCATGCAGCACGCCGGCCTCCCCGGGAAGGGGGAGGCCGGTGGGCTGCTTCCAATGTCACACGTACGGTCGGTCAGCATCTCCGTCGCGGAAAGGAACGGAGTCGCTCAGTCGCCCAATCGATCCGTCCACCAGTCCATGAAGCGTCGTACGGTGGTGGTGTCGCATCCGTACGCCCGGCAGGATGCCGCCGCACCGGCCAGCAGGAATTCCCGGCGGCGGGTGGGATCGTCCGCATCATGGGCCGTTCGAATGGCCTCGGCGGCATCGTCCCAGGCGGTCCCGGGCTCGGGAACGGGCAGCATGGCGACCTGGGATGCGGCGAGTTTGATGGCGGTGGTGGAGCGGGCGACCCCGAAGTACCTTCCCGCCGCAATCGCGGTGGTCACCGGCGAGGCCAGCGCCGCGGCGAGGTGCCAGATCATGTCGTCGTCATGGGGTACGACCGTGATCAGCGGGGTCATGGGGAGCAGTTCGCCGATCTCGTCGACGTAGACCTCGAGGACCCGGGTCTGCGTTGCCAGCAGGATCTTGGGAACCAGCCGGGCGTCGGCCCACGGTCCGAGCTTCGTCTTGGAGGTCAGCGATTGCAGGTCGACCTGCGGCCGCTCCCATCGCCGGCGGTCGTACCGCACGCCGCGTCGACCCCACGCGGAGGTGGCGGGATCGATCAGTCCGGTGGTGACCAGCGGGACGTGGCCGGCGTCCGGTCCTTCGGGCGGCGCTTCGCTGACGTGACCACGCAGTCCGTAGTACTGGTCCCGGAAGTCCGCGGTGGCCTTGGCGACCGAGCCGAATGTCCGGGTGGACTCGGGTGTGATCCGCGGAATGCCCACCAGATCGCTGACCAGACCGGACCAGGTCGCCTCCTCGGCCAGACGGTCCATGTCCAGTTCGAGTTCGTCCACCGGATCGAAGTCGATGCCCCGTGATCGCCGAAGTCGGGTCGTACGTTCTTCGCTGCGTTCGAGGACCGGTGCGCACACGTGGACCGCGGCCTCGAAGACGTGATCGATCGCCAGCCAGATGTTGGTCAGGCGGGCCGTGCGGGCCAGGTCGCGCCGGATGCCCTCCGCGTCGCGTGTCGCCAGCATCGACTGGGGCTGGATCATCGCGACCCGGCCACCCGGGCGTGCCAGATCGATGGACAGACGAAGAAAGATGGCGGCGGGATCCACGTAGCCCTTCACCGTATCGCCGAATCGATCACGCAGCAGACCGGCGGCATTGCGGGCCAGTGCGGTGTTGCGACCGAGTTGACTGAGAAACGGAGGATTGCCGATCACCAGATCGAATCCCTGCTCGTGCATCAGATGCCAATGCACGGGAGTCACCGTGCGCACCGCGTCGTCGCCGAGGTGGGCGCGGCACCAGGCATCCGCTTCGTCGAGCGAGCCGGCGTCGGCCGGTGCGCCCAGCAGACCGGAGCCGCAGTGGATTCGTCGTTCGTGCAGGGATGGAGGAAGCGCGCCGTCTCCGGCGAGACTCCACAGCCGTCGTCGGCAGACATGCGCCGTGGTGCAATCGATCTCCGAACCGTAGATGCAGTTGCGAAGGACGTGGACCCGGACCCGGTGCAGGTCGCCCTCCGAGACGTACCGCGCCGCCCGGTCGATGAGGCGATCGGCCGCACGCACCAGGAAGTGGCCGGTGCCGCAGGCGGGATCGCAGATGCGAAGATCCAGAATCGACCGCAGCGGGTCGTCGGTTCGTTCCGCGCGGTCCAGAATCGGTTCGATCGACCGGTCGAGCAGGCCGTCGATGATGCGGTCCGGCGTGTAGAAGGCTCCGCGATGTCGCCGTCGTTCGCGGGTCGCCTCGTCGACACGCAGACGGTGGGTGACGGGATCGAGGATCGGGACATGCTCGAGGAGCTGTTCGTGCATGCGGGCGAGATCGTGTTCATCCGGGATCCGGCCCGAACGTGCCGCGAAGACCGTGTCCACGAATGTCTCCGCCGCCGGGAAGAACGGTTTCACCGTCCGCCGCCGTCGTTGGTCGTGCAGATGCGCGAAGCACAGGTCGTATCCGGTGATCAGGAGTTCACGCCAGGCGGCTTCGGGATCGGATGGAAGGTGCATTCCGTCCTGCAACGGCAGCAGGGCCTCGATGAACCGTCGTTCGTCGAGCGCGACATCCGTGTCGGCGGGCTGCAAGCCCCTCGTGGTGGGTGCTGAGGTCATTGCAGATGCAATCACAATACAGGACTTGTCGATCGGGTGGAGCCGGACCGGGACCGAAATCGAATCAGTCGCCGGTGGGCGCAAGGTGACCGGTGATGCGCGGGGTGAACGGAAATGCTTCCGCCGTCTCGCGAAGGTCGTCGAGGGTCACCGACTGGATACGCTGCAACTCCTCTTCCAGCGGTCGGTACTCGCCGGTGCTGGTGAGTATTCGTCCCAGTCGCTGCATGCGATCGGCGGCCAGTTCGCCGGCCCTGGTGAGATTCGTGGCCGCGAGACTCCGGATCCGCAGGAGATCGTCTTCCTGCAGGTGATCGACTGCATTTTCCAGTTCATCCAGCACGATCTGATGGCACGCTTCGGCGTCCTGGGGGGCGCAGCTGCACCAGATGAGGAATTCTCCGGCCCGGTCCCGCGGATCGAAGTGGCACTGGGCCTCCTCGGCGAGTCCGGGATCGACCAATGCCCAGTACAGGCGGGATCCCTCGTAGTGTCCGACCAGATGGGCCAGCATGCCGGCGGCGTAGCGGCGATCGTCCTGCAGGGCCGGGGCCGGGGCGGCCAGGCACGTGTAGTGCTGATGGACCTTATCGGATTCGTCCCTGAACTCGGCCTGGCCGGGTTCCAGCGGGTCGTAGCTCCGGATCGCGCCGGTGCGTTCCCAGTGCCCGCAGTGGGATTCGATCCGCTGCACCATGGCCTCGAAATCCAGATTTCCGGCCATCGACACGATCGTGTTGTCCGCCGAATACTGGTGCGCGAAGTAGTCGTTCATCGTGTCGCGCTGCAGATTCGACACGGTCTCCCGGGTTCCCAGCACGCGGTGGGCGAGCCGATGGGATCCGTAGTAGTGCTCGAGCGTCTTCTCGTACAACCCCCAGAACGGCTGGTCGTCGTACATGGCGATCTCCTCGAGGATGACCGGCTTCTCGTCCTCGAAGTCGTCTTCACGCAGCGACGGGCGGAGGATGTCGGACAGGATGTCCTCGGCCCGGTCGAGGAACTGGGGAAGGCACGAGGCGTGGAACGCCGTCATCTCGGCGCTGGTCCAGGCGTTGTGGCGTGCGCCGATGTCGTCGAACTCGCGGTCCACGTCCGCGGCGGTGCGCCGTTCGGTGCCCTTGAACATCATGTGCTCGAGGAAGTGGCTCACCCCCATGTGTTCGGGCTGCTCATCCCTCGCGCCGGTCCGAACGAAGAACCCCATGGCGGTGGAGTGGGCTTCCGGATCGATCTCGGCCGCGATGCGCAGGCCGTTGGGCAGGACGTGTTCGCGGAACGTCACGGGCATGGGAACAGGCTGGCCCTCACGCGTTGATGATCCGGTTTTCCGTTCCGAGCGCGGCCTCGTGAATCGATTCGGCCATGGTCGGGTGGGCGTGCATCGTCGAGATGATGTCTTCCGCGGTGGCTTCCAGACGGATTGCGAGGCAGAACTCGTGGATCAGTTCCGACGCATCCTTGCCGATGATGTGGGCTCCGAGGATCTCCCCGTACGGTTTGGCGGTGACGATCTTCACGAAGCCGTCGGTCTGGCCCACGGCGATGGCCTTGCCCAGTGCGCTCAGCGAGAAGGTCCCCGTTTCGTAGTCGATGCCCTCTTCCTTCGCCTTTGCTTCGGTCATGCCGATCGATGCGATCTGGGGATTGGTGTAGGTGCAGCCGGGAATCGCGTTGTAGTCGACTCCCAGAGTGTGCTCTCCGGCCATGCGTTCGACGCAGGTGACGGCTTCTTCGCCCGAGACGTGGGCCAGCCACGGGGGTCCGATCACGTCTCCGATCGCGTAGACGCCCGGCACGTTCGTCTCGTAGGTCGGCTGGTCACGGTGGTAGTCCACCTTGATGTGGCCGCGATCGACCTCGAGTCCGAGACTGTCGTCGAACAGGCCGTCGAACCGTCCCGTGACGCCGATGCCGACCAGAACGACCTCCGCATCCAGCTGCTGGGTCTTGGATTCGTCGGCGGAATCGACGATGGTCACCGTCGCGCCGTCTTCACGTGGTTCGATGCCGGTGGTCTTGGAACCGACGTGGAAGGTGATGCCCTGCCGCTTGAACGACTTGAGTGCGGCCTTCGACACCTCCTCGTCCTCGACGGGCAGGATGCGGTCCACCATCTCGACCACGGTCACATCCGTTCCCATGGCGTTGTAGAAGTAGGCGAACTCCATCCCGATGGCGCCGGATCCGATGACGACCATCGACTTGGGCTGCTTCGGCAGCGTCATCGCATCGTGCGATCCGATGACGGTGGTGCCGTTGAACGGCGCGAAGGGGAGTTCGCGTGGAGCGGCTCCGGTCGCAATCATGATCTTCGACGCGGTCACGGTCTGGATGACCTCCGAACCGGTGCCGTGGTAGTAGTCGTCGTCGGCCTTGGAGACCTCGATGACGCACGGTGCTCCGCCGGCGGCGCCGGAGACGATCTTGGCGTGGCCTTCGATGTGGTCGATCTTGTTCTTCTTCATCAGGAAGCCGACGCCCTTGTTGAGCTTGTCGGCGACCCCGCGCGAGCGACCGATGACCTTGTCCCAGTCCACGCTCACACCTTCGAATGTGAAGCCCCACTGGTCCCCGTGGGTGACGGCCTCCGAAAAGAGTTCCGCATTGTGCAGCAGCGCCTTGCTGGGGATGCAACCCCAGTTGAGGCAGACCCCGCCGAGTCGATTGCGTTCGATCACCGCGGTCTTCATGCCCAGCTGGGCCGCTCGAATGGCTCCGACGTATCCGCCGGGTCCGGTACCAATCACCACCAGGTCGTATTGCGCTGAATCTGACACGCCTCGCACTCCATATTCGGGTTCCGATGAGGAACGGCATTGTAGCCCTGGAGCGGAACCATGCCTGCCGGATCCGGGGTGGAGTCGGCATCCGGTGCCGGGGGCCTTCCCGGGGAGTGAGGGACGGTTGGACTGCATCCCGTTGACGCTCATCTGGCCCCCCTCTAGCATCCACGCTTCACCCTTCGGGAGCAGCCAGTGCGAACGGCCATCATCAGCGATATTCATGGCAATCTCGAGGCCCTCACCGAGGTCCTCGGGGCCATCAAGCAGCGAAACTGCGATCGGATCATCTGCCTCGGGGACATCCTCGGCTACGGTCCGGATCCGGTCCGATGCGTGGACCTCATCGCGGAGCACTGCGAATGGTCCCTCCTGGGCAACCACGACTACGGTGCCCTCTACGAGCCGACGAACTTCAACGTCGCCGCCGAGCAGGCCGCGTACTGGACGCGAGCCCAGTTCGAGAAGGAGGAGGACGAGGAGGCCAAGGTCCGCCGGTGGGAATTTCTCGGTCGGTTGAAGGTCCGGGTCGGATTCGGCGATTTTCTCTGTGTGCACGGCTCACCCCGACGACCGATCAACGAGTACATCTTCCCCGAGGATGCGATCAACTCGCCGGTCAAGATGCAGCAGGTCTTCGAGCGGGTCGAGACGTACTGCCTCGTCGGACACACCCACGTTCCGGGTGTGTTCACGGACGAGCCCGACTTCTATCCCCCGGAGGATGTCGAATCCGTCTACAAGCTCAACGGCTCCGACCGCCTGATCATCAATCCCGGTTCCGTCGGTCAGCCACGGGACTTGGATCCGCGTGCAAGCTATGCGATCCTCGACGAGGATCAGCGTCATGTCGAGTTTTACCGTCTCCCCTACGACGTCGAGAGCGTGGCCAAGAAGATCCACGCCGTTCCCGAGCTGAGCAACTGGCTCGGTGATCGCCTGCTCGAAGGTCGCTGATCCCCACTCCCGAACGAACCCCCCCTATGCCCCAGCCATCCAGAAGACTGAGACTGATCGTGCCGCTGATCGTCGGCGGACTGGCGCTGTTGATCATCCTGCTTGTCGCCACCGGCGAGGGAGGCGGCAATCGGGTCCAGGTGAAGCGCGACGCCCAACTCCGTCCGGACGAGGCGGTCTCGGACGTCGCGTCCCCGCCGGCCGAGTCCGAGGCCCCCGCGGCCAAGCAGCCGTCCGATCCCCCCGCCGCCCCGCCGCCCGCCGAGGAATCCGTCGCCGCTCCCGCCACGCCGGAGGCCGCGGACCGGTCTCTGGAGTCGCTGCGGATGGCGACGAATCCCGTCGCCGACG
>MDTG01109680.1_pt1 | contig 31790 bp, 28 predicted proteins | sample 811421 | NCBI WGS metagenome assembly MDTG01 (sample SAMN05326645, study PRJNA326480) | marine metagenome | isolation source: seawater | place: Pacific Ocean: South East | collected 2011
CTGCCCGGCTGCCCGGCTGCCCGGCTGCCCGGCTGCCCGGCTGCCCGGCTGCCCGGCTGCCCGGCTGCCCGGCTGCCCGGCCGCCCTGCCCCTGACTGCAGTCCACCCCTGCCGCGGATGAACGCTTTAAGCTGCTATTTCCTGCCAGAAACATCTGGCGCAATCATGTTCCTGCAAGAAATGGCAGACGCTTGCCTCATGCTTCGGCCGCGCCGGTCGTCGCCGCCCGCCCGCCGGCGAGGCATGGCGGGGCCCGGGTGTATCCGCGCCAGGACTCCCACTAAATGCAAAGACCTGGGTCAGGACTGGCAATCCGATCCCCCTCCCCCACCGGCACGGTCCCCCGCCGGCCGGAGACGCGCATGCCTGTCATGGCATTTCCTGCCAGATCCATCTTGCGCAATCAGGAACTGGCAGAATGATCTCCACGCGCTCCCCCCGCTCTCCGACCCGACAGGATGAACGGACCGACAGCCGGCGCGGACGGGGGCTGGGGCGCGGGCCCGGGCGCCACCAGGCCGCTTCTGCCCAGGCGGCGACCCGGCGGGATATGGCTGGCTCCCCTCCCCCTCCTCCTCCCCCTACTCCCTCGGCCATGGGGTCCGGGCATCCGCAGTGGTCCGCAGGGGGCGGGTGGGTGGGTGGCTGTATGAGGCTGTTTCCAGCCAGATCTTTCTGGCGCAATCAAGATTTCAGGTGACGGCCGCGACCCCGGCGTCCCTGCCCCGCCCACTCGTCCGGCGAACACGGCAAGCCTGGCGCCTCGCTGCCTGGATGTGGAAGCCCCGCCCCGGCTCTCCTCGGGCACGTGCGGGGATCGTCGCGGCCTTCCGCGCAGACCTGAAGGCCAGGCTCGTCTTCGGCGCCTGCAAGCCGCGTTGCTCACGGCCCCGCCCGGCCTGACAGCTCGGCGCAGGCAGGTATCGGCCGGAGCATGGCGGATCTCCCCGCGCCCGAGCAGCCCACCGGCCCAACATCCTGGCACGGCAGGCGTGGGACTGGCTGGACCTGGCTGTTTCCTGCCAGATCCATCTTGCGCAATCTGGAAATGGCGACAAAGTCGACGCCTTCTGCGCTGGCCCGCAGAACTGTCCCGCCGCCGGCGCCTGCGGAGTGCAGCAGGCGCCGGCATTGCCCGCCGTAACGACCTTGCACCGCTGGTTATCGGCCGGGATGTGGCCGATATCCGGAGCCCTGCCGGCCGATCCACCTGAGACGCAGCGCCGAATCTGGCTGGATCATGCCATTTCCTGCCAGATCTATCCTGCGCAATCTGGAATTGGCGAGGATGGCGGAAGCTCTCTGTGCCGACCCGTCATCGGCACCCCTATGGTGCGGCAGGCGCGGGCGTTGGCGCCCGGAACGGTCTTGCGCCACCTGAATCTGGCCGTGATATGGCTGAGGTCAGGGGGCGCCGGGGCTTGCCGCACCACCCCGTTTCCCGCCAGATCTATCTTGCGCAATCTGGAATTGTCGGGGCCGCCTGAACCCTCAGCTCTGGCCCGGCGAAACGGTCTGTCATCGGTGCCTCCGAGGCGCAGCCGGGCAGGGCGTTGGCTGCAGTAGTGGTGTTGCATGGCCCAGATCTGCCAGGGCATCGCCGATCGTTCGCCGCCCTGCCAGCCGATCCACCTGCGACGATGGCACGAGATTCAGGCCATTTAATGCCAGATCTGTCTTGCGCAATCTGGAACTGGCAAGCGTGACTGACGGCCGCCACCCCGGCCGGACGGCCCCACCGGTGGTTGGCACCCGCAGAGCGCCTTGGAAGGGGGGAGGCCGTCCGGCGCTGTCCGGCCGAGGCGGGGGCCGGCGCAGGCGAGATCCGGCGAGAGAGCGGCGATGCGGCGGTTGGTCCCGTCCTGTTCCGTTGCCCTCTCGGTGCCGGGAACCTGGGAGGGCTGGAGGATACGGTTTTCCCGCCAGATCTATGTTGATCAATCAAGATCCGGCGGGAAAGAGCCGGCGTGGACGCCGGGTGCGGCGGAAAGTGGCCGGGATCCGCGGTGCCGTCGCTCTCCGCCCTCGCGGCGCCGTGTCGTCAGGCCATTTCTCGCCAGATCCATCTTGCGCAATCATGAATGATCAAGACCGGGTCGGATGCCGTCGCGGGCGGCCAATGCCTGATCCGATGGGCCCCGATCTGATCGTCCCACATCTGAAGGTCCCCAACCTGGCCGGGTATCGCTCTGGACGGCCGCTCTCATCGGCTGTAAAAGGCCCCGCGATGCATCCGGCATGGCTGCGAAAACACGGCATCAAGGTCGATAACCGGAGCCGGGCAGCGGGTTGATGCCGGGTACCGATTATTGGTCCCGACCATCAACCCTCCTCGTCAACCACCCCCGATCTTCCATGCGCAGGCGAGGCTTGGCGCCCCGGCGTGTGGGGAGGGAAGGGGAGGGTGGAGGGAAAACAACTTGGTGACGCTGTGTAATCAGATCGATGAACAGTGATTTTTCGTTTTGAACTTCACCCCCCTTGTCTAGGATGGTGTCGCGTCCGCCCGGCCCGGAAGAGGCCGGCCGGGTGTGAGTGACCATTGCCGGAGACAATAACACGCCATGGGCGGGATGGGTTTTGACGAGGCGGCGGCGGCCGTGATCCATGCGGGCCGCGCGGCGGCCGCGCGCGGTTGGGTGCCTGCGACCTCGGGCAATTTCTCGGTGCGGCTGGATGGGGGTCGGATGCTGGTCACCCGGTCGGGCCGCGACAAGGGCCGGTTGACGCCCGCGGATCTGGCCGAGGTCGCGATCGACGGCCCCGCGCCGGCCGGCACCTCGGCCGAGACGCCGCTGCACCAGGCGCTCTATCGCGACGATCCGGCGATCGGCGCCATCTTCCATGTCCACAGCCCGGCCTCGATGCTGATTTCGCATCTGCGCGCGGGTGATGGCGTGCTGGAGCTGGCGGGCTGGGAGCTGCAGAAGGCCTTTGCCGGCATCCTCACCCACGACGTCACCGTCACCGTGCCGGTCTTCCCCAATGATCAGGACACCACCGCCCTGGCCGGGCGGGTGTCGGCCCATCTGGCAGCCCCCCGGCCGGCCGGGCAGGTCGCGGCGCCGGGCTATCTGCTCGCCGGCCACGGCATCTATGCCTGGGGCGCGACGCCGGCCGATGCCGAACGCCATCTCGATGCCTTCGATGCCCTGTTTTCCCTGTCTCTCGACTTGCGGAGGATTGCCGGATGAGCCGTCTGGTCGTTCATGCCGAAACCGATCCCGCACAGGTGATCGCCGATACCGATGATGCGGCGGCGATCGCCCGCCTGCTGGCCGAGGTCGGCGTGCGTTTCGAAAGGTGGGACGCGCGCCATGCCCTCGGCATCGAAAGCGACGCGGCCGAGATCCTGGGCGCCTATGCGCCCGAGATTGCGCGGCTGAAGGCCGAGGGCGGCTATGTCACCGCCGACGTCATCCGGCTGACCCCCGACAACCCCGACCATCCGGTGCTGCGCCGCAAGTTTCTGGACGAGCACACCCATGCCGAAGACGAGGTGCGTTTCTTCGTCGAAGGCGAGGGCACCTTCTATCTGCATCTGGGCGGCCGGGTCTTCCGCACGCTCTGCTGCCGCGACGACCTGATTTCGGTGCCCGCCGGCACGCCGCACTGGTTCGACATGGGCCCCGCGCCGCGCTTTGCCGCGATCCGCCTGTTCACCAACCCGGAAGGCTGGGTGGCGCGCTTCACCGGCAGCCCGATCGCAGAGGGCTTCCCGCGTCATGGCGAGTGATCCGACCGCAGCCGGCCGGCCTGAAACCGGTTCGCATGGCGGACCGGTGGTGCTGACCGATATCGAGGGCACCACCACCGACATCGCCTTCGTGTCCGAGGTGCTGTTCCCCTTCGCCCGCGCGCGGCTGCGTGATTTCCTGCACACCAACGCCCATCTGCCCGAGGTCGCGGCCGCCCTCGACGACGTCCGTGCCCGTATCCGCGCCGAGGGCGGGGTGCTGCCTGCGGCTCCGGGGGCGGCGGGGGAAATCGATGCCCTCGCCGACCGGCTGATCGCCTGGATCGATGCCGACGCCAAGATCACCCCGCTCAAAACCCTGCAGGGGCTGATCTGGGCCGACGGCTATGCCGACGGCACGCTGCGCGCCCATCTTTACCCCGAGGTCGCGGCGGCGCTTCGCCGCTGGCATGCGGCGGGGGTTACGCTCGCGGTCTATTCCTCGGGCTCGGTCGCAGCCCAGCTGCTGCTGTTCGGCCATACCGAGGCGGGCGACCTCAACCCCTTGTTCTCGCATAATTTCGACACCACCACCGGGCTGAAGGTGGAGGCCGGCTCCTATACGAAGATCGCAGCAGCGCTGGGCCGGCCCCCGCGCGAGATCCTGTTCCTGTCCGACCACCCGGGCGAAATCGCCGCCGCCCGCAGCGCCGGCATGGCGGTCATCCGCCTGGACCGCAGCTGCGCCCCCGGCAGCCCGATCACGCCCGACGACTTGGGCGTGCCGGTCGCGGCCGATTTTGATGCGATCGATCCCTTTGCGGCCCGCACCCGTCGGCTCCCGGCATGATGCCGCAGGTGAAGGCTGGCTGATGGCTCAATCGTCCAGCCTGTCACCCGCGATCGGCGGATTGTCCCGGCCTGCACGCTTCAGGATGTCGAGGGCCTTCGGGATGTCGGCGCGGGCGGCACGTTCCTCGAAATAGCGGGCCGTCCGCAGGGCGGAGAGCTTTTCCGCAACCGCGACGTTGATGAACTGATTGAGAGCCACGCCCTCACTTTCGGCCACCTTGCGGGCCTCGTCGAGAAGCGAGGGCTGTAGCCTGAGCGCGACGTTGCTTTTCCTCATCCGCCTGCCTCCAGTCGTCTCAGTGCCGCGCCGGGCAACAGAACCTCAATGCCGAACCGCGACGCTTCCTGTCCGAAATCGCGGAGGTTGAAGGTGACGATCGCATTTGCCCCTCCATTGACGGCGGCTTCGAGAACCATGTCGTCATCCGGGTCCCGAAGGGTCGGCCGCCACAGACAGGCGAGCCGCACTGGCTCTACGATCGCCGCCACGGCACCAGCGACATGAGCAGGGCGGTGAGTCCGGCAAGCAGACCGTGCGCCCAGGCCCCGGCCCATGCGTCGGTGAACGGCTGCCCGCCCGCCAGCCTGAGAAGCGTCTCGGCCGCGACCCACACCAGAAAAACCAGGGACTGCATGGCGTCTACGACCGCTGTCGGGGCCATCTCCGTCGCGACCGGCGCGACGATGGGGCCGGGTTCAAGACTGCCATTGATCACGCGGTTTCGATCCGCGCACCCGCAGGGGGCGACATTGACATCAAGGAAGGCGAGCTGTCGACCAAGGAGTTTCAATCCCCGCACCCGCAAGGGTGCGACAGCGGCTCCGGGTGGGTCGCGAGGCGCCAAGGTGGTTTCAGTCCACGCACCCGCAAGGGTGCGACCGCCCGGCAGTATATCCGGTATCGGATGCGCGAGTTTCAATCCACGCACCCGCAAGGGTGCGACCAGCGGGAGCGGCGCATCCGCACGATCTATGAGACGTTTCAATCCACGCACCCGCAAGGGTGCGACGGGCGAGTATCGAACTGCTCCAGGGGTTGATCCTGTTTCAATCCACGCACCCGCAAGGGTGCGACCGAGCCTCTTCTGGACCAGGAGGTATTCGGACAGTTTCAATCCACGCACCCGCAAGGGTGCGACCAGCCCGAGATACGGTCGGGCTGGGATGACGACGTTTCAATCCACGCACCCGCAAGGGTGCGACGTAGGTCATGATGTTGATGTGGTCGAGGGCGGCTGTTTCAATCCACGCACCCGCAAGGGTGCGACTGTCTCTGCGTGTCCGCATCGGAGGAGCCATTCAAGTTTCAATCCACGCACCCGCAAGGGTGCGACCGCGGTGGCGCGGCTCGCAACCCTGAGAGGGTACGTTTCAATCCACGCACCCGCAAGGGTGCGACCCACCCCCTCTTAATATCCTGAATCCGGGTTCGGAAAAAGGCGATCCGCGCGAACCTCATCTGGAAGTCACACCCAGGCATGAACATGCATAAATTGTGAAATTTAATCGATTGGAAAGCCTAGAGAATTTTTTCCGCGAACCTCCCGGGATTTTTACGGGAGCTTGGGGTTCGCGGGCGAGGCGGGCGGGGCGGCAACCGGGTCGCCGTCTGGGGCTGCGTTCAGGCTTCTTCTATTTTCCGCCAGAAAAAACCAGATCAATCAGGAAACATCTTGCGGAAGCTGGTTCCCGCTTGTTCCAGCCGCCGGCCGCGCTATGATGCGGCAACGGGATCGGCCGTGCTGGTGCAGGCCGGTCTTTTGCGGCGGATCTTTTGCAGCGGATCCTTTGCGGCTGGAACAGGCGGCCCCGGCGGGCCGGAGGGGAGTTTCCCATGGCGATCATCGCATTCGCGAATCCGAAGGGCGGGGCGGGCAAGACCACCTCGGCGCTGATCCTGGGTACGGAGCTTGCGGCGCGCACCAAAGTGGCGGTGATCGATGCCGATCCGAACCACCCGATCACAGACTGGGCGGCCCTGCCGGGCAAGCCCGACAACCTGACCGTGCTGGGCGATATCGGCGAGCACAACATCGTCGAGACCATCGATGCCGCGGCCGAGACCCATGCCTTCGTGCTGGTCGATCTGGAAGGCACGGCCTCGACCGTGGTCGCCTATGCGATCGGCCGGGCGGATCTTGTGCTGATCCCCTTGCAGGCCAAGCAGCTGGACGGCAAGCAGGCGGTGCGCGCGATCCAGCTGGTGAAACGCCAGGAAAAGGCCTTCCGCCGGCGCATCCCGCACAGCGTGCTGTTGACCCGCACCAGCGCCGCCATCCGCTCCCGCGGGTTGCGGGCGATCGTCGAGGATCTGGAGGCGGCGGGCGTCAACATCCTGCCGGTGGAGTTGATCGAGCGCGGCGCCTTCGACGCCTTCCTCGCCTATGGCGGCACGCTGGCCGAGCTTGACCGCAAGGAAGTGTCGGGCGTCGACAAGGCGATCGAGAATGCCCGCGCCTATGCCGCCGCGGTCATCCAGCTGCTGCGCGAAAACGAGGCCGCCGAACAGTCTGCGGCCGTTGCAGGAGGGCAGGGGGCATGAGCGAGCGCAAGCGTCAGAGCCTGTTCGGGGCCGAGGAGCCCGAGGCCGCCGCGGCCGATCCGCTGGGCGATCTGAGCGATTTCCGCCCCGGCCGCCGCCATGCCGACGATCCGCGGCTGACCCGCGAAGTGGTGCGGCCGCTGGCCGAGCAGTCCGGCTTCCGCAGCCGCGACCCGCGCGACGGTTACGAGCAGCGGGCGACCGATCCGCGCCTGGCCGACCCCCGTCTGGCCGACCCGCGCAACGCCGCCGACGACTACGCCCCGCGCCCGCGCGGCCGCCCGCCCGGGCCGCCGACGGTGGCGGTCAGCCTGCGCGTCAATGCCCGCACCGCGGCCCTGCTCGACCAGATCGCCGCCGAGCGGGAATGGACCAAGACCCGCACCTTCGAACGCGCGGTCGCAGCCCTGGAACTGCTGCTGAAGGAAGGCAAGGTGGACCCCAAAAGCCTGGCTTGAGGTCGGGAGTCTGGCTTGAAGCCGGACGTCTCGCCTGGGGCCACCCGCCTGCGCCTCCGGTGCCGTCAGAGCCCGAGCATCTGCTTGGCGATGATGTTGCGCTGGATCTCGTTGCTGCCACCATAGATCGACATGCAGCGCCGCCACAGATAGGCATTGGCGGCCGGCCCCGCATGCGCCGGCCCGATCGGTTCCTCGTTGGCGCTGCCGTCCAGCACCTCGGGCTGCCAGGGCAGGGCATACCAGCCGACCGCTTCCGAGCCCAGCTCGCTGATCCGCTGGGCAATCTCGGTGCCGCGGATCTTGAGCAGCGACGAGGCGGGGCCGGGTGAGCCGCCGGACGCCACGGCCGACAGCGTGCGCAGCGCCGCCAGTTCCAGCGACATCAGCTGCGCCTCGACGGCGGTCAGCCGGGCGTGGAACAGGGGATCCTCGATCAGCGGCCGGCCGCCCGCGCCGGGCTCGGCGGCGGCGATCTCTTTCACCCGCCGCAGCGCCGCCTTGGTGACGCCGATCGCGGCATTGTCGACCCGTTCATGCTCCAGCAGGAATTTGGCATAGGTCCAGCCCTTGCCCTCGACGCCGATCAGGTTCTCTTTCGGCACCTTCACGTCTTCGAAGAACACGGTGTTGAAGGAATGGGTGCCCTCCAGCATCGGGATCGGCTGCACCGTGATGCCGGGGGTGGTCATGTCGATCAGCAGGAAGGAAATGCCCTTCTGCGGCCGGTCTTCCTTCGAGGTGCGGACCAGGCAGAACATCCAGTCGGCATAATGGGCATAGGTGGTCCAGATCTTCTGGCCGTTGACCAGATAGTGATCGCCCCGATCCTCGGCCCGCGTCGCCAGCGAGGCGAGATCCGAACCCGATTGGGGTTCGGAATAGCCCTGGCACCACCAGACCGTGCTGTCGCGGATGCCGGGCAGGAAGCGGGCGCGCTGGTCGTCATTGCCGAAGGTGAAGATCACCGGTCCGGCCATGCGCGGCCCGAAGGGCTGGATCAGCGGGCAGTCCATCTCGGCCGAGATCACCTCGAACAGATAGCGCTGGGTGATGGTCCAGCCCGGCCCGCCATGGGCCTCGGGCCAGGTCATCACATGCCAGCCCCGGGCGCCCAGAATCTGCTGCCAGCGCATGTAATCGTCTTTGGAGAGATGAATGTCGCGGCGCACCTTGTCGGCGATATCCGCCGGCAGATTGTCGCGGATGAAGCGGCGCACCTCGTCGGCGAAGGCCTGATCTTCGGGCGAAAGCTTGATGTCCATGGGGGGCGTCTCCGGTTCGGGCAGCAGGCCGGGTCAGGCGGCCGATCGGGCGGCGGCGTCGATGCGGGCGATGCGCCGGATATGCCAGTCGGCATCGCCGAAACTGGCGGCGATCGCGGTCAGGCGCTTGAAATAATGGCCGATCGCCAGTTCCGCGGTGACACCCATGGCGCCGTGCAGCTGCACCGCCTCCTGGCCCACTTTCGTTGCCGTGCGGCCGATTTCGATCTTGGTGAGCGACAGCGCCCGCGACCGCGCCGCCGGGTCGGGATCTTCCGCCATCAGCGCGCCATGAAGGGCGGCCGAGCGCGCCTCTTCGGTCGCGATCACCATGTCGACCATGCGGTGCTGCAGAACCTGGTTGTCCCCCAGCGGCCGGCCGAACTGTCTGCGGGTCTTGAGATAATCGAGCGTCTGCTCGCAGAGTGCCGTCATCGCACCCACCGCCTCGGCCGCGACCGCGGCGATGGCGAAATCGATCGTGGCCTCGATCGGGCCGGCGGCCGCACCCGCCGGGCCCAACAGGGCATCTGCGGGAAGGGCCGCCCCGTTCAGCACCAGATCCGCCGCGCCGGTGGCGTCGTTGGTGCGATAGGCGATCACCTCCACGCCCGGCGCATCCGCTGCCACCAGGAACAGCGACAGACCGTCCGCGTCGGTGCGGTCCCCGGCGGTGCGGGCCACCACCACGAAGCCGTCGGCGGCATGGCCGCCGATCACCACCGCCTTGCGCCCGTCCAGCACCCAGCCGTCACCAGCCTGCCGGGCGGCGGTGGCGCAATCGGTCAGGTCATAGCGGGCCTGGCGCTCGGCGAAGGCGAAGGCCAGGCGCCGCCGGCCGTCGAGCGCCGGGGCGAGCCAGGCGGATTTCTGTGCCGGATCGGCCAGCGCCGCCACCAGCCGGGCCGCCAGCACGGTGGGCAGCAAGGGCTCGATCGCCAGCGCCTGACCCATCCCTTCCATCACGATGCCGAAATCGACCGCACCGCCGCCGATGCCGCCATCGGCCTCGGCAAAGGGCACCGCCAGCCAGCCCAGATCGGCGAAGCGCTGCCAGAAGGGCCCTGCCTGGGCGGCGCGGGCCTCGGCGGCTCCGGCACCCGCCTGCCAGGCCAGGGCGACCCGTTTCTGACGATCGGCGAAGGAACCGGCGTCGCGCATCACGCGCGCCACGCTGTCACGGAGCATATCCTGCTCGGCGGTATAGGTCAGATCCATGATTGATTTTCCAGGATGGGGGCAGATGGAAGAGGAGGGCAGGGCAGGGGGCCTCAGCACCCGATATGGAAGCGCAGGCCGCCGATCACGACATGATCGCCCGCGACCGGCAGGCCGCGCGCGGCGGCCCGCCGGCGCAGGCCGTCGGCATCGGCGACCGCCAGATCCACCCCGCCCAGCCCCTCGCCGCGGCCGTCACGGTCGGGCTCGAAGCGGATCCGGGCATTGTCGAGGTCGAGCGCCCATCCGTCGCTGTGGGGCCCGTTGCTGTCCGGCCCGTCGCTGTGGGGCCTGAGATCGCGGCGCAGAATCTCCGCCCAGCGCCGGCCCAGCCGTTCGGGATCGGCGGCCTGCAACCGGGCGCCGGTGATGCCGGTGACGGTGCCGGTCCGGACATGCGCCTGCCAGTCGGGCCCGGCCGGGCCATAGGGGTCGTCGATCGCCGCACCTTCGGGGCCCGTATTGCCGCGGGTGGTGTTGATCTCCAGCAGCGTGCCGCCGGTGTCGCGCGGATGCAGCTGCAAGCCGCGATAGGCGCCCATTTCCAGCGGCGCCGCGATGCGCACGCCCGTCGCCGCCAGATGCGGTTCCCAGCGCGCCAGGTCGTCGGTATCGGTGATGACCATATAGCCGCCATCGCCCGCGCGCCGCGCCAGATGCCGCTCGGCCGCCGCGGCCCTGCCGGGCGCCAGCGGTGCCACGACCTCAAGGAAGTCGTGGCCCAGCGGCATCAGCGCGTTGTGCAGCCCGAACATCCCGACCTCGGGATCCCTGTGGCAGACCGCAACATCGAAGACGTCGCAAAGCTCCGCCACCACCGGATCCAGATCCTGCGCCACCAGGCAGATCTGCCGCAATCGGTGAAACATTGTTCGAAATCCTCCCTGGGGACGTTCTCATCTTGCGACCAGCGGTCGGGCGACATCCCTCGACTGACGATCATCCATGGTTTCGGGCCGCGAGCCAAGACGGGAGGTGAGGGGATCTTCGCCCGGCGGTTTGATACGGGGATCTGGTGTCATAGAATTTTACCCGGGTAATATTGACAGCGCGGCCGCCCTCGGCTAGACATCCGCCGGTGCAGAACATGCGTCACGGCGGAGCAGGATCATGGCCGACCACGACCGGAGAGGGGCGATCACGCGGATCGGCGCGGTCGATATCGCCTGGGAAAGCTTCGGCGATCCGGACCATCCGGCGATCCTGCTGATCGCCGGGCTGGGCACGCAGATGATCCGCTGGACGGTGCCATTCTGCCGGGCGCTGGCGGCGCGCGGCTGGCGGGTGATCCGCTTCGACAACCGCGATACCGGCTGCTCCACCCATCTCGACCACTGCCCGCCGCCGGACATGGGCGCGGTGATCGGGGCGCTCGGGGCCGGGCAGCAGCCGGATCTGCCCTATACCCTTCACGACATGGCGGGGGATGCGCTGGGGCTGCTCGATGCGCTGGGCATCGGGCGGGCGCATGTCGTCGGCCGGTCGATGGGCGGCATGATCGCGCAGATCCTGGCCAGCGACCACGGGCATCGGGTGCGCTCGCTCACCTCGATCATGTCGGGGACAGGCAATCCGGCCGTGGCCGGGCCGGCGCCGGATGTTCTGGCCCTGCTGCTCGGCCCGGCGCCCGATCCTGCCATCGATCCCGAGGGTTTCCTGGCCCATGGCCTGGCTTTCGCCCGCCGCATCGCGGGGACCGGCCGGCCCTTCGACGCCGCCGCCTGTCGGGCGCTGCTGCTGGACGAGCTTCGCCGCGGCCGCGCCCGGGGCGGCACCGCGCGTCAGCTGGCCGCGATGATCGCCGCCGGCGACCGCCGCCGCCGGCTTGCCGGCATCACCGTGCCCAGCCTCGTCATTCATGGCAGTGATGATCCGCTGATCCCGCCCGCGGCCGGCCGCGACACCGCCGCCGCGATCCCCGGCGCCACCCTGCTCGACATCGAGGGGATGGGCCACGACCTGCCGCCCTGGGTTCACGACCGCGTGGTGGCGGCCATCGACGGGGTGGCATCCGGGGCCTGACGCCTGCCCCGGCTCAGGATGCACCAGATCGCGGCTGGCCGAGCTGCTGGCGGATGGCCCTCAGCGTCGCCCGGCCATAGGGCGGTTTCAGCCCGGCCAGTTTTGCGATGTCGAGCCGCGACTGACGATAGATCGCCCGGGCATGGCTGAAGGTGCGGAACCCGTCCCGGCCGTGATAGGCGCCCATGCCCGAGGGGCCGATGCCGCCGAAGGGCAGGTCTTCCTGGCCGATATGGAAGATCACGTCGTCCAGCGTCACACCGCCCGAGACGGTGCGGTCCAGCACGCGGCGGCGTTCGGCCGCATCGCTGCCGAAATAATAGAGGCCAAGCGGCCGGTCGCGGCGGTTGACCTCGGCGATCGCGCCGTCGATATCGCCATAGCGCCGCAGCGGCAGGATCGGACCGAAGATCTCTTCCTGCATCAGGATCATGTCGTCGGTGACGTCGCGGACGATGTGCAGCGGCATCTTGCGGCTGTTGGTGGCGGCGAAATCCTCACCCGCCGGATTGACCGTCTCGATCCGCGCGCCCTTGGCCCGGGCATCCGCCAGCCAGCCGGTCAGGCGCTGGTGATGGCGGTCGTTGATGATGGCCGTGTAGTCGGGGTTGTCGATCAGCCGCGGATACATCGTGGCCGCCGCGCGCGTCAGCCCCTCGACCACCTGATCCTCGCGGTCTTCGGGCACCAGCATGTAATCGGGGGCAAGGCAGGTCTGGCCGGCATTCATCATCTTGCCGATCACCACCCGTTCGGTGCTGCGGGCGATATCGGCCGACGCCCCCAGGATCACCGGCGATTTGCCCCCCAGTTCCAGCGTCACCGGCGTCAGATTGTCGGCCGCCGCGCGCAGGATATGGCGGCCGATGCCGGTGGCGCCGGTGAACAGCAGGTGGTCGAAGGGCAGGGCGGCGAAGGCCCGGCCGGTCTCGGGCCCGCCCGAGACGAAGGCCAGTTCCTCGGCGGCGAAATAGCGCGGGCAAAGCGCGTCGAACAGGGCGGCGGTGTGCGGGGTGTATTCGCTGGTCTTGACCATCGCCCGGTTGCCGGCGGCCAGCACCCCCGCCAGCGGCGCCATCACCAGATTGACCGGATAGTTCCAGGGCGCGATCACCCCCACCACGCCCTTGGGCTGGTATTCGACCCGGCCGCTGCCGCCCAGCAGGCCCAGCGGAAAGGTCACCGGCCGCCGTTCCGGCCGCATCCAGCGCCCCAGATGCCGCCGGGCATGGCGCAGCGGCAGAACCGAGGCCAGGATGTCGGTGATCATCGACTGCTCGCGGCTGCGATGGCCGAAATCCGCGCTCATCGCCGCACAGAAAGCGTCGGCATTTTCGGTCACCAGCGCAATGGCGCGCGTCAGCCGGTCGCGGCGGATATCGGCCGCGACCGGCAGGGCGGCGGTGAAGGCCGCTTTCTGCGCCTGGAAGATGGTGGTCGGATCGGACATGGGGTTGGCCTCTCGCCGCGGCAGGGGGCTCCATCTTCCCCTGATCGCAGACGAAAGGCCAACCCAACTTATGATTGGGTGACGCCTTGTCCCCTCAGGCGGCCCCTCCCGCCAGTTGCGACGACAGCGAGCTGCGCAGGCGGTTGTTCTGGCGGGTGAATTCCTCGTCGAAGGATCGCCGGCTGGTGACCGGGTCTTCGAACCGGCGCAGCGACGGGGCATAGGGCTGGGCGGCGGCGGTGCTTTCGGGCGTGGAGCCGCCGAGCGTGGCTTCGGGCTGGCCATTGCCGTTGGCGCCGCCGCCGGTACCGGTCTGGCCGCTGGGATTGGCCAGATCGATGCTGCCGGCGGTGATGAAATAGCTGCCCAGCGCCATGTTCGCGACACCGGTGATCGACGCCCACCAGCGCGATTCGATGCCGAAGAAGGTTCTGGTGCCCGAGGCCGCGGCATTGGCCACGCGCTCGCCGGTATTGGCGGCCGAGAAGGCGGCGGTGCCGGTCAGATCGGCCAGGGCGATATCGACGCTCGAAACCTCCGAGAGGCCGTAGAGCCTGACACTCCGCATCCCCTGATAGGCCTTGTAGGTGCTGCCGATGGCCGAGGCCGCCGAGGTCACCACCGAGGCGACGCCGAAGGCGAGCGAGGCGATGTTGAGATTGCGGATGGTCTCGGACCGGTCCCAGCCATTGGCCTCGTCGACCACGCCCATGATCGCGCTGGTCAGGCCCAGCGTCGCACTCACGAAGCCGAGCCCGGCCCCCACCATCCCCAGCACCGCCAGCGCACCGATCGAGGCACCGCCGGTGGGGATGGCCGCCACCACCAGCACCGCGGCCAGCAAGAAGCCCACGATCGCGAGGCCCAGATTCCAGCCATTGCTGAGCAGGCCGCTCGGATCCGACAGGTTCACCGGGTCGCCGCGGCAATAGCCATAGGCGTTGTAGCCGGCGCCGCCGAACACGGCATAGGGGTCGGGGCTGAGGAAGACCATCAACTCGGGGCAATAGGCCCGCCGCCCCTGGCCCAGATGGTAGAGCCCGGCCAGCGCATCCAGCCGCTCGCCGTTGAAGGCGACGCGGTTGCGATCGATCAGCGGGGTTGCAGACGTCACCCCGGCCGGCCCGGCCCCGCCATAGGGGGTGTAGACGATGCCGGCCGTCGCACCGCCGTCGCCCACCGATGCGATGACGCTGCCGGCGGTGTCGAGCAGGTTTTCGCGCAGCTGCGTCACGCCGCCCTGGCTCAGCGCCTGGCCGCGGGTGGCGGTGCCGTCGCGTCGATAGCGCAGGGTGTTGCCGCCCTGGCGCTCGGCGATCAGCCCCTCTTCGCCGTAATCCAGATGCAGCGGTGCCGCCCCGGGGGCCGTCTGGGTCACCAGCCGGTTTTCGGCATCATAGGCATAGCCGCCCGCGCCGGAGCAGGCGACCAGCCGGCCGAAACCGTCCCAGGTGAACTGGCGGCCGGCGCCGTCGTCGATCATGTTGCCGTCGGCGTCATAGGAAAGCCGTCGGGTGGCGGCGGGGTTGGTGGTGCGGATCTCGACCAGTTTCGTGGGGTTGGTGGTGGCGAAGATCCGGTCGGCGCGGTTGCTGCTGCCGTCGGTGAAGCTGGTGGTGCAGCTGGTGATGTTGTCCAGCGCGTCGAAGGTGAAGCTCTGCGCCGCGATCGCCCGGCCCTGGGGGTCCCTCGGATGGTCGCTGCCGGTGCAGGCATAGCCGGTCAGCCGGCCATAGGCGTCGTAGGTGAACTGCTCGTCGGCGATCGTCGCGCCGTTGCCGGCGGTGGTCAGCCGCCGCGACAGATTGCCGTTCTTCAGATAGCTGCGGCTCACCCGGCGCTGCAGCGCGCCGTTCAGCGTGAAATCCCGCGAGGCCTCGCGACCATAGCCGTCGAAGGCGACGGTGGTGACCAGGCTGCGGCCGCCCTCGGCAATGGTGGTCGTCACCGGCCGGCCATGGCTGTCATAGCTGTGGGTGATGGTGCAGCCGCCGCTGGTGATGCTCACCAGCCGGCCGGCGCTGTCATAGCTGCGGGTCTCGGCATCGCCCACCGGCGCCTCCATCCGGGTCAGCCGGCCGCCGGGCGACCAGGTGAAGCGGGTGGTGGTATCGGTGCCGTCGGTGTTCACCGTCTGGCTGGTCGGGAATTCATAGCCGTCATACGACCGGTCGCGCCGGGCGGTGGTGTTGGTGCTGCGGGTCAGCCGGCCGCTGGCCGCGGCATAGGCGTAATCGGCATGGCTGCCATCGGCGAGGGTGATCCGGGTCAGGGATTTCTGGGCCGGATCATAGGTGAACTGGCGGATGATGCCGGCCGGCGTGGTGCGGCTGGCGGGCTGGGGATCGGCACCGTCATAGGCAAGGCGCGTGGTGCCGTCGCCCAGGCTTTCGGTGATCATCCGGCCGACGCCGTCATGGCTGCGGGTGCCGAGACGGGTGCCGTTCACCGTGACCGTGGCATGAAGTTCGGCAGAGCTGCCCGGCGCATAGCCCAGCGCCACGCTGCGGGCCGGGGTGCCGTCGGCGGGGGTGGTGGTGCTGCCGGTCATCCGGTCGAAGGCGTCATAGCTGTAGCGGGTGATGTTGCCGTCGACATCGGTCAGGCTGGTGCAGCGGCCGAAGCCGTCATAGCCGCGGGTCAGGGTCTGCAGCCGGTTGCCGGCCGTGTCCACCTGCACCACCGTGGCCGGTTTTTCGAAACCGTTGAAGCTGGTGACGGTGGTGTTCAGCCCCTGGGTCCCGGTGGTCATGGTATCGGCCACCCGGTCGCGCACCGAAAGCGTGACGCTGCCGTCGGGATTGGTGGTGGTGACCAGATCGTTCCAGCCGTTATAGCCATAGCGGCTGACAAGCGACAGCTGCGCCGCCCCCGGCGGCTGGTCGTAGCTGGTTTCGGTCGCCTTGCGGCCCAGCCGGTCCCAGGTGGTGGCGCTGATCGGCCGCTCGGTGCCCGACAGCAGCTCGACCGAGGCGATGGCGCGGCCCAGCCCGTCATAGCGGGTGGCATAGGTCCTGCCCAGCGCATCCACGGTCTGCAGTTCCGCGGGCGTCGACAGCACCCCGCCCGACCAGACGGCGAAGCGATAGCTGTAGCGCCGCACCGCCGCGGCGGCGGTATCGGGCGCCACGGTTTCCGAGGTGACCCGGGCGGCGGCGTCATAGGTGTAGCGGATCACCGATCCGGTGCTGGCCCGCGCCTCGATCATGGCATCGCAGGCGGGCAGGGTGCGCCGCCCCGACACGGCCTTGGTGCCGTCATGGCCGGTGATGGTGCGGGTTTCGTCCAGTTCCACGCCGCTGACGGTGTAGCTGAAATCGGTGGTCGTGGTCTGCCCGTCCAGCACCATCACCTGGCGCTGGGGCCGGCCATGGACCAGCGGGCGCGCGCTGTCGCCGATGATGGTGTAGGTGATGGTGGCGCCGCCGGACACCGTATCGGTCAGCGGCTGGACATAGCTGCCGCCGCCCAGCCGGGCGACCTGCTGATAGGTGGTCGAAACCTCGCGCGCGGTGCCGCCGCCGGCCGGCACGGCGCGTTCCGCCGCGCGGAAGCGCACGAACAGCCCGGTCGGCTCGGGCGGGCAGCGCCCCGGCGTGCCGGCGATCGGATAGTAGTCGTAGTCCAGCCGCAGGCCCGACGGCTCGGTCTTCGACAGCAGGTTGCCGTAGTCGTCGGTCGACATCAGCGTGGTTTCGGTCCGCGATGCGCCATTGGCGCCGAAGGTCGTGACCGTGCTTTTCGCCAGCTGCAGATTGGCCGGCTGGTTGGCGAAATTGGTGTTCGGCAGCTCGTTATAGGTGATGTCGGTGGTCTTGGTGACGCCGTCCTGTTCCTGGCGTTCCTGCGTCATCAGATGGAATTTGTTGTAGGTGGTCGTCACCTTGCTCAAGACGGCATTGCCGGCGTCCGGGTTCACCGTGCTCGCCTCGCACCAGTAGCTGTAGACGCCGGGCACCCGGTACAGATTGTCGGTGCCGGCGACGAAGCCGCCCGCGAAGGGATAGCCGGTGAAATTCGTGGTCGTGCTGTAGCGATAGCGGGTCACCGTCGCCGGCAGCCCCGCCTCCTGGCGGCCGCCCGCGGGCTGGCGCTCCCAGACGGTGACGGCCGGCAGATAGGTGTTGTTGTAATAGGGCAGGCCACGCTCCAGATAGGTCACCAGCTCCAGCCCGCCCATCGGGGTCTCGACGCGGCTGATGCCGCGCATGCCGTTGGTGAATGTCTGATAGCGGTAGCGGCGCACCTGTTCAGGTGCTGCCGCCGCATCGAAGGGCATGGAAATCTCGGTCAGCAGGCCGTTCGATGCGGTGAAGGTCACGGCACTCCGCCGGCCGCCGGTGGCGATGGTGGTGACGCGCGAAATGGTGCCCGACACATAGCTCGCCTCAAGGAACACGGTGCCGGTCTGCTCGCCGGTCACCCGGGTCAGCCAGCCGCCGGTCGAATAGTCCAGCCGCTGGCTTTCGCCGGTCTCCCAGGTGATCCGGGTGGTGCGATAGGGGCCGGTGCCGGTGGGCCGCGTCAGGGTCTCGGTCACGCCGTCGCCATACATCACCTCCAGCGTGGCGGTCGCCGTGCGGCGGACCTCGACATTCTTCAGCTTCCTGTCCTGGAAGGTCAGCAGCTGGCCCACCGCCGGCAGCGGGTTCGCCTTGTAGCGTTCGCCGGTCGACAGGCTGAGCACCAGATTGGCGATGTCGAAGCTGGTCACGTTCAGCGTCCAGCCGATGCCATAGCCGTCATTGGTGGTCTTGGCCATGGAGAAGGTCAGGGTCAGGTTGCGGCTTTCGGCGTCGCCGCCGCCGCCTTCGGGGCGCAGCGCCACCAGCGTCACCACGGCGCTGTACTGGCCGGTGCGCATATCCACCCGGCCGTCCTGATAGGAACTGAAATTGAACGCGTTGGAATAGATCTGGTCGGTCATGATCGGGTTCCTCCCCCCCGCGGCGCGCAGACGACCGGAAAGGGCGGGGCAGGCGCGGGACCGGCCCCGCCCGCCGGGTCAGGCGTTGCCCAGCGTCAGCGTGTTGCCGGAATCGCTGTTATTGGCCTTCAGCGTGAAGCGGCTGACGCAGCCCAGATTGTCGGTGATCGTCCAGTAGAGATAATTGTCGTAGGTGGGCGTGCAGCTGTGGCTGTCGCAGAGATAGCGCGCCGCCCGCATCAGCCCGGCGCCGTTGGCGAGCGGCACCTGGGTGCCGGCATAGCCGCTGTTCGGCAGGTTGCCGATATCACCCAGCGTCAGCGAGGTGACGGTATAGCGGATCGCCATGCCCAGCCGGGTGGAGCTGTCATGGTTGATTGCCGACGCATAATAAAGCTTCGACGTCCAATAGCCGGCGTTCGAGAAGGACTCGTCATAGATCTTCAGCGACGAGGGCAGCGTCCAGTAATAGACGTCGACGTCGATATAGTCACCCTTCTGCCATTCGGTGTTGTAGGCGTCGTCGCGCCGATAGGCCATCTCGCCCACGGTGATCACATAGGGCCGCTGGGGGGCGATGGTGATCTTGGATTCGAACACCGCCCCGCCGCCATCGTCGAAATGGGTGGTGTAGGTCTTGCCGTCGTCCAGGCGGATGCGGGCCATGAACTGATAGTTCTGCAACGGGTTGACCCGGCTGTCGCAGCGCAGATAGCGCTTCACGACATCGGCCGCCCGCAGCTCGGGCGCGGCGACCGCCTCGGCGCGGAAGCTGCTGCCGCGCAGGCCCTGGTCATAGCGGTTGGCGGTGGTGTCGCAGAACCAGCCGACCGGCAGGCCGGCATTGATGTTGGCGGAATATTCCACCACCGTCACGCTGTTGACCTCGGACGAACTCAGCGGCGTGGGCACGCCGTTGACCAGCTTCTGCGCGTTGACGGCCACCACCACCTGCTGGTTGCCGTTGGCATAGAGCGCGCTGGTATAGCTTTCGTTGCCGCCGATGATGGTGATGGTGAACAGGCTGAGGGACATGCTCATCGGGCGCCCTCCTCAGAGCAGCTTGGAGACGAGGGTGAAGCCGATGAACGGATCGGCCAGTTCCTCATGCACGCGCAGATCGTAGCGGTCGGCCAGATCGTCCGGCAGCGGATGGAAGATCGCCAGCAGCATGGCCCGGGTCTCGGGCGTGGTCAGGAAGAAGTACTGGTTGGCATGGGGCGTCGAGCGGTAATAGGTCAGCACCGCGCGCCGGATGGCGGCGGAAAACCGCTCGTGGTTCGACGGCCCTTCGGTGGCCGACAGGCGGCAGAGATTGCGCAGGTTCTGCCCGCCATCGGCCAGCGAGATGCGGATCACGCGGTGATCCAGCTTGGGCACGAAACTGCCGCCGCGATTGGTGGCGTAGACGATGTTCTCGAAGGCGTCGACCTGGGTCAGAAAGGCCGGCGTTTCGAATTCCATCAGATAGCGCTGGCCGTCGAAGACGACCGGCACGGCTTCCAGATTGCGCGACAGCGCGTGGATCCCGCCGACCCACGTCGCGCCATGGGCCCTGGCGAACAGGTCGTCCGCCATGCCCGTCCTCATCAGTCGCATCAGTCTCGGCTCCCGTCAGGGCGCGACCGTCCGTCGATACGTGCAGGGGCGCGTATCGTTCCATCCCGCCATCCGGGCGGGGCCCGACATGTCGCTGGGTAACGTGTCTGTGTTCGTTACTGGTTGAATGTTGAGGAGCCGCGGTCGCCTCAGCGGACAGGCTAGGCAAATCCGTTACAGCCGTAAATTAAAATATGAGGTTTTTTATAAACTTATTTGGGTTAAATTCGCCGGGTTTTGTGCCATCTGCCGAACGTTTCTCCAGCCGAAACGTGCCGCACCCCGCAGCTATGGCCGCGGCGCCCGGTAGCGCAGCCCGTCGATCAGAAGGCCCAGCATGCGTCGGGTATGGGCGGCGCCGTCCTCGCCGCCGGCGGTGGCAAGGTTGCCGATCGCGCGCAGCAGATCATATGCCGCAACATCGCCGCGGATCGCGCCGGCCGCCGCGGCCTTGTCCAGCAGGGTGGTCAGCGCCGGTTCGAACCGGCTGCGGAAATGGTCGGGCAGGCTGTCGAAGGCCGGGTCGCCGGAATGCAGCGCTGCGGCCAGCCCCTTCTTCGTGGTCAGGAAGCCGGTATAGCGCGCCAGCCACAGCGCCAGTGCCTCGGCCGGCGGGTGGCTTGCGGCAAGGGTGGCGGCTTCGGCTGCGCAGCTGTCGACCTCGCGCCGGAACACCGCCGCCACCAGATCGGCGCGTTTGGGAAAGCGGCGATACAGCGTGCCGACGCCGACGCCCGCCCGGGCGGCGATCTCGCGTGCCGGTGCGTCGACACCCGCCTCGGCGAACAGCGCCTTCGCCGCCTCCAGCAGGGCGTCTTCGCTGCGCTGCGCATCGGCGCGCAGCCGCCGGAAGCTGCCGGTTTCCGCCGTCTCGTCCCCGCTCACACGCCTCTCTCCCCGGCCGGGCCGCCCCGGAAACGGGTCTCCGGGCACAGCTTGTCGCTTGATAAACGGAACGTGGTTCCGTATATCTCGGTCTCAGACGGAACGCGGTTCCGTTTATAGCCGGATCGCAGTTCCGTTTCCTGTTCTACAGGCGAAGCCAGCCCTCCCGCCAGCCCCTCCTGACCGAAGGCGTCTCTCCCATGTCCGATCTGATCCAGGCGGCCCGGCATCTGCCGGCGCGCCCAGCCCTTCCCACCCTGTCGGTGGCCCCGATCCACATCCCCGTGCCCGGCCGGCCGCGGCCGCTGGCGCTGCGCGTCACCCTGCCGGCGCCCACCCTGCCGGTACCGGACGGGGGGAGCGATCCTCTGCCGGTGGTTCTGCTGTCTCACGGCCACGGGCCGTCGCTCTACCTGTCGTCGCTGGATGGGTATGCGCCGCTGGCGGGTTTTCTGGCCGGGCAGGGGTTTCTGGTGATCCAGCCCACCCATGCCAGTTCACGATCCGGCGGCCTCGGCGCCGATGCGCCGGGCGCGCCGCTGTTCTGGCGGATGCGGGTGGCCGAGATGACCGCGATCCTCGACCGGCTGGACGAGATTGCGGCCCTGATCCCCGGCGCGCCCCCGATCTCTGGTGCAGCCCCGCGGCCGGACCGGGACCGCATCGCCGCCATCGGCCATTCCATGGGCGGCCAGACCGTCGGCATGCTGCTGGGGGCGCGCCTGACCGACCCGACCGACCCGGCGGCGCGGGATGTGAACCTGATCGAGCCGCGGATCCGCGCCGGGGTGCTGCTCGCCGCCCCCGGCCGCGGCGGCGATGGGTTGAGCGCCCATGCCGCCGCCGCCTGGCCGGCGCTGAACCCCGATTTCAGCCACATGACCACGCCCTCGCTGGTGGTCTGCGGCGAGCTGGACGACAACCCGCATCTGACCACCATGGGCCCCGCCTGGCATGCCGACCCCTTCCACCTCAGCCCCGGCGCCCGCGCCCTGCTGACGCTGGCCGGCGCCGGCCACGGCCTGGGCGGCATTGCGGGGTATGATGCGAAGGAAACCGACGACGAAGACCCCGACCGCCTGGAAACCACCCGCCGCCTGACGGCGGCCTGGCTGCGCTCCACCCTCGACCCCACCCACCCGGTATGGGAGCAGGCGGTGGCGGCGCTGCGCGCGCATGCGCCGGGGTTGGGGTGGGTGGAGGGGCGGTGAGGTGCCATCCACGGCGATCCGGCAGCAACGGGGCGCCGGTCAATATCCGTTCACGACGATTTCCAGCATGTGAACAGCTGGCGCCATTGCGAGAGAAACAATAACGCTCGCAACCACCTTAAGTGTCAGGTTCCCATTATAATGCCTGGTGTCGCGTCCTCATCTGGCAGCGAATCAAGTATGTCGTTCGCATCATCTTCGTCAAAATCAAGGTCATGTCTTCCCGCGGCCTCAGGCGGCCGCGGGCTTTTTTCAGCCGGCAGGTTCATCGAGCTTCAGCTTTTCACGCGCGTTGTGAAAATATTCACGGATGCGCACAGCATCCCTGACTTTCCCCGAGATCCTGCTACCGGGCGTGATGTCCACAAAGCCGGGGCCGGCGGCAACCATGCTGACAGTCGTCCAGAAGCCTTCACCCCTCGACACATATTGTGAAGAGCTGGCGGCACGCCGACGCCGTGTAGCGACGTTCTCAGCCATCGTATCTTCTCCTCACGACTTCTAAAAGCCGGGAACGTTGGCAACGGCCGCGGGTGTGGCTGGCATGAGACCAACGGAGATGCCAGCGCGGCCCCGAGAGAAAACGATGAGCGCAGTGGCTCCGAGATTCGGGGCGGGCCGTTACTTACTGGAGCCACGGCTTCATCATGCGTCGTGCCTTTTCCAGTTGGGTACTTATATGAGCGCGCGGGGCGTTCTTGGAGACAAGGAAAGCAGACATATCAGCCCTTGCCTGTGCCCATGGTATGCCCTGTGAGCGAAGGCACGTAAGATATTCAAAAGCCCTTTCCTCATCTAGGGGATGCTTTGAAAATTCCAGATCATCTACCCCAAAGCACTGTGAGATTAAGTTATTACAGCTCATTTCTTGCCTCGAATTTCATACAAAGCAGGTTTTGATTGTATATTTTGTTGCAGATGGTCGATCCAAAGCCAAGCCGACAATTATCCGAATTCTTGGCGTTGATGGTGGGGTACTGCGGGGTGAATTCACTGTCTGGCTTAGCCTCACGTGCCTCCTTATGTCATTTCGTTCTCTGGCCGATCCGAACTTCTTCCATCTTTGGCAGTCTGGCTAAGATTCTGTTAGGTCGTCAAGCGCTTCAACATTCTGGACATGGTGATGGGGCCGGGTTGACAGTTTACGGAACCCCCTCGCCTTCAACTTTCGTCCACCGCCGTCTCGCCGATCTAGATGCCGAACCTTTCGAAGATGAGCTACGTCAGATCCTTGAGCCGCGAACGCAACATTACCCGCCTGGGCAGGCCTGCGACCGCTTTTTTCTACCAGCGCCTCATGCTCGCCAGCGCCCGGATCCGGACCCCGGTGCAGGCGCTGGGGCAAACCACGCAGCACACCGCGTCTGAAAACTGACGTTGGGCCTCAGGGGCTCCTGTTGGCGCGCGCCTGTATGTCGGCACATCGGGCCATCAGCGTCTCGAACGGTTCTGCATCGTCGAAGAGCAGACCGTCCTCGACCATTCTGGCGTAGTCCTCTTTCAGGGCCTTCGCAGCGTCCCCCGTCGGCACCAGCTTCAGACCGCCATTGATGGCGGCGTCATAGTCGATCGGTGTCCGATCGGCGGCCTTTTCAGCAAAGAACATCCCTTTGTGTCGGGCAACACTGCCGGCCAGGTCGCGCTTTTCGAAGGCAGCCTCGGCCAGTCCGGCATCATCCAGCCGGACGATATCGTGCCAATGTCGCGCGAAGCGATCTCCACGCAGTCGTTCCTGCAGACAGAACACATGGATTGCCGTCGCTTTCTCCCAGAACGTCCGTTCGGCATGCATGACGCGGGGGCGCGCTGTGGGAAATGTCAGTTCGGCGATCAGCTCCGAGGCATCGCAGACAATGTCGCGGGAGCTTGCCGGTTCGCCCGTCGAGCGTGCGCCGAATTCCAGCATGACGCTGGGGGCGACATAGCCCGATCCGGTGCTGGTCGGTTCATAGTCAATGAAGAGCTTCTCGCCGTCGATCCGGACGGTGGCGGCAAGATCTTCTGCCGTCAATGCGGCCGTGACGATCGGTCCGACGACGGTCTCCACCCAATGTGGCAGTCGTCGGCGGACCTCGGCTGACCAACGCCTCTCCTCGCTCCGGGTCTTTGGCAGGGCTTCGCCATCTTCGCCTGCCAGATCTGGCACAATCGCCCGAATGTCGTAGGTCAGGTCGACGTCCTCGGAAAACCGGCGGATGGCTCGATAGACTTTCGACAGCGATGTGCCGCCTTTGAACACCAGATCCGCGCCGAGCGGCGCGGCGTAGAGCGCGTGCAGTGCCCAGACGACCCAGACATCCTTTTCGAGAAGATGCGCAGGCCGCCCCGACCGTTCTGCCGCGACACCCAGGGCGTCGCGCCGGTCGCCAGCCGACAGTTGCAGAAAACGCTCAGCCATGGGCCACCTTTCCCACATGCTGCGCAAGCCATGTCGGCAGCTGTGGTGCGGCCGCGACCAGTTCGCCGAAGGTGCCGGGCGGCATCTTTCGTTTCAGGGTTTTGAGGGCCGCTTCCGCTTTCTCGGGGCCGAGCCAGGCCAGCGCCCGGACGGCCTGCCCCGCCGGCCGGTCGGCCAGCACCAGTTGCCAGCGCGGCGCATGCCGCAGTTCCACCACCTGTTTGCCAAGCTGCATGTTCCGGCTGCGCCCCGAGGTCAGATAGACCGGCCGGACGGGAACCTGCGTCGTCAGCCCCAGGGCGTTTGCCGCCGCGGCACCGTTGGAGGCGATGATCTCCCCGTTTCGGGCTGCGACGGCCCGGACCGTCTGCTCCACCGAGGGTGGGCGGGTGCCGAACCGGCTGCCGACGGGATGAAGATAAATGCCCCGACTGGCGCGGATCAGACGACCCCGGGCGGCCAGGCGCGACAGAGCCTGGTCCACCGCTGCCCGATTTCCAAGATGAAGCAGGCTTTTGGCGGATACCGGCGTGCCTTCGGGCAAGCCCGCCGCATGGGCCAGAATGCGTTCGCTCAGCTGGGTCATGGCGCACCTCCTGTCAGAAAAATAGGTAAGTTTCTGACAAAATGCAAAAGGCACGCCCGAGGCCCATCCCTGAAAAAAACACCGCCGCAGCCCGAAGGCCACGGCTTTCACCCGTCACTTCCGCCATTCCCCGTCTCTCATCGCATCGTCCCCGGGGGACAAGACCCCGTCGCCCCTTGCGGCCCCGCCTTGCGTCTGAAGCGCCGCCCTCAGCGCCGCATTCTCCGCCTCCAGTTCCGCGATACGGTCCCGGACCGGGCGCAGGGCTTCGGTCAGCTCCGCCTCGGTGAAGCGGGGGGTGATGTATTGGGGGCAGTTCCAGTCGAAGGCCTCCAGATGCAGGCGGATGATGCGTTCGGCCTTTGGGGTCGTGGCGCCCGGCACCCGGGCGGTCAGGGCCGGATCGGCATCCAGCGCCACGATCTCGGCCCGGGCATAGATCTTCAGCCGTGCGCGGCGCGGATAGTCCATCAGGAAGAGGCTGACCCTGTCATTCGTCGACAGGTTGCCGAGGCTTATGTATTGCCGGTTGCCGCGCTGGTCGGCGAAGGCCAGGCTGCGATCGTCCAGCACGGTCAGAAACCCTTGGGGCCCGCCGCGATGCTGAACATAAGGCCAGCCGGTTTCCGAGGTCGTGGCCATGTAGAAACTGTCCCGGCTGGCGATGAAGGCCGCTTCCTGGTCGGTGAACCGGTCGAACGCCCGGTGTCCCTTGAAATCCTGCCAGAGATGCGCGACGCCCAGCCGGTCCTGCGCCGCCCGCACGGCCGGCGTCATCGCGATGTCGAGAAAGCCGTACCCCATGATCCGTCCCTCCGGCTGCGGATGGTTCATTTTCTGTCATTCATGAGGTAACAGGCGGCAGGCCGTGCAACAATCGGCGGAATACGGCGAGCATCTCCCCGGGTTTTGAGGAAATCATGGACCGTCTGGAAGCGATGGGGTTCCTTCTGGCGGCGCTGGAGGCCGGCAGTTTCTCGGCCGCCGCCCGCCGGCTGGGGGTGCCGGCGGCAACGCTCACCCGCCGCATCGACCAGCTGGAACGGGTGACCGGCGCCACCCTGCTGATCCGCACCACCCGCCGGCTGGTGCTCACCGATGCCGGGCAGCGCTATGTCGAGGGCGCGCGCCGCATCGTCGCCGAGGTTCGGGATATGGAACGCGAGGCGGCGGGCGAGTTCATCGAGCCGACCGGCCGGCTGGTGGTCAGCGCGCCGCGCATGTTCGGCCGGCTGCATGTCCAGCCGGTCATTCATGATTTCCTGCGCCGGCATGCGGCGATTTCGGTGGTGCTGCATCTGTCGGACGGCAATGTCGATCTGGCAGCCGGTGCCGCCGATCTGGCGGTGCGTATCGGCGTGCTGCCCGACAGCAGCCTGATCGCCACCCGCCTCGGCCGGATGCGCGTGGTCACCGTCGCCAGCCCGGCCCTGCTCGACCGCCATGGCGAGCCGCACCATCCGGATGATCTGGCCGGCCTGCCCGGTGTGGTGTTCGACATGCCGCCCTCCGACCGCCTGGCGCATGCCCCGGCCCGCAGCCGGGGCCCGGATCCGGGACCGTGCACCGCCACCCGGCTGATCGTCACCGGCGCGGAAGCCGCGGTGGATGCCGCCGTGGCGGGTGTGGGCGTGGTGCGCCTGCTGCATTATCAGGCGGCGCAGGCCCTGGCGGATGGCCGGCTGCGCCTTGTCCTGGAAGCGTTCGAACCCGAACCGGCCCCCGTGCATGTGCTGCACGCACCGCTCGCCCAGCTGCCGCAGAAGACCCGCTATTTCATCGATTTTGCCAGCGCCCGGATCCGGGCCTCGGTGCAGGCGCTGGCGATGCCGCCAGAGGATGACAAAACACCGCCGCAACCCATAGGCCGCGGCGGTGCCTGATCGTCGTCGATCCCCGGATGGGGGCGGGCGGTTACGGCTGCTGTTCTGCCGCATCCTCTTTCATTTCGAACCACATCGCGTTCAGCACGGCGAAGGCGCAGGCGAGCGGCAGGCCGAGCAGCCAGGCGAAGTACCACATTGGGTTGTCTCCTTCGTGATGCTTGCGATCAATAGTAGTGGCCGGCTTCGTCGCGGATCGCCTCTTCTTCCACCTTTCCCCACATGATGCGGTAGGCCCAGGCGGTATAGGCCAGGATCAGCGGCAGGAAGATCACGGTCACGACCAGCATGATGAACAGGGTGAGGTGCGAGGACGACGCATCCCAGACCGTCAGGCTGGAGCGCGGATCGATGGAGGAGGGCAGGATGAAGGGGAACATCGACAGCCCGACCGTCGAGATCACCCCGAAGATCGACAGCCCCGAGGCTATGATCGACAGGCCCCGGATCCGGGCACGAAGCCCGATCAGGGTGACGGCGGCGCCCGCAAAGCCCAGCACCGGCGCGATCAGCATCCAGGGGTTGTTGGCGTAGTTCACGAACCAGGCGCCGTCGCCATGGACGACGTCTTTCAGCAGCGGGTTCGACGGGCCGTCGGCCGCCATCGGTGCCGCCAGCGCATAGCCGTCCACCCAGTTGGCCAGCGCCAGCCCGCCGAGCGCGAAGAGGGCGATGGTGGCGACGGCGGCGACGGTGCCGAAATTCCGCGCCCGCTCACCCACCACGCCGCCGGCCTTCAGGGTCAGCCAGACCGCGCCGTGCATGGCCAGCATGGCCACCGACATCAGCCCGCAGAGCAGGGCGAAGGGGTTGAGCAGGCCGAAGAAACTGCCCTCATAGAAGGCGCGGAGCGTGTCGTCGAGCCGGAAGGGCACCCCCTGGAGCACATTGCCGACCGCGACACCGAAGATCAGCGCCGGCACGAAGCCGCCCACGAACAGCGCCCAGTCCCAGGACGACCGCCAGCGGGCCTCGATCCGCTTGGAGCGGTATTTGAACGCCACCGGCCGCAGGATCAGGGCCGCCAGCACCACGAACATGGCGAGGTAGAAGCCCGAGAACGAGACCGCGTAGAGCGGCGGCCAGGCGGCGAAGATGGCGCCGCCGCCCAGGATGAACCAGACCTGGTTGCCTTCCCAGACCGGGCCGATGGTGTTGATGGCGACGCGGCGCTCCACATCGGTCTTCGCCACGAAGGGCAGCAGCAGGCCGACGCCCATGTCGAAGCCGTCGGTGGCGGCGAAGCCGATCAGCAGGATGCCGAGCAGCCCCCACCAGATCAGGCGCAGCGTGCCGTAGTCGATAAGCTCATGCAGGATCATGGCTGGTCACTCCGCCGGGAAGGGCCGGGCGGCGCCACCTGCGGCAGGCAGCGGCGTCGAGGGCGGGACAGGGTCGTGATCGGGCTGCGGCCCCTTGCGGATGGCGCGGAGCATCAGCCCCATCTCGATCACGAACAGCACGCTGTAGAACAGGGTGAAGCCGGCGATGGTCAGCAGCAGTTCCCCGGCCCCCAGGCTGGACACCGCCATGGCGGTGGGCAGCACGCCTTCGATGATCCAGGGCTGCCGGCCAAGTTCGGCCACGATCCAGCCCATTTCGGCCGCGATCCAGGGCAGCGGGATCGCCAGCACCGCGATCTTCAGCAGCCAGCGCTGTTCCCCCAGCCGGTTGCGGGCCGACTGCCAGAAGAACACGCCGGTCAGCAGGATGAAGAAGAAGCCGAGCCCGACCATGATCCGGAAGGCCCAGAACAGCGTCGGCACATGCGGCACCAGATCCCAGGCGGCCTGGTCGATCTGGGCATCGGTTGCAAGCCGGGGGTCGTCGACATAGCGCATCAGCAGCAGGGCATGGCCCATATTGCCGCCATTGGCCTCGAAGGCCTCGCGCACCTCGGGGCCGACCGCATCGATGCTGCGGGCGGCACGGATCTTCTGCAGCGCGTCATAGGCGATGATGCCGCTCCGGATCCGCTCCTTGCCCCTCTCGACCAGATCGTTGATCCCGGGCACTTCGGTATCGAGCGAGCGGGTGGCGATCAGGCCCAGCGCATAGGGGATGGTGATCACGTGATGGGTCTCGCGCCCCTCCTGATCGGGGAAGCCGAGTGCCGTGAAGCCGGCCGGTGCGGCTTCCGTCTCCCACATGCCTTCCATCGCCGCCAGCTTCATGCGCTGGTGTTCGGTCGCCATATAGCCGCTCTCGTCGCCCAGCACCACCACCGACAGCGAGGACAGCAGGCCGAACGAGGCCGCCACCGCCATGGAGCGCTTGGCGAGCAGCACGTGCCTTCCCTTCAGCATGTACCAGGCCGACACGCCGAGCACGAAGATCGACGCGGTGACATAGCCGGCCGAGACGGTGTGCACGAACTTGGCCTGGGCGACCGGGTTGAACAGCACCTCGAAGAAGTTGTCGACCTCCATCCGCATGGTCGCGGGGTTGAAGGCGGCGCCCACCGGGTTCTGCATCCAGCCATTGGCGATCAGGATCCAGAGTGCCGAGAAGTTCGACCCGATGGCCACCGCCCAGGTGGCGCAGAGGTGCTGAACCTTCGTCATCCGGTCCCAGCCGAAGAAGAACAGGCCGACGAAGGTGGCTTCCAGGAAGAAGGCCATCAGCCCTTCGATCGCCAGCGGCGCGCCGAAGATGTCGCCGACGTAATGGCTGTAATAGCTCCAGTTCATGCCGAACTGGAACTCCATGGTGATGCCGGTCGCGACCCCGAGCACGAAGTTGATGCCGAACAGCGTGCCCCAGAATTTGGTCATCTGGCGCCAGATCGCGCGGCCGGTCATCACATAGACCGTTTCCATGATCGCGATCACGATCGACAGGTCCAAGGTCAAGGGCACGAAGAGGAAGTGATAAAGGGCGGTCAGGGCGAATTGCAGCCGTGACAGCGATACGACGTCCAGTTCCATTCGAACAACTCCCGCCGGCCGGACCGGCATTATCCCTGGCCGCATCCCCGGTGGCGGACGATACCGTCCGGGGCGGTGCGGCGGTCGTCAATCCGGGCGGAGCCTGTCGAGCGCCGCCCGGAATTCCGTCTCACCACGCCTGAGATCGCCGGTGATCCGCCCGCCTTCCAGGATCAGAAGCCGGTCGGCCAGGGCGGCCTCCCGCCGCAGATGCGTGACGACGAGTATCGTCTGCGTCTGCGGCAATTCCTTGACCGTTGTCAAAACGTCTGCAGCCGTCCGGGCGTCCAGCCCGTCGGTCGGCTCGTCGAGCAGCAGCAGCGGCGCGTCACGCAGGAAGATGCGCGCCAGCGCCATTCGCCGCCGCTGCCCCGAAGAGAGCCCCTCTCCGCCCTCTCCCAGCCGCTGGCCGAGCCCTGCCGTGTGGTCGCGGACCATCTGCCCCAGCCCCGCGCGGTCGAGTGCGGCCAGCATGCGGTCTGATGTCGCAGCCGGGTCGGCGAGCGCCAGATTGCCGGCCAGATCATCGGCGAACAGCTCGGTCGCCTGGCCCAGCAGGCTGTGCGGCAGCGCCCGGATCCGGCCCCGATCGGGCCGGCGTTCGCCCGCGATCAGCTCGACCAGGGTCGATTTGCCGGCACCGCTCGGCCCCAGCAGCGCCACCCGCTCGCCGCGGGCGAGCGCAAGCGACAGCCCGTCGAACAGCGGCGCCGCCGCGCCGTCATGGGCGAAGCGCAGATCCTCGATCACCAGTGCGGTGGACGCTGGTGGCGGGTCGGCCGCAGGTGGCGGCGGTACGGGTTGGGGTTTCAGCATCGGCAGCAGCCGGCGGGCCGCGATGACCGTGCGGCCCAGGTCGAGCACGCCGCGGCGCAGCGCCGCGAAAGGTTCCATCAGTGCCAGCGACACCAGCACCACCAGCGCCGCCTGCGGCACCGTCGCGATGCCGGCCTGGACCAGCCCGCCCGCCGCGGCAAGGCTGCCGGCCAGCAGCACCGCGCTTGCCGCGCCGAAGCCGGCGGCGGCGGCGGTGTCCAGCCGGTTCAGCCGGTCGTCGGCCAGGGCCAGCCGGGTTTCGGCCGCGGCGGCATGGTCGCGCGCCGCCCCGATCCGCCCGGTCATCAGATGGTCGGTCTGGCCCGCCACCAGATCGACCGTGCGCATGCGCAGGGCTTCCAGCGCCGCCGCCCGCCGCCGGGCCGGCCGGTCGGCGGCCCGGGCCAGCGCGAGCGGCAGGGCGATGCCGGTCACCCCCACCCCCAGCCCCACCCCAACCCCAAGCCGGGTATCGATCAGCGAGAGCGCCAGCGCCGCCAGCGCCGCGGTAATCACCGCCGCCGCCGCCGGCAGCAGCACCCGCAGATAAAGAGTGTCCAGCGCATCCACCTCCACCGTCAGCCGGTGGAGCAGTCTTGCCGGCCGGGCCTTCAGCGCCCGGGCGCGATCGGCGCCGGCATGGGCGCGGAACAGCCGCTCGCGCAGCTCTGCCAGCAGGCCCAGCGTCGCGTCATGGCTCACCAGCCGCTCGCCATAGCGGCCGCCGGTGCGCAGCAGCGCCAGCATGCGGATGCCCGCCGCCGGCCGGAACACGTCAAAAGCGAGTGCCGTTGCAGCGGCACTTCCTGCAGCTGCAGTGGCGGTGATGAACCAGCCCGAGAGCCCCAGCAGCGCCACCCCGGCCAGCACGGTCAGCGCCGCCAGCGCGATGCCGCCCAGCAGCGGCTTGCGGCGCATGCGGAAGAACAGCGCCGCGGTGGCGGCGAGCGCCCGCATCCTGCCCTGTCTGCGCGGTGCGAGGCTTGTATGAATTCCACTCATCGGGCCGTCTCCTGGTAGGATGTTTGGCCTGATAGCCGGGAGAGGGTCGCCGCGTTGCGCTCGAAGGATGATC
>MDTG01012943.1_pt1 | contig 31784 bp, 33 predicted proteins | sample 811421 | NCBI WGS metagenome assembly MDTG01 (sample SAMN05326645, study PRJNA326480) | marine metagenome | isolation source: seawater | place: Pacific Ocean: South East | collected 2011
CCTATGCCACACTACAGAGCTAAGTCCACTTTGGAACAATGGCGCATTTTACAAGCGGTTGTAGACTGTGGTGGCTATGCACATGCAGCAGAGAAACTTAACAAGAGTCAGTCTTCATTAAACCATGCGGTTTCTAAGCTTCAGCAGGTGTTAGGCGTACAGCTTTTAGAAATAAAGGGACGCAAGGCCGAGTTAACGCATGTGGGTGACGTGATGCTGCGACGCTCTCGACAACTGACTCAAACCGTGTATGAACTTGAGCAGTTGGCTTGCAACATGGAACAAGGCTGGGAGCCAGAAATCAAACTCGCACTCGAAATGGTGTTCGATCGCAATGATTTAATCCCAGCGCTAAAAGATTTTCAAGAACATGGCCGCGGTTCCCGACTCACCATCGAAGACACTGTTTTGACAGGCACACTCGAGCACATACGTAACCAGAGCGCAGACTTAGTCATCACTCATCAGTTGCCCAAAGGCTATCTCGGTGAGCCCATTCATGACTACTACATGGATTTAGTTTGTCACCCTGCTCACCCACTTGCACAGCAAGACTCCCCGATTTCTCAAGATGAACTCGCTCAGCACTTGCAAATCGTTATTCGCGATACTGCAACGCAGCCGGCTGAAGAAGGGGGTTGGTTAAAAGCAGAGCAGCGCTGGACGGTAAGTCATTTTGATGAAGCCCTTCGCTTAGTACGCTCAGGATTAGGTTTTTGTTGGCTCCCCCCTTACATCGCTAAACGGGCCATGCAAAAGGGTTCATTGCGTAAACTAGAGCTTAAAGGGAGCACCTGTCGCAAAGGGTCGCTGTACTTAGTATTACCCAAGGGGGATAAAACAGGGCCGTGTTCACGCTTACTGGCAGATTTGGTATTGCGTCATGCCCCAAAGCGCCAAGGGGATGATATGGAAGCCAGCGCAGGCTAGCGCTGGCCCCGAGCAGCGTGGTTAAGGCTTAGGCTGGTAGCTGCTTGATGTACTTTTTCATATCATCCGCTAAAGCTGGATGACGCAGGGCGTGCTCGATAAATGCTTGAGCATAGCCCAATTTATTGCCGCAATCGTGGCTCTTACCTTTCATGTAATAAGCGTTCACAGGTGATTGCTCAAGCAACATCGCCATAGCATCGGTCAGCTGGATCTCATTGCCCGCACCGACTGGCGTTTTTGCTAATAAATCCCATAAACTTTCAGGGAATACGTAACGGCCAACAACCGCCAAATCTGAAGGCGCTTTATCGACTTCTGGCTTCTCGACCAATTGCTTTATCGGTGCTTGTTCACCTTCGGCCAGATCGACACCGTTAATATCGGCGATACCGTAATTACTGACCTGCTCATGGGGGACTTTTTCCACCATCACTTGCGCAGCACCTGATTCTTTGAAGTTACGCACCATTTCTGCCATGTTGTCTTGGCGGAGGTCGCAGCTTGCAGAATCAACCAAGACGTCTGGCAATACCACAGCAAAGGGCTCATCTCCCACCAGCGGACGCGCGCACAGGACTGCGTGGCCCAAGCCTTTTGCCTCACCCTGGCGTACGTGCATGATGGTCGTGCCTTTAGGGCAAATGGCTTGTACTTCTTCAAGTAGTTGACGTTTTACACGGCGTTCAAGCGTGGTCTCGAGCTCAAAGCTGGTATCAAAATGGTTCTCGATGGAATTCTTACTGGAGTGAGTCACTAAGATCACATCGGTTAAACCCGCTGCCGCACACTCTTCGACGATGTATTGGATTAATGGCCGATCAACTAAAGGCAACATTTCCTTTGGAATCGCCTTAGTGGCTGGTAGCATCCGCGTGCCTAAGCCGGCGACTGGGATGACAACTTTTTTAACCCGCTTGGTGCTCATGAATTCTTCCTTTTTCGAACATTTTTTCATAGGGGCACGTTTATACCCTGCCGAGCTGTTATAATGCAAATCCAATTTGTTAATAACAACGGCTTAGGTAAGGTGCCATGGGATTTTATTTAACCTCACGACAGGTTCCACAGCTTAAATCATATCCGTTTACAGAAAGAGCGCTCATTTTATCAATGGCGCAACAAGCGATGCCGGTGCCGCGTCGTATGATTTGTAACCTCGCTAAATTGGTCCCCATTTGCATCATCTTTTTTGCAATCGTGGATCTACCTGGGTGGTGGAAGGCCGTCGGTCTGCTCGCCGCGGGTATTGGCTACCCGTTATTTACCCAGCCTATCACGCTCAATATGTCGTTGCCTTACATTGACAAGGCTGTGCGTCAGTTTGAAGCACAACGCGCAGATCAGTTAGACGATGACGATGAGGACGACGAGAACGCCTGACGTTCAATACTGAGGATCGCATCGGGTAGTTGACAATGCACGCGCTTGACGTCGGAGTGGATATAACTGTGAAAACTGGCATGACGCCAAATACCCAAGGCCAGATCCGGCTTCGCTTGTGGCTGCATACGAATGCGATCGCCGACTTGCGTCCAACGAAATGTATGTTGTTGGGTATCTAAGATAGCAAATACCCCATCAAATGCCGTGCGTACCCGCGAGTGGCACAATTCAAAATTGATATGTTGCACAAGGTCGCGCGGATCGAGCACAGTATCATCACTGCCCGCTAAGTGCTGCCGGATCAGTGGGTCGATTAAGGTCTTCAACACCAGCAAGGGGATTAAGTTTTGCTCGGTTTGGCTATGTGCCGTCGCCATGACCACCAAAATTCGCCCGGCGGTTAGCGGTCGGTAATCAATCCAAATATTTGACTCTGCGCTATCGGCCACCTGGTTCTCAATATGATAGCCACCCACTTCGAGCGCTTGTTGTGGCAGTAAATTACTCGCCAAGCGTTCAACAATTTGGGCATCTTTATAAAGCTGGTTGATGTGACTATCGAGCTCCCATATATCACTGACATAGGTTTCTTCTAAACGATGGCGTTGTAAACAATGCTCGATGGCTTGGGTAATAGTGGTGAGGCTATCGATTGGCTTCACTAGGTAATCCCAAGCACCTAAACGAACCGCCTCGCGGATATCCGCCATATCAGCACTTGCGGAAATGACAATTACAGGCAAATGGGGGGCAATGCTTAACAGCCGCTCAATAACTTTGAGACCATTGATATCGGGTAACATAAGGTCGCACAGCACAATATCAGGCGCACTTTGTTGGCACAGTGATAAGGCCTGCTCACCGTACTCCACACAATGGACTGCATAATTTTGCTGGATGAGAAACTGCTCAACCACTGACTGAAACACGCGATCATCTTCAATCAGCAAGACTTGTTTTTGACCCATTCAGGCACACCTATCCTCGGACAATTACTCTAAGCATCGTCCAAGGCAGGTCTGTCGTCAATACAAGCTTTTCGATATATCCGGTGGGTCGGCTTACTGATCTTCCGAAAAGTCGATCTCTTCGGCGTCACCCTCAACTTCTGGAGGGGGATTACCATCGTAAACTTCGTAACGCCAGTTTTGGTAATAGGCTTCTTTTACGAACGTGTACGGGTCGAGCGAGTTTTCTAACACCTGTTCTTGCTCACGTAAACGAAGGCGCAGAGATAAGCCTTTGATGGTATAGCGCGGGATATCCCAGTCATCGCTGATTTCCGTGTAGGGGAAGTAATTACCATCGACCCAGTCAGTACCGCGATCAATCACAACCGTTGGACCTAACACCGGTAACATTAGGAATGGACCGTTGGGTACGCCCCATACCGCCAGTGTCTGGCCTAGGCTCTCTTCACGCTTAGTCAGCCCCATTTCTGTTGCGGGATCGAGTAGACCCAACAACCCAATGGTGCTGTTGAAAAAGAAGCGTCCTGCAGTTACGCCGGCGTCCTTAAACTGACCTTGCAGCACGTTGTTGACGAATGACCAAGGCTCTTGCAAGTTTTCTAGCGCACGGTAAAGCGAGTTACGCACCGGTTCAGGCACGTTTTCGTATACCTCAGCGGCCGGTTTAATCACCGCTTTGTCCAACTCGCGGTTAAAGTCCCATACAGCCCGGTTTGTATCTTCAAAGGGGTCACGGGGGTCTGCATAAGGGTCATCCGGTTGAGATGAACACGCACCCAATACCAGCGTACTGGCAAGTAAAGCCCATTTAGGTGCGGTTTTAAGCCAATTAGTCATTCGCTACTTCCGTTACTTTTTGATTAAGAGTCAGCGCTACTTCTGCAGAACGCTGTGCATTTATAGTCACCGATTCGGCAAAGAGATCACCCGCCTGACGGTCAATTTTATCATCCTGCGATACCATCGCTTTCACCTGCCATTGATCAAGCCCACTTAAACGGTAATCGGCTAACATCGAATCGGCATCGGTCAACGTCACGGTAACGGGCCAGTCATTAACAGGCATACGTTTAACGGCAGCCGGCATCGGAGGCCCTTGCGTCGCAGTGACATAGATAAAGAGTGTACCTTGCTCAGGCAACTGCGCACGCATTTCCTCGCCTAAGGACACCGTTACTGTCACACTGCGATCCGCCGCTTGCATTTTTTGCTCGGCGTCGGCAATCGCTTGTTTCACTGCATTACTGCGCTGAGATTCCTTGTCTAATAACGGCAATAGCTGTTGCCATGCGGCAATAGCTTGCTGCCAGTCGCCTCGCTCATAGGCAACAAAGCCCGTTAGCGACAATGCCTCCACGTGCGTAGGTTGCTGTTGCAGTACACGTGCAAGCATGCCTGCTGCTTTACGCAGGTGTTCTTCTGTCGGAGACGACATCAAAAAGCGTGCATAACTAATTAACGTGCCGGTACGGTTAGGCGCCAGCGCCAGGGACTTCTCAAATGCTTGCTGAGCCTGATCAAACTGACGCAAATCAGACATGATACCGGCATACAACCACCATGCCATGGGGTCGTCGGGTTTTGCCGCAAGCTTTTGTCGCATGCCCAAGGCAAAGGTCTGCATCGATTCGACATCCGCTTGTTGTTGCTCCTGCAACAAACGCTGACCCAGTTCGGGTAGTTGCGCAAGCGCATCGTCGGCTTGTTTCTGTAACGACCAACTGCCAAACACGGCATAAAAGCCTACCGCTACAGCCAAAATAATGGCAATCGGAATAAATGGGTTGGCACGCTTCCAACTGACTTCACCCTCGATATCGCGACTGTCGCTAATGAAAGTTTTATCGAGTTCCAGTTTAGCTTCGTTATAGGCTTCTTGCGATATACGTTGCTGTTGTTTGTCCTGCTCAAGTTCCGCGAGACGTTCTTCATACCAGTCCCGGTTCTCGCTCTCACGATCGACACTTTGCCGCCGTTGGCGCAGGCCCGCCAGTAACACAATGATCACCGCAATGATCAGTAATACGGCCATCGCCAAATACAACTTAATCATGGTCTGGCTTCCTTAACTGTTTCAGTCGCTCTTGCTCTTCTTCTGACAGCGCTAGTGGCTGCTTGCGCTTACGAGACATCGCCCATGCGACCCCCACGCCAATGACAATAATCAGCAACGGTCCCCACCATAAAACACTGGTGTACCAATTAAACGGCGGTCGATAATGCACAAAGTTGCCGTAGCGAGCGACCATATAGTCGATAATTTGTTTGCGACTCTTACCTTCCATGACCATGGTATAGGTGCGGTCGCGCATATCTGCCGAAAGCGGCGCGTTTGAATCGGCGATGTTCTGATTCTGACACTTCGGGCAACGCAACTCCTGAATCAATGTTTGATAAAGCTCGCGCTGCGCTTCCGTCTCAAAGGCATGTTCACGAATTGATGCTTGCCCAACCGCATACAAACTAAACAAGGTTGCTAGCAGCGCCAACGCGCTGATAACAGTGCTAGTGAAGGTACGCATTATTGCTTCGCCTCCTTCACCATTTGTTGGTAAATGCCTTTGAGCTGGTTTTCCCAGTTACGCGGATTCACATCACCCACATGGCGATAACGTACTCGGCCCTCGGCATCAATGAAATAAGTTTCTGGTGCTCCATATACACCAAACTCGAAGGCAACTTTACCCTCCGGGTCATAGAGGTTGACCGTGTAGGGGTCACCTAGGGTATTCAACCAATCCATGGCTTTGCCACGCGAATCGTCTTTATAGTTTAATCCAACAATCGGAATACCTTGCGCCGCGAGTTCATTTAAAAATTCATGTTCAGCACGACAAGTCGGACACCACGTCGCCCAAACATTGAATAATAAGGGTCCTTTTTTAAGTACTTGCTCGCTGTGTTGCTGGGTCGGATCAAACAGGTCCTGTGCGGTAAACTCGGGGACCGGCTTATCGATTAGCACCGACTCTAAGTGTGTTGGATCTTTACCCAGCCCTTTCAGGAGGAAAACCACCAACACGACAAAAAGCACCAATGGAACGAACAGTACTATCCACTTTTTGTTTGAACCTTGAGTCTCCTGTCTACTCATGCTTGGACTCCTTGTTTACGCTTGCGGTAACGCTTGTCAGCCATCGCAATTAGGCCACCAACAGCCATAATCAAGGCTCCGAGCCAAATCCAACGGACAAAGGGTTTGGTATAAAAACGCACCGCCCATTTGGTTTGGTTGCCTTGACCCTGCTCGAGCGGCTCACCCATGGCGACATACAGGTCGCGTAATAAACCAGAGTCTAAGCCGACTTCGGTCATACTCATCCGTTGCACACGATAGAAGCGTTTTTCGCTGACCACCTCTGTAACGTACTCACCATTTTCACTGACTGTAAAGACGCCATGGTCTGAATCATAATTAGGCCCCTCTTTATGAGTGAGATGTTCAAAGGTTAGATCGTATTGACCCACATTGACGGTTTGGCCGGGCTCTATCGAGATATCACGCTCGGTTTCGTAGTGCGATACAAGTGCTACACCTACGAGGGTGACAGCAAAGCCGATATGACCGAGCACCATGCCCCACTGGCTGGCCGGTATCCGACGCAAGGCGCTGACATCGCTCCCGCGCTGTTGCACACTTTGCAACACATCGGTGATGGTTGCCAATGCCACCCACAGTGCCAAGAATAGCCCTAAAACAGCCCATAAGTGCATTTCATCGGCCCATATTTTAGGCAGCACGAAGGCAAGAATGGCCGCCAATGCAAGGCATAATAGTAGTGGCTTTAACAGCGGCGCGAGCGGTTGTCTGCGCCAACGCATCCAAGGGCCAACACCGAGCATGAGTGCAAACGGCACGATCAGGTAACTGTACAGCTCATTAAAGAAGGGTTCACCAATAGAAATAGACCCCAAACCTAACTGTTTATAGACCAGCGGTAATAAGGTGCCTAATAACACCACCATCATGGCAGCCATCAGTAACACGTTATTCGCCAGCAAAAAGACTTCACGCGAGGCCGCCTCATACCGGCTATATCCTTGCATTTGTGAGGCACGCCAACCATACAAAGCGAGTGAACCGCCGATGACGATAGCCAATAACACCAGAATAAACAGACCACGAGTAGGGTCGGAGGCAAAGGCATGCACTGACACCAATACGCCTGACCGTACTAAGAACGTACCGAGCAAACTTAAACTAAAGGCTGCGATTGCCAGCAATACAGTCCAAGATTTAAAACTACCGCGCTTTTCGGTGACCGCTAACGAGTGAATGAGTGCTGTCCCCACGAGCCACGGCATAAAGCTGGCGTTTTCGACAGGGTCCCAGAACCACCAGCCGCCCCAGCCGAGCTCGTAATATGCCCACCAACTACCGAGCGCGATGCCGACGGTTAGGAACATCCACGCCGCCAATGTCCACGGACGTGACCAACGGGCCCATGCCGCATCGAGTTTGCCCGACATCAGCGCAGCAATAGCGAACGCAAAGGCAACAGAAAAACCCACATAGCCCATATACAGCAACGGTGGGTGAATGATCATGCCGGGATCTTGCAGTAATGGGTTTAAATCATTGCCATCGACCGGAATAATCGGCAAGCTGCGATCAAACGGGTTCGATACTGTCATCATAAACAGATAGAAACCGATACTGATCAGACCCAGGATGCCAAGTACGCGTGCCACCATCGGCAGAGGCATGGAGCGAGAAAACAGCGCAACAGCGGCAATCCAGCCCGCTTGCATCAACATCCACAGTAAGAAAGAGCCTTCGTGCGAGCCCCACACCGCGGTAATACGATAAAACCAGGGCAACTGCGTATTCGAGTTAGCGGCTACATAAGCAATACTAAAGTCATTTTGGACGAAAGCGGTGACCAACAACGCGAAGGCAATTGCGGTGAAAATAAACTGCCCTATCGCGAGCGGACGCGACAGACTCATCATGCCCCCATGACCGCGTTGTGCACCAATCAATGCATAACCCGCCAACAGCGCTGAGAATGCCAGCGCAATCGCAATACTTAAATGACCGAGCTCAGCAATCATGGTGTCTCCTCTTGCTCAGCTGGTTGATTTGGGTTGACATGCTTAATGCCTTTCATTTTTTCGGCGAGTTCGGGTGGCATGTATTCTTCATCGTGTTTTGCCAGCACTTCGCTCGCTTTCAGCGTACGTGGGGCTATCAGCTCGCCTTGTGCGACAATACCCTGCCCTTCGCGGAATAAGTCGGGCAGAATACCTTGATACAAAATAGTCACTTCAGGTCCGGTATCGGTGACTTTAAAGCTGACTTCAAGCGTCTCTGGATCGCGATCCACAGAGCCTTCGACCACCATACCGCCAATGCGCATACGTTGACCTACTTGTGGTGGCTGTTTGCCTTCCTCAACTTGTTCAAAGTCACTCGGCGTGTAGAACAAGTTAATGCTGTAGCTCATGGCATACAGCATGAGACCAATGGCAATACTAACGCCAACGACTAAAACAAGTACCCAGGTTAACCGTTTTTTACGACGCGGGTTCATACTTCTACTCCTCAGCGCTTGCTTGCTGCGTACGACGCGCAAGCCGCTGTTTACGACGTTGAACTTTTAAGCTTTCCTTCTGCAAACGTCGCCGCTGCACACTGGTTTCTAAGGCAACACCTGCAATCACTAAAAAAGTCAGAAAAAAAGACGACCACACATAGAGCCCGTAGCCACCCATATGAACAAATTCACTAAAACTATCAAATGCCATTAGCGCGTCTCCTCAGCTGATTCGCGACTATCAAGCGCGAGCTCTGCCTGCGCCCACGGGCGATTGAGTTCGTGCTTAAGCAACTGATTTTTGTAACGCATCAGTACTAAGGTCGCGGTTAACAGCATAAAGCCTAACAAGCTGATTAGTAGCGGCCACAACATGCTCGTAGCAATGGAGGGACGCTCAAATTTAGTAATGGTGGCGCCTTGATGGAGCGTGTTCCACCACTCTACCGAATAATGAATGATGGGTAGGTTGACCACCCCCACAATCGCCAAAATCGAGGCGGCTTTAGCACCGGTACGCGCGTCATCAAATGCGGCATACAGCGCCATTACGCCGATGTATAAGAACAATAAAATAAGTTCTGACGTGAGCCGTGCATCCCACACCCACCAAGTACCCCACATGGGTTTACCCCAAATGGCGCCAGTAAATAATGCAATAGCGGTCATGGCCGCGCCCACAGGCGCAATCGCGGGTAATGCCCACTCCGCCGTTTTAATCTGCCAGATTAGCGCAATGGCGCCACAAATTGCCATGCCAAAATAGGCACCCATGGAGAAAATAGCCGCGGGAACGTGAATGTAGATAATGCGATAGCTATCGCCTTGCTGGTAATCGGCCGGCGCAAACGCCAAGCCCCACACCATGCCCACCAATAGGCTAATCAATGTCAGGCCAGCGAACCATGGCAATAACTTATCCACTAAGCGATACGTCGCTTCAGGCTTTGCATACGGGTGTAACCAACGCCACATATTAATTCACACTCATTCTGACGCCCGCGGCCACGGCCAGCGGTGCTAATGTTACGGTTAATACGGAAATGGCCGCTAAAATAGCCAACTGTCCGTGCACGGCCATGCCCATTCCTGCACTCTCTACCGCCGACGTGGCGAATATCAGTAACGGAATAAACAATGGCAATAAAATTAAACTGATTAAGGCACTGCCCCGTTGTAGCGGCAACGTCAGCGAAGCGCCGATGGCAGCCAACGCACTCAATGCTGGCGTGCCTAATAATAATGACAGGCTTAACGCACCATAAGCGGAAGTCGGTAAGCTCAACAACAATGCCAGCAGCGGCGAGAGTATCACTAATGGCAAACCACTCAATAACCAGTGCGAAACCATTTTTGCGCTCACTGTAAAGGCGAGCGGCTGCGGTAGTAAGCACAGCTGCTCGAGCGACCCATCGGCATAGTCATCTTTGAAAATACGATCCACGCCCAATAAGGTGGCTAATAATGCCGCGACCCAAATAATGCCTGGTGCAATACGGGCTAAAATATCAGGGCCGGGTCCGACGCCGAGTGGAAACAGCGTGATCACCATGAGCAAGAAAATCAGTGGGTTGATCGCGTCTGAGCGTCTTCGCGCGGCAAGACGCAAATCCTTACTGAGTACTGAACGCCATAACTGCATTGCGGTCATCACGCGACTCCCATGGCATTGGCGTAAGCTTCACCTAAATGCAACTGCTGTGGATTCAAACTCGCCAGCGATAACGCTTGATGCGACGTCATGACGATACTACCGCCTTGACTTAGGTGCTCGCTAAAGCGTTGCTCAAGTAACGCGATGCCTTTTACATCCAACGCGGTAAAGGGTTCATCGAGGATCCATAACGGTGCTTGACTGTGCCATAACCGAGTGAGTGCCACGCGACGTTGTTGCCCTGCCGATAACCGACCCGTCATTTCATCTTCTAACCCGAGTAGCCCAATAGTTTCGAGCAGACTCCAGTCATCCATACTGTCTTGTGTGGCACGATGATCGCCGCTTAAACGACGTTGCCAATAGACATTCTCCAACGCGGTCAGCTCGGCTTTAACCGCGGGTTTGTGACCAATAAACAAGAGTTGCTGATGATAAGCACTACGGTCATACTGTATTGAGTGGTTGTTAAACTCAATACGGCCGGTGTGGCTCGGCATGAGCCCGGCAAGCATACGAAGCAGTGTCGACTTACCGGCTCCATTGGCACCGGTAATTTGCCAGAGTTCGCCAGCATGAACCTCAAAAGAGACCTGCTCGAACAAGGTACGCCCGCCGCGAACTGAGGAAAGTTCGTGCGCTGTAAGTCGGGGCAGAGGTTCTGTCGTTTTATGCTTCATCAAGGCTGCGGCAATGTCTGCAAATGATGTGTAAATTGGCTCGAGTTTACCACAATATTTGCCGAAAAAGCCATGTAAAACGGTCGCTTTTCATGATCTGGGTAAGGGCAGTGCGTCATGCAAATTAAACAGCTATTACAACAAATGATGCAGTCGTTGGCGACGCCGTCAAACTCGGCAACGACTGCCGCGTTGAATACCCCACAAGCGGCTGTTTCACAAGCGCAGCAAAATGCTATGCAGAGCGTATTTAATGCACTGACGACACAATTGAATAGTCCGACTCAGCAGCCTCAACAATTTAATACCGCGCCAGTTAACAGTCAGTTGAATATCACGCCACAAACCCTAGCCGCGGTAAAGCAACAACTTGAGCAAGTGCTGCTGCGTGCTACAGGCGAGGCTCAACGGCCGATCTCACCAAAAGCGCAAAGCGCTTTGATCAGTCGTATTGTTGAACAGATCATGCGTAGTGATGCGCGCATCAGTATGCCGCCGCAACAGCAAGGTTCAGCGACGCCCTCCCCGAGCGCAAGCGCACCTAATAACCTCACGGTGCCATTGACTCAGCTACCACAACCCATGCGCCAAGCAGTCAGTGAGCAGTTACAACACGTGCTCACACAGTGGGTTAAAGTCTCGCAGACTCAAGCAACAGCAACGCCCGCCCCCCTCACGCCTTTACCTGTTCAGATTAACGCGATGAAGGTGAGCCAGGGTCAGTTGGTGATGCAACTGCAAACGCCGTCTAAAACAGTGACTGAAGTGAGTGTTCCCTTACAGCAAATCCCCCAACCCCTCGCGCGTGCATTGCTTCAACACATCACCACGCCGGTGCCTAGTCAAGTGCAACAACCGACAGCGCCTGCGCCGAAACCGACTGTACCGACGACGCCCGCACCAACAGCGCCCACGGTGGATGGTCGATTAGTGAAGCAAACACAAACGCTAACACCTGCACAATTAAGTCAGTTTCTACGCCAAGTGACGGACATGACGCCGCAACAGCAACCCGAGGTAAAACAGCTACTGACGCAAACACTCGCGCAACTCCCGAAGGGCGAGCAAATGATGCAACCCCAACAACTCGCTAATTATGTCAATGATTGGTTTGCTGCCAAGCCGGTCAGTAGTCAACCCAGTCACCAGTTAGGTGTAGTCGGTAAACTGATTATCGCTTTGTTGGGTATCCGTATGCAGGCTCAACAAAGCGCGCAGCCACAGGCAGCTAAAGCACTCAGCCAAGCCATACTGGATCAGATTATGCGAGGCCCCAGTGAGGCACGGCCGGGCGATGATAGAGCTTTGCTGCCACGCCCGCCCATGACAGCAGAAGTACGCGAACGCCTTAATGCGCAACTACTCCAGCAGCCAGCGGCACAGTTGCAGCGTTTATTGAGCAATTTGGCGCAGACAATGAATAGTGCTCAAAGCAGTCAAATGCGCTTGCAAGACAGTCCGGCGCAACAGCCCGAATTTTATCTGATGCTGCCGTCGCAAAATCCGAGCAGCCAAACCGGCACCGAACTGCTGATCAAACGCGAGTCAGGTGGGCATCGCGATGAAAAAAATGAACGTTCAGTGTGGTTATTTAATCTACGCTTTGAGCTTAAGCAATGGGGTCCCATGTTAGTCAAAGGACGTTATCAAACCGCGGGCACTCGTGTGCAGTTTTTTACCGAGTCGGAGGCGGCACAACGGCACTTGCAACGCCAACTCCCGGAACTCGAGCAACGGCTTGCGGGTTTAGATGTCGCCGCCGTGGATTTTCAGATTAAGCAAGGCAAAGTGCCCGAAAGTTTGGCACAACAACACAGCGGTATTATCCGGGTAACGGTATGAGCGAGAATAATAAACAGAAACAGGCCATTGGCTTATCTTACGATGGTTTAAATGCGCCGCAGGTCATTGCCAAGGGCTTTGATGAGCTCGCCGAAGAAATTATCGAAGTGGCTAAAGCCCATGGCGTCATGGTGCATGAGGATCCGATGCTGTCGGACTCCCTAGCACGGCTGAATGTAGGCGAGGAAATTCCGCGCGAGCTCTATGTGCTGATCGCGGAACTAATTGCATTTTCGTACTTATTAGACGGTAAATTTCCTGATAGTTGGTACTAACTGCGCTTATGCATAGCCAGCATCAGCTCCGCCTCAGCACGCGGTAAATCGCAGGCTTGCATCAAATCATCGACACTCGCTCCCTGCTCCACTAGTTTTGCCGCCCGTTGATACAGCTTAATCTCAGGCTCTTGTTGCTCGAGCTGTTGCAAGGTGGTGGCAAATTGCTCTTGCTGAGTTTGCTGTTGTTGTTCAAGCTGTTTTATGGCGTGTTGCTGCTGTCTTTGCCACTGCGCGATCTCTTCGCGAAGCTTGCTGACAGCCTCATTATCGGCAGCCGAACGCCGCGGTTTTGGTTGCTCTTCTAAAGCGCCCAACGCCTCGGTGAGCATCAATAAGCGCTGCTGCTGGCGTTCGAGCAATTCTGTGTGCTTGCGATTGGTCATTACCGCCACAATGATGGCAACAATTGCTAGCATCAGCGCTGCCGATGCCAGCCAAACTGTAAGTGAGGTCATTAACTATTTTTATCCTAACCGCGAAATTTCATCCCATTCTTCGTCGGTCAGCATTTTATCTAAGTCGACTAGGATCAACAACTCGCCCTCACGGTTCGAGACCCCTTGGATAAAGCGTGCGCTTTCTTCGGTGCCGACATTCGGTGCACTATCGATTTCCGATTTCTTCAGATAAACCACTTCGGCGACACTGTCGACTAAAATACCAATCACCTGTTTATCCGATTCAATAATCACGATGCGGGTGTTGTCGGTAATTTCGTTTTCTGGCAAACCAAAGCGCAGCCGCGTATCAATGACGGTCACGACATTACCGCGCAGATTAATAATACCTAACACGTAATCTGGTGCACCAGGGACAGGCGCAATCTCACTGTAGCGCAGTACTTCTTGTACCTGCATTACGTTGATGCCGTAAGTCTCTTGCTCCAGTTGAAAGGTTACCCACTGAAGCACTTCATCGTTGCTATCGGCTTCAGCTTGTTGTTTGGTTTTACGTTTTTCAGTTGCCATGCTATGACTCCGATTCATTTTTAGGGCCCGATTGGGTATGACCCAAGCCTTTATCCAGCAGTGTAATTAAAGCATTCACATCGAGTAACGCACACATTCGATCGCGCACCACGCCCGCTAACCACGGCCGCTTTTGATTAGGGCCGTTACGCCATTGAATGGCGTCCGGTTGTAAGGGCTCACTATCGACCAGCTCTTCGCACAATAGGCCCCAGTTGCTGTCACTCAATGTGATCATGTATTCATAACTAATCTGTTCTTCTACCTCGTCAGTGAGCTTTTCGGGCATCACCCAACGGGCTGTATCGACTGCTTGCAGCTTGGCACCACGCTCGTTCATGATGCCTCTAAACCAACGCGGCTTGCCGATTAGCGGGCTGATTTTACTTAACGTATGTATACCGCCTAAGCTTTTCAAAGGTACCGCTAAGGTTAATCCGGCTACCTTAAAAAACAGCGCCTGGAAATCATTTTCTTGATATTCCATCATCGCGTCGGTCGGCGGCGGAGCAGCGTCGTTATCTTCCATATCGGCGCTGACTTCGGTTTCTGTAACCTCAGTCGGTTCAATTATTTCTGGTTCTGGCTCGGGCTCCGGTTCTGGTTCTGCTTCTGGCACAGGCTCAGGTTCCGAGACGACTTCGGGCTCGGGTTCCGGCTCGGGCTGTTGCACAGCGGGCGTGGCCCGTTCGAGCAATGAACGCACCGGCGAGTCATCAAAATCAACCGGCGGCGCTTCTTCTTCTAACAGCAACGCATCCAAATATTCGGTCATTGCTTGTTCACTGCTGTAGTTCGAGCGACTCACGTGACCTCCTATAGATGTAGTTGCTGTAAATATGTCAGCAATGTTTGATACGCCAATACACCCCGCGATTGCGGCGCAAACATCGATGGCGGCAACTGCTCATTGCTGGCGTCTCGGAACTTTGTGTCAATTGGGATCATGCCGTTCCAGACACTTTTCCCGTAACGCTGCGCCACTTTTTTGTAGGTTTCCAGTGATGCGCGCGTTCGTTTATCATACAACGTTGGAATAATAGTGTATTGATGTGCGTGCCCGCGCGATTTTTGGATCAAGGCGAGCGTTCGCATCATACGTTCTAAGCCTTTAAGTGCAAGCGGCTCGGTTTGCACCGGAATGAGCACACGCTCGCAGCACGCCAAGGCATTCACCATTAATACGCCCAGCACTGGGGGCACATCGATTAATACATAATCATAACGGTGTTCTACCAACGCTAGAGCGCGTTGCAGCACCAGTCCCATACCGCCTTGGGTACCCAGCTTTCTATCCAAAGTAGCCAGCGCCATGCTCGCAGGCATAACATCAAGATGGTCATGCTCGGTCGGAACAATCGCCTTTAAAGTGGTTTGCTTATCGACATCTTTGCCCATAGCAAACACATCATAGGCTGTTGCCTCGACCCCCTCGGCATCAATACCGAAATAAAACGTCAATGACGCATGCGGATCGATATCAATACATAGCACCCGTTGACCTCGCTGCTGCAACAAGCCGGCGAGCGCCACCGTCGTGGTGGTCTTGCCTACGCCGCCTTTTTGGTTTGCGATGGTCCACACGTGCATGGTTTAGTCTCCGTAACCGACTTCGGTCAGTAGCGCACTGCCCATTTGGTTAAGACTGACATTACGTGATGAAATACCGGCACTAGCGACGGCTTGAGGCATACCATAAACCACGCAGCTCGCCTCATCCTGTGCCCATATTGTTGCGCCCTGATCTTTCAGCATGCGCGCGCCCTCACGGCCGTCAGCGCCCATGCCTGTCAAAATAACACCCAACACCTTGCCGCCATAAACCTTCGATAGACTGGCAAAGGTCAAATCAACACTGGGCTTATAGGTTACGCGACCCGAGTTATCTTCGCGCACACGCAAACGCGCCGCTCCCGCACGGCCTTCAACAAGCATCTGCTTGCCACCCGGAGCTAAATAGGCCACGCCCGGCTGTAAACTATCCCCATCTTCCGCCTCGCGTACGCTAATTTTGCAAAGCCCATCTAAACGCTGCGAAAAGGCTTTAGTAAAAGCCGCCGGCATATGCTGTACCATCACAATCGGATAGGGAAAGTTTGCGGGGAGTTGCGTCAATATCTTTTGCAATGCGACAGGTCCGCCGGTTGATGTCCCAATCGCCAACACCTGATACGCACGGTTAATGGTAAGACGTTCCGTCGTAACACGCGTAGTGGGTGCTTCTGGCTCTCGCGTTGAGCTGCGCGTCGGTGGCGGGGTTTTGCGCGCAAACCGGTTAAGCGACGACGGTCGTTCGCTAGTCGATTCGGTGGGTCGCGCTGCTGCCGAAGGACGCGAAGGTGTTGAACGGCGCACCGCCGGTTTCCCCGCGATGGCTATTACACGATCTTGTAGCGTCTTTACCGCTTCCTCACGATTGCGCGCGACATCTTCAAACTTTTTCGGCAGGAAGTCAGCGGCGCCGGCTTCGAGTGCATTCAGTGTAGCCGTTGCGCCTTCGTGGGTAAGCGAACTGAACATTAGAATAGGACACGGCGCATCGCGCATAATTTCGCGGACCGCATCGATGCCATTCATGACGGGCATCTCAATATCCATGGTGATCACATCGGGGCGTAAGCTTTTTGCTTGCTCCACCGCTTGACGGCCATCATTCGCCGAGCCAATGACCTTTATCTGACTGTTACTTTCAAGAATCTCTGTTACTCGGCGTCGGAAAAACGCCGAGTCATCGACCACTAAAACACTCACTGTCATTTTTAGTGTTACCCGTTATCGTTTTGCGTAGTACTTCAGCATGCTCGGTACATCGATAATCAATGCGATACCACCATCGCTGGTGATTGTTGCACCGGCCATACCTGGCGTACCTTGCAATAACTTATCTAATGGTTTGATGACGACTTCTTCTTGACCGATTAACGCATCAACAACAAAGCCGACTTGTTGGTTGCCGATCTGAACGACCACCACATGCCCATTTTCGTTGCGCTTATTACGCTCAGGCGTACGGGTCAGCCAGTGTTCTAAGAAGAACAGTGGGATAGCGCGTTTACGCACGATCAGTGTCAGCTGACCATCAACGGTGTTGGTCTTCGACATATCAAGGTCAATAATCTCACTGACCACTGCCAACGGTAACGCAAAGGTTTGCTCTTTCACTTCGACCATCAAGGTCGGCAAAATAGCGAGGGTTAGCGGTACCTTAATCAGTAACTCAGTACCTTTGCCGAGCTCCGAATCAATTTTTATGCTACCGTTGAGCTGACTAATTTTGGTTTTCACCACATCCATGCCCACGCCACGACCCGAGATATCGGACACTTGCTCTTTGGTAGAGAAACCCGCCGCAAAAATCAGATTGTAGGCATCTTCGTTGGATAAGCGAGCCGCCGCATCCTCATCAAGCACACCTCGTTTAATCGCAATTTGCTTGAGCTTTTCGGCATCCATACCAGCGCCGTCGTCCTTAATAGACAACATAATGTGGTCGCCTTCTTGCGACGCCGATAAGGTCACGGTACCTTCGCGCGGTTTACCCTTGGCTTGACGGTCATCTGGCATTTCGATGCCATGATCGACAGAGTTACGCACCAAGTGCACTAACGGATCCGCCAATGCCTCGACAAGGTTTTTGTCGAGATCGGTATCTTCACCGTACATCTCGAGGTTAATTTCTTTCTTCAAGCTTCGCGCCAGATCGCGCACGACACGCGGGAAACGACCAAAGACTTTCTTGATAGGCTGCATGCGGGTTTTCATCACTGCGCCTTGCAGGTCACCTGTAACCACGTCGAGGTTAGAGATGGCTTTACTCATCTCTTCGTGTTTCTGGTCGTCATTATTGCTTAAGCTCAATAATCGGTTGCGCACCAAGACCAGCTCACCGACCATATTCATGATCTCATCGAGTCGTTTGGTATCCACTCGCACCGTGGTTTCTGCCGGAGGTGGTGGCGGTGCAGCGGCCTTCTTAGCCTCGGGCTTCTTCGACTCTTCTTGTTTTGCTTCTGGCTTCTTAGGTTCTTGTTTCTTCGGCTCCGGCTTTTTAGCCTCTGGCTGTTTAGCTTGTGGTTTTTTCGGCGCTGGTTTTTGAGCCTCTGGCTGTTTAGCAGCGGCTTTATCAACCTTAGGCGCCTGCCCTTTGCCATGTAAATCGTCTAGCAGTGCCTCAAATTCATCATCAGTGATTTCGTCGCTATCACTTTTACTCGCCGACTTCTGCTCTTCTTGTTTTTTCTCTGCACTGGTCGGTGCTTTACCGGAACCGTGCAATTCATCGAGCAAGGCTTCAAACTCATCATCAGTGATTTCGTCATCACCGTCTTTACTGCTGGCTTTGCTTTGCTCTTTTGCCGGCTCATTGCCCGACGATTTATTGGCACCGGGCCCTTGCCCTTTGCCATGGAGTTCGTCAAGTAAGGCTTCGAATTCGTCTTCTTGAATGTCGTCGACGGAGGTATCGTCTGTCGCGCCAGAGGCACTACTTACGTCGGTATCGGTATCGTCGTCGGTATCGGTATCGTCGTCGGTTTCGGTGTCGGCGGAGGCATCGCCTGTCGCGCTAGAGGCGCGACGTACGTCGGCATCAGTGTCGTCGGCGATTTCGTCTTCCGATTCGGGTTGAGAGAGCTTGTGCAGTGTCTCGAGTAGCTCGCTATCGGCGGCTTCGGGTTCTTCGCGCGCTTGTAATTGAGCAAACTGGGCATTAATGGTGTCCAACGCTTGCAGGATCACATCCATCAAGTCAGCCGAAACAGAACGTTGACCATTACGTAAGGTATCGAAAACATTTTCCGCACCGTGACAGGTATCAACTAACGCGGAAACCGATAAGAAACCAGCCCCACCTTTAACGGTGTGGAAACCTCTAAAGATGGCGTTTAGGAGATCTTTGTTCTCGGGGTCGTTTTCTAATTGAACGAGTTGCTCGGATAACTGCTCGAGGATTTCTGCCGCCTCGATCAAGAAATCCTGTAAGATGTCTTCGTCCATCTCAAAGCTCATGCGCTGCTCTCTCCTAGAAACCTAAGCTAGATAATAAATCGTCTACGTCATCCTGATTCTCGACGACATCATCACGTTGTTCTGGGTTAATCACAGGTCCTTCTGCTGCACTCTTATCGACTGCTTTTACATTTTGTTTAGCTTGAGATTTCTGTTCTTCACCAAACAACTTGAGAAGCTCGATCAAATTTTTCTCGACATCTTCTACGAGCTGAATCACTCGACGGATGATTTGACCGGTAATATCTTGATAATCTTGCGCCATCAACACTTCGGTCATTAAGCCATGAATTTGCGGCATATTCTGACCACATTCACGCATTAACGCATCGACTTGGTGACACATTTCTTTGAATTCGTGCAACTGAATATCGTTACTCATCAATCGCTGCCAGGCCGGCATGACTTGTTCGACGCGCTGATGCATTTCGTCAGTCATCGGCAAGCAGGCTTCGACTGCATCCATGGTTCGGTTAGCAGCGTCTTCTGTCTTTTCGATAACGTACTGCAGACGGTTTTGTGCGTCGGGCAGGTCATCCTGTGTTAACTGCATAATCCGCGGATCGAGTTGGAAATCTTGCAGTGCTTCGTGGAGATCGCGAGTCAGTTGCCCCACCGACGTGAAGAGTTTGTCATCACGCTCCTCGCGAAAGTCATCAAGCCATTGATCGGCTTTGGCTTGCTCGCCCGCTTCTAGCCATTCAACCAGTTGCTGCGCTTGCTGGAGCGATATATTTGCCGATGATTTTGACATAACCGCACTCATTAACTGATGCGTTCAAAGATTTTATCGAGCTTCTCTTTCAACGTGACAGCTGTGAAAGGTTTAACGATGTATCCATTGACGCCCGCTTGGGCGGCTTGAATAATTTGCTCGCGTTTAGCTTCTGCGGTCACCATCAGTACCGGCAAGTGCGCGAGGTCATCGTCTTTACGAATTTCTTTAAGTAAGTCGATACCTTGCATCCCTGGCATGTTCCAGTCAGTGACAACAAAGTCAAAGTCACCTTGCTGGAGCATCGGTAAGGCGGTGTTGCCATCGTCAGCTTCTTGGATGTTGGTAAATCCAAGGTCGCGAAGAAGGTTTTTGATGATTCGTCTCATTGTTGAAAAGTCATCAACAACAAGAATTTTCATGTTTTTATCCAAAGCTCCCTCCACTTGGGCTCTCGATTACTACGACAATTACTCTACCCAGCTTTGCATACGCGTTTTTAAGCGCATCATCGCTTGGCTATGAATTTGACTAACACGTGATTCACTCACGCTGAGCACTTCCCCAATTTCTTTTAGGTTCAGTTCCTCATCATAATACAACGAAAGCACTAAGGCTTCACGTTCAGGTAAGCCAGAGATGGTGTCCACCAGTGCACGGTGAAACGCATCGTTCTCTACATCTTTTTGCGGCTCATAGTTGGTGCCTGTTACTTGTTCAGGCACGATGACATCTTCCGAGACGCCCAGATCTTCGATGCCAATAATTCGTCCCGAGTTAACATCACGCAGAATAGCGTGGTATTCCTCGAGCGACATTTCTAGCTTTTCCGCTACTTCCGTATCCTTTGCATCACGCCCCGTGTCGTTCTCGACTTGGCGGATGGCTTCTAACACACGTCGATGGTTACGATGCACCGACCGCGGTGCCCAATCGCCGCGACGGATTTCGTCGAGCATAGCACCACGAATACGAATGCCCGCAAAGGTCTCAAAACTCGCGCCCTTGCTGTTATCAAAATTTCTAGCTGCTTCCAATAAGCCAATCATACCGGATTGGATCAAGTCATCGACTTGTACGCTCGCGGGTAGGCGCGCCATCATGTGGTGTGCGATTCGCTTCACGAGCCCCGTATGTTGCTCGATAATCGCCTGACGATTATCAGCATGGGCACTGTAAACAGCGGCTTTATTCATTGGCAACATCCTGCTTCTTACCGTTATCGGCCGATCCTATTAATTGTTCAAGAAAAAATTCCAAATGCCCGCCTGCTTGCGCAGGTACCGGCCAGTCAAGCGCACGTTGCGCAAGGGCTTTGATGGCTAATGAGGCAGGCGAACGAGGCTGCATAAGTACTAATGGCTTTTGCTTTCGTACCGCCAAACGAATGTTATCGTCAAACGGGATGATGGCGGCTAATTCTAGCGCGACATCCAAAAACCGATCAGTGACCTTGGTCAACTTATTAAACAGCAACTGGCCTTCTCTTAGGTTACGCACCATATTGGCAACAACTTTAAACTTGAACACATCCTGTTCTTTGCTCAGCACTTTCATCAGCGCGTAAGCATCAGTAATTGAAGTCGGCTCATCACAAACTACCAGCATCACATCTTGAGCAGCGCGGGCAAAACGCACAACGGTATTACCGATACCCGCTGCGGTATCAATCACCAACACGTCAAAGTCTCCTTGTAGATCGCTAAAAGCGCGAATCAACTCTGCGTGTTGCGTCTCGTCGAGGTCAATCATCGAACGGGTGCCTGAAGTGGCCGGTACAATCTTAATACCTGCTGGGCCTTCTATCAGAATGTCTTTGAGTTCGGCCTGCCCACTGAGCACATGAGAAAGATTTTTTTGCACGCGCAGTCCGAGCATGACATCGACATTGGCGAGACCTAAATCAGCGTCTAGCACCAATACCCGTTTGCCTTGCTCTGCCATTGCAATAGCCATGTTTAAAGAGATGTTGGTTTTACCCACACCGCCTTTACCACCCGTTACTGCAATGACTTTGACTTTACTTTGTTTCATCTTTCTTAAGCCACTAGCTTGATCCATGCGCTCTAACTCTTACTGCTGGTTAATGCTTGATTAATCGATGACCTTTTATTGAACGGCCTGCCAATTTGATTTTGGCATGTCTGACACATTCGAACAAATGCTTTTATCGTATAAGCGCTCTGCTTCGGTGACCATGTAATGCTCGTCCGCCACGCGAATGTCTTCTGGTACTTGCTGTCCGTGGGTTAAGTAGCCCACCGCAAGCCCTTGCTCGATGGCAACACTGATACTTTCACCTAAACTTAAACACTCGTCTAGTTTAGTAAAAATGCAGCCTGCCAACGGCAATGTTTTGAACTGCTTAACCGTATCGTTCAACACCTGTGTTTGTGATGTTGAAGATAATACCAAATATGGACGAATTCTTAGACGTTTATTCTGTAATAATTGCGCGAGTTGTTCACTTAAGCGTTTATCGCGCTGACCCATACCCGCGGTATCGATCAAAATCAGGCGTTTGTCGCGCAATGTCAGCATTGCATCAGCTAACTCTTTAGCATCGTTTGCGACTTTAACTGGACAACCGATAATACGACCATACACTTTCAGTTGTTCGCTTGCGCCAATACGGAACGTATCGGTGGTAATCAATGCGACCGAGTCAGAGCCGTGGCGCTGCGCATAACGGGCTGCCAACTTAGCAATCGTCGTTGTTTTACCGACACCCGTCGGACCGACTAACGCAACTGCACCGCCACGAGTCAAAATATCGTCATGGGTGGTGTTAAGCTGACCTTCCAATAATTGCAATGATTGCTCCCAGCTATCTTCGATGTCATCGCCCTCAGGGATGAAGCAGGCGATTTGATCGGCAATTCGTTCGCTCACACCCATAGTCATAAGGCGTTGGGTCAATAAGGCGCGCATTGGTTCTTCGCGCTCAATTTCTTGTTTCATCAAACCGCTCAACTGATGTTGCAGTAAGTTCTGGACACCTTTGATTTGCGCGCGCAGTTCTGCGATTTCAGCAGCGCTACCGCCACCAACATAGTCAGGGATATCGACTTCGGGCTCACTGGGTACCTGGGTCGCTTCGGCGCCAGCTTGGACCGGCTCAGTTTGAGGTTCGGGTGCTGGCTTAGGTTCAGCACTGCTTGCCTGCATCGCTGGATGTTGTGCCTGGCGTGCCAAGATTTCGGCCAGTGAGTTTGCAGGCTCAGCATACCGTTCCGCCTCATCGCTCTGCGATGCCGACTCGGCTGCTGGTGCCGCTGCTTGCGGCGCTTGTGGCTCTGCATCACCATCAATTGCAGCGACAATCTCAACGCCACCGTTTACCTTTTTATTCGACATGATAACGGCATCCGGTCCGAGCGTTTCCTTAACTTGCAATAAGGCACGACGCATATCCTCAGCAAAAAAGCGCTTCATTTTCACAGGTAAATCCCCCTATCACTGAGCCGCTGGCTGTTGTTGGCCGCCAATCGAACTCACAATTCGAATCTGTTTATCATCTGGAATTTCTTGGTAACTCAGCACCCGCATTCCGTCAGTTGCGTGACGCGCGAAGCGCGCCATCGTTGAGCGCAATAGCCCGGATGTCAGTAACACCGATGGCTCGCCGTTCATCTCTTGTTGTTGATGAACCTCTTTCAACGATTGCTGCAGGCGTTCTGCCAAGCCAGGTTCAATACCTGCGCCTTGCTGTTCGGCTTCATTGCCTGCGGCTTGCAATGACTGATGCAACATCTGTTCCAACTCTGGCGCCAAAGTAATGACAGGCAGTTCTTGTTGCCCTTCGGAGATGTCTTGAACGATGAGTCGACGTAACGAGATGCGGACCGCCGCGGTTAATACATCGGTGTCTTGTGTGCGTCCAGCATATTCGACAAGCGTCTGTGCAATAGTCCGCATGTCACGGATAGCGATACCCTCGTCGAGCAGGTTTTGTAAAACTTTGACAAAGTTGCCGAGAGACAATAAATCGGGTACCAAGCCCTCGACCAATTTAGGGTGGCTACGACCCAAACGATCCAGTAGCTCTTGCGCTTCTTCATGCCCTAATAATTGCGAGGCGTGGTTTGTGACGATTTGGCTCAAATGTGTAGCAACAACCGTTGCTGCATCAACCACGGTATAGCCCATGGTTTGGGCGTTTTCACGTTGTTCTGGTTTAATCCAAATCGCTTCGAGACCAAACGCTGGATCGGTGGTCTTCTCACCTTCTAACTCACCAAACACTTGGCCGGGATTAATCGCTAACTCGCAGTCATGACGAATATCCGCCTCACCCATGGTCACCCCCATGAGCGTGATGCGATAGCTATTAGGACCCAAATCAAGATTATCGCGGATATGCACAGCCGGTACTAAAAATCCGAACTCTTGTGATTGCTTCTTGCGCACTCCTTTAATGCGCGATAGCAGTTCGCCACCTTGGCTTCTATCAACCAGCGGAATCAAGCGGTAGCCCACTTCCAAGCCAAGGGTATCTACATGACGCACATCGTCCCAACTGAGCTCTTTTTGAGCTAACTGTTGCTGTTGTTCTTGTTGTTTTTGTTCAACTTGCTCGGTCTCTTGGGTTTCTGCATGACGCATTTTGTAATATGCAGCACCTGCGAGCACGGCAGACATCGATAAGAAAGCAAAGTGCGGCATGCCGGGAATAACGCCCATGGCAAACAATACTGCACTTGAAATGACTAGCACTTTCGGGTTGTTAATCAGCTGAAATACAACCGCTTCACCCATGTCCTTGGTATCATTTTCACGGGTAATGATGATGGCGGTTGCGACAGATAACAACAGCGCTGGAATTTGTGCTACTAAGCCGTCACCAATGGTAAGTAGCGTATAGACTTCAATCGCCTGACCAAACGACAAGTCATGCTGGATCATGCCGATTAAGAAGCCGCCTACAACGTTAATTAAAAGGATTAAGATACCGGCAATGGCATCGCCTTTAACAAATTTACTGGCACCATCCATCGAGCCGTAGAAGTCAGCCTCGCGAGTTACGTCGCTGCGTCGCGCTTTCGCTTCCTCTTGATTAATAAGTCCGGCATTCAAATCCGCATCGATGGCCATCTGTTTACCCGGCATAGCGTCAAGGGTAAAGCGGGCAGTGACTTCAGAAATACGGCCGGCACCTTTGGTGATTACGATAAAGTTGATGATCACCAAGATAGCGAAGACCACCAGACCGACGGTATAGTTGCCGCCAATAACTACGCTACCAAAGGCTTCAATGACACTACCTGCAGCGCCGGGCCCCTCGTGACCGTTGAGTAACACGATACGGGTTGATGCTACGTTCAATGATAGGCGCAATACGGTCGCTATCAGCAATACCGTAGGGAATGCGGCAAAATCGAGTGGACGTTGGGTGTAGACCGCAACCAGCATCACCACCAATGAAAGAGTAATTGAGAACGAAAAGAGGATATCCAACAAGATAGGTGGAATGGGAAGCACCACCATCGCGAGTATCGCCATCACCGCCAGCGGGGTACCGAACCCTTTAATTATGTGCGAGTTAGCTTGCGCCAGCCCTTTTAAATTGTTCAGTCTTGCAGCACCACTTGCCATACTTCTTTTCCTGCGCGTCAAAAAAATGATTCTCTGACTAACTGATACAAATTCTGTGCCAACAAAATACAGTTATCACCTACGTACCTATCGGACGTCTCCGCTAGGCGTTTATCGAGCGGAGGTTTAGCTTTTCTGAGGGTTAGTTTGGAGAATGATTAATGCCAAGTAGTTTACTGGAGTGGTCTGTCTGTTCACTGTTGAGTCTGCTATTGCTGAGTGCAGGTGTCCCTGCCATGCAGCACTCAACCGCACAACTCGAAGCGCGAGCGCTTGGACTGCGCGGCTTAAGTTTGCTGCAAGCGTATCAAGCGCGTGCGCAAGCGCAGCAACGCCATATCGAGATTCCGCTTACTGCCATTAAGCACGCGCTCAAAACCGACGGTTGGCAGTTTACCAGTAACTTTAATGATCACAGCCGTCCGCTGACTTTTTATGCGCCACAAGGGTATGCTCGTGCCGGCCACTTAAGTATGCATAAGGGTAAGTTCGAACTACGCTGGATTGTCAGTGCTATCGGACGGATAAGGTACTGTAGCGCTGGCGATGTCGAGATAATGGGTATAACTTCATGTGTGTAACAACACGCCCTTGGGGGTTTGCACTGATTGAGCTACTTGCGGCTTGTGCCCTAATGGTCCTATTAGCGGGTTCGTCAGTACAGGTCATACTGTGGCAAAGCACGTCAATCAATCAAGCCTTGCAGCAACCTCAGGCGCAGCTTGCTTTGCAAGGTCTAGCGCTACAAATTGGACGTGATCTGTTACGCAGTGAACAGGTCAGGCAATTGACTTCGAGCTCGCAACATAGCTGTTACCTACTGACGATACACACAGGCGATCAGGTTGGTTATCGCTTACGCGCTGGGGCATTGCAATACCATGGTGATGCTTTTGATTGTGCCCAGCGCGGCTGGCAAAGTCTAACCACAGCGCAAACACTCAGCCTGACCCAGTTTAGCATTCGGGCACTCGCACCGGGTTACCAGATCACCCTCGCCACGTCGGCACACACGATGCGCCTTCCCTTATTCAGTCCTGCACCCGTCAATCGGAGCGTGTTTGATGAGCAGCTTTATTACGCCCCTTCTGTCCTTGATTGGCATACATGCATTGATCATGCTCTTTGCCACCGAACACCTGAATCTATTAACGCAACGTTTCGCCTGGCAATGGCAACAATACCAGCAACTGCAGCAACGCGCTTATGAGCTTGCTAAAGCTCAAAGGTTCAGCACTTATCGAGGCGATGATAATGACGGTCGTGGTGAGCATATCGCTGGCGAGCGGCTTAAGTATGGTGCAGCTTACGCAGACCGAAGTCCGCCGATTACAGGCGCGGCAACACGCGTTAGAACAACTGCAAGCGGCACAAAACGAGTTATTGATGGCAATCGGAAACGGAGAGGTTCGACACTGGCAGCCCACTAATGAGGCAATAACAGTGACACAAGAATGGTACTCGGCACGGCAAGCCACGTTCTGGCTTGCCCATGCTAATTTAGAGGGGGTTATCCCAGTTTACGTAGCGTTGACTAACGAAGATCTGGCGGAATACTAAAGATGATGTTTTCCTCGCGCCCTTCTCGCTCAGTCACAGTTTCACCACCCCAGCTGCGTAACTGCTCGATAACCTCGCGCACTAATACTTCCGGCGCCGAAGCGCCTGCGGTCACCGCCACACGGTCGATATCGTTAAGCCAATCGCGCTGGATGCCACTGGCATCATCAATCAAGTAAGCAGGTGTGCCCATCTTCTCGGACAGTTCACGTAACCGATTTGAGTTCGAGCTATTCTTGGCACCGACCACCAACATTAATTGCGCTTCTTCTGCTAATTGACGCACCGCATCTTGTCGGTTCTGTGTGGCATAGCAGATGTCGTCTTTACGAGGCCCGTTAATGTTAGGGAAACGCACCCGTAAGGCATCAATCACATCCGCCGTATCATCGACAGATAACGTGGTTTGACTCATGTAGTGCAAATTATCCGCATCTTTTACTTCGAGCGTTGCGACATCCTCAGGAGATTCGACTAAATAAATGCCGCCCTGCGGATTGGCATACTGCCCCATCGTGCCTTCAACTTCGGGGTGTCCGGCGTGACCAATGAGCACGCACTCGTGCCCTTTACGACTGGCACGTGTCACTTCCATATGCACTTTAGTCACCAGTGGACAGGTTGCATCAAAGACTTTTAAACCGCGATCTTTGGCATTCTGACGAACCGCTTGTGAGACGCCGTGCGCACTGAAAATAACAATTGCATCGTCGGGCACTTCATCGAGTTCTTCGACAAAGACCGCACCCGCATCACGCAATTTATTCACCACATATTTGTTATGCACCACCTCGTGGCGCACATAAATGGGTGGCTCAAATATCTCCAATGCTCGCTCGACGATGGTAATCGCGCGATCCACGCCTGCGCAAAAGCCACGTGGGTTGGCGAGTAAAATTTGCATAATTCCTCCGTGTGCCGGTTACGGCTCCACGCTAATAATTTCAACTTCGAAAATCACCGTTTGACCAGCCAGAGGGTGGTTAAAATCGATAGTCACCGTAGGACCCTCGATTTTCCGCACAATCCCTGGTAGCTCGGTACCATCAGGCTGGGTGAACGTGAGAATTGCGCCCACTTCAGGCTTGGTCTCATCGCTAAACTTAGCCGAATCAACATAATAGTAGTTGTCGGGGTTCGGTTCACCAAAAGCGTCTTGTGGTGCCAGTGTAAACTCGCGCTCACTGCCTGGCCGCAATCCAATTAAACAAGCTTCGAAATTTTCGGTTAGGCTACCATCCCCCATACGAAACTTCGCTGGCTTTCCCGACATTCGTGTACTGTCGGCCACCGAACCATCGCTCAGTTTAATGGTAAAATGCATGACCACTTCACGGCCATCTTCAATCGGTAAACGTCCCACGACTACTCCTTACCTTTCGTATCTTCGGGATCTCGACGGTTATCGATAAACGCTTCTAACAACATGAGCACTGCACCAATGGTAATCGCACAGTCCGCCACGTTGAATGCGGGCCAATGCCAGCCTTGATAATGCACATCTAAGAAGTCGATCACATAACCGAACAAGAATCGGTCTGTCACATTGCCAACGGCACCCGCCAAGATCAACGAGAATGACAAGTTCTGACGCCAGAAACTCACATCATTGCGACGCAGCCAGATGAGCAACACGATACTGACGGCTACTGCAATTAAGGTAAAGAACCAACGTTGCCAGCCACCGCCGTCGCTTAAAAAGCTAAACGCAGCACCGTAATTGTGTACATAGGTCAGGTTAAACAAGCCGTCAATAATGATACGGCTTTCGTAAAGTTCAAAATCACTCGCAACCCACCATTTGGTGAGTTGGTCGAGGATAAAAATAGCCAAGGTGATCCACAAATACTGTAGACCCGATGCGCGTTTATTCGGTTTCATCGCTTGAGCATTAGGCAAAGTGACGCTCCTCTCCAGCACCATCAATGTTGCTCACGCAACGTTGACACAAGTCTGGATGCTCGTTGATTTGACCTACCTCTTCACGGTGATGCCAGCAACGCTCACATTTTTTGTGGGCACTTGCAACCACAGCGACGGCGAGCGGTAATTGCTCGGCTTTGACCGCGCTCTCTGGCGCATCAGCGAGATCTGCAACAGACGCCTCTGAGGTTAATAACGCAAAGCGTAACTCAGCACCTAGGCGTTTCAGTTTTTCAGCCAGTGCCGTATCGGCGTATAAGGTCACTTCTGCTTGCAACGAGCCACCAATGACGTCATCACGACGCGCTTGCTCAAGCGCTTGGTTGACCGCATCACGCACATTCAGTAGCTCAATCCAGAAGGTATTTTCCTCGCTGCTGACGCCAGCAAACTGTTCAAAGCCTTCATACCATGCTTGAGTAAATACGTATTGCTCGCGTTCACCCGGCAACAGATCCCAGATTTCTTGCGCGGTAAAGCTACAAATCGGCGCCATCCAGCGTACTAGTGCTTCGGCAATATGATGCAGTGCGGTCTGACACGAACGGCGCGCCAAGCTATCCGCTTTAGCGGTATACTGGCGGTCTTTAATGATATCCAGATAGAAACTACCCAGTTCAATCGAGCAGAAGTGCATCAATTTTTGCACCACCGACAAGAACTGATAGTTGTCGTAGGCATCCACCAGTTGCTTCTGTAAGTCAGCTGCACGGCCAACAATCCAACGGTCCAACTCGACCATCTCGTCCATCGGCACTTGGTGCTGCTTAGGATCGTAACCGCTCAAGTTCGCTAACAAGAAACGTGAGGTGTTACGAATACGGCGATAGGCATCCGCTGAACGTTTGAGGATCTCATCTGATACCGTCATCTCACCTGAGTAATCCGCCGAAGCGACCCACAAACGTAGGATATCGCCGCCGAGTTTATTCATTACGTCCTGCGGCGCAACTACGTTACCGATTGACTTCGACATCTTGCGACCTTGTGCGTCTACGGTAAAGCCGTGCGTCAGCACTTGACGGTATGGCGCTTGCTCATACATCGCGACACCCGTTACCAATGAACTTTGGAACCAGCCGCGGTGTTGGTCAGAACCTTCAAGGTATAAATCTGCTGGCCAGCTTAATCCCGGGAATTCACGTAATACACAATGGTGAGTTACGCCCGAATCGAACCAGACATCCAAGGTGTCGGTCACTTTACGATATTTGTCCGCTTCATCACCCAGTAAGGTCGCCGGATCAAGATCGAACCATGCCTGAACACCGTCTTTCTCGATAAGCTGAGCGACTTGTTCCATCAGTTCAAGGGTGTTGGGATGCAGCTCTTCGGTTTCGCGGTTGACGAAAATCGCAATCGGGTTACCCCAGGTACGTTGGCGCGAGATACACCAGTCTGGACGACCTTCAACCATCGACTCGATGCGGCTTTGACCCCACTCGGGCACCCAACGCACTTGCTTGATTTGCTCAAGCGCTTGGCTACGTAAGCCTTTCTGATCCATGCTGATAAACCACTGCGGTGTAGCACGGAAGATAATCGGCGTTTTATGACGCCAGCAATGCGGATACGAGTGCTTATAACGCTCAGCGTGCATCAAGTTACCTGCATCACGTAAGGCATCGATGATAGGCTCATTCGCTTTAAATACGTGCTGGCCCGCAAAGCGCGGCGTATCTTCTTTATATACACCGTTGTCGCCCACTGGGTTATAGACTTCTAGATCATATTTTTGACCCACCAAGAAGTCATCTACACCGTGGCCCGGTGCGGTATGCACACACCCTGTACCACTTTCGGTGGTAACATGGTCGCCCATGATCACCGGCACTTTGATATCAAATAATGGGTGGTCGAGCTGCAACAGCTCAAGCGCTTTCCCTTTACAGAAACCCAGCTTGTGATAGTGATTGATGCCCCAACGGTCCATACAATCATTTACCAAGTCACTCGCAAGAATGACACGCTCAGCCTGTTGGTCGTCAGTGGCTTCGATTTGCACTAACGCGTCTTCAAGTCCTTCGGCAAGCGTTACCGCACGGTTAGCCGGCATGGTCCACGGCGTGGTGGTCCAGATCACCATGCTCAGTTTACCTTGACCTTGATGCCCTTCTGGCGTGGTGAACGCCGCCAGTGCTTTGTCGCTATCCGTGAGCGGCATGCGCACATCGATAGCGGGTGATTCTTTATCTTTGTACTCGACTTCTGCTTCGGCGAGTGCTGAACCACAGTCTGTACACCAATGCACAGGCTTAAAGCCTTGATGCAAATGACCTTTATCGATGATTTTAGCCAGCGCGCGCACACTATCCGCTTCTTGCTTAAAGTTCATCGTTAAATAAGGATTATCCCAGTCACCCAATACACCCAACCGTTTAAAGTCTTCGCGCTGCTGGTCGATTTGCGTCTGCGCGTAGTCACGACAGTGTTTACGAAATTCTGCCAGGTCGAGCTTTTGACCCGGCTTACCGTGCTTTTTCTCGACTTGCAGTTCGATAGGCAAGCCGTGACAGTCCCAACCTGGGGTGTAAGGCGCATCAAAGTCGCTTAAGGTTTTCGACTTAATGATAATGTCTTTAAGGATTTTATTGACCGCATGACCAATGTGGATCTGACCGTTTGCGTACGGAGGTCCATCGTGCAAAATAAAACTCGGCTTGCCCTGTTTGGCTTTACGGATCTCGCCATAGAGATCGTCTTGATACCATTGTTTGAGCATGCCCGGCTCGCGTTTA